>Ga0210402_10004000_pt1 | contig 13590 bp, 12 predicted proteins | sample IncBWC7MmetaG_FD_161055 | JGI IMG/M metagenome (GOLD analysis project Ga0210402, IMG submission 161055) | Forest soil microbial communities from Barre Woods Harvard Forest LTER site, Petersham, Massachusetts, United States - Inc-BW-C-7-M | ecosystem: Environmental > Terrestrial > Soil >...
AACGACAGCGACCCATAGATTCCAAGGGCAGCCAGCCCCAACGACAAGAAACCAAAGGCGCCAGTCAATCGAGCCAGCAGCATTTCTCGCGACAATCCCTCCGCATACTCAGCGTTCAACGGGAGGATCGCGGTGACCGGCAAATCAGGCTCGACGTTCAGCAAGGCCTGGCGAATCTCGGCGAAAAGCCCGCCATCTTCGCCATCGCCTCGAACCATAATCGTTCCCACGAACGCAGGCCGTTGCTCAATGGAAAAATACGCCACCGGCGGCGGCGTTGACCGCAAATCATCCACGCGCGCGTCGCCCACTTCTCCTACGACAACATATTCTGCATCGTGAGGCGCCGGCCCATACCCAATGCGATGTCCAATCGGACTATCGTTCCCAAAAAGCTGACGGGCAAATGCACGACTCAAAATCACAACCCGTTGTGAGTCCGTCGTGTCCAGCGCGCCAAATTCTCGCCCTTCCAAGAGTGGAATGCCCATGGTGTGAAAGTAGGCAGCGCCCACTCGATTTTCCTCGCCATGCATCTGCCTCTCCGGAACGTCCGGTCGACCGGCAACATGAAGCGCGGTATGCCACATGCACCCCGGAATCGCACACATCTGCAGCGCCGCACCGTGCACGCCGTGAATGTCCTTCAGCCGCTCAAGTATGCGCACATACAACCGGGGTAGCGCGCTTTCCGAGTAGCTCGAAGTCGAAAAATCTAGATGGACCGTGATCACGTGATCGCGATCCAATCCCAAATTCACATGACTCAGGTTTAGCAGCGTCTGCGCAAATAGCGCGGCTGTTCCCAAAGATAAAAGTGAGAAACTCACTTGCCCGGCCAGCAATATGCTCGACCATCTACGCGTACGAGGTCCGGCTAAAGAAGATGAACTGGCCCGCGTCGCCATGTGCTCCGCCAAACTGTCGCGAGTGATTCGCAGTGCGGGCAAAACGCTGAAGCTGATCAAGGCAAGCATCAGCATCATCCCGCCGAAAGCAAAAAAGGCCCAGCCCGATTCCAAATTCACCGCGATGGTCGGCCCACTCCCCGATGCCCAATGCAGTAAAAGCACGCTCGCCGCCCGCCCCATCACCACCGCGAGAATTGCACCGGCCAGCGCAAGCAGCAATCCTTCCATCAACAGATGCCGCAACAATTGCCATCGGCTTGCGCCCAGCGAACTGCGTACGCTCAACTCGTGTTGCCGGCTCAAGAGTCGCGCCAGTTGCAAATTCCCGATGTTTACGCAGCCCACCAGAAGCACCACTGCTGCCATCGCCATCAGAATCAATAGCGCGGGCGAGTAATCTTCCCGCAAGCTGCCTTCGCCGCCGGCTGCCGAAATCAGTTGCACGCGGCTACCCAGGACTTCGGTCCGCTCTCGAGCATCTTTTGAGATCGCGGCGAGCGAGGCCAAGTCAGGCTGTAGAATCCGCGTCCAGCGGGAAGCCACGGCTGCACCTTTCGCAGCATCGGGCAACCGCGCCAGCAGCCATAACCAGTAGACGTTCGCCTGGCTGAGGTATGAGCCGCCGATATCCGCGCCAGTTCCCGGACCAGTCGAATCGAACCAGGTGCGAAATTTTCCCGTCGTTTCGGCCGTCAGCGGGAGCCAAACATCTGGAGCGGCCCCCGCCGTCACGCCGAAAAATTTCTCCGGAGCGACGCCGACAATGGTTACCGGAACTCCATTAACGATTACGTGTTTGCCGACAACGTTGGTATCCCGGGCGAACGATTGCCTCCAATATCCCGAACGCAGAACCGCCACCTGCTCTTCGCCGACCTTCTCGTCCGCACCATAGAAGAAACGCCCGAGCTGCGGAGACAGCCCCAGTACATCAAAAAAATTCGCGGAAACAAGCTGGAATCTAATGTGCTGACCGGAATAGCCCGGCGCCTTCAGAAGTCCTTCTGAAATCCCTGAGTGGGCGATTACAGGCGCAGTTGCTGCCGCTTCGTTATTGAATCGTTGATATGCGGAATAGGAGAAAAACCACTGCGCGTCGAAAGGGGACTTCGCAGCGTGCAGCGAATAGATTTGCTCCGGAGCGGCAACCGGCAGCCGCCCAAAGAGAACGGCATGCAACAGCTGAAAAATCGCAAGATTTGCCCCGATGCCGATTCCGAGAGTCAACACCACTATCAGCGAAAATCCCGGCACTTTCCAGATCTGCCGAACTGCGTATCGCAACTCGCCAATAAGAATGGAGGCCTCCCTGGCCGGCGCAGGAAATGTAGGAGATGTCATTCGCTACATGAGATGTCTACCGGTCATCATCTATTAGGACCAGTGTATAGCTGCCTGCTTGAGGAACGACATGGACACGGATCTGGCCTTCCCCGAAAGACGCCACCGTGATGCTAAGCGGTCGGGCTCTCGATCAGTGGCATGAGTTCAGTCAACATGACTTTTGCTCCTTTGGTTGCATACTTCAAGCCCAGAACCGCGCCCGATGGATGGTCGTTCGTTCCCTACCTTTAACGTCGCGGTGACCGTCATTTGTGGGTGCCCCTACGTCTCCGAGCGGGCTCGGACGCGCGGCGGACTGGAGGTCCGCCGATCTGTTCGATGGCCGCCTGAAGGTACCGCCGGACAAAAGGACTGTCCAACTCGTTCTGGTTGCAGATCGTGATATGCCGAATCGACTTGCCCGTACCCTTCAGAACTCCTTTGGGATCGGGAAGCTGCGCGCCCCGGTTGAAACCCAGGTTCACGTGATTGCTATAGGTCACGACGTGGCAAAAGCCATCCTTGAGCGGTTTGCCGGTAAACGAGAATCCAATCGCAACTGCGTAACCTTTGACGACGGATTCAATCGCGTCGGGCGCCTCCTCGAGAACTACCTCGCGTAATGCCAAAGTCAGGTTTGAGACCTGTGGATTGTAGGATGCGAGATAGCTCAACAACTGGCGGTCCGGCGGTCTGGTCATTTGCGTTGGCAGACTAGCACGATTGTAGCTGGGCCGGCGTTTTGCGATTGCGGCCCGACACCGTTCTCGCGCCTCGTCGTTCTCAATTGACAACTACTGACACGTGGGCAGATATTGTAATCGGCGCATGTAGGGTGCATCGGCACACCGCCGAAGGGCAATGCCCACCTACGATCTCATCGTGGAGGCCTACATGCCCAATCTAGAGAATCTCAAAAAGCAAGCCAAGCTCATATTAAGGTGGCATCGCGAACGCCACTATCCCGTCGCAGCACAAATCCGCGGGTGTTTGCCTCGTTTCCTGAATATGCCCGACTCCGAGATTCTTGCGGCGAGCTTTAAGCTCAGCGATGCGCAAGAAATGGTCGCAAGACAGCAAGGCTTCGAGAGTTGGCAAGCCCTGAAAACCGGACTTTCGACGCCGTCGCGCAAGCTGAAATCATCGCCATCCAAAGCAACGATTGTCAGTGCAGAGCCGCAACTGTTCGCCACCGATATCAAGAGATCCTGCGAATTTTTCCGTGACCAACTAGGTTTTTCGCTGGTGTTCAGTTACGGCGATCCTCCTTACTATGCACAGGTGGGTCGCGACGCCGCCCGTCTCAACCTTAGGCGTGTCGAGGAGCCCCTAATCGAGTCGACGGTCCGCGATCGTGAGGAACTGTTGTCGGTATCTATGACCGTCGCTACAGCGGACGAGATCAAGCTACTGTTTCTTGAGTTTCAGTCCGCAGGTGTGGCCTTTCACCAGACACTGAAAAAGCTGCCTTGGGGCGCCAGGAATTTCATCGTCAGAGATCCGGATGGGAATCTGCTACTGTTTGCCGGACCCGCAAACTAACGGCGTCAAGCCGAAGTGTTGTTGATGGCGAACGGATCGTCGGCCACCCAAAATTGGATCGGGTCCCTCCGAGTTGCTCGTCATCCGCCCTGGATAGCCTGGGAGGAATGTCGGAGGAAGCGTTTCCATCGCCTCTTGGGCGTGAAGAAACGGCCAGGATCTTCCCCGCCGCATTGGAACTGCACAATTCCCCAACAAATCTGGGGGTTTGTGTTCTCGCCTAAGCCAAATTTCTCGCAAGTTATGCATTAACAACGTGATACGCGCCGCGTCTTCCCTATCGCCAAGCCCTGAGCAAGGGCGCAGAATCCCCAATAAAGTTAGGGGAACATGTATGCCTGGACCCTACAAAGAGGCTGCGCGCCGGCTCCGCGAAATAGCCCCATCCCAACAGGGCTTCTTTACGACCAAGCAAGCCCGCCGGTTCAGGGCAGTACAGACATTTGGTAAGGCCCCGGTTTGAGACCGCGCAGTTATGGCCGCGGCGATGTTGGACGCTCGTGCAGAATCATCCAGTTAATGCCAAACCGATCCTGGACCTGCCCGAAGCGGAAAGCAAAGAACGTCTCTTGTATCGGCATCAAGACCCGACCACCGTCGGAGAGCGCGGCGAAAACGCGCTCCGTCTCATGATCACTGTCCATTCTCAGCGTCAGGTACGCGCTGCGCATCGGCTCAGCATGTGGGATGTCCGCCGCCATCAGCTCGTTATCACCAATCCCGATGTGGGCGTGCAACACCGCCTCCCTCCATTCCGGGCCGATGTGGCTCTGGTCAGGCGACTGCGCGTGCGTCATCATCATCCCAACCTTGGCCGCGAGATGTTTTTCGTAGTACCGGAAGGCTTCGGCGCAATTGCCACGGAAATTTACGTAAGTATTCATTCTCATAATTCAATCTCCTTGTTCCATGATTTTATTGACCTTGAACACCTACCGGCTCCGCTTCGTCGGGGGTACGACGGTTTTGCAGCCCTTCAAACTTTCTTCGAATGTCTTGCCAACTTGAGACGCGTTCGTAAGTCGTTTCCAACAATTTGTGAGGCGCCGAAAAAAGGATTCCAGTCCCACGAAAACCGCGGAAGTGTCTCGCCTCATCATCAATCAAGTAATCAGCATCAATAATTCCTTTGTCGCCGCAGAAAACGATCTTCCTCGTAGGAATGAACGGAAAATGTTTCCGCAGCCAACGGTGTTTTGCCGCGAATGACTCCGGGATTTCCATTGCTGCCGACACGATGAATACCTCATGCTCACGAGCAAGCTCGCGGATTACCTGCTGTGCTTCCTCGATCACGTCCAGGCACTCGAAAAATGATTCATCTCGAATCATGCGCCGCACAGCGTCAAACCGATCCGCAGGGGCAAATTCCTCAAGGTGTCCGCCGCGCAGGTCGTCCGCGGCGATCTTTTCAGCGAACTCGGAGTTGTAGCGGCGGATATGTTCCTTGAGGCTGTCTGCAATGGTCTCGTCCATGTCGATGGCGATCCGCAATCGTTTCTTTTCGGTGGAGACTGGCTTTTGCTTGTCCTTGATCAACTTCAGGACCAGACAGGTCCCAGCGAACGCGATACTAGCTCCATTGGCCAAGCTCAGTGCTGTCGCTCCGATGGCCAAGCCGTAACACAACCAAAGAGTCACGCCCGTCACGTACAGGGACAGCATGAAATAGGACAAGTCTTTGCCGCCCGTCTTCCATGTCCTCGTGATTTGTGGTACGAAAGCGATGGCGCTCGATATCGCCGCAGCAGTTCCCAAAATCGTTGCGGCTATTCCATCACGCATATGGAGATGTCCTATCAGAGAAATTCATATATCGTTCCGATGCTCTCGCGAAGCGGTCGATTCCATGCCCCGCGGCTTTGCTGCTCTTCTGCTCTTCTGCTCTGATTGTGAGGTTTGCCTAGCGATTCCGTCCAATGATTTGTAGGCCCGCACCTGATAACATGTGGTTATGGATCTCAACCTGGATCAAATGCGCTCGGCGGTTGTCCTCGCAGAGCATCTCCACTTCGGGCGCGCTGCCGCCGCTCTGTACGTATCCCAGCCGGCTCTTACCAAGCAAATCCACAAAATCGAAGACACATTAGGTGGCCCGCTCTTTGTCCGAAAGCCACGTCAACTGACGCTGACCAGGGCGGGCCAAGTGTTGGTCGAACAGGCTCGCGGCTTGCTTCGCGATGCGCAACTCGCAATCGACGTTTCGCGATGTGCTATCCGAGGTGAAGCCGGACTCTTGCGAATTGGTTTCGGTCTCCCTTCGCTTGCCACCGGTCTACCGGACCTAATTCAGCGATTTCGTCGCCGCTTTCCTAGAGTTCAGATTTCGATGAGGGAAATGTCAACACCCCCTCAACTGGAAGCTCTCGAAAACGGCACATTAGACGTTGGGTTTGTTCGCCTCCCAATTCCGGCCAGCGACATTTCCAGCTTCGCCCTCTTCTCTGATCGACTCGTAGTTGCGGTTGGCCATCACCTCGCCAAGGACGCACGTAAAACATTAAGATCGTTCGCCCGTGAACCTTTTGTTCTGGTCAGTCGCTCCGCTTCGGCCACTCTTCACGATCACATTATTCGGACCTGTCATGCCGCGGGATTTTTGCCTAAGATCGTTCAGGAAGTCAGCGAGCTCTTTACCGTGCTCAACTTTGTCCGGGCAGGTGCCGGAGTCGCACTGGTTCCGATGTCATGCAAGGTCATGAATGTTCCTCGCGTCCGATATTTGGAAACGGGGATTCCTGCGGCTGGTTGGAAGATTGGCGTGGCTTTTCACAATTCCTCTGCTGATCCGACGGTTCGCAACTTTGTATCCGCGGTACGGGGCGAGTTTCAATCTGGGCATTGACTCTTAAAAACAAGCCTGCGGGTTCTAAGCCGAATTAACTCCCTAGCCAGAACTCCAGATCATCCTCGGACAATGGGGAGAGGTTGTGCTGTTCTACACGGAGCGATTGAAGTCGCTCGATCAGGTCACGAAGCTCCAGCACCCGATCTTGGACTAACATGCGACAGAACCTTTATGGGACGCCGAGCGGAATGTTCAGTCATGCCTACCTTCAGCGTTCGATTGAGATCGTTGGTACCGAACGCATACTGCCACACGCGGTTCTATCCGAATCGCGTCCGCTGACCATCCATTGTTGCGTCTTCATTCGGCTCGTCGGTCGCTACATCCTTGGTGCTCCGTCTTCCGACCATCGGGGCGAGAATGAAGATGCCCTCTCCCCGTTTAACGAAGCGCACCGTCGGGAAACTTGCTAATTCTATCCCCTTGAGGGTAGAATAAATATATGGAAACCATGGAATACACGCCGGCACAGGCATCGGCGGTTGCGAATCTGCCGCTTCGCGCAGTTCATAAGCTCATCGAACGTCGCCTCATTCGGCCGCGATTGCTCCGCACTGGGCGTTCCATCCAACGAATGCTTACCAGGGAGCAGTTGCTATATTTACGCCTCGAAGCAAACGGAGTCAGGCTGTTGCCGATTGCCGCGCGCCGCTCGATCGCGAAAAAGATTGAGTCATCTCCCGAAATTGACATCGTCTGTCTAACGGAAGGTTCAGCCCTAATAATCCAGGTGAAGTCGGTACGGCTGGAACTCGACCAGGATTTGAAGAGACTTCAGCGAGCAAAGAACATGATTGTTTCCGACCCTGAGATTATGCGCGGTTCGCCTGTCTATCGCGGGACACGCATTCCAGTCGAACTGATCGCAGATATGTTGAGCCAAGGAGCAACTCCAGAGGAGATCGTGGAAGGGTATCCGGCGCTGGACAAACAGAAAGTCGAGCTCGCTCCGCTTTATGTCCAAGCCTTTCCTCGCCGCGGCCGCCCGATGGCTCGCCCTTGGGCAAAAAGGAAACCCATTCTTGCAACCCGGCATGGCCGTGCGCTTGCGGAGCGACAGTGAAACTCTTGATCGATGAGTGCTTACACACAGCTCTCGTCGAACTAGCGCACGGCGCAGGTCACGTAGCGGATCATGTCAACTACCTCAGTCTCGGAGGTTCCAAAGACTGGCAACTCATGGCCGTTCATCCGTGAGCAGGACTATACGTTTGTAACCAACAATCGGACCGATTTTCTCGCTCTTCACGGAAAAGAACCGTTGCATGCTGGAGTGATTATTATTGTTCCCAATGTCACGCCCGCTCTGCAGCGGGAACTTTTCAGAGCGGTCCTAGCTAGACCATATCGACGCACGGGATCTGACCAATAGTGTCGTTGAGGTCAAGTACGCGGGAAATCAGATCGTCTGTTCTGAGTATGCTCTACCAGAGGCAAGTAAATGAAATGGCCGGTGGATACTTTCCATTTCTAGCCCTCACCATCGCACCCAAAAGTTGGAGAGGCCAAGCCCTTCCCGTGAGTGATGGGTGCGATGATGGTTGTAGTAGTTCCTGAATCGAGCAGTTTCCAGGCGTTTCAGGATCATATCCGGCTGGCAGGCTCAGGTCCGTACTTGTTTCCCAGCGACTGTCTGGCACGGCACGTTGCGGCGGGCAAAAGTACCGTATTTTCGGATATACGACCTTCGCTCGACCTATGCGACACGGCTCAGTGCCGGTGGCGTGGCTGACGATTGGGTCACCCAGATGCTGCGGCAAGGCGACACCAAGGTCTTCAAGAAGTACTCGCAAATGAAGCTTCAGTTGAAGCGCGAGGCCCTCGAGAAGATCAACCTTCAGGCAAACGAGGCGAAGGTTTTTGTTATGGTGCAGGTACAATGAACTGGGTTTTGTTACGGTTCTGTTACGTTTTGAGGCTGAGAACGAGTTGTGGGGTGGATAGACGATCGAGAAGTGTTTTAGAATCAAGAGAGGTTTACATGTCGGGGCGTAGCGCAGCCTGGTAGCGCACCTGCCTTGGGCGCAGGGGGTCCGCGGTTCAAATCCGCGCGCCCCGACCAGTTCTTGTTTTCCTGACGCGTTGAAACACCCAAGTTCAATGGCCCTCTGTGGGGCGGGCCGTCGACTGACGTCCGTGGTGCAGATCAAACCGCTCAGATTTGAACATTGCCCCTGCTCGTGCGGACTTCTCGCAAGCAGAAGAATGGGAAACAATGTCGACCGTCAGCAGACGGGCTTTCCTCGGAATGGCGGCTGCCATCGGAGCCACGGCGGCTTGGAGTAATGCGTTTGGAGCGAAGTCCGGCATTCCATGGACCGAACGCCGTGATCTGTTTCCCGAGGGAGTTGCATCCGGCGACCCCGACAGCAACAGCGTTTTGCTCTGGACGCGTCGGCCGCCCTCCCCCGACAAGAACAACGAAACCTCCGGTGGGAGCCCGATTGCGCACCTGAACGTCGAGGTCGCTGAAGATGAGACGTTCAGCCGGGTGGTGGCGGCGACGAGGGCTCCGGTTTCTGCGGCATCCGATTGGACCTGCCGGGTGCTGGTTGGCGGCTTGAAGCCGGGCCGCGTTTACTGGTACCACTTCACCGATGCGGAGGGCTTTGGCAGCCGCGTGGGCCGGACGATCACGGCTCCCGACGTGGGCGACCCGAGACCCATTCGTTTTGTTTTTGTCAGTTGCCAGAACGCGAACGACGGAGCGCAGAACGCCTACCGCAGGATGATTTTTGAGGATGAGCGCGCTGCCGAGGCAGAGCGCATTGGCTTCGTGTTGCACCTCGGCGACTTCATCTATGAAATTGTGTGGTACCCCGAGGACCGTCCGCAGGGCATGTACGACCGCCGCTTGCGAGACATCGTCCGCTATCCGCACGGCGAGAAGATTCGCGATTTTCACATCCCTACGACGGTGGATGACTATCGCGCTGTGTATCGCGGCTATCTGAAGGACCCGGATCTGCAGGACGCACGGGCGCGCTGGCCTTTCGTCAACATGTGGGACAACCACGAATTTAGCTGGCTGGGCTGGCAATCCTTACAAAGGTTCGAAGGGAAAACACTGCCGGCACAGACCCGCAAAGTCGCGGCCAATCAGGCGTTCTTCGAGTACCAGCCGGCACGAATCTCGAAGCCAAGCGGGCCGTCGCTTGATCGATTCGATCCTCCGCAGGTGTTCGACATGCCGGTCACTCGTTTTGACGAGCACGGCCTCGGTCAGGAACCGAATAATCTGACCGCCATTGGGAGCCTGAAGGGTTACCGTGCCTTGCGCTGGGGCCGGAACGTGGAACTGATCGTCACCGACCAGCGCAGCTATCGTTCCGAGGAACCCACCGACCGGCCCGAGGCCGAGCTTCTTTCGCAGGATGACTTTCCTGAGTTCATTGCCGAAGAGGCGATGGAAGTTCTGGATGCGGGCCGATCCTACCGTGGCGGGCAGCCGCCGGCGTCGATCCGCTTCGGCAATGTCGAGATTCCGAATTTCTCGAAAGACCGTCCAGCGCAGACCATTCTCGGCGCCGAACAGAAGGCCTGGTTTCTCGAACGTTTGCGGGAATCGAAAGCGACCTGGAAAATTTGGGGCAATACCACGGCCACGCTCGATATGCGTGCCGATCTGCAAAACCTGCCGAAGGGAACCGGGAAGCCATGGCCGGGAAAAGGTTACGGGACTTCTCCTCTGGGAGACCACGGCACCGCGTACACCGAGCGGGGCGAGATTTATGACTTCGTCCAAGCCCACGGAATCACGGGTTTTGCCACGGTGGCAGGAGACCGCCACAGCTTTTGGGCAGGACTGGCAGCGAGCGCACTGCCACCAAAGCCCTTTGTTCCGGTTGGTATTGCTTTTGTGACCGGGTCGATTTCCGCGCCAGGACTTGTCGAAGCCCTGGAGCACGGCCTGCGGAAAGACCATCCGTTGCGGTCACTCTATCTTGGTCAAGGACCGGGCGATAACACTCCGCAGCCAACCTTAAACCTGCTGGTTCGGCATGGAGTGCGGTCGTGTCTGGAATACGCGCAGAGCGGCGACCTGGCGAAGGCTCGCGCCCTGTCAAATCCGGATTTGTCGCCCCATGTTTCGTTTGTCGACATGGGAGGCCACGGCTACTCCGTGGTTCACGCCACGAGCGAATGCCTCGAGACTGAATTCGTGTGCATCCCTCGCCCCGTCGAGCGTAGCGACCGGCCGGATGGAGGCGCTTTGAGCTATCGGGTTCGATTTCGGACCGTCATCTGGGTGAGGGGTGAAGCGCCAAAACTGCGAATACAAATCCTCGAAGGAGATCCCAAGTTTTCGGTGTGATCCAGTTCGCGAGTTGCGAGGGAGTCTGCCCGGAAGAGCCTATTCCAGGCCATATTTTCGAGCCCTATTTTCGAGAATAGGAATGCGGAGACGGCTGTGCTAGCATCAAGGCAGGCTTAATTCCACGCTTTCCGATTGAACTTGCCACTGTAGACTAGCCGGGTTCCCTTCCCTCCATACAGAGGCACCGAAGAGGCATTCCACTTGGCGATTGATGGTACGAAGAACCGATCGATGCTGATGAATACGAAGACTGATGTTCCGGATGACGAGGTGAACGATCTGCTTCCCCAAGACGCGAGTTCTCCGCAAGATGTTGACGATTTGCTGGGCTCCATTGGCACGCGGGGCCTGGACGTTGTAGAAAGCGAGCCGCATTCGCCGTACTCTGCGCTGGAACGAAGGACAGGGCAGGACGCCGAGGAAGTCGAACTCGATCTGACTCCGGGCGCTCCCGACTCGGCCAGCGATCCAGTGCGGGTGTATCTGCGCGAAATGGGCGCCTCGCCGCTGCTCACCCGCGAAGAGGAAGTGGAGATCGCCAAGCGGATCGAGCGCGGACAACTCACCGCGCTGAAAGCGCTTTCGCGGTCGCCCATCGTGATTCAGCAGGTTCTGGCTCTGGGCGAGGATCTAAAAGGTGGTCTGCGATCGATCAAAGAAATGGTGGTCTTCGACGAAGAAGAGATCACGGACGAGATTTTGCAGAATCGCGTCGACGATATTACGGGCCGCATCGACAAGCTCCACAAGCACTACAAGGCAGCCACCCGGCTGGCCGAGCGGCTGGCGACCATCCCGGCGAAAAAGCGGCCGCGCGACCACCGACGTTGTCGCGGGCAGTTGGGGCGCGAGATGGTCCGCATTTCGCTCATCATCCGCAACCTTGGGTTGAACCATGCAGAGCGCAAGCGCCTGATCGAACGGGTAAATAAGACCATTGAACTGATGCGTGCGCTGGATCGCGAACTGGTGAATCTGGAAGCAAAGATAAGCGGCACGCGCAGCGAGGAGCTCAAGAAAAACTACCGCGCCGCTCAGCGACTGCATCGCGTCGAGATCAAGAGGCTGGAGGACGAGGCGGGGATGACGTTCCCAGAACTGCAACGGACGCAGCGCAAAATGATCCAGGGCGACATGAACGCAGAGCAGGCCAAGCGTGAACTCATCGAAGCCAACTTGCGTTTAGTGGTCTCGATCGCCAAGAAGTACGGCAATCGCGGGCTGCAGTTCCTGGATCTGATCCAGGAGGGCAACGTAGGCCTGATGAAGGCCGTGGACAAGTTCGAATACCGGCGCGGTTATAAGTTTTCCACCTACGCGACGTGGTGGATTCGCCAGGCCATCAGTCGGGCGATTGCCGATCAGGCGCGCACCATCCGGCTGCCGGTACACATGATCGAGGTCGTCAATAAGTTGATTCGCACTTCGCGGCAACTGGTGCAGGCGTCTGGACACGAGCCTACGTCGGCGGAGATTGCCAAGCAGATGGATATCCCGGAGGCCATGGTGCGCAAAGTGCGAAAAATCATGCGCGTGCCGATTTCTCTGGAGACTCCCATCGGCGAAGAAGGAGATTCCCATCTCGGCGATCTGATCGAAGACCGCACCAAAATGTCTCCTGCCGAGGCGGTGCTGAACGTGAACCTGAAGGAACGAACGGCGCACGTGCTGCGGACTCTGAGCCCGCGCGAGGAGAAGATCATCCGCATGCGTTTTGGCATGGACGACGGCTCGGAGCACACGCTGGAGGAGGTCGGCCAGTCGTTCGACGTCACTCGCGAACGCATTCGCCAGATCGAAGCCAAGGCGCTGCGCAAACTGCGACACCCCTCGCGCTCCGGCAAACTCAGGTCGTTGCTCGACGACGTGCAGGAGTGAACCGGGGATCCGTGGGAGAGCAATTTAAGGCGTGGCGGGATGTCGCCTGCGCTAGGCTGCATCCGCCGCGCGCGTGTCCGGCAGATCAAACTCTTCGCCGCAATCGAAACAAACCTTGTAAGTCCGGCCTTTGATGGTGAAGACCCGGCTCAGGTGGCGATGACGACAGCCGAAGGCGAACTGGAAAATCCAACCCAGAGGGTTCATCCGTCCTACAATCGCGCTTGGCGGGGAGAAGGTGGCCTCAACCACGATCTACTCACCGCCGTTGGAAGGCATTCTCTCATGAAACCGCACTCTGCGGATGAGTATCCGACGATGGCACGTAATGGACTGGTCAATAGTGAACAGATCACCGTCCTTAAAGGGGTTAGAGTTCGAATGTAGCTCTTGACCGGGTTGCATCTGGCGCGAGGGTCGCTTCGTCCGGCCCTCGAGAGAGCCCGCTCGATAGCGGCTCTTTGGTTTTTCAACTTATCTCATGGAGGGGACGTTCGTATGATGGGATCAGAGGCCGGTCCGAATCGGATGAACATGAAATTCACCAATGGCGGCAGAACCGTCGTCATCCACCTTGTGCGCGGACTTCCCCCCAAACTCAGCCGAGACAAAAAGACCATCACGATTACGTTTGCCGAGCAGGGAGCGATCCGCAACAAACTACACAAAGGTTGATCCGTTTGCGTCGAGCCGGGTTGAGGCGGCCGCCATCGTTGACGATTGGGGTGAATAGAACCACGGTCGTGAGCAGCAAGAATTTCTCGTCTCTC
>Ga0210402_10004002_pt1 | contig 13587 bp, 11 predicted proteins | sample IncBWC7MmetaG_FD_161055 | JGI IMG/M metagenome (GOLD analysis project Ga0210402, IMG submission 161055) | Forest soil microbial communities from Barre Woods Harvard Forest LTER site, Petersham, Massachusetts, United States - Inc-BW-C-7-M | ecosystem: Environmental > Terrestrial > Soil >...
GGCAACCCGTACCCTGCAGATCTGAGAGGGGCATCGGCCGCGGATGGGCTGTCCGTGCGGCGGGCGCTCGTTTCCTTGCCCAAAGCCGCATGCACCACAGCATTGACCGCTGCCTGTTGGGTTCGGGTTGCGTTCGTCGCCATCGCAACTGCCTCTCGATGTTCCTGGCCGGGATTCGAGTCTCGACTGTTCTAGTGTAAGTACCGCTTGCCGCTTCGCCTAAGCACGGTGGTACACGGGCTGGTATTGGCCCACCAGTGAACCTCCGTGTCAATCTCCGCCGCCCTAGCGCGAACTCGGCTCCTTCATGAGCTTGAGAAGTTCTTCGCGGCGCGCCCGGTACAGGGTGCGCTCGGGATCGAGCCGGGTCGCCATTTCCAACTCCGACAAAGCTTCTTCATTGCGGTCCAGGCTCATCAGGCAAGCCGCCAGCGAGTAGTGGTTGTCGGCCGATGCATTCACCCGCAGCGCCTCGCGAAATTCCTTCTCCGCCGCTTGCAGTTGTTGCTGCTCAAACAAAACCGTCCCCAGCAAATGGTGGGCAAGATCAGAGTCGGGATTGAGAGAAACCGCCAGCCGCAGTTCGCGCAAAGCCTCTTCGGGTTGGTTATCGAGCAACAAGGCCTGACCCAGGATGCGGTGCTCGGTGGACCCGGTTGGATTCTGGAGCAGCGCCAGCCGCAGCTCCGTTACCGCAGCGCCGTAGTCCTTCTTGGCCATGTAGGCGCTCGCCAGGCACGCATGTCCCTGCTGCCATTCCGGATGCTCCCGGTAAAGCACGTGCAGTTCCTCGATCGCGGAGTCGAAGTTTCCTTGATCGCAGTAGGTATTGCCCAGGTTGTTGCGGATGGAGGCTTCGCCAGGAGCAATGCGCTTGGCCGCACGGTATTCAGTCACCGCTTGGGTCAGGTTGCCTTCTTCATGACGGATCAGGCCCAGATTGGCGTGCGCTTCCCAAAATTCCGGCCTCAGGCGGATGGCTTGCTCGTAGGCCGAGATCGCACGCGGCAGATTTCCGTCCGCATGCAGAGCGATGCCCATGTCGTAGTAAGTGTCGGCGTTGTCATGGTCGCGCGCCAGCGATTCCGCATAAGCGTGGACCGCCGCTGAATACTGACCATTCGAGTACAAGCCCAGGCCAAGATACTGGTACGCCTCCGCGTCGTTCGGGTCGAGGCTGAGCGCGGTGCGGGCCTCGGCAATCGCGTTCGGTCCGTCGTCCATGCGATAGAAAAGATAGGCCAGCGCAGCATGGTTCTCGGGCAGATGGGGCATGATCTGGGTCGCCTGCGTAAGTTCGTCGAAGGCTTCGTCCCACTTTTCCTGTTGCCGGTAGACGACGCCGAGAGCAAAATGAAGCGCGGAATTCTGCGAGTCCGTTCCCACCACCTCTCGAAGATCGGCTTCGGCTTCGCGGAAGTGTTGCTGGCGAGCCTCGGCTGCAGCCTTCAGCAGAGCCTGCGGAATGGGAACACCCACGCTCGCGGACTGGACTTTCCCGGAGTTCAGGACGCCCATCAGGGCTTTGTTCGCTCCCAACGACTCGATCTCGCGAAGTTCGCTCCGCGTGGGCAACGTGGCCAGCCCACGCTGTGTGACCAGATGCGCGAGCCGGCTGCTGGGAACTCCACCCGTCAGCCAGGCGGCAAGCTGCGTGGTGTTTACCGGCTGCTGATTGGAGGGTTGAGTTTCAGCGGCCCGAATGTCCGTGGAAAGCGCGGCGGCGACCAGGATAAAGAGCAATAGATTGGATAAAACCGTGACTTTCACCCGACTCCCCGAACCCGTGGATTTCCTTGCTGGTAGCGGCTTTTGAGGTGCAATGCCCGCAAGAACCGCTTCAGAAACATAGCCCGCCGAAGCACCCGAAGGTAAGGTCACGGAGGTAACCGTAACCATCGAGACTGACTTTTCCCCGAACGCGGCACCGACGGGGCGTCTCGGCCGTGACCGAGATGGCGGCTTCATCGAAAAATCGAAAGGCTGAGGTAAAATAATGAAAAGGCTATAGATGATCCAGGCCAAGGTGGCTTGACCTTTCCCCGGGCCGTCCAAATAGCGTATGATCCGTACTTGTAGTTTGTCCCTGGAGGCTCCGATGTTTGAAGGTCTATTTCAACCGATGCACCTGCTGGTCATCTTCTTTATTGCTTTGCTGGTGTTCGGTCCCAAGAAATTGCCGGAGCTCGGTAAAGGTCTGGGTGAGGGGATCCGTGCCCTGAAGGACGGCATGAAGGATAATTCCCAAGCGCAGACTTCGACCGACGCTAACAAGAAGACTGAAACCAAGAGCTGACCTAGGCTCCCGATCGAGGGGGCTCGCGGGCAGGTCTTCGTCAGCAGTCTCCGCTTCTTCGTCGCCGTCGCATCCCAATTTCTGGTCCAAGGTAATTCCGGGCTCCCAAATCGCTTTTCATTCTTAAAGGACTCTGCAATCTGGAGGTAGGCCGTGTTGCGTAGATTTGAGCTGTTCATCCTCATTGTGTTTCTTTCACTCTCTTCGCTATTGTTCGCGGACCAGGTCACGTTGAAAAATGGAGACCGCCTGACCGGGACGGTCGTAAAGTCCGACGGCAAGACGCTGGTGTTGCATACAGACGCCGCCGGAGACATCACCATTCAGTTCGCAGCCATTCAGGAAATCAAAACTGATCCGAATAACGAACTCCACGTCAGCCTGAAAGGCGGAAAGACCGCGGTCGGCCCTGTCACCACCACGGACGGCAACATTGAAATTGCCACCAAGACCGCAGGCACGGTCGAAGCCCCGAAGACGACGTGACCCTGATCCGCAACGACGCCGAACAGAAGGCCTACGACAAATCGCTGCATCCCGGACTGACGCACGGCTGGAATGGCGGCGTCAATGTGGGCTTCTCCGTCGCTCGCGGAAACAGCCAGACGGAGAACCTGGCGCTGGCATTCAATGCCGTCCATCCCACACTCAACGACAAGATCTCGATGTATTCGAGCATCATTTACACCACGAATAACCTTGCCACTCCCAGTAGTGTCGCGAATCTCGAGACGGGGGGGATTCGTTATGACCGCAACATCGATTCGAAGCTGTTCGGGTTTGTGGGCGCGGACTTCATGAGCAACGGGCTGCAATACCTTGGCCTGCGCTCGGTGGGCAGCGGCGGTCTGGGTTTTCACGCCGTCAAGTCGCCCACCACCACGCTCGACTTCCTGGCCGGCATCAACTACACGCACGAGACCTACCATTACATTCCCGCTGTTCCCCCGATACCCGCTACACCGGGCGTCACCAACAATTTCGCCGCCCTCACGCTCGGCGAGGACTTGATGCACAAGCTCGGCAAGAGCACGGTCATCACGCAGAACCTGTACTTCTTCCCCAATCTTCAGGACACCGGCCAGTACCGCGGAATTTTCAATCTCGGTACCGTCACCAAAATCAGCAAGTGGCTCGGCTGGCAAAACCAGTTCGGCGACATCTACGTCTCCAACCCGCCAAACGGCGCAAGGAAAAACGACCTGGTACTGACCACTGGCCTGAATATCTCGTTCACACACTAGAGCCTTGGATTCCAACAATCCGGGTGCCCCATTTCTCGCGTCTTTTGCGAGAAGTGGGGCTTTTGATTTTCGCTCTTCGACACGAGGTCCAGGAATTTCCACAACCCTATGTGACATCCAACCTTGACCTCGAAATCGAAGAAGTAGATTATCGTCAAGGCGGAGGCGGTGCACTTAGGTTCCGAGCAGAGGTCATAAGTCCTTTGGTTTCAAGATTTTGACCTCTAACTCCTTGTGGCTCAAGATTTTGCAGACCGTTTTTGCAAACCCCGCGCCAGTCAAGGCTTTCAGAGGGTGGGGGGGAGGGGGGGGCCCCCCCTATGACCCACTGCCCAGTTTTCTCGCGTTCTTTGGAGAACTTTCATTTTTCATCCCGGTAGGAATTAGAGATGCCTGGCAAAAGGAAAGCCGCTCAAGGATGAGCGGCTTTCAATCTTGATCGCGGCGGGAACCAGGCTCTAGTCGATCCCGTGAATCCTCATGCTCACCAGTTGATCGATGCTGAGGTCGTGAATTCCCCGCGATTTCATGTTGCTGATATATTCCGGTGTCACATTGTGAATTCGCATGGCGATCAGTTCGTCGGGATCGGGATGGGAATATCCGAGTCCCTGCACCTTCTGAATGAAGTCCGGCGAAACGCCGTGGATACGAAACGCAATCAACTTCTCAAGGTCGATGTGGTCGTAGCCGCGTTGTTTAAGCTCCGCCATCCATTCCGGCGTCGCGCCGTGAATTCTCATGGCGATCAGCGTATCTTCGTCAGGCGAATAACCAGCCTGATGAAGGCTGCGCACCATCTGCGGCGTCACGCCGTGAATGCGAAACGCGACCAACTTGTCAGCGTCGGAAATCTTTAATCCCTCGGCCCGCAGCGCCTCGATGAAGGCCGAGTCCACGCGGAAGATGCGGAACGCGATCAGCTTGTCGGTATCGAGGTCGTTGAGGTGCTCGTTCTTCATCTGCTTCGCGAAGTCGAGCGTAACGTCCATGACGGCCATGCTGAACTGCTTCTCATCGCCGTTGTCATTGACGACCGGGAAACCCAGCGCCTGCATCTCGCGCGGATAATTCGCATCGGGTTGGAAGTGGAAGAGCCCCGCACCTTCGCCGTTATTGAGGAATCCTTCGCAGTCGATCTTGCCCGCATCGCGCGTGATGGTGAAGTGCACGTCCTGACGACCGGCTTTCGAGAAGTCCACGCCCTGGAACGAACTCGCTGGCCAGTCCGATTGGTGGTTTGAGGAGCCGCCATGATGGTGTTCGATCAGCGAGAACTCGACCTTTCCGACCTCGTCGGACTTGCTGATGGTCCAGTCTCCGCTGCGGACTTCACTGCCGGCTTCACTGCCGACTTCCGCCGCTCGATTCTTAACCACGAACAAAACTACGCAGCACGCAAACACAAAGTAGGCAAGGGTTCGACGCATTCTCATAAATCATCTCCTTCATAACTCTCGTGGCAAGGCCGAAACTCATGTCGAAAGGCCACCATGTGGCGACGGCCGCCTTCGGCCGTCCAAGCGTGGGCGAAGCCCCGCGCCCCAACCGCAACCGCCTAAAGGTCAGCCTTGGAATCCAGAATGCCCAATTGCCGAAGCTGAATCAGTTTCTGCAGGGTCAGATCCTTGAACCCGTGCTGCTTGGCCCGCTCGATAAACTCGGGCGTGACATCCTGCACTTTCGCGCCGATGATGTCGCCGACACTCAGCTTGTATCCTGCCGCTTGCAGGGCCTTGATGTACTCGGGAGTTACGTCCTGCACCTTCATCCCGATGAGTTCGCCCACCGATGGCTTTAGGCCGAGAGCCTGAATTCCCCGCACGTACTCTGGAGTTACATCCTGCACGCGCATGCCGACGGTTTCATCAGCACTCGGCTGCAGGCCCAGGTCGCGCAGGCCCTTCAGGTATTCCGGAGAAACGTCCTGCACTTTCAGCGCGATCACTTTGTCGGCAGTCACGGCGAGTCCCGCGGCTCGCAGTTCCCGCACGTATTCCGGGGTGACGCCCTGTACTTTCAACCCGATGAGATGGTCCACGTCAGGCTGAATTCCGGCTTCTTTGAGTCCGCGATAATACTCTCCGTCCGCGCCCTGCACCTTGAGAGCGATGAGTTGGTTCATATCGGGATTGAGTCCGGAGGCACGCAGTTCGCGAACGTACTCCGGAGTAATGTCCTGCACCCGCATCGCGATCAGGTTGTTCGCATCCGGCTGCAAGCCTTGCTCGTGAAGGGCCCGGACGTATTCCGGAGTGACGTCCTGAATCTTCATGGCAATCAACTGGTCGACGCTCAAGTCCGCGAGTCCAGCCGCCTTCATCGCGTCGATGTAAGAGACGCTGGTGGCAGCTTGATCGCGGCTCTGGGGATGAGCCGGTGAGGGTTTCGACGCAGCGGAACTGGTTGTGGCGGACGCCGAGGGCTTGGCCGCGTCCTGCGCCGTCGTCTGCCAGAACATGCCGGCATGCGCGATCGGTGGATGCGCCATTCCCAACAGCGCATTTCCAGCGACCAGCGCCGCCACCAGACACAGGACACTGCCAGTCAAACCGATGCCGCGCATTCCGGCGCCGAGCGTTTTCAGGCCCAGAACGCGGACAATGCGTTCGGTGAGCGGGCCGCGGTTCGCGGCCATGGCGAAGACTGGAGCGCTGCGCCATTCTTCCATCAGGGTAAGAGCGCGAGCATATTCGACGGCGTTGCCGCAGAGAGCCACCGCCATGTCGTCGCAACAGTGCTCGCGTTCGGCGCGAATCCGTTTGTTCAGCCACCAAACTGCAGGATGGTAGAAGAGCAGCGTCTCGACGCACACTTGGAACACGTTCACGAAAGGATCGAGGCGCAGGATGTGCGCCAGTTCGTGAGCGATCACCACTTCCAGCTGTTCTTCCGAGAGCCCGCTGAGAGCGGTCACGGGCAAGAAGACGACCGGACGAAACCATCCGATCACCGCTGGGGCCTGCAGCCAGGCGCATTCGCAATAGTCAATGGCGCGCTTCAGGCCAAGCCGGTCTTGCAGCGTGTAACAGATCTCGAGCACATGAGGGCCAACGACCCGCGACCGTCTGCGGCGTTCACGCTCCAGCAGGAAGAATCCGCCCGCAGATCGAAGGCTGAAGAAGGCGACACCCAGAAGCCACGCCTCGACCAGCCAAGGGAGCGCATCGCGAGAGGTCGCAATGGAGAAAGCCTGAGCCGAGCCACTCGGCGCAGCGCTGCCCCACGCTATTGGCTCAGCTACCGCGACGAGCGGCGACGACTTCGCGGTGTGTGCCACACCGGAATGCTGCCGCGCGTAGAAGAAAGTCGCCAGCGGAGCCAGCAGCATGAGCCCGAGCGCGGCAACTCCCAGCAGATAGCGAGTGGACGCGCGACGACACAAAGCCATCGCAGCCGCTGCCAGCGCCGCGACAGCAGTCCCCTGCCAGAGGAAATGCAACAGGGCCCATCCCAAAGCGTGCATCGCGGTCGGTGAAAGCCAATTGGTCAGAGAGCTCATCGCCGGCTCCTTTCATATTCGTCAAGCAAATGACGCAATTCTTCAATCTCTTCCAGCGAGGCCTTGCGGCCTGCGAGTGCATGCATCATGAGCTGGCTCGCCGAACCTTCGAAGACGCGCTGCAGCATGTCTCCGGCAAGCTGGCGTTTGGTCTGCTCAGCGGGAAGGCATGCTTCATAGACGTGCGCGCGCTGGGTTTCGTTTCGCCGCACCGTGCCTTTTGTGGTCATAATCTGCAGAAGCTTCAGCACGGTGGTGTAACCGAGCTCTTTTTTCTCGCTGAGAGATTCATGCACTTCGCGAACCGTCGACGGCCCGCGGGTCCACAACACGCGGAGAATCTCGAGTTCCGAAGCGGTGGGTTTGTGCGGGATCGCCTTCATGGGAAGGAACATACTACGAAGATATTCGTAGTGTCAACGAAAATCTTCGTAGATGGTTAAGAAATCGTGGTGACGGGGGCTTCGCATCTTTAAGAGTTTCCCCGGAATCCGCCGGGCTTCGCTCTGGCGAGACAGCCGAGGGCGGCTGTCTCCACATGAGTCGTGCCGCTCCCCAGCGAAAAGAAATAGTGGGTTTTTACTATTGCGCCGGCGTTTCCGTCTGCTACTAATGCTTCACTCGGGAATCCGAGTCGGATCGAAGATCTTGATGAGAGAGGGATTGATATGAGCATTCAAAAAGCAGCAAGTGTGGCCATCGCGGTCTGCGTTCTCGCGGCCCTCACGTACGCGGGCAGCGATGCGGGTAAGTCTGTCATGGTGAATGGCTATGTTCTCGACTCAGCCTGCGCGTTTACCAAGGGACTGAAGAAGCCGATCAGCGCGCAGTGCGCCCAGGCTTGCGCGAAGGCCGGATCGCCGCTGGTGATCCTGACAGACAAAGGAGATATCTACTGGCCGATCGCGGACACGACTCCATCCGCGAGCCAGAATGACAAGCTGCTGCCTTTTGCCGGGGAGAGAGTCACGGCCAGCGGCAAAGTCTACGCGCGTGGCGGGTCCACCGCGATTGTGATCGACAAAATTGGGGCAGAGGCCGCGCAGAAGTAGTTAACCCGCACAGCTCAGACACGCTTCGGTCGGCTCCCCCGGGCGTCGCCCTGTCTCGCCGCGCTCGCTCTGTCGAAAGTCCCCACTTCTCGCGCCAAGAACGCGCGAGAAATGGGGCACTCGGATTTTCGTCGCGTCCGGTGGACCAAAGGCTCATGCGCACCCCGCTCAGGCGGGACGAAGGAATGTGCATGTCTCGGGGACACTCCGCTAACCAAGGCTTGGCAAGTACGTCTACTAGCGGGTAGAGTACTATTCGTCTCGTTCCCAAGTTAAGTCCCACCAAAACAGGAGTCCTCATGCGTCAAGCAGTGATTTTGCTGGCGGCGGTCTCGTGCCTGAGTGTTTTCGCTTATTCGCAAACCGCCGATGAACTGGTCAACAAGAACATCCAGGCCAAAGGCGGAATCGACAAGATCAAGGCCATCAAGTCGGTGCGCCTGACCGGCAAACTCAGCGGCGGAGGCGGGTTCACCGCGATCATGGGGCAGGAGAATCAGCGACCGAATCTGGTGCGCGAGACCTTCTCCCTGCAGGGCATGACGGCGGTGAGCGCCTACGACGGCGCAACCGGCTGGCAGATTCAGCCCTTCGGCGGTCACAAGGATCCTGAGTTCATGGGCGAGGATGACCTCAAGGATCTGCTGCTGGATGCCGACTTCGATGGCCCGCTGGTGGACTACAAGGAGAAGGGCAACACCGTCGAATTTCTGGGGCACGACGTGGTCGACGGCGATGACGCGCTTCGGCTGAAAGTCACGCTGAAAAACGGCGACATTATTTACTACTACCTCGATCCCGACACCTACCTCGAGATTCGCAAGGAAGTGCAGGAGTTTGTCCGCGGCTCGGTGCGCGAGAGCGTGATCGATCTGGGCTCCTACAAGCCGGTGGCGGGCGTGATGTATCCCTTCACCATTTCGCAGGGATCGAAGGCGAATCCGGGCGCGCAAACCACCACCTTCGAGAAGATTGAAGTGAATGTGAATATCAATCCCGCCGACTTTGCCGTTCCCCCGTCGCTGAAACCTGACGAGAAGAAGTCCGGGTTGGTCGGGATTCACTGATTCCCACGGATACCGATTCGCTTGGATGACGGCCACAACCAAATTCCGGAGTCGCCCATGCGTCACGCGGTGAACTGCGGTAGACGAAATCTTGAATCGCAACGAGGAAACGAATCGATGAATACAAGACGCAGTCATTTTCCCCTTCTGGCGAAGTTGAGCATGTTCCTTGGCGTTGTTTGTCTCATGCTTCCGGCGGGCACGGCCCACTCCCAGACGGGTTACAAGTTCGATTCGGCCACGGTGTCAGGGCTCCCGGCACGCAACATTGGCTCGGCCACGATGAGCGGACGCGTGGCAGCGGTGGATGCGGTGGATCAGGACGGACGCATCACTGTGTTCGTGGGTGCGGCCAGTGGCGGGGTGTGGAAGTCGGTGAACGGCGGGACGACCTATAAGTCCGTCTTCGACCGCGAGAGCGCGCAGTCGATCGGGGCGGTCGCCATTGATCCATCGAATCCGAAGACGGTGTGGGTAGGCAGCGGCGAGGCCTGGATGCGCAACAGCGTTTCCGTGGGAGATGGCGTTTACAAGTCTACTGACAGCGGTGAAAACTGGACCAACGTCGGACTGAAAGACAGCGAGCACATCGCAAAGATTCTGATCGATCCGACGGATGGGAACAACGTGCTCGTGTGCGCGACGGGACATCTGTGGGATGACAACGACGAGCGCGGCGTTTACAAGACGACGGACGGCGGCAAGACGTGGAAAAAAGTTCTGGCCGGCGCGAATGGATCGTCAGGTTGCGCTCTGATGTCGATGAGCCGGCAAGAACCGAAAACAATTTATGCGTCGATGTGGGACTTTCGGCGTCAGGGCTGGACGTTCCGTTCCGGTGGGCCGGGGAGCGGGCTGTTTAAGTCGACTGACGGCGGTGACCACTGGAGCGAAATCAGCGCCAGTAGCGCGAAGGGCTTGCCCGCCAAACCCTGGGGACGTACGGCTGTGGCAGTCGCGCCCTCGAAGCCGAATGTTGTGTATGCCAACATTGAAGCGGAAAAAGGCAGAGGGCTGTATCGTTCCGACGACGGCGGAGCCAACTGGATGAAGCTCGACGCCAGCAACTTTATGGTGTGGCGTCCGTTTTACTTCGGCAACCTGACCGTCGATCCCAAGGATGAGAACAAGATTTTCAAGCCGGACCTAATCCTCCTGTACAGCACGGACGGTGGAAAGACTTTCAATGTGGTTTCGGGTGGGGCGCACGGCGATTTTCACGATGTGTGGATCAATCCCAAGAATCCTAATGTGGTGATCGCCGGGGACGACGGCGGCCTCTGGCGCAGCGAGGACGGAGGCACCCGCTGGAAACACCAGATGAACCTGCCGATTTCTCAGTTCTATCACGTGAGCACGGATGCGTCCGACCCTTATCACGTTTATGGCGGACTGCAGGACAACAGTTCGTGGGTGGGAGATTCGTCTTATCCGGGCGGGGTTTCGAACTCACGCTGGGAGAACATGTTTGGCGGCGACGGCTTCTGGATGTTTGAAGACACGTCGGACCCAAACTACATCTATGCGGAAGCGCAGGGCGGCGAGATCGGGCGGGTCAACCGCTATACCCACGACGGCCAGTCCATTAAGCCGCTGCCCAACTACGGCGAGAAGAAACTTCGCTTCAACTGGAACACTCCGATTCACATGAGCCCCAATGAGAAGGGGACGGTTTACATTGGGTCGCAGTTTCTGTTCCGCTCGCGCGATCACGGGCAGTCGTGGGATCGCATTTCGCCGGATCTTACGACCAACGATCCGGAAAAACAGAAACAGGAAGAATCCGGCGGTGTGACGGTCGACAATTCTTCGGCGGAAATGCACACCACGATTTATTCGATCTCGGAGTCGCCGAAGAACGGGCAGATCATCTGGGTCGGCACCGACGACGGCAATGTGCAGGTCACGCGCGATGGCGGCAAGACGTGGACCAACGTTGTGGGCAACGTTCCGGGTCTGGGAAAGAATTCCTGGGTATCGACGGTCGAGGCCAGCCGGTTCGACGAAGCCACGGCCTACGCTACGTTTGATCGACACACTTTCGGCGACATGAAGCCGTATGCCTACAAGACCAGCGACTATGGCAAAACCTGGACCGCCCTGGCGGCGCAGGAGAGCGGAGTGCGCGGGTTCGCGCACGTGATTAAGGAAGATTCGGTGAAGCCGGACCTGCTGTTCCTGGGTACGGAATTTGGGTTGTGGATTTCCGTCGACGGCGGCCAGCATTGGGCACAGTACAAAGGGAGCAACTTCCCTGCCGTGGCGGTGGACGACATGGCCGTGCAGGCGCGCGAGAGCGATCTGGTGCTGGCAACGCACGGACGCGGCATCTGGATTATCGACGACATTTCTGCGCTGCGCGCTTTGACCCCTGACTTGATGTCGAAAGAAGCTGCGCTGATTCCGGGGAAGGCGGTTCAGTACTTCGATGTGTTCGGCGGCTGGCCTGAGGGAGATGAAAGTTTCAGAGGCCGCAGTCGCCCCGGGGAGGCACAGATAACGTATTACCAGCGAGGGCGGCACATCTTTGGCGATCTGAAGATCGAGATTCTCGACCAGAACGGCAAACAGGTCGATACCGTGGCCGGAAGCAAGCACCGTGGTTTGAACCGCGCGAGTTGGTCGATGCGAGTGAAGGCGCCCGCGGTACCACCAGCGGCCACCGTGCTGGGTGAGGCTACGCAGGGTCCGCGTGTGCTGCCGGGCACATACACGGTGAAAATGACCAAGGGCGACAACGTCTACACCGAGCAGTTGAACGTGGTGCTTGATCCTAGGGCGAAGTTTTCGCTGGAAGATCGCAAGGCCCAGTTCGATTTGACCATGAAGGTGTACCACACCATCGAACACATGACGTATTCGGTGGAGGCGATTGAGGGGGTCCGCAACGCGGCCAATGCGCGAGCGCTCAAATTTCCCGAGAAGGATCCTCTTAGCAAGCAACTGCAGGAGCTGGCGTTGAAGTGCGATGCACTGCGGTCGAAGATCGTGGCCACAAAGGAAGGCGGAATGATCACGGGAGAAGAGCGCATCCGCGAACTTCTCGGGCAACTCTACGGTTCGGTCAACGGATACGAAGGGCGCCCGGCGGACTATCAGGCGGCGCGCTCCGAGTCTCTGGCGCACGAACTGGAGGACGTGATCGGGGAATTCCAAAAGCTGGCGCAGACGGAACTTCCGGGCATCAATGCGGGATTGAAGAAGAAGAAGAAGACAGACGCGATTTCCGTACTCACCGAGGGCGAGTGGCAAAAGAAGCGGGCGGAGGAGGGGAGCTCGGGAGCGGGCGCGGCGGGCATGTTGAGCCGTGAGGCACAAGTGCGGGAGATGGATTAGCGTCAGCACCCTTTCGCTAACTTACAGCTTTTTGGCAACTGGCGCCTCGGCCCTTGCGGTCGGGGCGCCAAATCTTTTTCCGATGAAATGAAAATGTCGGCGGACCCGATTGATTCCCGGCGCGGGTGCGAGTATGGTGGTCTGGCTCACGTCACACGCTGAGAAAACCCTAGGAGATTTCCAATGGTGAAACGATTTACTGCCTGGATCTTTGTGGTTGCCGGCCTGGTCACGCTTTCGTTCGCCGCCGATGAAAATCAGAACGTTTGCAAAGGCGATCCTGACAAGTGGCAACAGCTTTACAACGGCAAGGATTTGACGGGGTGGAAGCATGTGGGCCCCGGCGGCGACACCGTGGAAGATGGATTGATCCGCACCCATGGCGGCATGGGCTTGCTGTACTGGACGGGCGGCAAGATCGGCAATTGCGTAATCCACGTCGTATACAAGATGCGCGACGAGAACGACAACTCGGGCGTGTTCATCCGGATTCCCCTAGAGCCTCGCGAAGAGTGGATGCCAGTGCATTACGGATTCGAAGTGCAGATTGACAATCATCCGGAAACGTCGAACGAGGATGAATACCACGAGACCGCCATGCTGTATTCGCTGACGAAGCCGCTGGTGAAACATGCGTGGAAACCGGGGCCGGAGTGGAACACGATGGACATCACGCTGGATGGACCACGCACGATCGTGACTCTCAACGGCGTGAAGGTGACGGACTATAAAGATGGAGATCCAGTGCCGGAGCGGAAATTTGATTTCGAACCACAGCACGGTCCACGGCCCAACTTCGGGTACATGGGTCTGCAGAATCACAGCGACAATGACATCGTGTTTTTCAAGGAAGTAGCGATCAAGCCGCTGAAGAAATAAGGAAGCGAGCCGGGCGCGCGATTGCTGCGCAGTTCACCAGATCCTTCGGCGGGCAAGAAGCGCCCGCCTCAGGATGACAAATCAAATCTTTCGGGAGGGATTGGCATGAAACGTATTCTTTCGCGACGCGCATTCTTGCAGGGCAGTGCGGCGGCCGCCGCAGGCGGGCTGCTGGTTTCAAAAACCATCCAACTTGAAGCGCAACCGCTGG
>Ga0210402_10004004_pt1 | contig 13581 bp, 15 predicted proteins | sample IncBWC7MmetaG_FD_161055 | JGI IMG/M metagenome (GOLD analysis project Ga0210402, IMG submission 161055) | Forest soil microbial communities from Barre Woods Harvard Forest LTER site, Petersham, Massachusetts, United States - Inc-BW-C-7-M | ecosystem: Environmental > Terrestrial > Soil >...
AAATGAATAAAAAAAAAAGGTGTAACTAAAATATAAAGAACCATTCAAAAGATGAATGCTGGCAGGAACGAAAAAAAAAAAGCATCTTTCCAATAAATCAACCCAAGCCCAAGCATTACGCAGGGGGCGGGGTGATCAACGGAGCAGGAACACCATCCCAGTCAGCTTCCGAGAGCCTCTTCACAGTCCCCACAGAGCACAATGGCACTGGTGGGTTGGCCATGGGTCAAGATAATTGCACTCCACAATATTAACCACAAGCCCGGCTGCGTCCGCCGCATTCGCCCATCCATTCCCAACACAAGGCCGCCATGGAGGTGTTCACCAAACTGCCCCACGAGCCACAGGGCATCATGGCATAAGTGGACATGGCAGCGGAGGATTGCATATCTGCCAGAACCTCGATCATGCTGCCGGGATCCATTGGTAATCGGGGCATAGACATCGGTGGGGGCTGAGGAATCTCCTGTTCATGACGTTGACCTTTGGTGGAAGGGAGGTGGGAGAGGTGGCTGTTAGTAAGAGGTGGCTGTTAGTAAGAGGTGGCTGAGGGGTTGAGGGACGTTTTGGAGGAGAGGTAGGGAAGGGACGTTCAGCACAGGATTATTGGTTAGTCATGAAGTATGTGTGTGTAAGCCAGAATGTGTCGTTTGGGTCGTCTAAAGAAAAGACGTTGGGAAAATGGGTGAGAGGGAAGATAACAATGCCTACTGGCCCAACTAACAATCTTGTCACCCCAGAATGCTGTCTCGTATAGGTGCTGCATCAATGTGTCATGCCACCCATCTCATACAATCAACCATCCCCCACTCATACTCACTCTCATAGTCTGCATTGTCCTCCAAGTCTTGAAAGACAGGTAGTATCATTTGTGAGTGAGTGGGGGTGATGGGTGGTGCTATCTTCTTGCTGCCTGTGAGGAATGAAATGGCAGGGAGAATGGAGCAATTTGGATCAAGGGCGAGTGAGTGTGGGTTGGACACCATGCTGGAGTTTGTGTTGAGGAAGGAGTCGACAAGTGGCTGTGGACCAAATGAGAATGACGAGCCAATTGAACCACAATGGTGTGAATTAATATTGGAGGGAGATGGATGGGGAATGTTACATACCAGAATTTTGGACTTGGTGGATGAGAAACTTCTTAAATCATTGATAGGCAGCTCAACTCAGATCATATAAAGAGTCTACTCTACCAGTACAGGATAAGATTATATATGAAAGTAATCCCAAACGAATGATTGTGTAAATATATTAGTGAAAGATAGGTAGGAGATTATTGTGGATGCAATTAGTAACATTCAAAAGTAGGTTCAAAAAAATATGAAGCAATGAGCTGGAATGCCCGATTAGCCATCCTCAGCATGGCTTCTGAGGGAGCGGCATTTGACGAAAATTGGATCAACCCTGCGATATTGGTTAGAGTATATAGTGTGTCCTTGCGAACAGTAACCAGGTCACCAAGCGAGAGAATTGAGGAAGCCGCAGATGGTGGACTGCCCTTTACCTGCACAACCCTGCATACACAGAGTATCAGGTCAACCAGTCTCTGGTGCCGAGATATGAACTCCAGATTATCCGGAATGGTGTGAATAATATTTATGATCACTAACACAACGTTCGCTGGTTGTTGCTGTGGTCCCAGATCAGGATCCTTCGAGCCTTGGTGATATTGGAGGATGGCAAATGGTTGGCTCTCTACCTTGTATATGGTGTTTACCAACTCTTGATTTGTTGTGATGTATGGATCATTGTCGGGCCCAATAGACTCGGGCAAATCTTCGGTACCGTCAAACACCTGATCCATGAGAAGGTCAAGCATCTCATCAAGTAAGTCTACACACTGAAAGATGGGAAATCTGGAACCAGCTGTCTGGCCCCGCATCGTTGACAGCAACGTGAAAGTCATCAATGCATATGACAATTCTGTCGATAATCTCGAACGAATGGACATGGTTGATGCCTCAGTATCCACATTGCCCCACTCATTGTTGTCCATGCAAGTTTCTTTTATACATCTCTTCTCATTGTTATTAGTATTGTATGGCATCTCCCCGGTGGCCGATGGATAACAATCCATGTAGCCATCTTCAACAAAGTCATCTGGCCTGGCCTCGAATGGAAGTATGCAGATTGCAGATGCTGAGGTCTGGAAGGTGGAGGGACCAGCACATCAAGAAACTGAAAGCCTCAGCCGATGGGCTCAAGGGTGGTATGGAATAGTCTGGGTGAAGCTTTTTGAAATGAGCACGGGTGAGGGAGGTGTAGAAATAAAGACCCTCAAAGAGGGAATCAATTTCGAAAAAAATTTGAATTGCCAAGGAGAGAGTACGATGTAGAAACGAGAAAGTGAGCAGCAGGAAGTCAACACGAGGGTGTCACTGAATGTACTAGTAAAGAAGGTCAAACACAGCTGCATTGCAGCTGCAACCTCAAGCTGAGGTTTTTGGAAATGGTGCTTGATCTTTTTTACTCTTATGGTCCATTTTCCCCACTGTCCTATAATAACTTGAATATAACAAAGAACGGGCAAGTCTTATATCACTAAAATGAAGAATTTGATATACAAAAGATTGATGTATGCTACAACAAAGTAAATATGGATTGTACAGTGGGGGGCCCTGGGGTCCTCGTACAAACAAATCTGAGCTGATCAGTCCCTGTTGCCATACTAGTGTGAGATATATGGGTATGGTTATTTGGTTGGTTATAATCCAGACTGTCAGCACTTTTCCCAATTTGGGTCCCTTGTGCTGACAGTCTGGTTCTGAGACTAGTGAATAACTAGGCTTGTGATCATCCAGTTTAGGAAACTACAAGTCATATCCTAAACTGGCTGGAAGTTCTGGTCAGTCACATGGCAGGGTCACACTGTTGCCTGCCAAGCATGACACGGGACTTGGAAAAATTTTGATGATCAAACTCTGGAAATTCACGATGACATTGCGAGAATGCTCCACTCTACTACCTACACTACTCGCTGTCACTGTACTGTTTGCCACTGCCATCCTCAAGGTCACCACACTCAATTCTCAAGGCTCAAGCATCCCTATCCAGTGAAAAATCAGCAAAACATCATTTTTGGTCCAACTACAGTCTCTGACCATGAAGTTGTTCCTTGTATCCATTCAGCCAATAATCGGCTTGTCCAACCCATTGGATTTGATTTCTGTAAGCCTGTGAATGAGGTGGAGTTGTAGTTGCATTATGAGGTTTAGTGCTGTTGTTCTTGCTGACATGCAAAGACATATCAGCCTCCCTGCAATACGAGGGCTTCATCAGCTGCTGAGGCACTGCTGTTGTGTGACACTGGTGGACAGTGAATTTGTAATCATCCCAGGCCTGCCCTTGGTTTGGAAATCAGAGAATGGAACTATGGAAGACAAAGTCAGGAGAGCGTCATTTGAAGGGTGAAGCAAAGGTGTAATGAGAGGATTTCCCTTTTTTGAAAGACTTTGTCCAGAGAAAAATAAATTTGAGCTTGGTGCAGGTATGTTGAGATCAAAAATACATCAAGTCACAGCCTATGAGAGAGCCAAGTCATGAGTCTGTACACCAGCAACAATCAAGGTACTAACCTTTAAACATTACAACCTTCAAGTTGTGAGAGGTTGACTAAAGGAACCTATGCTTGAGTGACTGTTATTAATCTAGTTTTAAGGAGGCTTAGAAGTTAGACAGGACTGACAAATGGAGTGGCTTGGGTTTGGGGCCAGCAGAGCAAAACAATGTTCAAGTTATATGTAGTAGCACTAAATTCAAATTTCAGAGGTTGAAATTTTGACCAAGTCCCACAACACATTTGGAAATTGGCTGTGTGTCACACTTCTACCCAAAAGGGCAACCATGTATTCCAGTCTGTTCACAAGCTTGCTTCTTTTAAACTCTGCCACCTTCCCAAAAAAGATGCATGCATGTGAACAGTCACTGGTAGCGAGTCTAGTGAATAACTTTAAGCAAATTCATATGTATGGTTTAGGTAGGCAAGATTTCAGTGCATATAGGGTTCCGCACAGGTATGGGTAAACCCGCAGTTTTCAGGCCACAGGTCATGCAGGTACAGGTATGGTGGCTGAATTCTGGCACCTGCATGGATACCGTACCCGTAACTGCGGTGTGACAGGTTTTGATGGTGTTTGCACCTGTTGTGCAACACCCTCACATACAACCCTTACCCCACATGCCATCACATGACACGATCAACTGAATGGAGGCTGTGTGACATGAACACAACACGTCGAGGTCAAACACAACATCAATATCATGCATACCCATCAGCCATTGGCACAGATGGCACTGAATCACAGGCTTTGCCGCTCTGGAGCTCTCATTATCATATGGACGTTCTTGTGTATAGGTAAGCACAAGTCAATTTCAATTGAAACAACTTGCTTTTATTGCATTCTTTAGACTTTAAACATTTGATACTGAATATTTCAACAGCAGCTCATCAACTCGATGAGCCGCACTTGCATCAAACTTGCATTCCATCTTGACAACAACCTGTTTAGGTTGTCAACACATCTGAAGCTCACCGAGTGTCTCAGCAAGCCTTCCACCACTCCATTTCCACTCAACAACAAATTATTCAAGCTGTCAACACATCCAAGGCTTACTGGGCTCATCTGTTCAACACCTGGCCCTCACCAACATTCACACTGCCCCCTTGCACCTTTGTGTCCGATCACACATGGACAGGCATAATACTAGGATGAGATTGAGATAAGTATTTGAATTATTTAAGTAATGCTAACTCCATGCACCACCAAGCACCACCTCACCTCTTGTCTCCTTGCAGTTAAATTGCAAGGAGATATGTGCAGGGGACGATCCATGGAGAAACATGCCGACCCTTTCCACCAACACCAACGACATCAACACATGCAGGAATGATGCAAATGTGGATGTGGAACGACGCAGATGATACCATGTCCACACCCTACTACATCTTGCTCAACTTTGTTGACCCCACCTGTACCTCAAGGTATGCCCCGAGATCTCCACACCATCAGTCAAAAATTACAGTGGAATAACACAGACCATCCCGCAAGTCTATCCAAGAGTACAATGATCTTCTCACAGATGCAAACCTCCAATTATAAACAGGCTTTATCAGAAATCTCATTAAGATTGGACAAGGGTCAGTGATTTTTAATTGGTCGCTGAGGCTTGTCTTACCTTTTCTCATCTAGTGCCTCTGGTGGTGTGCATACCATGTATCAATGAGAGTCTTGTAAGTCCTTGCCACCCAAATATCGTCAACTATATCGATTCATCTTGCACAAGAATGATTTATGGGTTGTCATGGAGTTCATGGAGGGCGGTTCATTGACAGATATATTCACTGCTAATTTGATGACTGGGACAAATTGCGGCCATGTTGAGGGAGATGGTGCAAGGCTTGGAGCATCCATATTCATTGTATCCAAAAGGGGTGATTTCACAATCAAATAGTTGTTCTGTATCAAATTGTATGTAGGGTAGTGAAAAATGTGTAAAAAACCCATGGGTAAGCGAGAAACCATGGTTAACCGCGTTAACTGCCACGATATGGGTACGGTGTGGACCTGTACCCTTGGTGGGTGTGGTGTTCATGTGTGCAAGTACGGTGTCAGCTTTGCCAACCTGTACCATACCTGTGTGGAACCCTAAGTGCATAGATAAAAATTGAAGGACATCCAGGACACAAAAAGTGAACTGTTAAAAGCATGTAAGATAAGCTGTATGTTTGCTGCCTTTCTTTTTGATGTTCATCCACTTTATCTCACACTCTATGTCCATGCAGGAGAAGGCCTTTCTGACAATGGATGTAGAGCACACTGCTGTATGCCAATGATGCAAGGAGTCTTTCCCTCCCAGGACACAACTCTTTTATATGCAAGATGAAAAAGCAAATCGGCCAGGTCAACATGTGTGCATGGCCTGTTGTCACAATTACCTGCAAAAAACAGAAACAATAAGGTGCACACAGGGTGGTCAAGGTAAGGGTTTGACCCACACTACAATGGTGTGCAATATCCTAACATATTTTAGGACCAAGCAAAGATCATCTTGCTGTGCATATTACATAAACATATTTCTGCTGCTCAATGAGATGGTGAGACAACTTCCAAGAAAGATATGAATTATATGATGGACAAACTCAAGATCAATCTACACCAGGTTTCTCGCACTCAGTATGCTTAGGCTATGGCCAAAGCACAACCCATCAAAGTGACCCAAGCACAAGCCAACAGAAAGACTATGGTCTTATGCCACCACCACCAGTACCTTCCAGACATGCTGCAGATCTTCCAAACAATCTGGTGATGCAGATGCGAAAGCCATGGCCGAAACGTGATAATGGACAACCATGGATTGGTGGTCCAAATGTATTCATGCCAGGACAGCTTCACCATACTGTCAACATCCCTGATTTCTTTGCTGAAAGTCCAAAGCAGGCTGGATACCAAGCTGCACACAAGATGTATGATGAAATGCGAAATTATTTTGTGCAGTGGGCATATGTGACTAATAATGTTGAGCTGGTTGTGGTGAAAGTGACAGCGAAATGGATGAAACCTGGAAATAAAAATCCATCTATTGTTTCAATAAGTGGATTGAATCACTAAATAGGTCATTGTCATTGTGATTACTCACAATGTGTTTGCTAGAACATCTCCGAAACTATCAATAATGTTCCTGTGCACATTGGTGTTAAAGACCTTACAAATGTCTCCTTCATAACCATACATCCATTGTTCTTGAAATGGTCAAAAAACGAACTGATTTGCATAGACAAGTTGCATCTGAGAAACAAAGACTGGGTCGAGATGATGCCACTCCCAGGTGTGGCAGATATTGACACCATTGCAGCCAAGTTTTTCATAGCAAAAGGGAAATCATGTACTCTCCAATTTCAACCTGGTAAAGGGATTGAAGTGTTCCTTGAACTTGAAAACAAGAAATACCTTGAGATTGTGTCTCAGCTGGAGCATACAGACAAAGTGGAACCCTTCATTTGTTCTCATGTACTGTGATACATTTCCAGTTCCACTAATTATCTGCTTTTATGGAATCCTCTTGTCATTGACCTTCCACATGCAAGGCCACCAGTGCTGTCCCAGCCTGACAATGATGATGACTATGATGGTACCTAAAATTCCACTGTGGATAATTTTGATATAGATCAAGTCCAGCCAGTCTTTGTGGAAGGCATCATAACTGCGCTTTTGTGCAAGCTCTCTGGGGTATGTATTCATTGTATTGTTGGCCTGGTAGATCAGTGTCAGCTGATGTTTGAATTTAACAGCAAAGGAGTCCACTCTCGACCCCTAAATCAAAGTGGCCAGCCCTGAGTCCCACCTCACCAAACATTGATGAAGTTTGGTAGGCACTATGAGCACAAAAGTCCCTTCCAAGAAGGCAGTCAACAAGTTTTTAGATGTTCCTTGCATAATTGTTCACTCACCTTGTTGACAGTGAAAACCAAATCTGTGGCTTGCATGCTCTACCCAATGTCGACAAAAACATTCAATTGGCTGGTGTCTAACCCAAAGCCATTTGATCCTATCATGGATTGCGATGTTCCAATGAGAATGGATCTCATTTTCAATCCAGAAGCCTCTTCAAAATTTGGTGCATTCAAAAAGGCAATGTTTGCTCACACATGTCAGCTGCTCTTGGGTGATTTGACAAATGTTTGTATCAAGCAATGTTGGTACATGTGCCCAGTGTCTAGAACTCGATTACTATATGATAACCACACCCAAGTCACTAAACTCAGCTTGGAAATCAATTGCCTGAGATGGGGTTCTGCATTAATGAAGCTTGTGTATGACTTCATTGCAGAGCAATGTGCATCCTCCTTTCGAAATTCCATAGATACACTTTGTCCATACTGCATTGGCAATCACTGAAAACACCAGTTGCGATATGTATATGGTGGAAGAAGTCATTGATGAGGCAGAGGATGACGAGTTTGTGAAATATATTGGAAATGGCTCCACAAAGCCGTGTTGCCATCTTCAAAAGGATCATGCACATAGGGCAGAGTTCCTCATGTTTTGCCAGCCTGTGCAGTATTTGAAGACAAAAATGCTTGCCTTTGTTGGAGATTTTCAAGGTATGTCCAATAGTGACTTATTATATAGCAGTATGAGCTCACAATTGTCCAATTCTCAGGCAACTGAAGTCTCCTGACTGATCCTCAAATCATCACTGCAGCATAAGTGGCTTGATATTATTGTTCACTTTGGTCTACTTATATACATATGGATGATATTACATGCTTTCTGCAGTGAGACCAGCCATAATTTTACTGATGGCAATCTTCCAACAATGCTCAAAATGTTTCTATCCAAACACAAGTGCAAGGACTTCTGCAAGTTCTTTGGTCTTCCTGCGCTTCTTGCCAATCAATCACCCTCATACTCTAGGACGGGAGGATCTGCAATTGAGTCTTCTTACAGAAAAATCCCACTATTTGCCGATGTGTCAAAGTCTCTCCCACCGACAGCCTACAATTTGGATGGCACAGCTGACACGCAGATCACTGGGCAAGGCTATCAAGGTACTGGGTCTGGGTAATGCAACATGACCTCAATTGCAAAGCAAAATCATGGACAGAATATGCTCCTTCCTTCATCACAATATACTAGTCTCCCTGCATAATTGTTTTGATCTTCCACTCATTATTCAAACCACCCATCTTATTCACTCACTCGTTACTGATTTTAAGCTAATTCCGATGGCAGATTTCACTCATTTGACTGGCCACACAATTCATGTGATACTTTACTCTTTAATATTACATTCTGACACTCATTTGCAATTTGATTTTTACATTGTTTGACAAACAAATGAAGTCCATTGAAATGTGAACAAATATGACATGTCATTAATTATTGTCATCATCCTCTTCATCAGAAGCATATTCAGGACTGCTGGCTCCTATTGCATCATCCTCCAAACCTGACAATTCACCCTCATTTAACAAGTCCAGGTCACCACAAAGGCCATTAGTTGGTGGATTGATCAAGCCTCCAATGTACTTGTAGCCTTTGGGACCAACAACATTTTCTCCATTGCGAAATGGCTTCATATTTGGTAACAGCTCCATTTCCTCTGCCTTGTCTGCAAGATTTGTAATTGTATCATGATAAGTAGTGAGGATGGGCACAAGTTCATCTGCACTGTTGAGAAAGAGATGTAAAAGTTCTCGATACGTCTGCCAAAATGTTTTGGAAGATAAAACAGGTTGGCCCATATTGGCATAAAGTTTGCTTGCACACTGATCAAAGAGTGGTAGCATGAGTTCAAATACTGGATGATCATGAGGTGCATATTCGGCCTCGACCTCATTGAGCAGTTCTCCTGGAACAGGGATCTACTATTAAATATAATCAGTGAAATGCATTATCATGACCAACTTCAGCAATAAAATACTTTGAAATAAAGAGCATTGTATTTGTGGGGCTTGGCTCTGATTATCCATGGAATACCATGTGGAAGGATCTTGTTTTTATCTGCTCATGGAGCATTTCTGTTCTTGATATGAACCCACTCATCTATTTCAGCTTGGAGCCAAGGAATAGCAAGCCATCAAAATACCAGGCTGTGGTACAAATTTAGACCAAGGTAAGTCTGTGACATACTTTTTGAGAATGTCATCCACTCTATACCATCCTTTCTGGATGCCTTCTTCAAGTATGTCTTCGCTTTATTTTGGATAAAATAGTTGTGGCCTTGAGCAAACTGGTGTTGCATTGTCCCTGCAAGCGTAGGATCAAGATGATGATGAATCACTGTCTGAGCATTAGTGACACCATAATTCTCATGACCAGGATCACTTTGAGTAATCATGGGTACTGCTGTAATTGGTCTCTTTATCAGGGTTCTTTAGTGAACAAGAAGACAGACCACTGACCTCCAATTTTTTGGCAAGTATCAAGATAGTATCAAGCAATCAGCCTTGGATTCTTGTTTGTCCACCATATTCATATCCAATTAAACTCGCCACAAAAGGCTTCTAACCCAGTATGCATCCAAAGACCAAAGCGGCCCCATTTGTCATGTTGATCCTGAGGCCACACATCATTGACCCTGGCCACCAAGAAGTGCCTCCTCTTTAGCTTACAGTGTTTCTGTTATTCAACCTCATTGGGCTCTACTGTTTTGAAAAGCCCTGCAATGAGGACTCTGTCAAGCATGGTCACTCCATGCACCTGCCAGTGATTCCTTGACACAATCCAACACAGCTTGAGACATGGTCCCCATGTAGTTCTCACAAATTTTTTCAAATACTCTCTGCACCGTGAAAGGGGAAGCATTCACAGATGTCACACACTTTGTCATAGATATATTCCATTGTGTGTTTTTGTTGGCATGTAGACTTCAGGCCCCATTTCTTGCATAAATGTCAAAAAGTCACCACACTAAGAGTGAACTTGAGGTAATCAGCTTGGTGAAAGTATGTCAGAGATCACTAAGCACCTCAATCCATGTTCCTCGGTGTTGTAGTGGTCCTTGAGGTGCTCGACTATGTCAACATCACACATTCCTAACTCAAAGTAGAGCTTTAGCTTCTTTGATATCATTGTCAGGAGCTGCAAACATGATTAAATACCCTTTGAATTCATGAAGCATCAGAAGGCATGACAAACAAATTGGTAGGTATTGGTTCCTGTGTCTCCTTGACTCAGATTCCTCACTAGCAGATGCTGCAACTGGAAGGAAATTCCAAGTCAATTAGCCAGGCAATGACAAATGATATGGAATGAAAACAAACAGGGAAGTCCTCATCAGTCCTTTGAGCAGGCATACTCATCCTGGCATAGAAAAACAGCAGTGGTACTCTATATTGTGATGGTCAAGGTTTATGTTGACATACTAAAATAATACATGGTACATGGGGTCCTACCACATGCCAGTAGCAGCATGGCCAAACATATCCTTAATTTGTAGCTGATCACTGTTGCTTTCCATAATTTCTGTTACAGTTACTTGTGCAACAAATAAATAAATCACAAGTCAAGGTGTGGCAAGCAAAAATTGTTTATGCTGCTGCATGTGGTAGGACCACATGTACCATAGAGTATTACTTTGAAAGGGTATGTGGGCATAAACATGGACCTACCTCATGTTCTTGTGGTCAAAATTGAATAAATGTAACGATAGGCCCATAAGTGTAGTTATATTGCAGGTACTTGCGGTATAAAAACCTCAACCCAGATATGCACAGGTATTTAGGCACAAGTCACAGGTTACCTGCACAGGTACCTACAGGTAACATCTATACAATATATCATGAAAACATGACTACATTTCAGGTTCAAAAAGGTTTATTAAGCATGTTAACCTTATATAATGTATATATTATCATAGAAAACACCTTTATATCAGAAATATTATGTTGTGTGAACTGTTTCACCCTCATTTCAGCAATATTTATATAAAATAAAAGTAAATACCCATAGGGACCCATCTGGGTTAGGGACTATCACAAGTGCAGGTCACCCATGGGTAGTCACAGGTTCATCCATGGGAATACCCATGAGTTTTCTACCTGTGAGTCTGAGTCACCTGTTTCTCATGGATCACACCCAGTCTGGGTATTGATTTTAGCACCAGTGGGTTACCTGTGAATTACCCAGGGACTGAAAAATAAAAATATCTATTGTAAGGCCTCTGAAGCTGTTTCCCTACTTTTGTTAGATGAAATTTTGATTGTTGTTGCTGTGACTGTGACAAGTAGTCACACACTCCCTAGTCCTTCAGGCCCCTCTGAGTCCATCTTACAAACAATGTCTCATATGTGTGGCCCCAGCTGCCATTCTGCCACTCCTTTGGCTTAGCCACCCTGCTCGCATCTAAATATGACCTCCCCATTATGATTCCAAGGTAGCATCTTCAACACCCAGATATTTATCTATCATCCATGGCACCCAAATTCAATGTATGTTTTCTTGATTCCCATGTCATGCCACCTCTCACTCTCCCTTCCCTCAGCTGCATGTGCTCCCATGCAATATTCATCTTTTCAACCATGTCGCATACTCCATGCCACTGGAAATCTTTCAGGATCCTTTTGTGTTTCATCACTTGAGGTTTCTTGCAGTTGCCCTTAGCTTCATCACTGACAGCACCCTCACTGATGACAACTATTGTGCAATTGCCTCAGCAGTGGTCAGCCTTCTTCAAGACATATTACGATCCTGTGGAAAAGATGGCTGTCTGCCTGAAACAACATCCTGCCTTGATCAACATGTAGACCATTTTGCTGTGTGTCATGTGATTCTCTGATTTTATGCACTCTTCTCATCTCACTGGTTTGTAGGCACTCACTGATGCAATTGGATTAAGACCACCAGCATTGATGGAGGAGGGCCCTGGAGTTACCTGGGAGAATGAGAATGAGGCTGGGGATGATGAGTTGCCACCTCTGGTAGATTGAATGTTGTTTGCAATGCCTTTTACAGTTTTACTTCATATTGATGTTTTGGCAATGTGAGCAAGTTGTTGCAAATTGATTATAACACACAGAACGACAATGGATTTGGTCAGACTACATAACTGTACAAAAATCTCAGTATGAAGTGAGACTTATTGTGGTGTCAGCAGCACCACTACCCATCCATAAACACAAATGGTGATATGATGACATCCTCCTTCCCAGCTGCCAGTCTCAGATCCATCTGCCTTAGGCCTCCTGAGTGAGTTGATCTGCATTTTCAACAATCTTGCCATCCATACAGAAACACACTTTGCCTCTGCCATACATGCAGGAATCCAGTGGAGTTGTGATTGTTCTGGGATCGAGGCAGGTGTATTGTAGGCAAACAAGGCAATTGAATGTGTGTGCTGCAAGCGTTCTGGACCCCCTTTGATGGCAAGGAATATGGCATCAGCAAACCTGTCTGACAAGAGACATAATGATACAGCTGACTCAAAATTACCAAGTACGAGAGCCTTGCTGACCACTGATCCATCTCAGATTCATCACTGGGATAAATCCTGAAATTGATGGCAGCTCTTCATATTCTTCAAGGTGACAGACAATGGCCCTGAACCAACTGTGGCAGTAACAGATGAATCTATACCATAGTTGTGGTGCAGAACAAGCACCTGCTGTGAACCACCATCATCCTGTATAACACCCATTGTGCTGAAAAAGTTGGTACCAGCATCAATCTGGGTGTACCAGGACCATTATTGTCATCAAATAGACTTGGCACCATGGTCATTGATTTTGTTATGAACTGAACCAGAGAGGGAAAGGATGTAAGCACACACTGGGCCCGATCACATGACCGGGATCTGATGGACTGGACAAGAACAAGAAGACTTAGTGCGACAAGAGAACTTTGGCTTCAACCTACGAAGGTTGCGCCACTTGCACCAATGTGTTCTCGGATTTCAGGAATGACAGGGGACTAAGTCTTGGGGACTCAGAGAGGAAGGCAGGCAAGGAGAGTTAAGCAGATAGAATAGTGCAGGTAATAACAATATTTGAACTGAAGTACATAGGAAAATACTAGTGATTTAAATACTACAACAAGTCAGATCAGAACTCATAATACTATTGGGGCTAATTGGGGTGCGACG
>Ga0210402_10004005_pt1 | contig 13580 bp, 13 predicted proteins | sample IncBWC7MmetaG_FD_161055 | JGI IMG/M metagenome (GOLD analysis project Ga0210402, IMG submission 161055) | Forest soil microbial communities from Barre Woods Harvard Forest LTER site, Petersham, Massachusetts, United States - Inc-BW-C-7-M | ecosystem: Environmental > Terrestrial > Soil >...
GCCCGGCAAGAAGGGCGGCGTCACCGCGGGCGTGGGGACTGCCCCCGGCAAGAAGGGCGGCGTCACCACGGGCGTGGGGACTGCTCCCGGCAAGAAGGGCGGCGTCACCGCGGGCGTGGGGACTGCTCCGGGGAAGAAGGGCGGCGTCACCGCGGGCGTGGGGACTGCGCCGGGGAAGAAGGGCGGCGTCACCGCGGGCGTCGGGACTGCCCCCGGCAAGAAGGGCGGCGTCACCGCGGGCGTCGGGACTGCCCCCGGCAAGAAGCCAAAGAAATAGCGGGGCCCCTACGGCATGGTTCTCCGCTCGGCGCCCAAGGTATTCGGCCAGGGAATGCATCGCGTAGTGGCGCCGGCGGACACTCTGCGGCGGATCAAACCGCTGGCGCGCAAGGCGGGCGTCACACGTCTGGCAAACATTACCGGCCTGGATAGAATAGGAATACCCACTTACTCGGCCGTGGTGCCGAAATCCAGGGACTTACTCTCTATTTATAACGGCAAAGGAGCAACCAACGCCGACGCGGCCTGTGGCGCGCTCATGGAGGCCATCGAGCGGCAATCGGCCTTGAATCTCCGACGGCCGGTAGTGCACGCATCTTACCGGAAGATCAGCCGCCGCGAACGCGCGCTGGATCCGAAAACGATGGCGCTGCAACTCGACTCCGATTACACGGACGACCTCGTGCTGAGCTGGGTCGACGGATACGATATCTGCTCGAATGAGCCGGTCAAGGCGCCTGTGACCGCAGCCGGGTATATGTTGTATGAGGGTTATGGGCCTCCATGCTTCGACATCGCCACTTCAACCGGCCTGGCATCCGGAAATACCATGGAAGAAGCGATTTGCCATGCTCTATGCGAACTGATCGAGCGTGACGCCTGGACCTTGGCCGAGTTGTTGTCGCATTGCCTGCCGTTATGGAAATACCAGCAACAACCCAACGTCCAAGCGGGCAACGGATTTCAAAATGACCAGTTTCAAGATGATCAGGAGCGCTACCCGGAGGTGGATTTGGATGGCGCGGACTCCGTAATCCGCGGCATGCTTCGACAGTTTTCCAAAGCCGGCCTGACACCATTGGTCAAGGACATTACGTCGGATCTGGGCGTTCCCAGTATTATGGCTTCTTCACAGGACGACAGCGGCCCCTTGCCGCTGGCGCATTTGGGTTTCGGCGCGCATCCCGACCCGCGCGTCGCCGTGAGCCGAGCCATTTCCGAACTGGCTCAATCGCGTGCCGTAGACATACAGGGCGTGCGCGAAGATCTCTCGGGGCCTGACGAACCGGTGCCGGCTTACATGCATCACGTCAAGCGCGTGGACGCGATCGACCGGAGCAGTTGGTATCATTGCCGAACCAGCCGCCGTCGCAAGGCGGGCGACATCGGCGGAGCCGTTCACGGCGATATCCTCGACGACATCCGATTCATGCTGGAACGCCTCAAGGGCAGTGGTCTGCACCAGGCGATTGTGGTCGATCTGACCGACGCGGAACTTGGTATTCCCGTTGTTCGGGTCTTCGTGCCCGGTCTGGAATCCTGGGCGGCCGATCAAAGCCGCATCGGTTGGCGTGCCAACGGTTTCTGGCAGGCGCATGAAGAGTAACCGCCCCGTGGTTTTCCTGGGGCCGAGCCTTCCATTGACGGAAGCTGTCCGGATTCTCGATGCCGACTATCGTCCCCCGATCAAGCGTGGCGACATCGATGGGTTGTTGTCCGATCCTCCGCCAGCCATTGGAATCATCGACGGCGAGTTCTTCCAAAACCTCGCAATTTCCCCAAAGGAAGTTCTACGCGGCCTGGAGTCGGGCATAACCATCGCCGGAGCGTCCAGCCTCGGCGCGCTGCGGGCGGCGGAACTGCACCAGTATGGCATGATCGGCGTTGGGACCGTGTTCCACCTCTACCGGTCGGGCCGGATCGATGCGGACGACGAAGTTGCCGTCGTGCTTTCGCCCGGTGACTTCCGGCCCCTCTCGGAGGCCATGGTCAATATTCGTCTGGCCTTCACGCAGGCCAGGGCCGATGGCCTCATCGATCGACGCACCTGTCGCCGGCTGCTTCAATCCGCCAAGTCGATGTATTTCCCGGAGCGCTCCTACGCCAATCTTTGGAAAAAAAACGCCTGGTGGCTACCGGCGGATACCGCTTCAACGCTTCGGCAATATCTGGCGGAACGGGCACCGGACGTGAAACGTGACGATGCGCGTCTGCTGCTTCGCGAAATCTGCAGGGTTATGGCGGTGTGACCGGCTGACCGGCGTTCCCGGCGCTCGCGGAAGAAGTTGCGGGCTCCGCAGCCGCGTTGGTATACTGAATCTTTCGGAAAGCCAGGGAGATTTCTGTCGTATGGCACGAGTTTGCGAAATTTGCGGGAAGGGGCCTCAGTTCGGCAACCGCATCAGCCACGCCCACAATGTCACTAAGCGGCGCTGGAACGTCAACCTGCAATCGGTTCGCGCTCTGGTGAAGGGCGCCGGCCGCCGGATGAAGGTTTGCACATCCTGCATCCGCGATGGCAAGGTCCAGAAGGTCGCATAAGAAGCTTTCAGCGGTCAGCCATCAGCTTTCAGCTTGAACCAGCAAGCGCGGCAGGGTTTAGCTGAATGCTGAGCGCTGAATGCTGAGCGCTGAATGCTGACAGCTCCCCTCATCCCGCAATCGCATAGCGCTTCATCTTATTGATAAGCCCCTGGCGGCTCAGGCCGAGCGTCTTGGCGGCCTGCTGCTGGTTGTTGCGAGTGCTCTGCAACGCCTCGGAAATCATTCGTTTTTCCAGGTCGGCCACGGCCTTCTTCAAGGATGCCGGTTTCAGCGGCTTGACTGGCGCGGCTAATTCCGCCGCCGCGACAGCCCCTGATCCTGACTGGTGGACGGGTCTGGGTGCGGGCAGTCCTTCCAGGAGGTCGTCATCCTCGATGAGGTTGTGCCGCGCGCAGGCCGCCAGACGCATCACTTCGTTGCGTAACTGGCGCACGTTGCCGGGCCACGCGGCAGCCGCGAGTTTGCGCATCACATCCGGGGAGAATTCCATGGAGCCGCGGCCGAGTTCGCGGCAATACTCTTTCAGGAAGTGGTTGGCCAGCAGTGGAATCTCTTCGCGGATATCGCGCAGAGGGGGCATGTGGATGTGGATAACCTTGATGCGGTAGAAGAGGTCTTCGCGGAAGGCCGCCTTGGCAATCTCGGCGTCGAGGTCTTTGTTGGTGGCTGCCAGGACGCGCACATCTACCGGAATTGCCGTGCGGCCACCCACGCGCTCCACCACGCGCTCCTGCAGCACGCGCAGGATCTTGGCCTGGGCGGTGAGGCTCAGATCGCCGATCTCGTCCAGGAATAGAGTTCCGCCATCGGCCCGTTGAAAGTGGCCGACACGCGGGCTCACACCCGTGGCCACGCCCTTTTCAATGCCGAAGAGTTCGCTTTCCAACAGGGTCTCAGGCAGGGCGGCGCAGTTGAGCGCCACAAACGGCTTGCGTACACGCGGGCTGGTATAGTGGATGGCCTTGGCGACCAGTTCCTTACCGGTACCGCTTTCGCCCGTGATCAGGACGTTGACCAGGCTGTCGCGAATTCGCTCCACCAAACGCACCACCTGCTGCATCTTCTGGCCCGTGCCGATAATTCCGTGGGTGGAATACCTGGTTTCGACTTCGCGCCACAGGTGGGCGTTTTGCTGCGCCAGTTCGTCCTGGTGGCGCCGCAGTTCGCCGATCAACTGCGCGGTTTCGATGGCGATGGCGGCGTGGGACGCCAGCGCGGCCAGCGATTCTTCATCGCGCGCGGTGAAGGAGCCGATGCGCTTGTTGAGCACCTCGAATGCCCCGATGATTTCTCCCTGCTGGTTGCGCACGGCTACAGCCAGCACATTGCGCGTGCGGTAGCCGGTTTTATCGTCGATCGCGTTGTAGAACCGCGGATCGCTATAGGCGTCGCTGACGTTGACGCTCTGGCCGGTGAGCACCGCCGTGCCGGCAATGCCGAAGCGCGCATCGAAACGCAGGATCTCATCGCTGCCCAACGCCACTTTGGACCAGAGTTCGTTGCGTTCGCGATCCAGCAGGAAGATGCTGGCGCGGTCGCAATCGAGAAGGCTGATAGCCTCGCGAGCGATGAGATCGAGCAACGCGCCCAAATCGCGCTCCGAATTCATTTTCTGGCAGATCGCCAGAATAGCGGCAAGCCGTTCGTCGAGTCCGGGCTGAGACGGCGCTCCCATTGCGTCAGTCTACCTCATGTGGGAGGTCGGCCGTCCGTGAGGTAGAGACCATTCAGTGGACATGTCTGCATACAGACTTTACCGGCAACTGCACTTTTTGCACATCCGGAGGGGATCTGGCGCTGAGATTGCGCGCTTTGACAGTGGTTTGACAGGAGCTTTGACGCTGGTTGTCGTTTGGCTACACCCGTGCTAAAGGACACTACGAGTTGGGGGAACTCCTTTCGGAGGCTGACCGGGCGGTTCAATCGGAGGAAACAAAAAGACCGCCCGGTCTGGTCAGAGGAGCCCCCCGGCCAAACTGCTCAGAACCTACACCCGAAGGATGACATCGGGCCGAACAACATCCTTCGAAGCCGCCGGCCCGCACAGGAAGACCCATGCCCTGCGCTTCCGACTTTCCCGGGGGCGCAGGCCACACCTCGCCAAAAGCGGTTATAGTCAGGACATATGGCCGCCGTACGCAAACATCACTATTGCACCACCACTCGATGGACCGGGAACCTGGGGACGGGAACGTCGGCGTACGCGGCATACAGCCGCAGCCATGAAGTGAGCGGGCCAGGCAAAAGCGCGGCGATTGCCGGCTCCTCGGACGCGGCGTTTCGCGGCGACCCGGCGCGCTACAATCCCGAAGAATTGCTGGTGAGCGCGCTATCGGCATGTCACATGCTGTGGGTGCTGCATCTTTGCGCCGATGCCGGCATCGTGATCACGGAGTACGCGGACGATGCGGAGGGCGAGATGGCGGAGCATGACGATGGCTCGGGTGAGTTCACACGCGTGGTATTGCGGCCGCGGATGAAGATCACCGATGCCGGCCGGATTGCCGAGGCGGCGGCGATTCACGACCGGGCGCACGCGGTGTGCTGTTTGGCCCAGTCTATGAATTTTCCGGTGGAGCATGAGGTGGTGGTGAGTTGCTGAAGGAACGCCGGCCTGCCGGCAAACGCCGGTAACGCCGGTCGGAGAGAGTTGCGGCGGACCCTGCTCTCCTAGTATGCTTATAGTTCCCCCGTAATGTGAAATCTCGCTTTGGGTGGGAGCACTGCGGGTGAATGGGCCGGACGGGTGGCCGAGCGGTTAATGGCAACAGGCTGTAAACCTGTCGCTCCTTGGAGCTACGGAGGTTCGAATCCTCCCCCGTCCACCAGGTATTCTTGTACACTGTGATAAGGATCAGGCTTTTTGGCGGTCTCCTGTTTAGCGACTGGAAGTCATCAGTAGGGGAGGGGCCATGTCCACGGGCCGTTGTAGCTCAGCTGGTAGAGCGCGTCCTTGGTAAGGACGAGGTCACCGGTTCAATCCCGGTCAACGGCTCCAGAATTTGAGTCTGGGGCTTCAGAATTTGAATCAGGCGGTTCCGGTGCAGCCTCCGATCTGGTTGTGTAAACCTGGTTGTGTCAACCTGGTTGTGTCAACTTGGTACAAACCTGGTCGCTCAGACACGGACGGACACCGGTTTTGAATGTTCCACAGTTTCATCCGCGGGGCGGCCTACCCGGCGGCCGGCGGACCTCCTGTAACGAAATCCGTACAGAAATCCGTACCGAGAAGGCACTAGCATGGGAAAAGAAAAATTCGATCGCAGTAAGCCGCACATCAATATTGGTACGATCGGGCACATCGATCACGGCAAGACTACCCTGACTGCGGCGATCACGAAGGTGTTGGCCAAGCACAATCCGAAGAACAAGTTCCGGAGCTTCGATTCCATCGACAACGCGCCGGAAGAAAAAGCCCGCGGGATCACGATCGCGGTGGCGCACGTGGAATACGAGACGGCCAAACGGCACTACGCCCACGTGGATTGCCCGGGCCATGCCGACTACATCAAGAACATGATCACCGGCGCGGCGCAGATGGATGGCGCCATCGTGGTGGTGGCGGCTACCGACGGGCCGATGCCGCAGACGCGGGAGCACATTCTGCTGGCGCGGCAGGTGGGCGTGCCGTACATCGTGGTGGCCATGAACAAAGTGGACATGGTGGACGATGCGGAGTTGCTGGACCTGGTGGAACTGGAAGTCCGCGAACTGCTTTCGAAGTATCAGTTCCCGGGCGACGATCTGCCGGTGGTGCGGGTTTCGGCATTGGGCGCGCTGAACGGCGAGCCGCAATGGGAAAAGACGGTCGATGAGCTGATGGATGCGGTGGACAACTACATTCCGATGCCGGAGCGGATCATCGACAAGCCGTTCCTGATGCCGATCGAAGACATCTTCTCGATTCAGGGGCGCGGCACGGTGGTGACGGGGCGCATCGAGCGCGGGATCTGCAAAGTGGGGGAGGCCATGGAGATTGTGGGCTTCCGGGATACGCGGCAGACGGTGGTGACGGGCGTGGAAATGTTCAAGAAGTTGTTGGACGAAGGGCGCGCCGGAGACAACGTGGGGCTGCTGCTGCGCGGCGTGGAAAAGAACGAAGTGGAGCGCGGGCAGGTGATTGCGAAGCCGGGGTCGATCACGCCGCACACGCGCTTCAAGGGCGAAGTGTACGTGTTGAGCAAGGAAGAAGGCGGGCGGCATACGCCGTTTTTCAAAGGATACCGGCCGCAGTTCTACTTCCGGACGACGGACGTGACGGGCGTGGCCGAGCTGCCGGAAGGCACGGAGATGGTGATGCCGGGCGACAACGTGTCCTTGGTGGTGGAGTTGATCACGCCGGTGGCCATGGACAAGGGGCTGCGCTTTGCGATTCGCGAAGGCGGTCGCACGGTGGGCGCCGGCACGGTGACGGACATTTTGAAGTAGGCTGACGGACTATTGAAGGCAGGTTTGCGAATTAGAGTGAAGCAGGAGTGAAACGATGGCTCGCGATATCATTACGTTCCAGTGCACCGAGTGCAAGAACCGCAACTATTCCTCGACGAAGAACAAGAAAACCACCACGGAGCGCCTGGAAATGAAGAAATTCTGCCCGCACTGCAGGCAGCACCGGCCGCACAAGGAAATCAAGTAGAATTAGAAAGAACCCCGTACCGGGGGTGCATCCAGGGGCGTAGGTTTAACGGCAGACCAGCGGTCTCCAAAACCGCGAGTGGGGGTTCGAATCCCTCCGCCCCTGCCAACCACCCGGTAAGAAAAGTGGAGAGAACCCGGCAAGGGAATACTTATGGCTGAAGTGATGAAATGGGTTGAGGGCACGAAGGATTACGTCAACGAGCTGAAGCTTGAGATGCGCCGCGTGACTTGGCCGAACCGCAAGCAGGTGGAGGGCACGACGGCAGTGGTGATCCTCTCGGTGTTTGCTTTCGCGGCGTATTTCGCTGTGGTGGACAGCCTGTTGGCGAAGGGCATCAAGGCCGTTCTGGAGTTTTTCACGAAGTAGGGCGAATATGGATTCCGAAGAGATGGATCGTGAGGAAACGGGCGCGGCAGAAGGTCACGAGGCAAGCGCCGAGGTAAGCGAGTTGCCTGTCGAAGAATCGCCCGCCGGAGAGACGGCGCCAGAGCCTGAAGAAGTTCCCGAAGAAGTTGCCGTGGAAGCTGTGGCGGACACCGAAGAAGCCGTTCCAGTCCAGGACGCGTCGCCGAAGAAGTGGTATATCATCCACACCTATTCGGGTTTTGAGAACAAAGTGCAGGAATCGCTGCGCACTCGGGCCGAGGCCTTCGGATTCGCCGACAAGATCGGGCAAATCCTGATCCCGACCGAAGAAGTGGTGGAGTTGCGCAACGGCAAAAAGGTTACCAGCAAGCGCCTGGTCTATCCGGGCTACGTGATGGTGGAAATGGAAATGAACGACGCGCTGTGGCATGAAGTGAAGAACACGCCGCGCGTCACCGGCTTCGTGGGCGGCGGGAATTCGCCGGTGCCGCTGAGTCCGGACGAAGTGAATTCGATTTTGAACCGCCAGGCATCGGCGGCCGAGCGTCCGCGCCCCAAGATGACGTTCGAAAAGAACGATTCCGTGCGGATTGTCGACGGGCCGTTCGCCAACTTCTCAGGCAAGGTGGACGAGGTCAATCCCGAGCGTGGTACGCTGCGCGTGATGGTGACGATTTTCGGACGCGCTACGCCGGTGGAACTGGAATTCCTGCAGGTGGAAAAGGTTTAAAGTATGGCAAAAAAAGTTACGGCTCAGGTGAAACTGCAAATCCCGGCGGGCAAGGCCACGCCGGCGCCCCCGGTCGGCACCGCGCTCGGCCCGCAGGGCGTCAACATCATGGATTTCTGCAAGGCCTTCAACGCCAAGACGTCGGGCAAAGACCAGGAAGGGCTGATCATCCCGGTGGTGATCACGATTTTTTCGGACCGCTCGTTCACGTTCATCACCAAGACGCCTCCGGTGCCGGTGTTGATCAAGCGTGCAGTCAGCATAGCGAAGGGATCGGCTGAGCCGCACAAGATTAAAGTCGGCAAGATCACCGAGAAACAGGTGGAAGAGATCGCCAAGATCAAAATGCCCGATCTAAACTGTTTCGACGTGGAAGCCGCCATGCGTTCGGTGCGCGGGACCGCGCGCAGCATGGGTGTGGACGTCGTTTAGCTTTTTGTTGGGACCGTTTGTTTTGGACCACGGAGCGGTCCTTTCTGCCGCTCCACGTTGACTCCGGCATCGCGGTTTGAAAAAATGGAGTCACCTGCCCAAGGGTTTGCGGATGTGGCGGAATTGGCAGACGCGCTAGATTCAGGTTCTAGTTCTCGCAAGGGAGTGAAGGTTCAAGTCCTTTCATCCGCACCAAATTAATAATAAAGCAGTTAAGGTGGTTTTTAGGATCGCGATTTCGGGCTTACTTTTTGGTCGCTGTCACGGTTTTTGTCACCATTCAAACCGGACTCGAACTCGCCTTTTTGGACACTGTCACGGTTTGAATCGGAGTCCGCCTTCTTTTTTGCATCGCGGAACGCCGCGAGCTTCGCCGCCGCACCGGTCAGATCGCCTTCGTCGGTGATGTCATAGCGGTCGAAAACCGCCCGCGTCTTGTGCCCCGAGATCTTCATTGCGACAGAGTCCGAGACACCCGCCCTTTTCAGGTTACGGATTCCCGAGCGCCGAAAGTCGTGAAACAGCATTTCCGGGTATCCTGCCCTCTTTACTGTCGCCGACCAAGAACCCTTGAAGGACTTGATTCGCTCCCCGAGGTGGCTAAAGACCCACGGGCAGTCTGCGAAGAACTCATCGCGTTCCTCTTTGGCGCGGCGCAGGTGCTCCTCCATGGTTCCGATGAACGGGATCGTACGTGGCTCGCCATTCTTCGTCTTGGCGAGACGGATCAGCCCGGCATCGAAGTCGATCTGGTCCCAGCGGATATTCCTTAGCTCGCCTACCCTCACGGCGCTGTTATATGCGCAGACGGAAATCGGGTGCAGGTGGGCGGGCAACTCGGCCAACACCTTTTCGAAGGCGTCGTCGACTACGAAACCGGTGCGCGCGAAAGGCCGTTCATCCTCCAGGGTGAATCGGGGGATGCTACTGAGCGGAATCATCGGGGGACTGGCGTGGGACGCTGAGCGCAAGGCCGCCCGCAGGATCACCAACTCCCGGTTTGCGGTGGAAGGGGACTTGCCGGCATCGGCGCGCTTCTGGCGGTAGGCCAATAGATTCTCCGTGGTCAGCCGGTCGGCCCGGAGTTTCCCAAAGAAGGGCCGGATGTTGGCATCGATCACGTATTCATATATTTGGCGGGTATCGGGCTGCACGCTGTGCTTGCATACTTCGAGGTAGCGGTCGAGCACGCGATCAACGGTCATCGTAGCGTTGACTCCGCCCAATTCACCGCGGGATTTCTCGCCGTTCATCTTTGAAAGGAGGCGCTGGGCAGCATCATACTTTTCCGACTTCGAACTGCGATCTACCTGCTTTCCATCGACGTGAATCCGGCACCACCAAAATCGGCCCCGCTTGAAGATGCTGCCCCCGCCTGTTCCTCTTGGCATACTTCCTTAGTCTACATCGTCAATTCTTCGAATCGCCAGGCCTACCGCTTCATACCACGTCCGTGGCTCGACTTCGACGGAATGCTCAACGCCATCCGAATCCCGGAACGCCACTCGGCAGATTTTCACGACCGGCAGAATTCATATTTCGCTTTTTGTTCTCTCCGGACTGCGCACCACATCCCGCGGTTCCTGGTCCTCCAGAAGACGGATAAAGCGCGCATGTCGCAAGTGACCATCCGCAGTCCATTCAACGAACTCGAACTGCCCGATCAGCGCCGGTTTAAGCCAGCGGCATTCCTTCATCTTCTCGGCATTTAGACCCTGGCAACGGCGGTTCGCTGAAATCCGGGAATGCTGGTCCGGCGCCCCATGATCGTTCGCGGCAGCTATGGAGGACGTTTCGATCTTCCACGAGGGATGTGAGCGTCGGCAGCGTGAGGAATTTACTCGTAAGCACATCGGGCTTGCAGCTCGGTGGTAATCGACGGTGAGTATATGGCAGGGCCGAAGGTACCTGGATCTTCATTTGGTCGCGCCCGATGCCAAATGAATCACCACCAGAATCAATATTGTCGTTGCTACCGCCGCAAGGGCCAACAAAATGTATGTCCAAATCGTTTTGTTGTCCCTATAGATACGCAACGAGGGCGCGCTTGAGTCTTGCCTTCATGGTTACCGCTTTTCATTGCGGCATTGATAACGGCCCATGTGGCCAATCAGCAATCTGGTCGCCGCGGACGTATCCCGCAGGTCCGTTATCTCACCGGTCAAGGGCGGAGAAGGGGTCTTGTGCTGACGGGCACTGATTGTCCACGCCAAAGTACGGTAATATCCTTTCGATGGCCTATCCGTCACCACTTGTTGTTTGCATTGAAAGGGAAAGGCTCTTTCAGGATTTCGCCAGAGCTGTGTCTGACCAGCACCGAATGCAATCCGCTCAAGTAGCCGCCGTTCTCAGGGGAGAGGACTTCCCCTTCCGGGAAGAGATCGCGAAGGCGGTTGAGCGAAGAGAGAACGCGAAATACGCCATCCTTACACACCGGCAAGAGCACGGTTGATAAGAATCTGCGCGGTCAGGTCTGACCACCCCGCCCCCTAATGGACTGAGACTCGGTCAGCGTGGCAGCACGGTAAGTTTCCGCAGATGGGCGACAGCGTGAACAATCCCCCCACGTCATCGGCGATCGAGGCGACCAACGTCACGACTCCCGCTGCTATTCCATGGTCAGTCGGTGCTGCGTGCCCGGCTCCCGTGAGTCCACGACGAACTCGTGCAGGCCTTCGGCTTGTATTTAACGTGCTCGCAGCGGCGGAAGCGGCGATTCGACCAGCCACTTTCTCAGTCATCGAACTGGACTGCCTATTCGTGTTTATTGACACGGTGAGCGGAATACTGGTACTTGCCGATAGGATTGCTGGCGCTGGCTGTGATTTTGCCTGCCTGCGGCGGAGGCCTGGTATCGGCGGCCAGATGCCCGCAGTTGCCGTTGCCGTATTCGCTTCCGGCAGTCGTCGCGGCAATAGCGTTGGCCTCGATCACAACTCGCACAGATAGTGAAAGGCGTGTTGCACGAGGGGTCAAAGCACCGCCGCACGCGAAGGCCCTCAGTAGGTCGATCTGCTGTCATGGCTCCGGACCTCCTTCCTGGCCAAACATGGAAACGGGAAATTATTCAAGGTATTAAGAGCGCCGACTTTGTCCTTGTATTTCTATCCCATCGCGCAAGCGAAAAGCGAGGGTTTTTCAGGCTGAGGTAAAGTTGGTCATCGACACTGCCCAAGAAATGCCCTTCGGTGCCATATTCCTGATACCCGTCCGAATTGATGATTGCAACGTGCCTCCGGAGCTTTCGGACCGGCAGTACGTAGACCTATTTACTCCGGATGGGCTGGAACGAATTTGCGAAGTCCTCGTTACAAAGTGGAAAAACACCGGTCGGTGAGTCGGCTATTCGAAGCCGCAAAAAAAGCCTCCACCCCGAAGGGTGAGGGCCAGTTCTCGCCAGAACGCACGAATCGTCAGGGAAGGCTCGATACTTAGCTTCAATCACGACAGCCCCGAAGACCTCGAAGCGGTGCTCACAGAATTCCTCGACCCGAAGCTTTGAATTCACTTCCAATGCGTCTCAGCATCTTCGTCCACGTAAACGTGCAACGATTCGCCGTTGTTTACCGTGGAGGAAGTCACCTGGTAATGGAGATAGTCAGGGCGCTCAAACTGAATCGTCACCTCCACCGGAACCGTTGCGGTACGGTCCAGATCGGCGCTCTTATGGTCCCAACTTTCGCCGTAAGAGACATGGGCGCTGAACGATACGGTTGCGTCCAGTTCGAGAACGACCTCGTTGTCGCTGAGGCTAACGACCGCCGCCGAACCCAGTTTGACGTCGCTGACCGAGGCTTCGCCATCGCCGTCCTCGTCGTGAAGGTAAAGGTAGCGGTCCTCGAATCCATGTGTGACCGCCTCGATGATGGGTTGGGGATTGTCAACAAAGAACTGAGCAAGGAAATCCGCCTCGTCCTCCTCGGCGCGCAGCACGAGATCAACGAATTCCGCTATGGATTTCAGGTGAATCAATGGTCCGCGATCTCCGCACCCCGATTCCAAATCGCCGTCGCTGCTGACCACGTACATCCTCTGCTTTTTGGCCGCGCACCATTGCTCCAGAGCCGTCAGCACGAAAGCGTCCGGGAATTCCTCTTTCTTTTTTGCAGGTCCGAAAGGTGGCTGCTTCTGGAAGTACTTGTCGAAGATGATGGCGGGGCTGATTGTCGTCGCTGAGATAATCTCAGCCTTCGCGCCATCGAAGTCCGCTTTCAGCGACCTCATCAGGGACGAGCAGAGATGGTCTTCATCCAACGGGCCGAATAGCACGCTGAAATTACCATGGTCGAAATTCTTGAGAATTCGAGTGTCCCGAGTCTTCTCCTGCAGGGCCTTATTCGCGCCTTTCAGGCATTTCTGAACATTGGACTCGATCTCCCGCACCGTCACGTCCGTCAGCTTCAGAGCGGCCTTTCCCATGCGGCAGAGGGACAGAAGCGACTTGAAGGCGGTGGATTTGACCGCGAAGTTCTCGTTTATGAAGGCAGACGTGTCCACAAAGACGTTGCGCGTCTTCGGTTTGGCCGTTGTCGCGGACTTTTCACCGGGCTTGAGTTTTCTCTCGTCCAAACGGTGAGTCTAGCAACAATCATGGGCGCGGAATTACGTCGTCGGATTATTTGGCTCCCTAAACAGGATTCGAACCGACAGCCTATTGGTTAACAGAGCGAATCTCTCATAGGTCGCGACCCTTACCGATTCCGAGCAGAATTGCTTTGCGTGTGCCGGGAACCAGAGTGATGAATGTGATCGCCGCGGTCATTACCGCGCCCAAGAGATCCCACGAAAATGAAACACTTTACGATCGACACAGAAAACAACATCGCCGTCCACGCTTCCCGGAATGCGGCCCGCCATACAGGGGGGGTA
>Ga0210402_10004006_pt1 | contig 13580 bp, 9 predicted proteins | sample IncBWC7MmetaG_FD_161055 | JGI IMG/M metagenome (GOLD analysis project Ga0210402, IMG submission 161055) | Forest soil microbial communities from Barre Woods Harvard Forest LTER site, Petersham, Massachusetts, United States - Inc-BW-C-7-M | ecosystem: Environmental > Terrestrial > Soil >...
CTTAAGCGGCACGGCATGTGAACCGCCGACCTTTCCCGGATCCGGAAAGCCAGTGACAAACCAAGTGACAACGGTGCCAGGCAATGACAGACACAGCGCGACGTAGCCAGACACGCAATCCCTCCGACCTGCGGTAATCAGACTGGACAAGACAGCGTCAGACGAAAATGGCATGCATGGTAAGGAGAAGGTCTACGGTTCGATTCCGTAACGGGGCTCTGGTAGATGACCTAATTCGAAAAGATTCGAATAGGTCATGGATACCGGTGGGGACTAACGGCTGCCCTCGGACCCGGCTCCAGCCACGGCCAGGCTCATCTAGCCATGCCCCCTCTTCCGGTCTGCCTGAGCGACGCTGTCTGGGCGGCTTTGTCCTGGACCTGCTCGACGGCGCGGAGGATCATCGGCGTGGCACGCCGGATTGACCGGCTTACCAGGTGCCCCGGGCCGTATAGGTCATGTATCTCGGCGAGCCGCCTGGACGGGACCAAGCTGGCCGGCAATGCCGCGCAGAAGGCGAACCGGACACTGCCGCAGATCGAGAAGATCCTGGCCGAAGCGCCGCGGCCGACGCTGCTGAAGGTGATAACCCGCAGCCGGCCACCCGCCGACGCTGGCCCGGCGGGCGGAGCGGCGCGAGCGGCTGGCCCGGGCCCGGACCGGCTGGCCGCCGAGAACTAGGCGCGCCGGGACGCGCAGCGTGCCAAGCAGGAAGCCTGGGAGGCGGCCGCGGCGGCCGGGAAACGCCGCGGACACCGTCCCGCCGATGAGCCACCGCGCGCCAACCGGGCCGGGACTGAGCCGCGGGCGAACATCACCGACCCGGACGTGCGGGTGATGCGCAACCAGAAGGGCTATGTGGCCGGCTACAACGGCCAGCTCGCCGTCACCGCACATCAGGTCATCGTCGGCGCGATGCTGTCCCAGCACCCGGTCGACCGGACCCTGCTCCACCCGCTGCTCGATCAGTTCCGGGACCAGCTGGCGGCGGCCGGGATCCGCCCGAAGCTGCGCACCGTGCTCGCCGACTCCGGCTACGTCAGCGAGGAGAACTTCGCCCGCGCCGACGACGACGGCCTGCGGCTTCTCGCCCCGCTGGCAAAGGGTCCCGGCCGGCAGCGCAGCCGTCCTCCCGAAGGACCCGGCATCTCGACCAGTGTCCGGCCACCACCCGTGCCAGGCGGCGCCTGCAGCACCCTCGCGGACAGGAGGACTACGAGATGTGGGCCGCACTGTGGAACCACTGTTCGGGCAACTCAGGCCTGCCAGCAGCTAACCACTATGTCACGCGGCCTGGGCGCCTGCGAAAGCGAATGGCTGCCCGCCTGCACCGCACACAACCTGCGAAAGCTGCACCGGCACCGCCTGGAGGGATGAGATCGGCGGGCCCCTTGCTGCAGCCGGGACCTGTGCCATCCAGGACCGGGCTCCCAGCGGAATCTAGTTTGCAGGATCCCGATCTACCCATACGGGGTTTGTGCGACAGGGTGGGCTATGCGTCTCGGGCGCTCGTCGTGCGGGCGGCCCAGCAGATGAAGTTGCTCCACGGCGCCTGAGCGCAGTCAAGATAAAAGAGGGGATATATCAACCTAATTCATACCAAACCTGCCAAAACTCTGCGTCTGCGGTACGGCTACCTGCTCAAGGAAGCCTTTCTCGTCCTTATGTATCGGAACGGTAAGAATCTACTTACCTGTGGCAACCGAAGCATGCAATCGGCCGTCCTCTGTGTAAGCTCTCTGCAGCCGGGGCGAGAGCAGGTGCACCGAATAGAACGTGCACTGAAGGCAACTATGCGCGTCCTTAGGGGAGACCAACGTGCTGTTTCACCGACTCGGCCAAATTAAGTTCGTACTCCGTCTTGATGGTGCTTCTTACCGCTCTTTTAGCGACGATGGCACTGGTCGTTACAGACAGCTACTCGGCATCCGTCATCTGATCAAGGCCAAGGTGACTCCTGGCGGCTGGGTATGCACCACCGTGCAATGAATCAGCGGGGACGGCAAAAAGGCAATACATCCCGTTCTCTGGCGCTTAAAGGCAAACTTAGATTGTCTCTGCCAATACCGGAAAGCTACTCTCAACCTACCAATCGGTTTGAGCCCATAAGGGGATTCACATGGCGATGATTAAAGTCACGTCCGAAGACCTGGCGAATGCTTCGGCGCAGCTGAGCTCCGGTTCCCAGGAGATCGACAGCCACCTGACCGCGATGCGGAGTCAGGTTCAGTCGCTCGTGGGCAGCGACTGGCAGGGTATGGCATCGTCGTCCTTCGAGCAGCTGTACGCACAGTGGAACACCTCCGCAGCCAGTCTGCGTGAGGCACTGGACGGCATCTCCGCGCTACTGGCTAAGGCGGCCACTGCCTATGCCTCGACCGAGCAGCAGATCCAGCAGTCCATGACCCAGGGGTAACGGGATGGGCTCCAGATGGGAGCCATCAGCCGTGAACCCGATGTACCTGGGGGGGACGATGACCGACGTATCTTTCACTGTCGATCCCGACGGCCTGGAAAGGCTGCGCGGGCGCCTGAGTTCCATCGAGTCGGGCATGCAGGGAGCCGGTGACCTGACCGGTTCGTACCAGGCGCTCGGCCTCGGGTCCGGCCGGCGCGTCCTGGAGGCGCTGACGACCTTCCACGACGAATGGTCCGGCTGGATGGCCACTGTCCGGCAGAACCTGGACACGCTGCAGCAGCTGCTCGGCCAGGCGGCTTCGGGCTACCTCGCCGTCGACGGCAAGGTCGCCGGATCGGCGGGTACCCAGGCCGCGACCTTCCAGTCAGCGCCGCCGCAGGCTGGCGGGACATGATGCCACGGTCACTCGAAGTGCTCGGCGTCGCTGTGTACGTGCCCGATCCCGATGACGTGGCCAGCCTGGCCGCAAGCTTCGGCGCTGTCCGGGACAACATTGCAGAGGCGGAGGACCAGCTCAAGGCGCTGCGCTCGCCGCAAGACCTGGCAGGCTGGACCGGCCAGGCGGCCACCTCGTTCAGCCGTTCCATCGGTCGCGTGCCGGACCAGCTCAGCCAGGCCCGGCAGTCGTACAGCGCGGTCACGCAGGCGCTGGCGGATTACGCCGGCCAACTGCGGCCCCTGGTAGCTGCGCTGAGCTCGCTGGCCGCCCGGGCGAATGAGGCCGAGGACACGGTGCGGGCCACGAAAGCGGCGCGGGAGCAGGCGATACAACAGGGGCAGGTTCCGAGCTTCACCGGCTGGGATCTGCGGCTGCAGGCCGCTCAGACCTCGCTCAGCGAGCTCCGCGCCCAGCTGTCCGCGTACCTCGCAGAGCTGGAAAACCTCTCGGAGCAGTGCGCGGCGCGCATCGGGCGGGCACGTCCGCAGGGCATCCATCAGGGCTTGTTCACCGAATTGACGGACGGTCTCGAAGACCTCGGCCGCGGCGCGGCCAAGGTGGTTGACGGCGGGGCCAAAATCGGGGCCAGGATCCTGGATGACCTGCTCGCGCCGCTCACCGGTTTCGGGCAGGACGTGTCAGACATGCTGAAGGATCCCTCCCTGGAAAACATCAGCAAGGTGCTCGGGGATACGGCGACTGCAGTGGGCCTGATCGCTCTCGTGGTCGCCGCGGTCCTCCCTGGTACCGATGCGATCGCCGCGCCGATCCTGATCGGGTTGACGGTTGCCTCTTCCGGGACGGAAATCGCGGCCGCAGCCAGGCATGAGAAGGGTGCCTCGTACGGCCATGCGTTCCTCTCGCTGGGACTGCTGGGCGTGGGCGCCGTGGCCCGCGGGGGCATCTCCGCTGGAGAACGCCTTCTCGGTCAGGCCGTGGGCGCGGAAGACACCCGCCTGGCGGTGAAGCTGATCGAGGGAGAGGACGCCAGGGTTTCAGGCGGCGCCTTGTGGAAGGCCGGCCTCAGGCACCCCTTCAGCTGGTCGGAGATCAAGGCCGGGGCAGCGGAGACGGTCCGCGAGGCAAAGGATCTGCCCGAGGCGCTCCACGCCGCCCCCGGCAAGCTGGGTACCGACCTTCTCGAACCCTTCCGGTGGGGCGGCGATGGCATGACGCACAGCCCGGCGGTCGTCAGGCTTCGGCATGTCGAGTTCACCACGGACACGGCTGGCCATGCTGTCGACGCGTATTACCAAGACCACGCGCAGAAGGGCGGCCAGAAGTGATTTCAGCCAGCAGCCAGCCGTCGCAGGGCGGCCTGGCCTTTGCCACGCCCGGCGACTGGTTCGCGGTCCGCCTGCCCCGGGAATCCGCCGATGCCCGCCGGCTGGCCGCCGAAGTCACCGCCGCCCGCCCGGAACTGGCGCCGGAGCGGCCCCGGCTGGAGGGCATGCTGGCCAGCCTGGTCGAGGCCTGCGCCGCGCTGGACGTGCTCTGCGCGTACGCCACGGTCCTCGACGTACCCGCCGGCCCGCTACCCGCCAGCCTCGTGGTCAGCGTGCCGCAGCTGGGCGAGGAAACTCTGGACCGGGTCGCACTGCAGATGGCCGCCGACAGCGGTTCCGTAGCGCCGCCGTCCGTGGATTTCTTCGACCTGCCCGCCGGACGCACCGTCCGGATCGAGCAGTTCCGGCATTGGGCGGATCCCGCGGAAGAGCACCGGCTGGTGTCGCTCGTGATCCAGTACGTGACGCACATCCCCGGCACCGGACAGGCCGCGCTGCTGACCTTTTCCTCACCGGCCGTCGCTCTCGCCGGACAGTTGCGCCTGCTGTTTCATCAGATCACGTGCACCCTGCGATTCGATGGAGCAGGGCAGGAAAGCTGATGCGCCTGGCCTTTACCGTGCGCACCCCGCAGGGCCGCAGCGACCTGCTGGTCTCGGCTGATCCGCGAACGCCGCTCCGGGATCTGATACCGGGGGGAGGCGTTGCTGGCCGGCTTTTCGTGGCCGGCTCCGAGGTCAGCACCGCCGTTTCTCTCGCCGACGCGGGGCTGCGCGACGGAGTGATCGTCGGGTCCGGGCCGTCGCCGTCGGCTGTCCCGTCCGCGGCCCCCGGAAAGCTGGCGCTGCTTGTCGCGTCCGGCCCGGCAACCGGCGCCAGCTTCACTGTTCCGGCGCGCGGCCTGACCGTGGGCCGGTCCACGTTGCCCATACTCGGCGATGACGAGATCTCGGGCCGTCATTTTCACGTCAGCGTGGCCGGCGGCTCCGTGTCCGTCGCCGACGCCGGGTCGACAAACGGCACTGTGGTGAGCGGTGAGCCGCTGGACGGCGAACGCGGGCTGGTGCCGGGTGAGCTCATCTGGGCCGGCCGTACCGCGTTCACCGTGGCGACCGCTCCGCACGGCGACGCGGCTCTTTCCGAGGACGAGGCCGGACAGTGCTGGTACAGCCGGGCGCCGCGGCTAGGGGAAGCACCCAGGGCCCCCCGCATCGCGATGCCGGACCCGCCGCCGGAGCCGGATAAGGCGCCGTTCCCGCTCCTGGCGGTGGCCGCCCCCCTGCTGGCCGGCGTGCTCATGGCTCTCCTGCTCAGGCAACCGGAATACCTGGTGTTCATCGCGCTGTCACCCGTCATGATGATCGGCAACACCGTGTCGGACCGCCGCCGGGGCAAGCACGGCCACCGGCGGAGACTGGCTGATTTCGAGCAGCGGCGCACCGGAGCACTGGCCGAGCTCGCGGCGGCACGGCAGGCTGAGCTCAGCTTCCGGCGCCAGGTGCATCCGGATCCCGCCTCCCTGCTCCTCATCGCCTCCGCGCCTAGCCGCAGGCTGTGGGAGCGGCAACCCGGCGACGACGATTTTCTCGCCCTCCGGGTCGGAACCGGAGCGATCCCGTGGTCGGCGTCCGGGGCAGGCCCTACTGGTGGTGACGACGGCGCGGCCGCCCGGAAGCTTCACGATGCCCCGGTGGTCATCGCCCTACCCGAGTGCGGGGCGATCGGACTCACCGGCCGGCCTGCCGACACCCGCGCCCTGGCGCGGGGGATGCTGCTGTCCCTCGCCGTGTTGCACAGCCCCCGCGACGTGTCGGTCACCGTGCTCACCGCGCCCGGCAGTGAATCGGACTGGGGCTGGCTGCGCTGGCTCCCGCACGCCAGGCAGCCGGACTCGGCCAGGTGCCTGGTCCGGGTCGGAAACGACGAGACAAGCATCGGGCTGCGCCTCGACGAGCTGAGGGAGGCGCTCGAGTCGCGGCGACCCGAGCCGGGCGCCGGCTGGCCGCAGCAGCACCAGGGGACCGTCGACATCGTTGTTCTCGACGGTTCCTACCGTCTGCGGCTCGGTTTCAATGTCGGCCCGCTGCTGAGCGAGGGGCCGACCGCAGGAATTTACTTCCTGTGCCTGGATGAGAGGGTAGCCCAGCTGCCACCGCAATGCCGACAAGGGATCGTTGAGGTGGCCGATCACCACGGCACGGCTGTGGCACGTGTGCTCGGGCCGGGGTACGAGACTGCCGATGTCGCGGCCGACGTCGTCTCGCCGGCCGTGTGCGAAGCGGCGGCCCGGACGATGGCCCCGATCAGGGAGACCGGTGCCAGGGCCGGCGGCGTGAGCGCCCTGCCGACGGCGGTCCGGTTCCTGGACGCGGCCGGGCTGGAGCCGCCCGAGCCGCGGCGGATCCGGGCGGGATGGGCCAGCAGCGGCCGGACGACTCAGGCATTGCTCGGCTCCCGGGCGGACGGGCCGTTCTACCTCGACATCGGTCAGGGGCCGCATCTTCTCGTGGCCGGCACCACGGGGTCCGGTAAGAGCGAGTTCCTCCGGACCCTGGTGGCCTCCCTGGCCGCCGCAAACCGGCCGGACGCGATGAACTTCGTGCTCATCGACTACAAAGGCGGCGCCGCCTTCCGCGCATTCGAGTCATTGCCTCACACCGTGGGGATGCTCACCGACCTTGATGAATTCCTGGTCGAGCGTGCGCTTATCTCGCTACGCGCCGAGCTGCAACGGCGCAAGGCCGTCCTGGCCGAAGCCGGCCAGGAAAGCATCCACGCCTACTGGGCCGCGCTGCCGGCCATGCCCAGCGCCGACCCGCTGCCCCGCCTCGTCATCGTGGTCGATGAGTTTGCGTCGATGGCCGAACAACTGCCCGATCAGCTCAGGTCGCTAGTGAACATCGGCGCGCAGGGCCGGTCTCTGGGGATCCACCTGGTGCTAGCCACGCAGCGGCCGGCCGGGGTCGTCACCGCGGACCTGCGCGCCAACATGAACCTGCGCATTGCGCTGCGCGTGGCCACGCCCGATGACAGCAGAGACGTCATCGAAACCGCGGACGCCGCCAGGATCCCCGTTGACGGCAGCGCTGGCCGGGCCTACGCCTGGCTGGGTGGTGGCCGTCCCGTGGCCTTCCAAGTCGCCTCGACCCAAGGCCTGCGCCCTGGCGCCGCACCGCGGCACGCGAGCGCCCGGGTCGTCCCGCTCGACTGGGCCGCCGTGGGATACCCGCTGCCGGAGGCCGAGCAGGCAGAGCCCAACCCGGACGATCCGACCGACCTGTCCGTTCTCATCGCCGCGATCGGGGCGGCAGCCCAGGACGAGCAGCTGGCGCTGCAGCGGTCGCCATGGCGTCCGCCGCTGCAGGACATCGTCACTCTCGCCTCGGTGAGCGGTCTCCTTCCCCGGCACCTCGCCACGGGACAGGAATCACTGCGCTTCGCCTTCGCGCTCGCCGATTATCCCGCGGCCCAGCGCCAGCCCTCCGCCGTCTTCGATGTCGCCGAGAGCGGTCACCTGCTCATCGCGGGGGCATCCCAGTCCGGGCGCAGCACGATGCTGCGGACGATCGCGGGATCGCTGGCCGCCTGTGTGAGCCCCGACGATGTACACGTCTACGTGATCGACTGCGGCGGTGCCCTGGCCGCGCTCTCGGGACTTCCCCACTGCGGCGCGGTGATGACGTCAGCGGAACCCGGACGCGTTGACCGCCTGCTGAGCAGGCTCACCGGGGAACTCGCACGGCGCACGCGGATTTTGTCCGCCGAAGGCCACAGCGATCTGGCCGAGCACCGGGCGGCCCGTCCTCGCGGCGGCCAGCTGCCCTACCTGCTCGTCCTGGTGGACCGCTACGACGCCTTCCTCACCGCGCTCGACCAGATTGACGGCGGCCGCCTAGTCGGCCAGTTGCAGTTGCTGATCAGGGACGGGCTGGCGGCAGGCATCCGGGTCATCGCCACTGGAGACCGCTCTTTGCTGACCGGGCGCCTGTCCGGCCTGGTCGAAGCCAAGATCGTGCTGCGCCTGGCGGACAGGACAGACTACGCGCTGACCGGCCTCAATTCCCGGGCGATCCCGGCCGTCATGCCCAATGGGCGCGGCATCCGCCTGCCCGGGGGAGACCTGCTCCAGGTCGCGCTGCTGTCCGGGGAGCCGCGGGGTGCGGCCGAGAACCGCGCAGTGCGCGAGCTGGCGGAACGATGCGTACCCGCGACCGTTCGGCCCTTCCGGGTCGACGCCCTGCCCAGCACCATCACCTTCGAGCAGGCGCGGCAGTTGCCCGGCGACGGCCCTGGCCTCCTGGCCGGCGTCGGCGGCGACGAACTCTGTCAGGTGCGGCTTGAGACGCCGGGCTTGCTGGTGATCGGGCAGCCCCGTTCCGGGCGGAGTACGGCCCTGGGCGTGCACGCGCTCTCGCTTGCCGAGGCGGGGATGCCCCTGATCTTCGTCACTCCGCGCCGGTCCAGGCTCACGACCGAAGTCGTCCCGGCCATGCCGGCGCTGCATCTGACGGCAACGGACGCCGATGCTGCGGCGGCACTCGCCGCGGCTCTGGCCGCGCATGGGCCGTGTGTCATCGTGGTGGACGACGCCGAGTTGCTGGCCGACACGCCGCTCGGCGAGCAACTGGTCTCATGCCTTCGCGGTGTGCGGGACGGCGGCCACTGCGTCCTCGCAGCCACTACCCTCGACAGCGCCGGAGCATTTCGCGGGCTCATCCACGAACTCGCCAAGGTCAAGTGCGGCCTGGTCCTGGAGCCCGCAAGCGCGGTGGACGCCCAGCCGCTCGGGGTGAGGCTGCCCATGTCTGTGCTGGCCAGCGGGCAGGAGCTGCGCGCGGCCCTGGTACGCGGCGGAATTGTCACGCCCGTGCAGGTGCCGACGTTGACGGCTTCACCTGCCGGTCAGGCAGGCACACACGGACCTGGTACGCGGCCGGCCGACCTGGAGGGGAAGCGTGGATAAGCAGCTGGGCAGCGGGTACCTGCTGCACGATCAAATCGGGCGCGGGGCCATGGGCGAGGTATACGCCGGGACCGCCAGGGAATCCGGCACGCCGGTCGCGGTCAAGGTCCTCAAGCCCGAGCTGGTCTCCGACCCCGAAGTCGTTGCCCGTTTCCTGCGGGAGCGGTCGGTCCTCACCTCGATCACGCATCCGAATGTCGTCCACGTCATCGACCTCGTCGCCGAAGGCGGCACGCTGGCGATCGTCATGGAGTTGATCCGCGGCCAGGATCTGCGCCACATGCTGAGGCAGCGTCACACGCTACCCCCGGCGGAGGCGGTACGCCTCATCCGCCAGGTGCTGGACGGCGTGGCCGCGGTCCATGCCGCGGGCATCATTCACCGGGACGTCAAGCCGGAAAACCTGCTCGTCGATACGTTCCGTGAACTGCCATGGCTCAAGCTGACCGATTTCGGCGTGGCACGCCTTTCGTACGGCGCATCTTTGACCAACCTGACCAGCGTGATCGGCACGCCCGAGTACATGGCCCCGGAACTCGCCGAGCATGAGAGCGCCACCCCGGCCGCGGACCTTTACTCTGCGGGAATCGTCCTCTATGAGATGCTCTGCGGCAGGACCCCGTTCGCGGGCGGACATCCCCTGGCGGTTCTGCGCAGGCACGCAGACCAGCCTCCGCCGCCCATTCCCGGCATCCCGCCGGCGTTGCAGGACTATCTCGGCCTGCTGCTGGCCAAGGACCCGAGGTCCCGCCCTAAAGCTGCGACGGAAGCGGCCGCCGCGCTTGCCCCCCTGGAGTCGTCACTGGCCAGCCTTCCGGCGCCACCACCCATGCAAGCACCCGGCCACGGCGTGACGCCCGCCAGCGCCATCCCCGGGGGGTCAGTCTCCCCGCAGCGGCCTGTGGCCGACTTGGCAGGTTCAGCTACCGTGCTCCGGCACCGTGATCGCGGCCACGCCGCGGACGAGAACTCCAATGGACAGCACCACTCACCGGGGGGTCGGCCAGGCGGGCCGCTGGCATCGGCACCGAAACGGGGAGCATGGCGGTCCCGGCCGATGGCGCTGGCCGGCCTAGCGGCCGCGGTCATCGTGGCGGCCGCGGCTGCGGCCACCATGCTCGTGCCGCACTCACACCAAGCGCCTCCCCGTAGCATGGCCGCTACCTCGTACTATGTCTTTTCCCCGCAGCAGTACCGGAATGGGCTGCTGATCTCGCGGCGGTGGGCACTCGGCGGCACCAATGGCTCACTATTGACTGAGACCGTTACTGCCAGCAGCACCACCGGCAAACCCATCCGGGTCCCGTTCCAGGAAACGATCCCGGCAGCCGTCGCCCCTAACTTGCGGACGGTGCACTTCACGCCGACGCCGAACAAGATCATCCGGGCCGATCCGGTCGTGGAATGGCAGCTGAGCGTCCCTCCTCACGGAAGCATCACCATTGGGTACCAGGCTGCCGTCCCTCCACGAGGGGTCACGTATGCCCGCCTTGCCAACTGGGCCCAGGCCTTCCAGACCCTTCAGACGCAGCTTCCCGCGCGGGGCGCTCCCGCGCCGACGTCGACCCCACCCACCCGCGCCACGACGGTACAACCGTCAGCGGCGCCATTGCCTCCCGCGCCGACGTCACCGTCAGTAGTTCCGGCCTCCCCGACGACGCCGCATAACTCGACTTCCCAGGACGGCAACCCGTGTCTCAGCCGGGCGATTCCAGGTGTCCTAGTCCTTCCTGACGGCGAAGCAGTGAACATAGGCGGCCCGATGTATGAGTCTGCGTACTGCTCCAGTATTCACATCAAACTGACCAGCGCCTTGTACCGGACCTACGCCCGCTCATGCCTGGAAACACCGGACGGGCAGACGATCACGAACTGCAGCAATTGGATCTTGCTGTCGTATCCGAACACTTATGACACCTTGTCCACAGGTGTTCCTGTCGACACACGCTGGGTCTTGGAGATGTACAGCACAGGACCGGAAACGGCACGATACTACTTCGCCTACTGATGCCGGCCCGGACAGTGTTGCCGTACCTTCCCGCAGTGAAACGGTCCGGTCTGAATGCACCTCGAATCTGGAGGCCGAATCAGCGTGGTCGGTATCTGGCCAAACCGGGGAATGGAGGCACCGCGATGGGACAACCGTTCGGCAGCAAGTACATGCTGCATGAACTGCTTGGCCTCAGGGCCACGGGGAAGGTTTTTCGGGGTATCGTGCGCGAGTCGGGCATGCCCGTAGCGATGAAGGTCCTCAAGCCGGGACTAGTTTCCAATACCGAAGTAGTCGCCAGGTTTTTCCGGGAACGGTCGATTCTTACCTCTATCAGTCATACGAATGTGGCCCGGGTGCTCGATCTCGTGGTGGAGGGCAACACGCTAGGAATCGTCTTGGAACTGGTCGAGGGCCAAGATCTGCGCGGCTACCTCCGACTGCGGCACACCCTGCCGCCTGCGGAGGCGGTGCACCTGGCATGCCAGTTGTTGCAGGGCCTGGCGGCCGTCCACGCTGCAAGCATCGTGCACCGTGACGTCAAGCCAGAGAACGTGCTCGTCAGCATCGCCTGTGGCCAGGCCGTTCTGCAGCTCACCGCTGGGTTGCGTTAACTGAGAGTGATGAGACGCTATGAATCGTCCGCTTGGAAGCAGATACGTACTGTACGAAGCGCTCGGACGCGGAGCCATGGGCGAGGTTTTCCGCGGGACCGTCCGCAGCTCCGGCGCTGCCGTAGCGGTCAAGCTCCTCAAGCCGGAGCTGGTGTCAGATCCCGAGATCGTGGGCCGTTTCCTCCAGGAGCGCTCCATCCTCACCTCGATCGATCACCCGAACGTGGCCAAGGTGCTCGACCTGGTGGTCGAGGGCGAGACGCTCGGTATCGTCATGGAACTGGTCGAGGGGCAGGACCTGCGACGGTATCTGCGGGCTCACGGAACCTTGCCGCCCGCCGAGGCGGTGTACCTGGTCGGCCAGCTGCTGCAGGGCCTGGCGGCCGTCCACGCCGGGGGCATTGTGCACCGCGACGTGAAGCCGGAGAACGTGCTTGTCAGCAAGACACGCGGCCAGGTAATCCTCAAGCTCACCGACTTCGGGGTCTCTCGCCTGTCCTATGGCGCCTCGTTGACGAAGATGAGCAGCCTGATCGGCACGCCCGAGTACATGGCGCCGGAACTCGCCGACCATGACAGTGCCACCCCCGCGGCGGACCTGTATTCGGCTGGAATCGTGCTGTACGAGATGCTGGCCGGGCGGACTCCGTTCGCGGGCGGGCACCCGCTCGCTGTGCTGCGTCGGCAGGTGGAACAGCCCCCGCCGCCGATTCCCGGCGCGCCGACCGAGCTGTGGGCGCAGATCGAGTCCCTGCTGGGCAAGGACGCCCGGTCGCGGCCGGGATCCGCGGTGGTGGCCCTGGACCGGCTGGCACCGCTGCAGGCCCGGATGGACCGCATGCCGGCGCTGCCGCCAATGCCTGACCAGTTGTCGCGGCCGCCGGGCCAGAGCCTATCGGGCCGGGAGTCCGCCCAGATCAAAGCGGGCCAGGAGCGAGGGCAGGCCGTAACTGGCCCGGGGTCCGGCCAGACCGTGCTCCGGGCCCGGGATCGCGGCCAGGGGCCAGCCGGGGAAACCGGATCAGGGCCGAACGTCTCAGGCCGCGGTGGCCACGGCAGGGTCCCCGTCTGGGGACGGCGCAGGGCCGCGGTCCTCGCGCTGCCCGCGGCCCTGGTCATCCTGGCTGCGGTCGTCGGCGTGCTGGTGATCCGCTCGCCGCACAGCGAGTCGCCGGTCTCAGCTTCGCAGACTAAGGCCACGGCTTCTTATTCGTTCGGACCGCAGCGATACCAGGATGGGCTTCTCATCGTGCGCCGTTGGACGCTAAGCGGCCAGGACGGCTCGCTGCTGACCGAGGCCATCACGGCCAGCAGCGCCACGGGCAAGGCGGCTAGGGTAAAGCTCGAGGAACCGATACCGGAGGCCATCGCCTCCAGTGTGCAGTCCGTGCACTTCCGACCCGCCCCGTCCCGGATAATCCGGGCTGATCCGCTGGTGGAGTGGGATTTGGCCCTGCCCGCCCGCGGCACCATCGACGTCGGCTATCAGGCGACTGTCGGTCCTGCGGGCGCGACGCGGGCCCGCCTGGCGCAGTGGGCGAAGGAGTTCGACGCCCTGGTGGAGAGCCTGAACCTGCCCAGGCCGGTCGGCATCGGTGTCCGTTCGCTCAGCATCAGCCCCGCGACGCTGCAACTAGGCCAGGGGGCCAGCAGGCCGCTGACCCTGAAGGGCCTGCTCAGCGACGGCCAGGCCGCGCCCCACTCCCTGCTCGCCGGGGCCGCGTGGTCCACGAGCAATGCCGCCGTCGCGGTGGTGGGAACCGGCGGCGGGGTTCTCGGGGTCGGCCCCGGTACGGCCGTGGTCACGGCCCAGCTCGGCACCGCCCGGGCCTCCGCAGTAGTGACGGTCACCGGGACGTCGAACCTCGC
>Ga0210402_10004009_pt1 | contig 13568 bp, 6 predicted proteins | sample IncBWC7MmetaG_FD_161055 | JGI IMG/M metagenome (GOLD analysis project Ga0210402, IMG submission 161055) | Forest soil microbial communities from Barre Woods Harvard Forest LTER site, Petersham, Massachusetts, United States - Inc-BW-C-7-M | ecosystem: Environmental > Terrestrial > Soil >...
CGAGCGCTGCTGGCTTCCATGCTGGACGATGCGGTTGTACTTCTGCGCGGCGGCCACGATTTGGCGGGCCTCGAACATATCGTGCGAGCACGGCTTTTCGACGTAGACGTCCTTGCCGGCCTGGCACGCCCAGATCGTCTGCAAGGTGTGATGGTGGTTGGGTGTGGCGATGGAGATCGCGTCAATGGATTTGTCTTCGAGCAACTTACGCAAATCGGTGAAGCCGGCTGGACGCTTTCCCTTGGCTTTCTCGACGTCGCCCAACCGGGCGTTGAGGATGGACTCATCGATATCGCATATGGCGGCAATTTCGACGTTTGGCATCTTGTTATATGCGCTGATATGGCTTCGCCCCCTGCCACGAACGCCCACGCAGGCCACCCGCACCGTGTCGTTGGGACTTGCGACGGCTCTCGGCTGGAAAGCAGTGCTCGCCGCCAAAGAGCCCATCAAAAAGTATCTTCGCTCCATTTCGCCTCCTCGCGGCCGGAATGCCGCAATAGATCCACTATACGCCTCCGCACAGCCGTCAGGTTCTATTAGCGTTCGGGCGTGGTTGCGGCTGGTTTCAAGTGCTGCATGCGATCCAGCGTCTGGCTTGCCAGATCGGTTTCGCCGAGTTTACGATAAGTCAGGCCAAGCTGGTAATACGGGCCGGGGTCCATGGGACCGAGCGCGATCGCGCGCCGCAGAGCGGTCACCGCCTCCTGGTAGCGGTTCATGGCGAAAAAAACCTTGCCGCGAATGTAAGAAATGTCGGCGTCGTTGGGCGTACGGGTTTCGGCTTGCGCGAGCTCGGCCAGAACGGCGGCGTAATCCACCGGGTTCATCGTCAACATGGCTCGCGCCGTGAGGACGCGCACCATCGGATAATCTGGATGAATGTGCGACAGCCTGCGGAGCGTTTGCGTCTCGAGTTCCGGGCGGCCCGTGTCGCGGTAAGCTTCGGCCAGGCGCACATAGGCTTCCGCGGTGTCGGGCGCCTCACGGATGAGCTGATTCAGGACGTCGATGCCGGCCTGGTATTGCGCGGCCCAGACCAGATTGTTGCCCAGCGGAAGAAGGAAATTTGACGAACCGGATTTGGGTGAAACAGGGATCTGCGATCTGCCTTGCTGCAATACCTCCACCGCCTCCTGAAACTTCTGCCCCTTCTCGTACAGAAAGGCGAGCGCCAGATACGAATTTTCCTGCGAAGGCGCAAGTTGAATGGCAAGCTTCAAATGTCTGACTGCTTCCTCGCGCTGGCCCATGCTTTCGTAGCTGAGCCCGGCCACCCCGGCAGCCGACGCCTTCACGGAGTCCGCAGCGTCCGCCTGTTCCTCGATATTTGTGGCATTCCGGATCGCATCGCCATATGCTCCGACGGTGTTTTCGAGCGCAGCCAGCGCGACCGCGGAGCCGGTATCGGTGGACCCGGTCTGCTCAAATCGCAGCGACTCAGCCAGCGCGAGATCGAGGAGTTGGTTTTCCGCCAGGAAGCGGGCCAGGCCGGAATGGAGGTCGGCATCTCCGGGGAAGCGCTCCGCCGCCGTGCGCAGAACTGTTTTCACCTGGTCGATATCTTTCATGGCGACGTTGACCCGCACCAGCATCGCCAATGGCATTCTGTTGTCCGGCAGCAGTGCGTAGGCCGTTTCCAGGGCCTTCCGTGCGGGTGGGAAGTTGCTCGCGGCGGCTTCGGCGAGTCCCAGACCGTAGAACGCGCGAGCGCTCTTCGGGACCAGGCAAGCCGCTTCACGATATTGCCGGGCAGCCGGCCCGTATTGGCCGCTGTCGAAGGCGGCCTGTGCCGCCCGGTCCAGTTCCTGAAACCTGGCGAGTGTCTCCTTCTCACCCAGATGCGATGGCACGCAATCGGCGGCGCGCAGGCCGCAGCTCAACAACAGGATTGCCGGCAGAGATTTCATCGTGCCCGTCATCGCACTGCGCACTTCACCGGCGCGCAAAAGCTCAGTTCGTAGCCATCTTTGCGCAGGGCGTCCCGTTTGATTGGTTGCTGGCGCCCGGCATCATCCACGGCCCGGCTCATCAGCACATGGTCTCCCGCTGTCGCGTTCCAGAAGTAATTCCATCGCACCCAACTGAAGGCTTTCGCCCGGAATTCGAGCTTGGCCGGAGCCCAGGTATTGCCTCCATCGGTGCTGATTTCGACGCCGCGAACCAGCCCCGCGCCCGTCCAGGCGAAGCCGCGAATCACATGCCTGGCGGTGGGAAGCTTCATATCGTTGGCGGGCCATGCAATGGCGGATTTCACCAGGATCTCAGAGAGACGCGTGACTTTCCGGCTGCCCGGCGAGACTTCCAGAATCCTGTTATAGACCTTGTTCATGCCGCTCTGTTGAAAGCCCGGCGGCTCATCCTCCTGGCCCAGAACAATAATTCTCTGCAGCCACTTTACCGAGTCCATGGCATACCATCCGGGGAACAGGGCGCGCGCCGGAAAGCCGTTTTTTCGCGGCAGGAAGCGGTCGTTCAGTTTGAACGCAACCATGCTTTCCGGGCGCATGCACTTCTCCATCGGCACCATCTGGCAGTACGGCAGGTTAGGGGAATCCGGCATCAGCCTCCCGGAATCGGCGCCTTCCAGCACCACGCTGCGGGCTTCGGAGGCGACGCCCGCTTCGTGCAGCAGATGAGCCAGTGGAACGCCTTCCCAGACCGCATTGCTGGCCGCCGAACCGCCGGCGGCATTGCCGGCGCATTCCAACACCGCTTCCAGTTTTGTCGTGGGCCGCTCGATGATGTCCGCCAGAGTCAGGTCCAACGGGTGCGTAACACGGCCCTCAACCTTGAGTTTCCAGGAACCGAGCGAAAGCTCAGGCTCGCTGAAATGGTCGCGCACAAAGAAGCGGTCCGGCGGAGTGATCGCGCCCTGAATGCTCTCCAGCGGATAGGAAAGGTTTTGCGGCGCCGATTTTTGCGGCTCTGGCGACTCGGGCGCCTGCCCTTGCAACGAACAGGCGCTCGGAAGTAAAACGAATTCCCTGCGGGTCATAGGCTGGCCGGCGACGCCCGGTGCGGCCGCCGCGTCAAAAGATCATTTTTAAAGCCATCTGCACAATGCGCGGCGAGCGGGCGCCGGTTATGCGGCCGAAATTGCTGTCGATCACTCCGGTATCGGGATTGTTCAACTGCGTATGGTTCAGGCCATTGAAGAATTCGGCGCGGTACTGCAATCTCCACCGCTCACGAATCGTAAACACCTTGTGCGCCGAGAAATCGATGTTGAAAGTGCCGGGACCGGTGAGGACGTTCCGGCCGGCATTGCCGAACGTCCCGAGGCGCGCCGAAGTGAACGACGAGGTATTGAACCATTGCGCGATACGCGTCGCCAGCGGGCCGCTGGTGTAACTGCGCGGCCCGATTTCATCTGCCAAATCATTGCCGACCGCGCTCAGGGACCGATCGTCATTGGACGTGATATTCAACGGGAATCCGCTCTGCCAGTTCCAGATGCCCGAGGTCTCCCAACCTCCCAAAAGCGCCTTCATCACGCCTTCTTTGGGTGAGGGCAACTGCCAGAGGTAGTTGAGCACGAAGCGCTGCGGCACATTGAAATCCGACACGGCACGATAGGCGCCCACATTGTATGGATTGATCACATTGACACCGCAGAGATCGGTCAGATAGGAGACCTGATCGATGCTCTTGGCATACGTATAATTGGCGCTCACGGTGAAACCGTGATCGAAGCGCTTCTCCAGCGAAACCTGCAAGGCGTTGTAGATGGAGTTGCCGCCCGAGACATCTTCCACCACTTCCTGGAAATTCTGATCGGGACGGCGCTGGCTCTCGTTGCCCGCGGTGGCGCCGGCCGTGGGAAATGGCGCGTTCACGTCGCTGTTATAGCCCAGGTGCGTACCCTTGGAACCGACATATCCGGCACGAATCAGCAGGTTGTTGCGTAACTGGTGCTCCACGGTGAAGTTCCAGCTCATGGTTCGCCCGGGTTTCCAATCCGGCGTGTACGACACGGCCAGGCTGGGCGGCAGAATAAACTGGACATTGGACGGCGGCACGAACGGCGCATACTGGGCCGGAAACGGGTTGGGATAGGCCTTGTACGGGTTGTCGAACGGAACGTTGAGGATCTGCACCTGTGGGCTCCAGGGTGCGCTGTCCACCATGTTGTTGTACGCCTCGACAAACGGCGGCTGATAGAAAACTCCGAATCCCGAGCGAATCGTGGTCTTTCCTTGTCCGCCGACGTTGTATGCCAGGCCCACGCGGGGAGCAAACTGCCAATACGAGGGATCGCTCCCGCCCGAAGGGCAGCCTGGATCGCCTTCATACAGGTAACCCAGTGGCGCGTTCGTGAACTTCTTCGAGGTCTGTCCCGGACGGTAGCACTCGGTCCGGCCCTGCGTGTCGCCGTAGGGGTGGAACGGATCCCAGCGCAGCCCGAGATTCAGCACCAGTCTGGAGCTGACTCGATAGTTGTCCTGGAGAAACATGCTGCCAAGGGTGCCGCGCCTGGCTGCGAATTCACCTCCGCCCTGAATGAAGCGATCCACGGTGCCCAGCATGAAATCGGACCGCGGATCGCCGCTGTAGCTCGACCCGCGGAAGCGGAAGTTGCCGTTCTGGCGAAAAGTATTGATCAGGTCCACCTGCATCTTCATGAAGTCGCCGCCGACTGAGATTTCGTGTTGCCCCTTGATCCAGTGCAGGCTGTCGGTGAAATGGTAATTCTGCCGATTGAAATGCCCTGGATGCCCGGTGCCGATGCTGAAGTATCCGGTTACGGTGAGCGCCATTTCGGGCGGCGTGGAGGCTGCGATGGGAATACCCAGGCTGGGGAAACTAAAAGGTGCGCCGCTCACAATCGTGCCGTTGATGCGGTTGAAGGAAAAGATGGCGCTGTTCAATAAGTTGGGACGGAAATTGTACGTATCGCTGACCGAAACGCTCTGGTCGCGGTCGCTGTAGCCATTCCTCGCCGCGATCAGGTTCGTGCTGCCGACCGTTGGATCGTGCGTGTAGGCGGAGTAAAGATAGCGGCCGTAGATGCGCTGCCGGTTCAGGTTGTAGTCCACCCGCCCCATGGTCTGCTGTTCGGCATCGCGCTGCGGAAGGTCATACGTGATTAGCGAGTCGGACCGGGCCGATGTGGGGATGAACTGCAGCAACTTCGCGGCCACAGGGTCAATCCGGCTGGCCGGAATGATGTTGCCGGGGATGGGCACGCCGGTGACCGGATCGATCAGTTGCTTCAATCCGGAAAAATTGCCGGCACGCTGCGCATCGGTCAAAACCGTCGCGGTGTTGGCCAGCGCTACATTGCGTAAAACCGTACCCTGATAGGTGCCGAAGAAGAAGAGCCGGTCTTTCTTGATGGGCCCGCCCAGGCTGCCGCCGAACTGGTTGCGCTTGAGCAGATCATGGCTGGCAGCGAAGAAATTGCGCGCATTCAAGTCGCCGTTGCGCAAGAACTCGAACGCGCTGCCGTGCAACTGGTTGGTGCCGGACTTGGTAACCACGTTCACGATCGCGCCGGCGCCGCGGCCGTACTCGGCGCTGTAGCTGTTGGTCTGCACACTGAACTCTTCCACCGCATCGGGATTCGGAAACGGATTGTTGACGTTCGTGTAATGGTCCTGATTGCTGCCGCCGTCCAGGTTATAGTTGATGTCGTCGGCGCGCGCGCCATTGGAAGAAATGGATTGGGCGCCCGGATAGGTAGCGGTCTGCTGCGTATCGCCGCTGCCGCGGGCGTTACCGGCCGTCAGGTCCGAAGTTCCGGGAGCCAGCAGAACCAGGGAGGCGGCATTGCGGCCGTTCAGAGGCAGCTCAATAATACTCTGCTGCGTCACTACCTTGCTCAACGTGCCGGTACGCGTCTCCACCAGATCGGCATTGGCTTGCACCGAGACGGTCTCCGTGGTCAAGCCGAGCTCGAGCTTGACAGGAACCGTTGACGCCTGGTCGGCCTGTACCTGAATTCCTTTTTGCTCGGACCGCCGGAAACCGTGCGCTTCAATGGAAACCGTGTAAAGACCTACGGGCAGCAATGGGAAAATATACGCGCCGTCGGGGGCGCTAACGGTTGTGCGCGTGAGGGCGGTGGCCAGCGCCGTTGCCGTGACTTTGGCGCCCGGCACCGCGGCGCCACTCGGATCGAGCACAGTTCCGGCAATCGTTCCGGTGGGATCGGCCGCATATGCAGGCAGTCCCAATAACCAAAACGCACATAACAGAAACACCCAATATTTGTGATGCATTTTCCCCTCCTGGCGGATAGCGATAAGCTTTAGTACAGTTTCTTCACAAAATTAATCGATGTCAAGTGGCAAGCTCCACGCAGAGTGCTCCCTGCCAACTATCATCAATCAGCGCTTGGACAGTCGGGTTCGAACCTGTTCCAGGTTGCGTTGGGCGGCCTGGTGCGATGGATTGGCCTTCAACGCGGCCTCGAATTGACTGACGGCGCCGGCGAGATCTCCCATTTGGGCCAGGATGATTCCGAAATTATTTCGCAGGTCGGCATTGCCCGGATCGAGTCCGGCCAGTTCGCGATAGATATCGGCCGCCGTTGAAAGCCTTCCCGCGGCGATAGCCGCGCCGCCCATACCGATCAGCGCCGCCCGGAGTTGCTCACCTGCCGCGCGATCCCCTGGAACGGCCGCCAGCACGAGCCGAAGACTCTCGGCTGCCTCCGCGAGTTTGCCCTGCGCCAGAAGGGCATTGGCCAGATTGTACCGGGCATTGGGATATTCCGGCTGAATCCGAAGCGCATGCCGGAACTGCTCTAAGGCTTCCTCGATCCGGCTCTCCGATTGCAGCGCCGCGCCGTAATTGTTCAACGCTTGCGCCTGCTCGGGCGCCAGGCGCAAGGCCTCGCGCAGTTGAACGATGGCGGCGGCAGGCTGCTTACGGCTCAACAGCAGCGTGCCTAGATTGAGGTGCGCCGATACGTCGTCGGGATATTTTGCGATGCGGTGGCGCATCAGCGCTTCCTGCAAAACGGGCCGCTGGTCGCCATCGCCTTCACCATCGCCCCGAACATCTCCCCTAACCAGAACCTGCAACCAGAAGTGTCCCATCTCATCGGTAGACTGGTTGCCGCCCACCACGCGCTTCGGGGGAGAATTCGGATTGCGGGGGTTGCCTGCCGAATTGTCGTAGTGGAACCGCATTGAAACCACCGTGCCTTTCGGCAGAAACAGAGGCGTGCGGTATCGATAGACGGCCTGCCAGTTGACGTCCCACCGCGGAATGCGGATGAGCCATCGGCGCGACCCGCCGGGCAGCGTGGCGTAAGCTTCCAGCAACCTGCCAAGATAGTGCGCATGCGGGTAGACGGCGAGCACGTCCACGTCCAGCGGCAGCCGGAAATCGTCGGCGACCAGGAAGTTGCCGGCCCCGGGCGGAATATCCAATGCGCGATCGTTTTCCAGCTTGACCAGCATCGGATGTTTGACCACCATGGGCTCCTTCGCCGGCGGCTTGCTGGTGAAGTATAGACCTACCGAGGGCTGCACCGCTTCCGGCTTGCCAGAGGGCTGCATATGCACGTTCAAGACGAGATCGTTGCCGGGATCCAGGCGCCACGCCATGCCTTCCGGCTCCGTCCAGGGCGTACCGCCAGGTTTCCAGAACAGGAAATGGCTGTCGGGATCGAAGGTGTCGGTCTCGATCGTGAGATCCATTCCCGGAAACCCTTCGCCCGCCGCTGCCTCCTGGCGCCGCGTGGAGCGCGCACGATCGACCAGTAAGTTGGCGTGATGCACCCGAGCATTGCCGGGGCGAATCTCGATCGCCTTCACATACCGGGTATCCGGAATCAACGGTGAGATGACGAAGTTCCAGAAGATATCGGGACCGTCCGCGGGGAGAGCGAACGGCTTGGAAGCCCGAATCACCAGATCCGGAGGGCCCAACAGCCACTCCGGCGTCACGGCCGGAGCCGCCAAAGCCGAAGCCGGCGGCGCCACGCTTTCGTGGCGTCCATCGGAGGCCGACCCTTCCGGAGCGCCGGCGCGTGCCCAGGCTTCAATCGACCGGATCTGCGCATCGCTAAGCCGGCGCTCCCCTATGAAGGCGCCGTAGCCCGGCTCGGGCAACCACGGTGGCATATAGCGGCGCCGCGTCACGGCAGCGATCTGGCTGGCGCGCCGCCTGGCGTCATCGTAAGTTAGCAGAGGGAACGGCCCGGACTGGCCCGGACCATGGCAGGGCGCACAGTACTGGAACAGGATGGGCGCGATCTCCCGGTTGTACGTGACAGCATGGTACGTGACAGCATGGGATGTCACAGCCGTCTGCGCTGGGGCCGCCACGCCAACAACACCCGAAAAAACTGCCGGGATGAAGTGGCGCAGGAACATGAGACGCACGCGACCCATGAGATGGCTTCGGCCCCGGACCTACTCCGGATCGGCCCGGATGAGAAGATGCTTCTCAAATTCCACGTCGATGGCGCCGGTGGGCCCGTTTACCGCGCCTAACTCCTTGCTGTTTTCATAATCGACGATCCGGAACCGGCCCCGCCCGAGACCCCGCAGCTCGACCTTGCCCTTCCACTGCGGCGCAAAAAACGAATAATACACCTTGCCGGATTTTCGAATGGCATGCGCCTCCGGCCGGTCGAAACCGATGTCGTACAGCGCGCCCAGGTATTCGCCGCGGGAAAGCATTTGCGCGTTGTAAAGACCCACCCACTTGCCCCAGATCTCTTCTTTGTCCGGCGTCAGGTCCAGGCGGTTTCGCTGCGCCGAACCCACAGGCCACGTGAATTGCGTTCCCACCACGCCGCCGATCCCCAGCGTCGACGCAAAGTCCTGCCGCCCGTCGCTCAGTTCCACGTGATCGCCGAAATAAGCAATGGCATCGCCGTGCAGCGCTTTCAGGGTCTTTCCCTTGGTGCGGATCTGCCAGGAGTTGTGCGGGTCGGAGGCCACGCTCATATTCAGGTTGGGAAGCGTGAAGAAGTTGAACGACGTGCCGCAAGGGCAGAACTCCACCAAAGCATCCGGCTTGATGCTGCGCGCCGTATCGTAGATCATCTTGAAAAACTTGGGCAGCGCCTCCACCGATTCCTCCGGCCGGGCGTGCTTGTGAGCGGGGTTGTAGCACGGCGGCACGGCGTTCATGTGCTGCCCGTCGAGTTTCAAACCGTCGTAGCCCCAATCGCGAAACATCTTGATCACCAGTTGGCGATGGTATTCGATGGCTGCCGGATCGGCCGGGCAAAAATACCAATCGTTCCAATAGGAGATCTTTTGCTTTGAGCCGTCCTCGTTCAGCAGCAGTTCCTCAGGGTGATTCTTGGCCACGTCAGACTCGGGCTTAGCCGCCAGGGGAGCCCACCAAAGTTGCGCGCGAAAGCCTGCTGCGTGGATCTTGTCCACCAGCGCTTTCATGTCCCGGTCGCCATTGGGAAATTTCGATGGCAGCAGAGCCCAATCGCCTTCGTTGGTCTGCCATCCGTCATCCACGCCTACCCACGCAAAACCCAGCTTCTTGACTTCCGGCAGGGCTTGTTCCACCTGCAACGGGGTGAAGGTCTTGCCATATCCCCAGGCGCACCAGATGGGGCCGAATGCGCTCTCGGGCGCGGGATTGAACTTGATGCCCCGCCGCTGCATCACGGCGCTGTAATCCTGGAAGCTCTGAAAGTAATCGCGCTGATGGACCGCCGCGAATGTGTCAAAGGTGTCGAGTGTCTTTCCGGGCTTTAGAATGGTGTTTGTCTGGAAGCTGAGCGCCAGCGTTGCATGCGTTGCGTCCGGCATGGCCACCGGCAGAGAAACCAGTTTGGGCGCATGCTCCAGGTGGCCCACGGCGATGCCGATATCCCGTCGCCACACGTCCGCAACTGGTGTTCCGCCGCCGTAATCGGTGGCATTCATGCCGAGAAAGTTTTCTTGTTTGAAATTGACCTTTAACGGCAGCACCCAGTCGGGACGATTGCGGTAAGAGCCGCTTTGGTAGGACCAGAAGGCCGGTTCGTCCGAGCCTGCCGCGGTAATGGAATAGCTGTTGTTCGTCCATCCCGTCACGCGCAACGCGTCAGCCGATTGATTTGCGTAATGCACCTGGAAGAAGGCCATCCGCGGGATCTCGTCGTAAACCGTCACCACGACCGTCTTTTGGAGACCGCCCGAACGCAGCCCGCCCGAAACCCCCGTAATCGAAAGGCGGCGTCCGTGGCCGAGTTCGTCGCGCACAGTCTCCTGCTTGTGACCGCTTAACGTGAAGTCCTGAATCGGTGAGGCCGCGCCCGGGGTAACCAATGTGGTGATGAACTCAGAGGGTCCGAAGTCCCCGGCCGGAGTCGCCCTGCCATCGAATTTAGCCACAATGCGGCTGTGCAGCAGAGAATTGAATTCAACCCGGATGTTCTTCGTTTCGATGCCGATGATGGCCGACGCCGCCCGCACCGGCGCCTGTGGGAGCATACTGCAAAGTCCAAAGAGCAGCGGGTAAACGTTCAAGGTGGTCCGTGTCACTCCTGTCACTCCCGTCCTCCCGCGCCTATAGCTTGAAGAAGATCTTCCGCCTGTAAAGCCAATAGCACATCAAATACATTACCAGCAGTACCGCACAGGCCTGGGCGACAGGCGCGAAATCGCCGAGCAACGTGAAACGAAACGTGAATACGCCGACTGCGCGGTTCAGCCAGGAACGCAAAACCTCTTCCACAGAGTAGATGAAAATTGAATTGGCGCCGATCACGATAAAGGGAAAAGTCCATCGCGTGTAGCCCTTCACTTCGACCACCCAATAGAAACCGAGGAGCATCAACAGCACCCAGCCCGTGCTGAAAATCGTGAACGAAGAAGTGCAGATGCGCTTGACGATGGGGTTCAACGGGTGGATCAGGAACCCGACCACCAGACAGGCGATGGCGGAAATTCCGAGCGCCTGCATCTTGAATGTATTCGACCTCCGGCTCTGCAACAGTTGGCCCGTCCAGACGCCGAACAGCGTAGTGACGGTGCTGGTAATGAAGTTGATGTTGGTCCAATAATCCGGGTTCATGTGCCCGAAGACTGCTTTGTCGATTACCGCGCCGATATTAGTGGTCTTCGACAGGAAGGGCCCTTCGGTGCCAGGGAAGACCACAAACAGCGCCCAGTGTCCGATCAGTAAAGCCGCCGCTATGGCAGCTTGCCAGCGGAACTCGAGCTGCATGATGAGATAGCACAGGAAGTACGTAAGCCCAATTTGCGCCAGGACATTGATGAGCTGGAAGTGCAATCTGCCGGATGAGATCGACATGAGAATCTGGCTCATCAGGATCAATCGGAAACTGCGCACCGCGATGTGACGGAAGAGTTCGCGGTCGCCGGCGCCCTGCGCGCGTCGAATGGCGATGGCGAAAGGCATCGCCACCCCCACCATGAACATGAACGCGGGCTGAATCAGATCCCAGAACGCGATCCACTCCCACGGCCGATGATCGAACTGATTGGCGATCCAGGTGAAAGCGGGCCGGTTTCGGGCCAGGGCTCCAAGACCGAAGCCGCCGGAGACGAGCACGAACATGATGAACCCGCGGTAGGCGTCCAGCGCCAGGTAGCGTTTGGTTTCGAGCGCCGGTTTGATTTGATCCTTCGCAGATTCGATTGCCGTTGTGGTCAGGGTAGCCATGCTTCTCCCATTGTAGCCGCGCGGCCGCGGCGTTCAACCCCTCCCTTACGGTCAGGGCTCTGATCGGAGCCGCGAGCGTCAGCGAGCGGTATTCATGCGCGCACATTCCTCGCGGCCATAGCGCTAGAAGTTGAACTTCACCGAGAGTTGAATGACGCGCGGCTGGTTGCCGTTAGTGCTGCTGACATTGGCCTTGTTGACGGATCCGAAAGCCGAACTGGTCAGCGTGCTGCTCGGTTGCGCCTGATAGAAGTTAAATTTGTTGCTGACATTGAAGACCTCCGCGCGGAACTGCACGGTCGCTCGCTCGCGGATGCGCGTTGTCTTGTTCAACGATGCGTCCGCATTGGGAGCGCTCATGGTCCGTATCTGGCCCGAATAAGTCGGTTCGGCAGCCGGCGCGAACAGCGGCTCGCTCAGGAAGTTGTAACCGGTGCAGCCGGCCTTGGCGCTAAAGGACTGCAGCGTGATCGTTCCATTTGTATTCCATTGCGCCACACACGGCTGGACCACCTGCACGGCCGGAGCGTTCCAGTTGATGTTCGGAAGCTTGGCTTCGCTAACATAGATAAAATTGCTGGGCAGCTTCCACGGTATCCCCGAGTGGTACGAGAATAGAACGTTGGTTTCCCACCCGCTGACAATCCGGCTGAGCAAGCGGCTGGACGGCTTCAAGAACGGCTTGCCGTCGCCGAAGGGAAGCTCATACACGGCCGACAATTTCACGTTGTGGGTCTGGTCGTATTGATAAATACTGCGCTCCCGCACCCGCTGCTGGATGTCATTAAAGCCGTTTTGATACACCTGCTTGGAAAGCGTCCAGTTGGCGACCAGAGTCAGTCCGTTCTTGGCCCGGACTTCATAGCCAAGCTGCATAGAGTTGTACCAGGAGGCATTGGCGTTGGCATCGTTCAACGTGATGCCGCCAAACTGCGGGTACGGCGCCAATAACGTGGAGCGCGCCAGTGTAGGACTGCTGAAATAGGATGTGCCGTTGAACGGCGCCTGCTGGTAGAACGGGTTCGGAATCAATGCCTGGCAGAAAGATGCTGTACCGCCTTCCCACGCGTCGCACTGCTGCCGAAGGCTCAGCGGAATCGCGTTGACCGATTCGGATGATTCCAGATTCTTGCCACGGCTGCCGACATAACTGGCATCGAGCTTGGCATGCCCCGGCAGTTCGTATTGAAAGCCGAACGAGAACTGGTCCACGTTCGGCAGCGTGAAGCCGTGATTCACAACCGTCAAGCCTTGGCCAACGTTCGTGAGCAGGCCGGCGGATGGTCCCGGAGGAAGCAGCAGACCCGAAGGGAACGGATTGTTGATCAGGTTGGGAATGGGCGTACGGCCTCCGTCCACGGAAGTCACCAATGGCGTGGATGTGCTAAAGCCGGTGCTCTGGATATAGTTGTTGGTGGGATTCAGATAGTAGCGGCCCCAGCCGCCGCGAATCACCAGCTTGTCTTTAAGCCGATACGCAAAACCGGCTCGCGGCTGGATGGCGCGCATATACGTATCGGCGGCGCCCCGCGGCTGGCCATTTACTCCGGCGAATAGCAGACCGCCAGTCACCGAAGGAAACCCCGGGTACTGCTGGCGATTGATGAGCCCGTCCACGGGGTTAGGCGCCTTCGGGTCGAAGCCGCGGTCCATGCGATTGTAGCGCTCCGTGGGCGGAAGGTTGAAGTCCCAGCGCAATCCCAGATTAAGCGTCAGCCGCTTGCTGACGCGCCAGTCATCCTGCACCCACGGGGCATAGTAGGCATACTTGTAGACACCCAGTAAACTGAAGCCGGAACTGCCGCTGCTCGGCGTGCCGAGAAGAAAAGACGCGATGCTGTTGCCGCTCAGGGGGTCGGCCTGTGAGTAATTCTGCTGGGTCCAACCCGGATCGGCGCTCAGGCTGAGAGCGGTGCTGAAGTTCTGCGTCACATACTGAATGTCGCGCAAATCCGCGCCAGCCTTGATCG
>Ga0210402_10004010_pt1 | contig 13564 bp, 10 predicted proteins | sample IncBWC7MmetaG_FD_161055 | JGI IMG/M metagenome (GOLD analysis project Ga0210402, IMG submission 161055) | Forest soil microbial communities from Barre Woods Harvard Forest LTER site, Petersham, Massachusetts, United States - Inc-BW-C-7-M | ecosystem: Environmental > Terrestrial > Soil >...
AGCCAGAATCTCATCAACAAAATCCATCCGAAAAACCTGTTGCGCTTCCGTTTCCGAAGCCATCCAAATCGCCGAAGGCACCAAAGAAGAAGCCGCCCAACCCAACTAAACCACGGAAGAAGAAGTCGCAACGCCGGAAGTGAGGTAAGAAAGGTTTGACTCAAGATCCCGGCGCCGTCCTCTCCAAAGACTTTCAAACGCCATATGTGCGGGAGCGGTTGGACGCCTTGCTGTTGTTCGCGTCAGTTCTGCGTCCGTTAGTGGTAAGTCTTTCGAAGGCCACCGACGTTGAAGGCAAGCCGCGCTGGTTCAATATCCTGGATATCCTCGCGGAGCGGATTGCTTCGCAAGTTCCCAATCTAACCCACGTAAGCGAGACGACGCTGATCTGGAAGCAGTTCACCAGCGACCTTAGTATCGCGTCGCTTAAGCCGCTCGCCGCCGGCGTGATTCAGAGCATACAGCGGGAACTCGAAAAGAGTCTGGCGGCGTGGAATCCCAACTTCGGGTTGGACTATCTCGTCGAGGCCAACGGAAGAGCCTCGCGTCGCGTGGCGCAGATGGAAGTGCAGAAGCTGGGCAGGCAGCAAGCCGAGACGGTTCCCGTGCTGCTTTTGATCGAATACGATCCCAAGAGCGAGCAGCAACACGCGTCCTCGGTGCGAGGAACCAGCGAGATTCGCTGGCGCCTCCAACCGGAGGAATACTCTCTTTGGGGCGCCTTGATCGCCGACCGGGTGTTCGAACACGAATATTTTTGCCACCTGTTGCCGGTCAATACGCATCTGTCGGCCGAAATCAGGGAAGGCTTCCTGGATGGTGTCCTGCAATTTCAACACTCCCTGTGCACCACGACAGGTGCCGACGAGGCGTTGGCGGAAAGCTGGTGGAATTATGCTTTGCATCGGTTTCGGGACGATTTGTGGGACCACTTCGACGAGACTCTCGATGAGGATCAATTGAAACTGCGCAACCTGGGCCAGAGTCCGAAGCGGCGGGGCTCAAACTATTGGCGGTTGGTGGGAACCGTGCTCGATTGCCCGGAGGGCGCCGCGGAGGCTCAGCAGTTAAAGGAGATGTTGCTTCGGCTCTGAATCGTGCGTCCTTTTGTTGTTTGTCAAGCTATTGATATTAATGAATTTAGTGTTTTTCTTGATGTTGCAAGATAAATCGGATAGAATGAATCACATGAACAGTCAGTATCGGGAGCTCGGCCAAACCTTCCGCCTGTCGCAGGCAGCGCTCGAAGTGGGCATCTTCACGGTTTCGGAGTTGGAGAGCTTGACCGGAGTCGGGGCAAATACCATTTACACCTTTGTGTCGCAACTGGGGGAGGAGTACATTCGGTCCGAAGGACTTCCTAGCTCGGGCCGGGGGCGCCCCAGAAAGCGGTATAAGTTGACAGAAGCGGGGCTTGCCATGCTGGCGGCGCAGAACGCCAACGTTCTTGCCGCGATGGGCAGAGTCCGAACCGGTTCCACCGCCACCCTCCAGCAACTTCTCCAGCAAATCATGAAACTTCCCGCCAATGAACGATCGGTTCTGATCAATCAGGTCCGGCAGAGTACGGAGCAGCCAGCCGCAGAGGCTGCCACGGTTCAATACGAAACCGCCGGATCCTGAGAACCGGTTGGAACATTAGCCGCTGTCTACTGCTGTTTTTCCTTGGGCCGCTCGTAAGCTTTCTGGAGATATTTTCGGGCTTCTTCCAACGCGCCGAAGGTGTTGTCGTTAGTTTGCGTGGCTTGGCGGTATTGGCCAACGGCGCGTTCGCGCTGGCCGGTGATGTCGAAAATCTTGCCCAGCTGGATATGGCTCCAGACTTCGGTCCAGCGCGGCTCACCGTCGCCATCAACGGCGGCACGGTAGGCATTGGCCGAGGACTGGTAATTCCGCTGGAAGAAAAAGACTTCGGCGATGCGGTAGTGCGCGAGAGAACTGTTTTTGTTGAGGTCGAGAGCCTTGTTGAACTCGATAAGCGCGCCGGACAGATCTCCCTGTTGCTGGATCGCTTGTCCGCGCAGGATCGCCGAGCGCAACTTCACATCGGAGGAGTTGGTCAGCACGTGGTGGTCGGGGTCGACGGCGATGCGGCGGGGACGGCCGAACGTCTCAATGGAAAACGGCGACGTCGTACCCACAACTTCAATGCGTTTGCTTTCGGTTTTTCCGTCGGTATCGATGCGCAGGTCTACGGGCATGCGGAACAGATCGAGATCCTGCGAGATTTCGCCGGTCACGCGGAATCCGGCGGTCTTCTCTTCTTTTGGCTGTTGAGCGGTGGCGCCGCCGAGACGGTAGGTGGTGTACTTTACCTTGAACTCGGGGGCGCCGGTGGAATCGAGCCATTGCGAGAAGAACCAGGTGAGCTGGTCGCCGTAGTTTTTCTCCGCGATGGTCTTGAAGTCGTCCATGCTCGCCGATTTGCCGGCGTACTCTGTTGCGAATTCACGCATCGTTTTGTTGTACTTGTCCTCGCCCAAAACCCAGCGCAGCATGTGCAGGATCATCGCGCCCTTGTCAGTGGCCAGCGATTGAAACTCGGTGGAGAAAATATCGAGCTTGCTGGCGCTGGAGAGCGGGACGGTGTCATAAGCCAGGGCGCCCACCGACATATCCTTCACGGCCTCTTCCAGGCCGGCAGCTCCGGCGGCGTTCTCCACATACAACGCTTCCGAATAGCGAGAGAAGCCGTCGGTCAGCCACCAGTCGTCTTTGCTCTCAGGACTTACCGACACTCCCCACCACTGGTGCGCAATCGCGTTGGCCAGCAGGCGATAGTTGGTCTTTTCCGTGATCGAAGGTCCGGCCAGGCCGGCGATTTCGGGCGCCCACATGTAAGGAAGCGTGTCGCCCGGCAATTCCACGACATTCAACTTCTGCGAAGGCGGCAGGCCATAGAGCGTGATGAAGTAGGTGAACTCCTGCACCGCAGTCGTGGTGTAAGTGGGAGCCAGGGTCTGGTGCGTGGGCTTGAAGAAGACGTGCAGGTCCATGCCCGCTTCGTCGCTCTTGTATTCCTGAAAAACTCCCGCCACGATGGTGCCAGGGAAGCTGGGCTTGGTGGATACGAACGTGAAAGTCTTGGTGGGTAGCACGCTGGCGTTGGGCTTCTTCGAAGCCGCGGCGTCGGTGACCGAAGACTTCCCGCTGCCGATCACCAGCATATGCGCGGGCACCGTCACGCTGATGGTCGAGGTGAAGCGGTTCAGGCCGTAGCCGCTGACCGGGAACCACCGTCCCGCGTAGAAGAGATAACTAGTGTCGTCGGCGATATAGGCCAGCTTGAGGCCGGGTACGGGGCTGTTGTCGCCAGATTCAAGCTGACCCTCGTATTCGAAAGTCAGGGTCGTCGAGGCGTCTTTCGACAGGCCGGCCGGCAGCGGGACGCGCACGGTGGAATCCTGAGTGACCCGCTCGGCGGACAGGGGCTGGTTCTTTTCGTCCGTAACCCTGGTCACACGGAGATCGTTGTGCAGTTCGAAAACCGCGACGCTCAGGTCCTGCAGGGCGGTGAACTTGATCTTGGCGCGAGCCGTGATCTGATGGAGATGGGGTTGGAGTTCAGCCTCGATCTGGTAGTCGTCGACGCGCAGGCGCGCCTTGTCCGCCGCATGCGCCGGAATCGCGAGCAGGAGCAACGACAATGTCAGTAACGACAGAGTCAGGGAACTCGTAAGGACGCTCAGAGCGCGCCGCGGGTGAATCGACATTCAGGAGAGTCTCCAGGAAATGATAACCCATTTCCTATGATGAAGATTCTGACGCAAAAGATGCTGGGAGCACAAGGTTTAGACGCAGGATGTCAGGATTTTGTCATTTGGGCGGTTCGCGGCGTTTTCGAGATTCCTGCCGTTCCCAGAATTATTGGCGCTTTCAGGGTTCTGTCATTTCGAGCGAAGCGAGAAATTTGCGTTTCTGGTGACGCCGGCGACAGCAGGTTCCTCCTCTCGTTCGCTCGTCGGAATGACAGCGAAACCGGGCCCATCCGCTTCAACGCTTTGCGAGCATAGCCAGGATGATGTCGGCGGCGCGGTCAGCCGGGTGCTGCGCTGCGCCTTGGGGCGCGGCCGGGGCGCGCAGGCGCGCTTTTACGCGGGCGAGGCCCTCCAACATGCGGTCGCGGGGCGAGCCGTCGGGCAGGATTTCGTTGAGCCGGGCGACCACTTTTTCAGCTGTGAAATCGTGCTGCACGAGTTCGGGGACGACCTCTTCTTCGGCAATGAGGTTGACCATGGCGAATCTTGGGACTTTCACCCGCGGCTTGCCCAGTAAATAAGTGAGAGGCGAAACGCGGTAGACCATGACGAACGGAGTGTTCATCATGGCGGCCTCGACTGTGGCGGTGCCGCTGGCCACGATGCCCGCGCGCGAGTGCCAGAGTGCAGGCAGGGCGTCGGGGACGAGTGTGATCTTCTGTCGGCCGATGAGGCTTAACAAGAAACTGCGCTCCAGAGTGGGTGCGACCGGCAGCAGAAACTCGTAAGCCGCGCCGAGCATAGCCGCCGATTCCAGAATCGTCGGCAGGTTCATGCGGACTTCCTTGACGCGGCTGCCGGGCATGAGCGTGATCCAGGGCTTGGCGGGATCGAGGCCGAATTGTGCGGCGTAGTTGGCGCGTGGGATGGCTGGTGCCGGCAACTCGGCCAGCGGATGGCCGACGAAGGTCGCATCCACGCCGCGATCGCGATAGAACTTTTCTTCGAACGGGAATATGACGAGGGCCTTGTCAATGTAGTCGCGGATGAGCCGCACCCGCCCTTGCCGCCAGGCCCAGAACTGCGGCGCGACATAGTAGACCGTGGGAATGCCGCGCCGCTTCATCTGGCGCGCGACGCGCCAGTTGAATGCCGGGGAGTCGATGACGATGGCGAGATCAGGCTTGCGCCTGTCGGCCTCACGGATCAGATGGCGATAGAGGCCGAGGATCTTCGGCAGGTGGCTGAGAATTTCTGTAATGCCGACGACGGCGAGATCCTTGGCGTCCACCACCGTATCGCAACCGGCAGCGCGCATGCGGTCTCCGCCCACGCCGAAGAAAGAGAGCTGGCCTTTCAGGTCGTGGGGGCGGACGAAGGCGTCCGTCCCTACATAAGCGGAGCCAGATGTTTTTGTGGGGACAGCCGCTCCCGGCTGTCCGGCAGAGCGCAGCTGCGCGGGCTCCTGGCTGGCGCGCCGCAGGGCTTCAATAAGCTGCGCCCCATACATTTCTCCCGAAGCCTCACCGGCTGAGATCAAGATTGGCAAGACAGCATTGTAAAGCCGAGCACCTTGTCTTGACCGACGATGAAGGCACCGAAAGCAAGTAGAAGTGCGGACTTATGCTACTCAGCCGAGAGAGTCCCAGACCAAAATGGTATCGGTGGTAAAATGTGTTCAGCTACAGGGAGAGATGAAATGCGACGCCCGGTTAAACTCGACTTTAAGCCTCTGTCTCTGGAAGAGACAGCGAAAGCGCTGGGAATTCCGCAGAGGCGGGCGGCGCAAATCATAACCATGTTTGGTGCTTCTCCCGAAGGCTTGCACAGGCGCCGAAGTACAAAGAGCAGGGTGCGTACGCAGAAGACATTCTCACGGCCGGCGAAGACTGCGCGGTAGTGGATTGCGAAAAAATGGGCCCCCTGGTGACACCCGGTCGCCATGGCAGAAGCGAAAGAATCGGTATTCCTCAACATTCCGTACGATCGGCTGTTCACGCGGACTTATCTTGCTTACATTGTCGCGCTCAGTGCCATGGGCTTTGTGCCGAAGGCGACCCTCGGGATCACAGGCAACCGTCGGCTTGACCGGATTGCGGGACTGATCGAGCGCTGCGAATACTCGATTCACGATCTGTCGCGAGTGCAACTGGACCGCAACGCACCACGCACACCACGTTTCAACATGCCATTTGAACTTGGGCTGGCAGTTGCGTGGGCGCAGGAACATCCCAACCATCGGTGGTTTGTTTTTGAATCGAAGCGCCGCCGATTGAACAAGTCCTTGAGCGACCTGGATGGGACCGACGCGTATATTCACGATGGAACGGTGCGCGGTGTGATGCGGGAAGTGTGCAACGCGTTTGTCAGCCCGGGAAGTCAGCCGACGGTCCCGCAAATGATGAAGATGTATCGCGAGCTGCGCAGAAATGCGCCCGAAGTGATGAGGAAGGCGGGAGGGCATTCGATGTTTACAGCGCGCGTGTTCTCGGATTTGTGTTTGGGAGCGGCCGCTCTGCGCAAGAGGTATATGGTGTAAGAGCGGACCGCGAGGCTCGGTTCATTCCCCAGTTCAGACTCTTACGTTCACTCGCCGCAATCGCGAAAAGGAGCGAAGATCGGGCCAAGAAATCATGAGGAGGATTCCCGCGATCCAAGCAATGTGGCCTATTTCGATCCTGTATGACGATGGAGCTAAGGACAGCCATATGATCGGGATGAAGAACAGGATCGTGGTTGCGAGGGCGCTCCTGACACCAGGAGCGCGGCCTAGAATCCGTAGCACAACGTAGGCAATGGCGATCGGGTTAATCAAGCCGCCAAGAAAGGCGAGAGCGGAGACTGACATCCCGTCCTGCAATGCGAACAAAGAGAACCAAGCGCAGGCGAATCCGTCAAGATCTACTAGACCGTTCACTGCAGGCAGGAAAAAGCTAACAACGAAGATTCCGATCCCAACGTAGAACAGAGCGCCGCTCGTCAGCAATCTGCTTGCCCTGAGGGCGGGCAATCCGACTTGTGTCCCGTCGGGAGACATCAAAGAGATTTGCACCGGAGTTCGCGGTTCGTGGCCTGCGTCAGATGACCGGACTTCCGAGCGTCTCTTAGGTTCAGTCGTCCCCGCTAGCCGTAACTTCCGGCCGCTGCATTTCACCTGCCCCGTTCACGGGCGAGGGCGCTTGGGCCGCATTCAATTCCTGATCTTTATACTGCAGCTGATAAAGCTTGAAGTAAATCCCGCGCTGGGCCAGGAGTTGCTGGTGCGTGCCCATCTCACGCACCTGGCCCTTGTGCATGACGATTATCTTGTCGGCACGCTGCACGGTCGAGAGGCGGTGGGCAATAATCAATGAGGTGCGGCCTTCGACCATGCGAGCCAACGCATCACGGACTTTGAATTCGGTTTCCGTATCCACACTGGAGGTGGCTTCGTCGAGAATCAGAATCTTCGGCTCGTGAGCCAGGGCGCGGGCGAAGGAGATCAATTGTTTTTGCCCTGTCGAGAGGGTGGAGCCGCGCTCGCGGACTTCTTCGTCGAAGCCTTTCGGCAGGGCGCGGACGAAGTCGCCGAGATTCACGTCTTCGGCGGCCTTGGCGACTTGGGTGTCCTGAATGCGGCCGGTGCCGAGGCGGATGTTGCCGCCGATCGTGCCGGTGAACAGGAACGGGTCCTGCAGGACGACGCCGAAACGGGATCGCAGGTCGGCGAGGTCCATTTCCTTAACGTCAACGCCGTCGATGCGGACCGCGCCGCGCTGTACGTCGTAGAAGCGCAGGAGCAGGGAGATGAGCGTGGTTTTGCCGGCGCCCGTGTGGCCGACGACGGCGACGGTTTCTCCGGAGTCGATGGTGAAGGTTACGTCGCGCAGGACCCAGTCGGGAGTGGTGTCGGGGCCGTCGGCATTGCCATTTCCAGTCAAAGAGCTAGCAGAGCTTTGCTCGGCCGGACGGCCGAGGGCGGCCGTCCCCACATGAGCATCGCTCTCCGCTGGCGTGTCGCGGTAGGCGAACCAGACGTGGTCGAACTCGATGCGGCCGGGGCCTTGCGGCTGCTTTGTTATGGCCGGAGAGACGATGTCGACTGGTGTGTCCAACAGCTTGAAGATGCGTTCGCTGGCGGCCATGGCGGACTGGAGAATGTTGTATTTCTCGCTGAAGTCCATGATGGGGCGAAAGAAGCGCTGGCCGTACTGCGTGAACGCAACCACCACGCCGAGCGAGGCTACTGTAGAAACCAAGTGGAACGGCATCAAGGTGTGCTGGCTGAAGTCGACCGCGATGCTTTTGGCCGCGACGTGGCGCAGTACATCCTGCCCCCCGAACCAGATAACGCACGCAATCGCAACCGTCGACAGAAAGTCGACTACCGGATAGTAGAGCGCATAGGCCAGGATCGCGTCTTTGTAGGCGTCCATGTGGCTGCGGTTGATTTCCGAGAAGCGGTCATAGGCCTTGCGCTCGCGGTTGAAGAGCTGCAACACCACCATCCCGCTGACGTGCTCCTGCAAATAAGAATTGATGCGGGCGATGGCGGTGCGAATGCGGCGATAAGAGTCGCGAACTTTATCGCGAAAAACCTTGGTCGCCGCCACAATGAACGGCAGAACGGCGAAGGTGATCAGCGCCAGCTTCCAGTTCATGCACAGCATGACGCCCACAATTCCCAGCAATACGAACAGGTCTTCAAAGATCGAAACCACGCCGGAGGTGAACATTTCGTTCAAGGCATCGACATCGGTGGTGACGCGCGTTACCAAGCGGCCGACGGGGTTTCGATCATAAAAAGCTACGTGCATGCGCTGCAGGTGCCGGAAGATCTGGCTGCGCAGGTCGAACATCACTTTCTGTCCGGTCCATTGCATGAAGTACGTCTGCAGGAACTCAAGCACGAAAGTGAGCACCAGCAGGCTGAAGTAAATGGCGGAAATTTGCGCGATCCCGTGCAGCGGTTGCGGGCTCAGCCAGCTCCACAGGCCGGAAGGTGCGCCTTTGACCGGCGCGAGATAGCGGTCGACAGCAACTTTCACCAGGTACGGCCCCAACACGTCGCAGAAAGATTTGAGGACGATCGAGACAATGGCAATCGTCACTTGCCAGCGGTAAGGGCGCAGGTAGGTGAGCAACCGCCGCATCAGGCGGCTGTCATACGCTTTGCCGAGTACTTCTTCTTCCTGGGCCATCTTCCTCTTGGCTCTTGGGCCATCGATGCCGATAGAAATCAGCTGAGACGCGGGCGAGCGGCGCTGACAGCGCCTTTAACAGGGTACCTCAAATAGATGGCCGAGGGCGCTGGCCGGATGGAAAAGGTTCGAATGATATGGCGCAGACCTATCTCTGAGGGAAAAGCGAAGGGCCTTCGCTATCGAAACGGTGGGATAATCGGAACGGTGCCTTTGGGGATCTACATTTCCGTGCCTTTCTGCAAGACCAAGTGCAGCTACTGCAACTTCGCGTCCGACGTGTTCTCGAAAGTCGTGTTTGAGCGCTATGTCGATCGCGTGTGTGAGGACGTCGGCCGCTCCCGGAAGATTGCTGAGGAAATGGGCGGGCGGATCGAGCAGGAAGTGGATTCGATCTATCTCGGCGGTGGAACGCCAACCGTGCTCGATCCCGGACAACTTCAGCGGATGTTCGATGCGATTCGGGAACTGTTTGCCGTGCGCCCGGAGGCCGAGGTAACGGTCGAGTGCGCGCCCGGGACGCTGGGGCCATTGGTTCTCGACGGGCTGCTGCACTGCGGCGTGAACCGCGTCAGCCTGGGGGTGCAGTCGTTCGTGGACGCTGAGGCGGCGGCCGTCGGGCGGTTGCACAAACGGGCGACCGTTTTCGATGACATCGCCAGGCTGCGCGCCGCGGGAATTCCGAACATCAACATCGACCTGATCGCCGGACTCCCGCATCAGACTGCCGCAAGCTGGCAGGCGTCGCTCGATGACACGCTCGCGACCGGAGCTTCGCACGTGAGCGTCTACATGCTCGAAGTCGACGAGGACTCACGACTGGGCCGCGAGGTGATTGCCGGCGGAACGCGTTATCACGCACACTTCGTGCCCGACGAAGAGGCGACTGCGGATTTCTATGTCGCGGCGTGTGAGCAGTTGGACGCGGCTGGGATTGCGCAATATGAAATTTCCAATTTCGCGCGGGCCGGGTCTGAATCGCGACACAATCTCAAGTACTGGACCCGGCAGCCGTATCTCGGCTTCGGGGTCGATGCTCATTCGATGCTGTTTTCCGCAGGGCCCGATGCTGAAGCGATTCGGTTCTCGTCCGCCGATGTGCTGGAACAATATGTTGCGGGTGCGCCGCCACAGCGGACCGTGGTCTCGCGCGCAAACGCCTTGGAAGAGTGTTTCTTTCTCGGGTTGCGTTTGAACCGAGGCGTCGATCTGCGAGAGATTGCTGCGAGCTTTGGCCATGCAGCTGTCGACGACCTGCGACCCGCGATTACACAATCGGTCAATGACGGATTAATGCGCCGAGACGGAGATTCCATTCGTCTCACTTCGCGCGGGCGTTTGCTGTCGAACGAAGTCTTCCAGGCTTTTCTTGCCACGGTTCCGATATCAAGCGGAAGCTAGCGCACTCGAAACCGGCTACGCGACCCCGACTGAACCTAACCATACGGTCGGTCGGGGAGGAGCGCGAAATGTGCATAGTCGCCAGTGTCCATGCTGGTTTCACCGCTTTAATATTTTCATTCCGCAGGTAACTTCTCGCTCCTGCCGCGCTGTGTTCTAATCAAAATTCGGGTGGTCGAAGCGGCCCTTGCGACGATGGCGTCGCACTCACCGAATGGTTGGAGGAACTTTGGATTTTCAACTGAATGACGAGCAGTTGCATTTGAAAAAAAGTGTCCGCGAGTTTGCCGAGCGCGAGATCAAGCCCCACGTCATGAAGTGGGACGAGGCCGGCGAGTTTCCGCTGGTGACCATCAAGGAACTAGGCAAGCTCGGAATGCTGGGGGTGATTTTCCCTCCCGAGTATGGCGGCGCGGGCATGGGCTACGTGGAGTACGTCACTGCGATCGAGGAACTCTCGCGCGTTGACGGTTCGGTCGGCATCATCGTGGCGGCGCATACTTCGTTGTGTTCGAACCACATTTTTCTTGCCGGCAACGAGGCGCAGAAGAAGAAATACGTCAGCAAGCTCGCGACCGGAGAATTTATCGGCGCCTGGGGATTGACTGAACCGTCGTCCGGATCGGACGCGGGCAGCGCGCGCATGACTGCGGTCCGCAAAGGCAATAACTGGGTGCTGAACGGAACGAAAACGTTCTGCACCAACGGGCACTATGCCGATGTGATCGTCGTGTTGGCGGTCACCGATCGCGCGGCTCATACGCATGGTATTTCAGCATTCGTGGTGGACAAGGAGACCAAGGGGTTTCGTCCCGGCAAGAAAGAAAACAAGCTCGGGCTGCGGGCCAGCGACACGGCCGAATTGATTTTCGAAGACTGCGTGATTCCTGCGGAGAACTTGCTGGGCGGCGAGGGCCAGGGGTTTCCCGACGCCATGCGCGTGCTCGACGGCGGGCGCATCTCGATTGCCGCGTTATCGCTGGGGATGGCCGAGGGCGCCTATGAGGCGGCCCTGAAATATTCCAAACAGCGCAAACAGTTCGGCAAGGCGATCAGCGATTTCCAGGCCATCCAGTGGAAGCTGGCCGACATGGCCACCGAGATCGACGCAGCCATGCTGCTCACCATGCGCGCCGCGTCCATGAAAGATGCGGGAATGAAGACCACCCAGGAATCGTCGATGGCAAAACTCTATGCCAGCGAAGTGGCCGTGAAGTGCGCCAACGAGGGTGTGCAGATTCACGGTGGCTACGGCTTCATCAAAGATTATCCAGCCGAAAAGTTTTACCGCGACGTGAAGCTGTGCACCATCGGCGAAGGCACGAGCGAGATTCAGCGGCTGGTGATTGCGCGGCAATTGCTGAAGGATTAGCGGCGGTTGCGGCGTTTGGCGACGAGCCTTGCGTTCGGCGGCACTCCGGGGTATGGTACGTTCTCGCCCGCAGGAGGTCCTTTGCCTGACGCCCCAGGAATCGACGGAATCGTCCCGACGCAGGATGAGCGCACGATGGGAACGTTGGCTCATGTTCTGCAGCTTGTCGGGGGATGGATTGCCCCCCTGGTCATTTTTCTGGTGAAGCGGAATTCGCGCTTCATCTCGTTCCACGCGCTCCAGGTTCTGTTGTTGCAGGGGGTGTACTTTCTCTTCATGCTGTTCATCATGGGAGGATTCTTTGCCGTAGCACTGGCTGGTTTTGCATTGCATCAGTCGACAACCCAGCAGGGTCCTCTGCCGCCTGCGTTTATCTTTCTTTTTCCGATGGTGTGGTTGGGGATGATGGGTTGGTGGGTCTTTCTGCTGGTGCTGGCCATCGTGTACGGAATCAAAGCCGGGAAGGGCGAATGGGCTGAATATCCCGTGCTCGGTCGGCTCGCCCGCAGAATTCTGAACATCGGGCCGGGAGGGGAAAACCTGAGTGGATCGGTTTCTTGACCCGGGTCCCTGACTCGGTTCAATGGCGTCTTTGGACTCGATCCCCGTTGTTCATCTCAGCCTCTCAGCCACAGCTGCCACACGAATATCCCCCAGTAGCTGCTGGCGAGCGCGACGAATAAACTTGTCAGCAGGATGTGCCCGACAACGAATTCTCTGCCCTTCGGCCAGTCTTCACTGGAGAAATAGAACGCGTCCACCAGGATGCGCGCCGTCCAATACGTTCCGATAAAACAAGCCAGTGCCATAGCCGCCCGGTCGCCGCGGAACATTTCCGTGTGCAGCACGAGTGTGAGCGTGCCGAACGCGATGATGGTCAGAACCGTGAATCCGCTTTGCACCCAGAGTAGTTTGCGGTTGAAGGGCATCAGTTGCGCGAGATCCTGTTTCCAGCGCAAGCGCGACGGCACTTGAGCGCTGGCGAACAGAATTACGAAATGACCAGCGCCGGCCAGCCACAAGATGAGATCGAATGCCCGTTCGGTAAGAGTTTGCGTCATAGGGCGCGGATCGCATGCATGAATGGAAGTATGACACGCAGCACAAACGCGGGATGAAAAAGCCAGAACGCCGGAGCCGCGGTTACGATGGCCATGAATATCCAGCCGGTCGTGCCGCCCTGCAGGCCAAGCCGTCTGCCGAGCGCAGAGCGCTCCAGAGTGACACCCATGCCTTGCAGGATGAAGTATCCCGTGGGCAGGCCGTATCCGCCGCGAGCGGGCAGCGAAATCACCAGGTCGTGAATTAATCCAGAAGCCACGAACACCAGCAGCCCTGCCACAGCAACGCCGGTGCGCCGATGCAAAGGCCGGAAGATCAAGTCATGGGCCAGTTGGCGGAAGCCAAGGTTCCAGCGCTTGCCCCAGAACTCGCTCAAGGCTTTCGAAAGAATCGGCTTCGACATGATCGGTTCGGCGGCGATGCCCACTGATCGCCAGAACAAAGAGATCAGATGAAAGCTGCCGAAATGCAATAGAAAGATCAAGCCGAAGAGGCCAGTCCACCCGCGCAGCAGGTCTTGTGTTTCCGGAATGCGGCGCGCAACCATCCACAACAATGCGACTCCCAGGGCAGTCTTCAGAGTCGCCCAGAGCCATTCCGGGGCACTTGGTTTGACCGGGTACTTGTTGGCGTCGAGGAAAGATTCCGCGTCCATGCCCGGCCAAGCCGCAAGGTAAGCGATCGAACGCTCGGTAGAGTGTGCGACTCGCGCGCGGGCTTTCCACCACGTCATCCACTTGAGGCCGAAAAAAATGGCGACTGACAGAGCCCACATGAACACCCACGCCGGCATTCGGTGCCGCACGGCGATTGCCAGCGCGGGCAATGCGAGCAGTGAAAGCGTTGCGATC
>Ga0210402_10004011_pt1 | contig 13562 bp, 6 predicted proteins | sample IncBWC7MmetaG_FD_161055 | JGI IMG/M metagenome (GOLD analysis project Ga0210402, IMG submission 161055) | Forest soil microbial communities from Barre Woods Harvard Forest LTER site, Petersham, Massachusetts, United States - Inc-BW-C-7-M | ecosystem: Environmental > Terrestrial > Soil >...
CGACGGCAACTTTTATGGCACGACCGAATTTGGGGGCAGTGGCGGCGATGGCACCGTTTTTAAGATGACCCCGGCGGGCACCACCACCACCTTGTATTCGTTTACCGGCGCCGGTACCGATGGAGCATTTCCTTTGGCCGGCCTAGTGCAGGGCACCGACGGCAACTTTTATGGTACGACCGAATTTGGGGGCAGTGGCAACGGCAATGGCGTCGTTTTTGAGACGACCCCGGCGGGCACCACCACCACCTTGTATTCGTTTACCGGCGTCGACACCGATGGAGCAAATCCTGAAGCTGGCTTGGTGCAGGGCACCGACGGCAACTTTTACGGCACGACCGAATTTGGGGGCAGTGGCGGCGATGGCACCGTTTTTGAGACGACCCCGGCGGGTACCACCACCACCTTGTATTCGTTTACCGGCGCCGGCACCGATGGAGCAGGTCCTTTGGCTGGCTTGGTGCAGGGCACCGACGGCAATTTTTACGGCACGACCGAATTTGGGGGCAGTGGCGGCGATGGCACCGTTTTTAAGATGACCCCGGCGGGCACCACCACCACCTTGTATTCGTTTACCGGCGCCGGTACCGATGGAGCATTTCCTTTGGCCGGCTTGGTGCAGGGCACCGACGGCAACTTTTATGGCACGACCGAATTTGGGGGCAGTGGCAACGGCAATGGCGTCGTTTTTGAGATGACCCCGGCGGGCACCACCACCACCTTGTATTCGTTTACCGGCGTCGGCACCGATGGAGCAACTCCTAAAGCGGGCCTGGTGCAGGGCACCGACGGTAACTTCTACGGCACGACGGCGGGCGCGGGCAGTGGCGGCGATGGCGTCGTTTTTCAACTGATCCTTTCGCCAGCCGCTGCGCCGGTCTTTAGTCCCGTGGCGGGCACCTATTCGAGTGCACAGAACGTGACGATTACCACGGCCACCAGCGACGCCTCGATTGTCTATACCACGGACGGCAGTTCCCCGACTGAAGTCGGCGGCACGGTTACGCATGGCACCTTGTATTCAGGGGCGGTTTCTTTCCCCGCCACCACCACGCTCAACGCCATGGCTTTCAAGAGTGGCTTGGCCGACAGCGCCGTGGCCACCGCCGCCTACACCATCCAGCCAGGTATCGACTGGGACATCGCTGGGGCCGCCGGCTTCAACGGCAATGGCAACTCCGACCTCGTCTGGCAGAGCAATGTGAGCGGGCAGCGCGCGCTCTGGCTGATGAACGGCACCACGTATGCCGGCAGCGTCAGCCTCGGGTCTGTTACCACCGACTGGAAGATCGCCGGCACCGCCGACTTCAACAAGAATGGCAACTCCGACCTCATCTGGCAAAACACGGTGAACGGGCAGCGCGCCATCTGGCTGATGAACGGCACCACGTATGCCAGCGTGGTCAGTCTCGGGAACGTTGCCACCGACTGGGAGATCGTCGGTGCCGCCGACTTTAACGGCGATGGCTATCCCGACCTCATCTGGCAAAACACGGTGAACGGGCAGCGTGCCATCTGGCTGATGAACGGTACCACGTATGTCAGCAGCGTCAGCCTTGGATCTGTTACCACAGACTGGCGGATCGCAGGTGCCTACGATTTTAACAAGAATGGCAACTCCGACCTGATCTGGCAAAACTCAGTGAACGGCCAGCGCGCCATCTGGCTGATGAACGGCACCACCTATGCCAGCAGCGTCTCTCTCGGAACGGTTACCACCGACTGGGACATCGCCGGCGCCGCCGACTTTAACGGCGATGGCAAACCCGACCTCATCTGGCAAAACACGGTGAACGGGCAGCGCGCGGTCTGGCTGATGAACGGCACCACGTATGTCAGCGCCGTCAGCCTCGGGTCTGTCCCTTGAATGCCGAGCAAGCATTGGGCCGTACAACCTGCTATTTCAAAGGGCAGGGGATGTCCTCGGTGATCCCATGCTTCGATAAAGCTTTGCGGGCGGCCTGCAGATTGCGAAAGTTGATATTTATTGCCGGCACTTCGCCGGCGATTTGAAATCTTCCGATGTCGAAAAAAAGCCGAGCCAGGGCGGCAGCCAATGCTGCGCCGAGTGCAAAAGCCTCGGCGTCGACGAATACAAAAGCCCCGGCGTCGATCCCCGCTTCGCCACCTCCCGGGGAAATTATTTTCCTGGATCGCCGGCTCACCCTGTTGGCCGGCGGCATCATCGTGCTCGCGGCGTTGGCGGCCTATTACAACAGTTTTTCCGGGCCGTTCATTTTCGACGATCGGCCTGCGATCACCGAGAACCCGACCATCCAGCATTTGTGGTCGGCCCTGGCGCCCCCGCCAAAGGGAGGCGTCCTCGGCCGTCCACTGGTCAACTTCTCCCTGGCGCTGAACTATGCTGTCGGCGGCCTGCAAGTCTGGGGCTACCACGCGATGAACCTCGCCATCCACATGCTGGCCGGCCTGACCTTGTTTGGCATTGTGCGGCGATCCCTGCGACAGCCTGTCTTGTCCAAGCGGTTTGGTGACGCCGCGCTGTCCCTGGCCTTCGCCGTGGCCCTGCTTTGGACGGTGCATCCGTTGCTCACTGAATCGGTGACCAGCATCATCCAGCGCACCGAGTCGCTCATGGGGCTGTTTTATTTGCTGACGTTGTATGGTTTCATCCGCGGGACAGAAAGCAGGGAACAGGCAGCAGGCGTCAGGCATCAGGGGAAGGAATTAAAAACGCAAAATTCGGAAGTGAGCCGGCTGTCATCCTCTCGCCTCTGGCCTGTCGCCTCGGGCCTCTGGATGCTGGCCTCTATCTGCTTCTGCGCCCTAGGCATGGCGACCAAGGAGGTGATGGTCACGGCCCCGCTGATCGTGTTGCTCTATGATCGGACGTTTGTGGCCGGCACGTTTCGCGAAGCCTGGCGCCGTCGTGGAGGATGGCATCTTGGCTTGTTTGGCACGTGGCTGGTGCTTGGCTCGCTGTTGGTGAAGATGGGCGGCAGCCGTGACACGGCCGCCGGCTTTGGCCTCGGCATCACTCCGTGGACCTACGCACTGACGCAGTGCCAGGCCATCGTTCTTTACCTGCGACTGGCGTTTTGGCCGCATCCGCTGGTGTTCTATTACGGAACGGACGTGGTGCACCAAGCTGCGGCGGTTGCGCCCCAGGCCATCATCCTGGCGCTGTTGGCCGGCGGGACGGTATTCATGCTGTGGTCTCGTCCGGTCCTTGGTTTTGTGGGTGCCTGGTTTTTTTTGATCCTTGCGCCAAGCTCCAGCGTGGTGCCCCTGATTACGCAGACGATGGCTGAGCACCGCATGTACCTGCCGTTGGCGGCCGTGATTGCCCTCGTGGTCATTGGAGTGTACGCAAAGTTTGGACCGCGCAGCCTGTTCGTGTTCGCCGCCGCGGCGGTTGGGCTGGGCGGCCTTACCATCCAGCGCAATAATGATTATCGCAGCGAACTGGCCATCTGGACCGATACCGTGGCCAAGTGGCCTGGCAATGCGAAGGCCCACGGCAACCTCGGAACGGTGCTGGAAACAATCCCCGACCGCTTACCCGATGCCATTTCAGAGTACGAGGCCGCATTGCAGATAGATCCTGATTTGGCGGAGACGCATTACAATCTCGGGCTCGTGCTTTCCAAGGTTCCGGGCCGCCTGCCCGATGCGATCGCCGAATTCAGGGTCGCGTTGCAAAAAAATCCCAATTTGGTGGAAGCGCACTATTTTCTTGGCCATGCCCTGCTGGAAGCCAAAGGCGATCGGTCGGAAGCCATCGCGGAGCTTCAAGCCGCGCTGCGGATAAAACCCGATTACGTCGGCGCGCATGTCGACCTGGGATTAGCCCTGTCGGGGATACCCAGCCGTCTGCCTGAGGCCATCGCGGAGTATCAAGCGGCCCTGAAGATCGATCCTGATTCTTTGGAGGCACACTGCGATCTGGGCGCTGCGCTCGTGCAGATACCCGGCCGTTTGCCTGAAGCACTTTCCGAGGACGAAGCTGCGGTGCGGATAAAACCCGGGTCTGCGGAAGCCCGCATTAACCTCGGCATTGCGTTGTCGAAGACTCCCGGGCGACTACCCGATGCCATCGCTGAGTATGAAGCAGCCTTGCGGATCAATCCGGATTTCGAGGAGGCTCACACCAACTTGGGAATTATCCTGGCCAATATTCCCGGGCGATTGCCTGAAGCGATCAGGCATTTCGAGGCGGCAGTACGAATCAGCCCCGACTCTCCTGCTGCGCGCAGCAATCTCAGCGTTGCCCGCCAAACGCTGGAGAAATCACAGGGTGTTCAGCATTAGCATCCTAATTAAGTCCATTAGCTGGGCAACTGGTTTTCGTGCACCTTGCAATTATGGGTAAAACACCCCATGCCCTGTAAAAGTTTTGCGCCCCATCCTGTTTGCAGGGAGCACCACTTTAATAAAAATGAAACCGAAGATTCTGCGTTCACTAACCTGTTGTTTTCTGATGCTTTCTGCCACCGGTGGCCTGCTCCGGGCCGCTGGCTTGGCCGGCAGCACCGCGGCCCCTGGCGCCAGCCCGAGTCTCCAGTTGCCATCCCAGCCGGCCATCCTGGCGACGATGAGTAGCGTCAACAATTACTGGATACAGGCTCATTCCTCCGCGGGCAGTATCACCAACAATTGGGACGGGGCGGTTTACATGATCGGGGATATGGACGCGTATGCAGCCACTGGAAACAGTGCTTATCTGAATTACGCCAAGGCGTGGGCAAGCGCTTACAGCTACGGGTTGAGCCGCGGCAATTCGTCGCGCAATGCGGACAGCCAGGCGGCCGGTGAGGTCTATGTGCGGCTGTATCAGCTCCTCGGCACGTCTTCCGATCTCACGAACATCACGGCTAACGTGAAGGCGATGGTCAACAGTTCGACCTCCACGGATTGGACGTGGGTCGATGCCCTCAACATGGCGATGCCGGTTTTCGCCGAGCTCGGCCAGATCAACGCCGATCCCGCCTACGCCGCTAAGATGTACTCGGAATATTCGCATACAAAATCCTCCCTTTACGACCAGTCGGAAAGTCTTTGGTGGCGGGATAGTACTTTTGTGGGCACGTCATTTTGGTCCCGGGGGAATGCGTGGGCTTTCGTGGCCCACGCCAAGGTGTTGGAAACGTTGCCTACCACCGATTCCCATTACCTCGAATATCTCGGCGTCTTTCGGGCCATGGCGGCCAAATTGCTCACGCTTCAGCAAAGCGATGGCTTCTGGTACGCAAATTTGACCAATCCGTCGCAATATCCAACCCCCGAGACCTCCGGTACGGCCGGCTTCACTTATGGACTGGCTTGGGGAATCAATGCCGGCGTGCTCGACTCAGCGACTTATCTGCCAGCAGTGACCAAGGCTTGGAACGGGATGGTCGCCACCGCCGTGCACGCGAACGGGTTGTTGGGCTATGTGCAGGGAGTGGGCTCACAACCGAGCTCCAGTCAGCCGGTGACCTCCACCAGCACCGCTGATTACGGGGTCGGATTGTTTTTGGAAGCCGGCAATCAAGTTCTACAGCTTGCGGCGGCTTCTGTGGCCACGCCGACCTTCAATCCTCCGGCCGGCACCTATGCAAGTGCCCTGTCGGTGACGATCACCTCGGCGACCAGCGGCGCCTCGATCGCCTATACCACGGACGGCACCACGCCGACCGAGAGTGGAGGCACGGTTACCCATGGCCTGGCATTGGCCAACGGAGGATCGGTTTTCATCATCACCACGACCACGCTCAAGGCGCTTGCGTTTAAAGCTGGCCTGACGGACAGCACGGTCGCCACGGGCCTCTACACCTTCAGCACGCAAGTGGCGGCGCCGACGTTCAATCCCCTGGGGGGCAACTTTTCGAGCGCCCTGTCGGTGACGATTGCCTCGGCGACGAGCGGAGCCTCGATCGCCTACACCACGGACGGCACCATGCCGACCGAGAGTGGTGGCACGATTACGCACGGCACAGCGTTGCCCAACGGAGCCGCGGTTTCCATCAGCGCCTCGACGACGCTCAATGCCATGGCCTATATAACAGGCATGACGGACAGTCCTGTCACCACGGGCCTATATACGATCAGCCAGCAGGTGGCGGGGCCGATGTTCAATCCCCCGGCCGGCACTTATACGAGTGCGCAGGCGGTGACGATCACCTCGGCGACGAGCGGAGCCTCGATCGCCTATACCACGGACGGCACCATGCCGACCGAGAGCGGTGGCACGGTTACTCACGGCACAGCGTTGCCCAACGGAGGCTCCGTTGCCATCAGCGGCACAACCACGCTCGAGGCGATGGCCTTCGAGAGTGGCATGACGGACAGCACGGTGACCTCCGGTCTCTATACGATCAGTGTTGCGACCAGGTTCCTGACCGGTTCATCGAGCAATGGATGGCATGCGCTGGCGCTGACCACGGCCCAGGCGGGAACCTTCACGGCGACGTTCGATGCGACGCCCACGGCATCGCCGGAAAATGCGGTGGTTGGATTGTCGAAGGGCGTGGCCACGGCCTATGGCAATCTCTCCTGCATCGCGCGCTTTAACCCCACGGGCCAGATCGATGCCTATAACGGCACGGCCTTTCAGGCGGCCTTGAGCATCCCGTACGCAAAAAATACCGCCTATCACTTCCGCATGGTGGTGAATGTTCCCGCGCACACCTATTCGGTCTATGTGACGCCGACCGGCGGCACAGAACTTACGGTCGGCCTCAACTATGTATTCCGCGTCGCGCAGGCCAGCTTGGACACGTGGAACCTCGATGTGAACGCCTCACCCTCTGGCTGTTCGCTCACGGCCAACAACCTCAATCCGTAATCTCGGCAACAATCGCCCGCGGTCCACGGCCGCGGGCGTTTTCGTCGATTTAAACCAAGGTCAATCGTCAGGTGGTAAGCTGTCTTGCCATGTGGAATGTTCTAGCCGATAGAGACGAAGTCTTAAAACTGTGATTATGGAATCGCCGCCAAGGAAAAGTGTCTTCGAGGGAGTCACCGCCTATCATTGGCTGGTGTTTATCATCGCCTCGTCCGGCTGGATGTTTGATTGCATGGGTCAGCGGATTTTCATCCTCTCCCGCGAACCGGCAATCCGTGAAATCCTGGGCCGTGGCGCCACCGATGCCACCGTCAAACAGTGGGGAACCTGGGCCACCTCTTTACTGATGATCGGTTGGGCTACGGGAGGTATTTTTTTCGGCATGGTGAGCGATCGATATGGCCGGGTGAAGGCCATGATCGCCACCTTGCTGGCTTACACCCTTTTTTCAGGGCTGACCGGTTTGGCCCGCACCGGAAACGAATTTGTCCTGTATCGATTCCTGGGCGGCTTGGGCATCGGCGGCATGTTCGGCGCAGCTACGACACTCGTGGCGGAAAGCATGCCGAGCCGGGTTCGCCCGCTCGCCTTGGGTGTCATGCAAGCCCTTTCCGCTTTCGGCAACATCATGGGATCGGTGCTCAGTACCTGGATCCGACCCGGCCAGGCTGACTTCTATCATGGTTATGCCGGATGGAGATTCATATTCTTTGTGGGCGCACTGCCAGCCGTCCTGGCAATACCTATCGCCTTGGTCCTTCGTGAGCCAGAGTCTTGGAAGGAAGCCAAACGGAGGGCAAAGGAAAGCAAGAGTCCCCTTCATCAAGTGGGTTCGGTTTTCGACCTTTTTAGGAAGCCATCTTGGCGAAAGAATACTCTCGTGGGCATTACGCTGGGATTGGCGGGCATGGCCGGACTGTGGGGCATCGGACTCTTTTCCCCCGAGCTCATTTCCACGGCGCTCAAAGGCGAACCGCAGAAAGTGGTGGACCTCGTTCGCGGGCGCGCGACCGCGCTTCAGGACGTGGGAGCCTTTTTTGGCATGCTGACCTTTACGTTTGTGGCGGCGTATGCTGGGCGCCGCCGAGCGTTCTTCGGTGCTTTTATTCTCTGCCTGGTAACGACGATTTTTGCTTTTAACAGCCTCCATAGCAGCAGCGATGCCTATTGGATGCTGCCGATGATGGGGTTTGCACAACTATCTGTTTTTGCCGGCTATTCCATTTACTTCCCTGAATTGTTCCCTGCTCGCCTGCGCGGAACCGGCGTGGGCTTCTGCTACAATACGGTGCGTTATCTTGCGGCCGTATTTCCGTTATTGCTCGGAAAACTGAATGAAATGCTTTTGCAGCGAGGCGTAGACGAACCGTTCCGCAAGTCTGCGATGATTCTCTCCAGTGTTTTTGTTCTCGGCATCGTGGCTTTGATCTGGGCGCCGGAAACCATGGGCAAGCCTCTGCCGGAAGATTGAGGGTGTGGGGTCGAAATAACCGGCCGCCCAACGGGAGGACGTCGATCTAGGGTGTGTTTTGGAAATAAAACGTGATGTCGTTTGCGTCCGGAGAAGCTGGCCGCAAGGCGCGGCAGCTTCTTCCGGACGCAGACCCTCCGGGCTAGGGTGTGTCTTCAAATTGGCATGGCCCGCCGTGAAGAATCAAAATGGATCGCCGCAAGGCGCAGCGGCAGAAGGTGGGCTTTTAGCCCATGTCTGCCGCTGGAACGCCGCGCCGATCCATTTTGAACTTCACCCTCTGGGCTGGGGCGAGAGCCGGTGCCGGGCGGCGTTGGCCGCGAAGGTCAGGGCTTCAGCCCAATCCTTCGCGCCCGCCTGGCCCCACACCGGCTGCGCCCCCAGCGACGGACTATGCCAATTTGAAGACACACCCTCAGGCTGCAATAAGTGCAGAGCGGCGTTGTCGTCGAGGGCCAAGGCCAGCTGGGCATTGGCTCCTCGACTGGGTGCGGTCCTCACGGCCACAGCACCACCGCCTTGCCCTGCGCTTCTGCAGCCGATAGCCTACACACGTTCTATTTCCAAAACACATCCTAAGGCGCTTTCCCAAGATCCCGCAGGAGCCGTTGAAAATCAGGAGAGTCTTTCAGTAGACTTTCTCCTGCCCCGACAACCCGATCGACCGTGCCAGATGATAGGTGAAAATTGGTCGGCAGGCTGTCAAAGAACAAGGCATCGGCCTTTCCATGAAGCTGATTGAAGTCGACGGATATCAAATAGTACTCTGGCTGAACCCCAGGGGGCTTTAGGCGCGCGGCAGATTCCTTCTTCCAGTGATCCAGGGCGATTCCTAATAGGTCAAGAAACTCGGCATCGTTGTGCTCCCCGAAATTGTCGGCCAACCTCCGAAGTTCACTGGCTACGCCCGGAACTGCCTCCGTCCGGCTCCAGCGAATGCTGTGATGCACCGAGGCGTTGACGACGATCACTGCGTATCTACGCGGGGGGCCCGTATGAAGAGTTTGTTCGATCAATCTTTCCATGCCGCCAAATTCCAGGTCAGCGTCGATCAATGCTTCCAGGCCAAGATTGTCGGAAGTCCCTCCATCCACCAAATGAACATAAGGATTTTTGTGATAGTCGCCATAGGAACGAAATGCATTTTGGACAAATGTGTCGCGCCGCGAACCATCCCCAGTTGCTTCGCGAGGAAGCCTGTCGGGGTCGACCACACCCGGCTCGCCACGGTAATTTTTTAATGTGATGGGTGAAAGAAGCAGCGGATACGCTGAGGCGGCAGCGATGGCGCGCGAAATTCGATAGCTCCGCAGATCTGAACCGATCAATTCAAAGTGTTCCGGCACAAAGGGGAATTGCTCACCGTTCATCATATCTGTCGCGTTTAAAACTAGGCGCGGGTGTCCGCCATCCGGCCCGAGGTCCCCGAAGGTGGCTCCGTGGAAGAGAATATTGTCATAGTATTCCGCGGCCAGATCACTTCGCCCATAGTACGGCGATAACAGTTCGGGCCAGTGCAGCGGATTGAGCGCCTTTCCCAGAAGCGCCGCAGTAATGTTGCGCTTAAGAAAACGCCCCTCGAATTCCGAAAAGATTCGGTCGTGATAGAGGCAGTAATAGGCGGCGGTAAAACTTCCTCCCGACACCGCCGATATGACGCGAACCTTGTCGATCAGCCGGTAGTTGCCGGTTGGAGTTTTAACCCGCGTCGCGGCCAACTCCTTCAAAACACCGTATGAAAGAGAAGCGGCTCGCGTGCCGCCCCCCGAAAAAAACAGCGCGACCATCAGATCGTTTTCGCCCTTCTGATTCTCCGACACCGCCTGCGGCGCAGCCAGTGCGGAATTGCTCAAGAGCGGGCGATTGAGGGGTGCATGAACGCAGCCGCCTAGAAACACCGCGTTTACCAGCATGAGGGCGGAACTCAGTTTCGGGACGTTCACGAGAGGGCCGGTTAACGGGAATAGTGCAGGGTTCTGATCATGAAGGACGATTATGATTGCTGATCAAACACTATTAGTTTCGGGCCGGGGCCGGTTGCCCAACCGCCGGGCTTCGTAAAATCAGGAACCATGGCCGGTGCAGGATTCGCCGATACCCCGGCGCTCCTGCACGGCCAAGCCGCGTCGTGGCATGTTGGCGGGAGTGAGCGCGCATGCAACCACGGGGCCCGATGGCCGGCAGTACGGCGCGGGCACTTTTGTGAGGATCAACTTCGAGTCCAGAAAATCGCGTGGGGCGAAGCAAGTCGGTGACAGCCAACAGGGAAAATTCGGCAGACCGTCTCGCAAAGCCGACCTTGTAACCTTCCGATAACTTTCTTTTGCTACTTTAACAGGGTCGCGGTATGTATATTCAGCCATGCGCATTCTTTTAGTCGAAGATTCGGAACGTTTGCGCCGCAGTCTGGCAGAGCTATTCCGCGGCGCCGGTTTTGCCATTGATATGACGGGCGATGGCGAAGAGGGCTGGTGGTATGCGGAACAAACCAACTACGACGTCATTGTGTTGGATATCATGCTGCCCGGCCTCGACGGATTATCATTGCTAAAACGGCTGCGCGACTCCGGGAAAACCACCCATGTCCTCCTTTTGACCGCACGAGACGGCGTGGACGACCGGGTGAAAGGTTTCCGGCTTGGCGCCGATGACTATCTGGTGAAGCCATTCGCCACCGAAGAATTGCTCGCGCGCGTCCAGGCACTTTGTCGCCGGGCCTACGGATTGAAAAAAAATATCATCACCGTTGGCCCGCTTTCAATCGACCTGGGTCTTCGCAAAGCCACTTTAGCAGACGCAGACCTTCCGCTTAAGCCGAGGGAGTTTCGCATCCTGGAGTATCTGGCCCTGCGCCAGGACCAAGTGGTATCGCGCACAGAAATCGAAAGCCATCTGTATAACGAGGAAACAGAAATTTCCAGCAACGCGGTCAATTCGGCGATCAGTGTCCTGCGCAAACACCTTGAAAGCGGAGGGTGTGCCGAATTGATTCAAACGCTCCGTGGCCACGGTTACCTTTTAAGCTCCTCCTAACAGGTTGTTGAAGATGCGCTCCATCAAAACCCATCTCACCCTCCGCTTGATCACCGGCTTCAGCCTGCTCTCCGTGGCCGGCATCTGCCTGCTTTATTACGGCCTGCGGTACACCTTGCTCAGGGAATTTGACGAACGCCTGGCGGTGGAAGCGCGCAGCGTGATCACTTTTGCGCACATGGAGAACGGCCGGCTGCAGCTGGATTTTTGCGACCGTTACCTGCGCGCCTTTGCCGCGAACCAAGATGAAAGGGAGACGCATTTTTTTGAAGTGTGGAATCCCGACGGAAGCGTGTTGGCGCGTTCGGCTTCGCTGAAGAGCGCCCATCTCGATCCCCGGTTTGGCACCCTGCAAAACCCCGCGATCTGGAACCTCAGCCTTCCGAATGGCCGCCCGGGCCGGGCGATCGGATTCCGCTACGACGAGTCGCGCGTGCACCGCTCGCTGCCCACGGCGAATCCAGAGCTGCGTGTCGTCGTTGCCGCAAACCGTGAAGAGATCGACGAGATACTGTCGCGGTTGCTGATGGCACTGCTCCTTCTGGCGGCATTTTCATGCGTGACGAGCACCGCCTGGGTGTCGCTTTCGTTGCGGAAGGGAATGACCCCCATCGAACGGCTGGCGACGCACACGAACGAAATCACCACCCAAACACTGAGCAGCCGTTTTCCCGTGGACGGCCTGCCGATCGAACTCAAGCCGATCGGCCTGCGGCTGAATGAGCTGATGCAACGGATCGAAGCGGGGTTTGAGCGCGAACGGCGCTTCAATGCGGATATTGCGCACGAGCTGCGCACACCTCTCGCAGAATTAAGGACGCTGGCGGAGATCAAGCTGCGCCAAGGCCAGACCCGGGAGACGATCCCATTCCAAGACGTTCTCGCGAGCGCGCTGCAGATGGAGAAGATCGTGAACTGCCTGCTGGCTTTGAGCCGTTGCGACAGCCACACGCAGACGGTCGAAAAAACGTCCGTCAATCTGGCTGCGCTGTGCCGGTCGGTGCTTGAGGCGAATCAATCGACGGCGGAGGCCAATGGAGTGACCGTGGAAACCAAACTTCCGAACGATGTGTTCATTCTCGCCGATCCGGCACTGTCGCGTTCCATCCTCCAGAATATCATTGAAAACGCCTTCGAATATAGTCCGCCGGGATCGAGCGTGCGGTTTGTTTGTGAGCGGCGCGAGGACGGCATCGAACTGAAAATCATCAATCGTGCGCGGCACCTGACGTCGGCCGATACCGAGCGGATGTTCGACCGATTTTGGCGAAAAGACGCGACCCGGACACCGGACGGACGACACTGTGGCTTGGGGCTGTCGCTCGTGCGCGCGTTGTGCGATTTACAGGAGTTCCGCGTCAAAGCCAGCCTGACGGACGGAATTCTCACCCTGGCGCTTTTCTTCGAGGCCGCTTTGGCGGAGCGTCCGAAAAGTTTGGCCGTTCCGGTTTAGCCACAAAGGATCGCAGGGCATTTTTCCCCCGCGGATAGTGCGGATGATCGCGGATTCGGATCGAATTTTCAACCATCCTTCGCCGCAATCTTCGCCAAGGCTGCTCGGCCACACGTTCTCTCTGCTCCTTTGTGGCAAAAACCATAACCTTCCGGTAACCGGCAGGCGGTTATCTTCGGTCTCATGAACATGAGACCCATCCTGGCGCTTTTGGCCATCCTTACCCTGTCTGGCCGCAACACCTACGCGGCTGACTACGAAGTGATCGTTGCTCCGAGCGCCTTTGCCCGTCAACACGCGGCCATCACGTTTCCATTGCCCGAAGAAAAAACCGAATGGCAGCTCAGGCAGGGCGACACGGTATTGCCGGTGCAGCGGGAAGGCGATGACGGCATTGCCGTCCTTCCCGCAGTGAAGAAGGGAGCGGTGCAGACGTGGCGGCTGGAGCCGAGGGCCGATCTCCAGCCCAAAATCGATGTGCATGAAGAAGGCGGCATGCTGGTCTTCCGGGCCTTTAACCAGGAACTGCTGCGATTTCATGTCGCCAAATCCAAGCCGCCGGCCGGCATCGATCCACTTTTTTCACGCAGCGGCTATATCTTTCCGCTCTACAGTCCCGGCGGCCGGGAAGTGTTGGGCGACTACTCTTCCGTCCAGCCGCATCAACATGGCCTCTGGTCGGCTTGGTCTAAAGCCGAGGTGGAAGGCCGGACCCCGGATTTTTGGGAATTGAGGAAAAAGACCGGCACGGTCGAATGCGCCGCATTGCTGCGTCAATGGACCGGTCCGGTCGAGGCGGGTTTTGAGGCGGAAATGAA
>Ga0210402_10004012_pt1 | contig 13561 bp, 11 predicted proteins | sample IncBWC7MmetaG_FD_161055 | JGI IMG/M metagenome (GOLD analysis project Ga0210402, IMG submission 161055) | Forest soil microbial communities from Barre Woods Harvard Forest LTER site, Petersham, Massachusetts, United States - Inc-BW-C-7-M | ecosystem: Environmental > Terrestrial > Soil >...
CCTCGTCACCAGCTTGCGCAGCGCAACAGCCACGCTGATGGACTCAAAGTTCGGTCATCAGACCACGGTCAGGGTCGGCAGGCAGCCGATGGATGGAGCTTTCCATGACGGGACGCTCTTCGTCGCCTGCCAGGGAGACGGCAGCGTTCATGTGATCGACCTCGCGACCCGGAGGGTATCGCATCGGTTCGAGGCCGGCGTCGGTTGCGAGACGCTCGCGTTCTTTTGAGGGTTATGGCGAATTTCGGTCGTGTTGAACCATTTCTGCGCATTCGTCGCCGGGCTTGGGTTGCCCGGCCAGCCGGGACTTCCTTGCTACAACGTGGCGGAATTTATCAATCCTCGGGGATAAAGTTTGGGGACGGCCATAGCGGCGGTACTGACCTCTCCACCTTAACTCAACCGGCCCGTGGTCCCGCGCATGGGGACCACTTCAGAGGATCAGGCCCTTCGGGTGCCGGTGGTGTCGGCGACTTGCTCGACGAGTTCAACGATGGAGCGCCGAATCTGACGCCCCTCTATCCGCTTGAATGCTTGTACAAGACGCAGCGCGTAGGCCGTGTCGAGGAAATCGAGAACCTTGCAATTGCCTTCCCTATCGTGGATCCCTCTGAGCGTGCCGCCAAAAAAGAACAGGATCGGCACCTTCAGGACCTCGGCAATCTGCTGCAACCGGGCGGCTTCGATGCGGTCGTTTCCGGTTTCATATTTTTGCACCTGCGCGAGTGTCACTCCGAGTGCGAGCCCCAAAGACTCCTGCGACAGGCCGAGTTGGAGGCGCCGTAATTCGAGGCGCTTGCCGATGTTTTCGTCCCGAAGCGGTGACTCGTTGGTCGGCATGGCTGAGCCTTTCTTGGAAAGCCCGAAGGTCTAATTAACCGACTATCCCAGCGGATCTTTTTTTGGCCGACCGAAGGCGGCGTCAATCTCTCCCAGCGACCCTTTCCCCAGGTGCTTCTCGAACGCACGCGGGTGAATGAAATCGTCACGGAACCAGGGGCATTTCTGCGGGTCGAATTGCTCGATCGCCCAATCGATCATCCGGCGAACCCGCGGCACCGATCCGAGATCGGGATGGTAGCTCAGCCAGATGTCGAAGGAATAAATCCAGTCGATGTCGAGCGGGATCACCGATGCTCCGATCGCAAAGTAGTAAGTCGGTAGCCAGCCCACTGCTAAGCCATTGACGATCGCCGCATAGAGAGCGGTGCTTACGTTGGTGCGCATCGCGACGAAGCCGGTCTGCGACCGTTCCGGATACTGCTGATTGTATAAATCGTGTGCCCTGCCCTGATCCGCGAACATCAGGACGATGCGGTGGCGTTCGTCGATTTCCTGCTTGGACTTCGGTAGGCCGTAGGTGTCGATGTAGGACTTCGACGCGCAGGGCACGATGTGCATGCGACCGACTCTGCGTGTCATGAGGTCGCGTGGCGTCGGTTGCTCGATCTGGATGGCGAGATCGGCCTGTGCCCGCGCCACAACGTCATCAGGCCGCACCATAGAACAGCGCAGATCGACCAGGATCTGAGGGTGGGCGCGCGCAAATTCGAGAAGTCGCGGCGTCACCCAGAATGTCCCGAGTCCTTCCGTGCACGCAATCCGGATTTCGCCCCGCAGCGGCTGCGCAAGCATGCCGCGTCGGCGAATAAATCCCAGCGATGCCTCCTCCATTTGTTCTGCGCACGACAGGAGGTGGTGACCGGCCCCGGTCAGGCGAACGCCGTCACGATGGCGGGTAAACAGCATCGCGCCGATCTGCTGTTCCAGCTGTTCGATCCGCCGCGCGATGCCGTGGCCGGTCATGCGCAACCGCACTGCTGCAGTACGAAAGCTGCTGGCCCGCGCCACCTCAAGGAAAATCCGAACGCTTTCCCAGTCCGGGACCGGGCCATCGCATGATGCACGCGCGTGCTCAAATTCGTGAGCACCGATAGTCGGATTCGATCGCACCACCGCACCCCCAAATGAAGCTAGATAGATATCAGATTAAGCCGCAAGGGTAAAAGGGGGGTCGAGATGACGGCTCATGACGTTCGGGTTTCGGGAACCGGCAAGCTTGCCTACGAGGATGCGCAGCGATCGACCCGCAGGCTTGATGATCCCGCTATACTTGCGCTTGCGCGCCGTCTCGTCGTCTTCAATGTCGCGGGCGAGCAGATCGCGACATTGATGGATCTCGCCCGTAAGACGATCCCCACGCTGACCGGCGCGGATGTCGTGCAGCGCGTCGCCTCGTACAATCCGGATTGTTTCTGGGCTATCGCCCATCGCGACCGATTCAATGTGAACGCGCCCACGGGCGAGGGGTACGTTGCGTTCTTGCCATTGACGAAGCAAGGATTGAGCCAGCTTCTCGACGGAACATTGGACCGTCGAAATCCGCCTCTTTCGATCATTTCTGCTCAGCACGAGAAGCCCGCCGGAATTTATGTCTGGCATGTCTACGCCCCCGGCAAACTTGCGGCGGGCGCTCCGCTCGTCATGCAAAAATTGTGGGGCCCGCAATGCCACGATGTCGATGTCTACAGTTGGTCGATAAATAAGGAAGCCGCCCGCTTCGTCGAAGGTATGGGGTTCCGGCTGGCGCCCAAGCTCGGCGGCAGCACGGCCCCCCAGTTCCACTTGTTCCGCCGTTCCAGGCCGCGCCATCAAGAGGCTACCTTTTGCGCGATTCCAAGCCCGCGCTCGCCTGAGCCGCGCACATCGGTCCGGGTCGCGCGGACGATCGACGACTTCATGCGCGCCGCGGTGATCCGAGGGGCGGTCTTCGTCGGCGAACAGAAATGCCCTTACGACGAGGAATTCGACGGGAATGATTTCACTGCAACTCACTTGATCGGTTATGTGGGAAATGAACCCGCCGGTTGCCTGCGCATTCGGTATTTTTCCGATTTTGCCAAATTGGAACGGTTGGTGGTCCGCAAGGAGTTCCGAAGCTCCGGCTTGGCGCGGCAACTTGTCGACGGCGGCGTCGAATTCTGTCGGACGAAAGGCTACACCCGCATGTGCACCTACGCGCAAAAGCGGCTGGTGAAATTCTGGAACAAATGCGGCTTTTCAATTTCCGATACTCCCCGCGAACTCGTGTTCTCGGACTTCGATTACGTCGAGATGGTTTGCGATACGAAACACGCCGCCGGGACGGTATCGTTCAAAACCGATCCGTACGTGATTATTCGTCCTGAAGGCAGCTGGGAGGAAACCGGAATTCTCGAGCGCTCGAAGGCACGCGGCGTCAGCCGGCCTTCTGCCGAAGGAGCTGCCGCGTGAACCAAGTCATCTATCTGAGGGCTTTGTCCGATGCATCGGTCGCTCCATGCCTAGTTCTGGTCGACATGCAGCAGGAATATGTCACCGGTTCCCGCCTCATGGCCCTGCCGCACGCCGACCTGGCGCTTGCCAACTGCCGCGCCGCACTCGATTACGCGAGATCGAAAGGCTTTCCGGTGGCATTTCTCCGCCAGTTCAGCCGTTCCGCCTATTTCAATCCCGCCACGGCGTTCAGCGGATGGATAAAGGGATTCGAACCGACGGGCGCAGACATGGTTTTCGAGCGGGAAAATCCGTCTTGTTATTCCAGCGCGCTGTTTGGGCAGTTCATGGAGGGTTGCGGAGGTCATTTCGCGCTGGCGGGATTTGCCGGGGAAACCGCGTGCCTCTCCACAGCGATCGATGCATTCCACCGTAAGCATCGATTTTCATATCTGGCGGATGCGTCCGCAAGCCACAAACTCGGCGAACTTTCCGCCGCAGATGTCCAAAAAGCGGTAACCGGAATTGTGGGGGTTTACGGCGAGATCGTCACCACGCGCGATTGGATGAGCGAAAGCCCCACTAACACTGAGTTGCTGAGGAGAAGACGATGACCAACCGCAATCAACAGATTCTCGTCTTGATCGACCGACTCTCGAACAGCGCCAGGCTGGCGCAAGCGTTATCGCTCGACGACACGTCGCGTTTGCTTGCCATGGCTTTGCTCGATCTTCAGACGAAATTGCATGTGATTTCGCCTGACGAGCTTCGCAGCTTCACTCGCACGGTCGCAAACGTGTTGGAATTCGAGGTAAGGACGCCGGCCAACGACACAAAGCGCGTAGAACCGGGCGAGAGCGTTCACAATGGGCATATTCCGTTCCTCGGCTAGCACGGCTTTATTGAATTTCCTAATCGCGTCAAATTCGAGATCAATCCATTAGGGGTGCTTTCCTTGACCTGGGCGGTGTTCGTTGCTGCCGTTGCAAGCGCCTTTCTGCATGCATGTTGGAACGTCTTGGCAAAGCTCCACTCGGCGCCCCGGGATTTGCTCCGAGGCATCGTCTTCGCAACCGCCAGTCTGTGTTGCATTATCCTTCCCTTCGTGGGCCTGCCTCCGCCCGGTACCTGGCCCTGGGTTGCGGCTGCGAGCGCCTGCAACGTCGCTTTTACGCACGCAATGCTGCAGGCCTATGCGCGCACCGATTTCGGAATTGCCTACGTTGTCGTAAGGGCGGTCATTCCGCCGGTTCTTTTCTTGATCGGTTGGGTTTTCATGAACGAGTCCGGAGGCCTGCATGCGGTTGAAGGTTTGGCGCTCGTAGTGCTGAGTCTGCTGATGTTTGCGTTTTCGGGGCGAACGATTTGCGATCGAAGATCAGGCGGAATGCTGCCGGCAATTTCGGCCGGAGGCGCGTTGGCATTTGCGCTTCTGTTCGACGTGAATGGTATCCGCGCGTGCGGTGGCGGATTCGCCTGCCTGATTCCTTATGCGGTCACCAGTTCGGTCGTCACTGCGATCGGGTTGGGACTCGTGTCCAGCATCGGACGTACGAATCCATTTGCCGTCCTGAGGAGCCACGCCAAGCTTTGCTATGCGGGCGCAGCCTTGCTGCTCTCGTCATATTTGTGCGGCATGTGGGCTTATGTTCACGGGCCCATCGGTCTGGTCGCGCCCTTACGCGAAAGCGGCATCGTCTTTGGCGGGGCGCTCGCCGTACTGGTGTTGCGAGAGCCTTTCAGCCGGCTGCAATGGATGGCCGTGGGGCTGGCGACCATTGGGGTCGTCCTCGTTCAGGCTGGATGAGTGCTTCGAGATGTCGTCGACAGAGTTGCCGCACACTGGCGGGCGCTGGCGCGCGGTCGCCGCCGCCTCGATTGGCAATGCGTTCGAGTGGTTCGACTTTATCATTTACGGCTTTTTCGCCATGATGATCGCAAGGCTGTTCTTCCCGGCCGGTAACGAAACGGCGTCGCTTCTGCTGACGTTTGCCTCCTTCGGCGTGACCTTCGTCATGCGCCCGTTCGGTGCGGTCGTGCTGGGTGACCTCGCCGACCGCCACGGGCGCAAGCCAGCCTTGACGCTGACCATATCGATGATGATGGCCGGAACCGCAATTACGGCCTTTGCGCCGACATATGGGTCGATCGGGATATTTGCGCCGATCGTGATCGTCGCCGCGCGGATGATCCAGGGTTTTTCGGCAGGCGGCGAATTCGGGAGCGCAACGGTGTTCCTGGCCGAGCAGAATCCGAGGCGGCGAGGCTTTTATGCAAGCTGGCAGTTCGCCGGTCAGGGTTTGTCGACGATTCTGGGGACCGGCTTCGGTGCGGGGCTTAATGGCATGTTGACGGCGGAACAAATGGAAATGGGGGGATGGCGGATCCCGTTCCTGTTTGGATTGTTGATCGGACCTGTCGGCTACTACATCCGGCGCCACGTCGACGAGACGCTTGAATTTCGGTCGGCGCAAACAACTTCAGCACCGCTTCGGGAGACGTTCACCTGCGGCAAGACGAGACTATTGGTGGCCATCGGAGCGATCGTGCTCCTGACCGTCGCCGCCTACACGGCTGTGTACATGCCGACATACGCGATACGCGAACTCGGGTTGCCGCCAGTCGGAGGGTTTCTGTCCGGAATGCTTGCCGGCGCAATCCAGATCGTGATCGTCCCGATGGCCGGGGCGCTTTCCGACAGGCTCGGAAGGCTGCCGGTCGCCTGCGCCGCGGTTGTCGCCATATTGGTCTCGGTCCATCCGTTGTTCGCGTGGTTGGTGGCAAGCCCGACGATTGGATCGTTGCTGTTCGTCCAGGCGGTTATCGGCGTCTTCGTTGCAGCTTACGCGGGGGCGATTGCGGCACTTATCTGCGAACTGTTCCCGATCCACGTACGCACGACTGCGGTGTCGATGAGCTACTCATTGGCGGTCGCAATTTTTGGCGGCTTCGCGCCGCTCATCCTCGCGTGGCTGATCGGTGTTACACGCAGCAACCTGGTGCCAAGCTATTATGTGATGTTTGCGGCCACGGTCAGCCTTGTCGCCCTTGGGGCGGCGTATCGGCTCGGTTTTAGGTGAGTCGACTTGCTCGGTGAGCCTTCGTGGCGCAGTCTTGAAATGCCAGGCGGCCTTCAGACTCGCGCACCCGATGAGATGCGCCTTGTCTGGCCTGGACCGTCCAGACCGCGCCGGTTCAGACCGGTCGAAGCGCAACGTACGCCGTCGACATCGACTTCGATCGCGCCAAAGGCGCGCCGTGGTGGCCGCCGGCTTCGCCGTAGGTGCATTGAGGGACGGCGCCGGTCGGCACGCGGCGGCGTGGCCCCCGGTGCACGGGACGACCCCACGTCCCGATCACCTTGCTATGTTGCGGTCGCCTGCTTGACCGGGCAATGACTTGGTGAGGTCAGCCTGTCGAAAACGCTCTAGCCAGCAGGGCACTAACTTCGTGATAATGGCCTGCACTCAGCATTTGTCCGTTAGGCCGGACGACCAACGCTAAGATAGGAGTAAAGTCATGGGTAGGATGATCGCATTGAGCGCCTGTGGCGCATTGCTCGCAGCCGGCGTGTTAGGCGGTGCCGTGCAGTCCGCAGGCGCCGATACGCTGATCGAGAACAGTGCGGAATTCCGTTTCCAGCTCGACTTTCACGTCAATGATGCGGCATTGCAGAAGCTGTTGCCGGCCGGCTGGGAAACCGTGATCGCAACGCAAGGGCCTGCCAAGGATGCCAACCTGCGCCTGATCTTCATCGACCGCGTCGACGTGACCAATCCGGACAACACGCCTAAGACCACCGACCAGCTTGTCTATATCGCAATCCCGGTCAAGCAGACCGGAACCAATAATGCCGGCCAGATGATCATCAACGGCCTCGTTTCAGACGCCAAGGAGGCGCCGGGCCCGTTCGGCAACTACGTCCATGCTTCTGCGGTCAAGGCCTCGCGTTCATTCAACACCGCCAATGGCGTAACGCTCGGTGAGGAGAACTGGGAGTTCATCGGCGCAAATGGCGAGCGTCTGGAGACCCATCTGAAATACGAGCGGGGCGCCGCGCGCCGCAATCCCACCGCCGAAGTGAAGTTCTTCAATCCGAGTAATCCGAGTGCATACCAGACCTTCAAGGTCGATTCCGGGCTGGACATCATGAAGAATGCGTCTGTTCCGGTAAAGGATCGGGTGAAGGAATTCACCTACAAAGCGACCGGCGGCAATATCGGGGCGCTGTTCGACGGCACCGAGAAGGTGCTGAGCTGGGATTCGTTCCACTGGTATAATCGTGGGACCTACACGCCATAGCCCCGTACCCGGATTGCGCGGGCGCTCTTGCGGCCGCGCAATCCGGGAGGGCTTGCATGTGGAGAGGCTTATCGCGGATGTCGCTTCGCTCTATCCGGGTCACGCGTCGTGCAACCACAAATAAAAAGCGGGAGGAGTTACATGCGTTCCCATCACCATCGCTCCCTTCGCCACCTGCTGATCGCCAGTTCCTTCATGCTGGCGATCGCGCCGGCCGTCGCGGCCGACGTTACGCCTGATCGCCTGGTCAATGCGGATCGCGAGCCGCAGAACTGGCTGATGAATCATCGCACCTATGATGCGCAGCGCTATTCGCCGCTCGACAAAATTAACAAGACCAATATCAAAGATCTCAAGCTCGCCTATGCGGTGGCGATCGGCGGTACCTCGGCGAACGAGAATCTGGAATCGACGCCGTTGGCAGAGGACGGTTTCCTCTACGTCGTCGATCAGTGGGGCGTGCTCTACAAGATCGACGCCAGGTCGGGCGACGTGGGCCGGATCGTGTGGCGCATGGATCCGGGCCAGGAGAAGGTGCCGCTGGCCAACCGCGGCGCCGCGCTGTGGGGCAACTTCGTCATCACGGTTGCGAACTATCCGGCCCGCATGATCGCCACCAATAAGGAGACCGGCAAGGTCGCGTGGGAGGCCAATCTCGCCGACGGCCAGGCCGATCTGCAGCTCACCGCGGCGCCGCTCGCCGTGAAGGACAAGATCATCATCGGCGCCGCCGGCGGCGACCGCGGCGTGCGCGATTTCATCGCCGCGCTCGACGGCGCGACCGGCAAGGTGGCGTGGCGCAAGTACGTCATCCCGGCCCCCGGCGAGCCGGGCAGCGAGACCTGGAAGGACAAGAACAACGCCTGGCAGACCGGCGGCGGCGCCATGTGGGTCACCGGGTCCTATGACACGGGCACCGGTCAGGTGCTTTGGGGCACCGGCAATCCGGTGCCGATGTTCGATCCCTATTATCGCCCGGGCGACAATCTCTATACCAACAGCCTGATCTCGTGGGACCCCGACAGCGGCAAGATGAACTGGTACCACCAGTACATACCCGGCGATATGTGGGATTACGATGCGGCCGGCACCCATATCCTGATCGACGGACTGGTTGCCGGACAGGCGCGCAAGCTCGTCACCCACTCCGGCCGCAACGGCTTCCTCTACACTTTTGACCGTGCCAACGGACAGACGCTGCTCGCCAAGCCGTATCTCGAAACCATCAACTGGACGAAAGGTATCGACCAGAAGACCGGCATGCCGGTTGACTACGACCCGAACCGGGACATCCAGATCTATTCCGGCGGACAGAACATGACGCTGGCGGACCGCACCAAGAAGCTGTGCCCGTCGATGTCGGGCGGCAATAATTTCTGGTCCGCGTCCTACAGCCCGCGAACCAAGCTGCTCTACATTCCGTCGGCGTCGTCCTGCAACGAGGTCTCGCTCGATCCCAATCTGTCCAACAAGGCGGGCGATTGGAAGGGCGCCACGTTCAGGCACATCGAGCGCAACGAATCCGACGTCATCGTCGCGGATCCCTTCACCGGCGATGTCAAGCAGCGCATCCATAGCGCCTACCCCAACAACAGCGCTGCGCTCGCGACCGCCGGCGGGCTCGTGTTCACCGGTCTTACCGACGGGACGTTCATCGCCTATGACGACGCCACGTTCGAGCCGCTGTGGAAGATCAACGTCGGAACCGGCTTCAATGCACCGCCGATGACGTTCGAGACCGGCGGCAAGCAATACGTGGCGATCCTGGCGGGGCTGAGCCCGATCGCACGACGGCGCCACCAGTTCACGCCCGAACTGCGGGAAATGCGCAACCAGACGATGCTGTTTGTGTTCGGATTGTGAGCCCGAAGGGCATCAACTAAGGTCGTGTCATGCTCCGCGAAAGCGGAGCACCCAGTAACCACGAGTCAGTTCTTTGTCGCGAGGCCGGTGGTTACTGGACCGTTCGTGGACGATGACATCGCCAGCTAAAAAAATAACGGGAGAACGCACATGGGTTCGTATCGACGTAATATTCTCCGCTATCTGCTCGTCGGCACCGTCGGGCTCGCGGCCGTCCCCGCCGCCGCGGCCGACGTCACGCCGGAGCGGCTCGCCAACGCCGACATGGAGCCCGGCAACTGGCTGATGAATCACCGCACCTACGACGCACAGCGCTATTCGCCGCTCGACAAGATCAACCGCGGCAATGTCAAGAACCTCAAGCTCGCATATGCGGTCGCGCTCGGCGGCACCGCGGTGAACGAAAACCTCGAGGCGACACCGCTGGCCGAGGACGGCTTTCTCTACGTCACCGATCAGTGGAGCGTGCTCTACAAGATCGATGCTCGTTCAGGCGATGTGGGCCGCATTGTGTGGCGCATGGATCCGGGTCAGGAAAAGCTTGATGCCGCGAACCGAGGCGCGGCGCTGTGGGGCGGTTTCGTCGTTGCGATGGCGAACTATCCGCCCCGGATGATCGCCACAAATAAGGAGACCGGCAAGGTCGTGTGGGAAACCAATCTCTCCGACGGCCAGCCCGGCGTCATCTTCTCGGCGGCGCCGCTGGCCGTAAAGGACAAGATCGTCATCGGCGCGTCCGGCGGCGACCGCGGCGTGCGCGATTTCATCGTGGCCGTCGATGCTGCGACCGGCAAGCTTGCGTGGCGCAAATACGTTATTCCGGCGCCCGGCGAACCCGGCAGCGAGACCTGGAAGGACAAGAACAACGCCTGGCAGACCGGGGGCGGCGCGATGTGGATCACGGGATCATACGATCCCTCCACCAATCAGGTGCTGTGGGGCACCGGCAATCCTGTGCCGTGGTCAGATCCCTACTATCGGCCCGGTGACAACCTCTACACCAACAGCCTGATCTCGTGGGATCCCGACAGCGGCAAGATGAACTGGTACCACCAGTACACGCCGGGTGACATGTGGGACTATGACGAAGAGGGCACCCACATCCTGATCGACGGCGAGATCGCCGGACAAATGCACAAGATCGTGATGCATACGGCGCGCAACGGATTCCTGTATTCCTTCGAGCGCGCCAATGGCCAGACCCTGATGGCCAAGCCCTATGTGGACGTCATCAACTGGACCGCCGGCATCGACCAGAAAACCGGCAGGCCGGTGGACTATGATTCCAACCGCGATGTCCAGGTCTATTCGGGCCGGCAGAATTTCACGCTTCAGGACCCGACTCGGAAATTGTGCCCGTCGATGTCGGGCGGCAACAATTTCTGGCCGCCGTCCTACAGCCGGCGAACCAAGCTCCTCTACATCCCGTCGATGACGTCGTGCAACGAAGTCACGCTCGATCAGGAATCGATCAAGAAGGGCGTCTATTTCAGCCCCACCTTCCGCAGCATCGAGCGCAACGAGTCCGATCTGATCCTGGTCGATCCGCTCACCGGCGAAATCAAGAAGAAGGCGCATTCGATCTATCCGAACAACAGCGGCGCGGTCACGACCGCCGGAGGCCTTGTCTTCACCGGCTTCACCGATGGGACGCTCGCCGCCTATGACGACACGTCTCTGGAGCAGTTATGGAAGATCAATGTCGGCACCGGCTTCTCGGCGCCGCCCATGACTTTCGAAGCCGGCGGCAAGCAGTATGTCGTCATCCTGACCGGACTCAGCCGGGTGTCGAAGACCCGGCATGTCCTGACTCCGGAGCTTCGCGAGATGCGTCACCAGACCATGATGTTCGTGTTCGGATTGTAGACCGTTGCCCGGATTACGCGGCCGCTCTTCCGGCCGTGCAATCCGGGGGCGGAGGAGCAAATAGCAAGGACGCCCCGGGTTTCGCTGACGCTCAACCCGGGCTACGATTGCCCAAACGAAAATCACGGGAGGACCACATGCATTCACATCACCATCGTTCGCTACGCAGCCTGCTGCTTGCCGGCGCCGTTGCCGCGGCTGCGCCTGCGGTCGCAGCCGACGTCACGCCGGAACGGCTGACGAACCCGGAGCCCGGCAATTGGCTCATGAACCACCGCACCTATGACGCTCAGCGCTATTCGCCGCTCGATGCGATCAACAGGACCAACATCAAGAACCTCAAGCTCGCCTACGCGGTGGCGATCGGCGGCACTTCGGTGAACGAGAATCTGGAATCGACTCCGCTTGCCGAGGACGGTTTCCTCTACGTCGTCGACCTGTGGGGCGTGGTCTACAAGATCGACGGCCGCTCGGGCCACCTGGGCCGGATCGTGTGGCGCATGGACCCGGGCCAGGAGAAGACGCCGGACGCCAACCGCGGCGTCGCGCTGTGGGGCAACTTCGTCGTCTCGGTCGCCAATCATCCGCCTCGGCTCATCGCCACCAACAAGGAGACCGGCAAGGTCGTGTGGGAGACCAACATCTCCGACGGCCAGAACGGGCTGCAGTTCACGGCGGCGCCGCTCGCCGTCAAGGACAAGATCGTGCTCGGCGCGTCGGGGGGCGACAACGGCGTGCGCACCTTCATCCTGGCGCTCGATGCCGCCAGCGGCAAACTGCTGTGGAAGAAATTCGTCATTCCGGCGCCCGGCGAGCCCGGCAGCGAGACCTGGAAGGACAAGAACAACGCCTGGCGGACCGGCGGCGGCGCCATGTGGGTGACCGGCTCCTACGATCCCGGCACCAATCAGGTGCTGTGGGGCACCGGAAACCCGGTGCCGTGGTCGGACCCCTATTATCGTCCCGGCGACAACCTCTACACCAACAGCCTGATCTCGTGGAATCCCGACGACGGCAAGATGAACTGGTATCACCAGTACACGCCGGGCGACATGTGGGATTACGACGAGGAAGGCTCCCACATCCTGTTCGACGCCACGGTCGGCGGGCAGCCCCGCAAGCTCGTCACCCACGCGGCGCGCAACGGCTTCCTGTATTCCTTCGAGCGCGCCAACGGCCAGACCTTGATGGCCAAGCCCTACATGGAGCGCATCAACTGGACCGCCGGCATCGACCAGAAGACCGGCAAGCCCGTCGATTACGATCCGAACCGCGATATCCAAGTTTACTCCGGCAAGCAGAGCTATACCCTGGCGGAGCCGACCAAGCGGCTGTGCCCGGCGCTGACCGGCGGCAACAACTATTTCCCGCCGTCGTACAGCCACCGCACCGGGCGGCTCTACATTCCGGCCTATACGATGTGCAACGACTCCACGCTCGACCAGGAGGCGATCACGAAAGGCATCTATTTCAGCCGAATCTCAAAGTTCATCGAGCGCAGCGAATCCGACCTCGTGATGGCCGATCCGCTGACCGGCGAGGTCAAGAAGCGGGTGCACTCGATCTATCCCAACACCAGCGGCGTGCTCACGACCGCCGGCGGCCTCGTATTCACGGCCTACACCGACGGCACCTTCGCGGCCTATGACGACGATACGCTCGACCAGGTGTGGAAGATCAATGTCGGCACCGGCTTCAACGCGCCGCCGATCGCGTTCGAAGCCGGCGGCAAGCAATATGTCGCCATCCTTTCCGGCCTCAGCAACATCACCAAGCGCCGCCACGACCTGACGCCCGAACTTCGCGAGCAGCGCAACCAGACCATGCTGTTCGTGTTCGGGCTGTGAGTGTCTGCGTAGCCCGGGTGACGCGACCGCAAGGGCGGTCGCGTCACCCGGGAAGCGCATTCGGCTATGCGGCAAGGCCGTCCCGGATATCGCTTCGATCACCCGGGCTACTACCTACGGAGCCTAATCGAAGCCAATGTACTTGGAACAAGGAGCCTTGTGTGAACGCCTGCAAGTTCATCGCCGCCATCCTGGCCGCCGCTTTCCATCTCTCGCTAGCCTCCGCCCAGGACATCTCCTTCGGCAACCGCCTGTTCCATGAAAAGGCCGATTGCCAGTTCTGCCACGGACCTGACGGCGACGGGCGCGGCGACCCGCGCTCGCCCGGCCGGGCGGCCAACCTGCACGAGACCATCCTGAACCGCGCCCAGTTGATCGAAGTCATCGCATGCGGGCGGCCCGCCACCGAGATGCCGCACTTCGATAAA
>Ga0210402_10004014_pt1 | contig 13553 bp, 13 predicted proteins | sample IncBWC7MmetaG_FD_161055 | JGI IMG/M metagenome (GOLD analysis project Ga0210402, IMG submission 161055) | Forest soil microbial communities from Barre Woods Harvard Forest LTER site, Petersham, Massachusetts, United States - Inc-BW-C-7-M | ecosystem: Environmental > Terrestrial > Soil >...
CGCCACCGCCTCGGGTGACTGGCGCACCAGCGCGGCGTAATCCTTCAGCAGCGTCTCGGTGATCCGCGTCGGCGTGAACCGGAGGCCGGCAATCTCGCGAACCGGCGTCACCTCGGCGGCCGTGCCGGCCAGGAACACCTCGCTCGCCTTGCTGATCTCGGAGCCATCGATCGGCCGCTCCACCACCTTCATCTGATGCCGCTTGGCGATGCTCATCACCGAACGGCGGGTGATGCCGTCCAGGAAGCAGTCCGGCGTGGGTGTGTGAATATCGCCGTCCATCACGAAGAAGATGTTGGCTCCGGTCGCCTCAGCCACCCACCCGCGCCAATCCAGCATCAGCGCATCGGCGAAGCCCTCGGCCTCCGCCTTGTGCTTGGACATCGTGCCGATCATGTAGAGGCCTGTCGCCTTGGCCGCCGTCGGCGCGGTCTCCGGCGACGGCCGCTTCCATTCCGCCATGCCGAGCCGAATGCCGGCCATGCGGTCGTCGCCGAAATAGCTCGGCCAGGGCCAGACGGCGATCGCCACGTGGATCTTCGTCTGCTGCGCGGAAACCGCCAGCATCTCCGAGCCGCGCCAGGCAATCGGACGGACATAGGCGTCGGTCAGGTTGTTGGCCGCCAGCGTTTCGATGCAGGCGGCGTCGATCTGGTTCGCCGTATAGGGGATCTCGAACCCCAGGATGCGGGCGGAGTTGATCAGGCGATCGGTGTGGTCGCGCAGGCGGAAGATGTTCCCTGCATAGGCCCGTTCGCCTTCGAACACCGCACTGGCATAGTGCAGCCCATGGGTCAGCACATGCAGCTTCGCGTCGCGCCACGGGACCAGGGCGCCATCCCACCAGATCCACCCGTCCCGGTCGTCGAAAGGAACTAGCGCCATGACGCTCTTCTCCGCAATATTGTTGCTTCAGGCTGACTGACCGTATAATCACATCCAAGATAAGTCAACATGACTGACATAAGTGCGTCCGTATCCGAGGAATGCCTGCCATGCCTGAACCGAAGGTCGAGCTCCGCGATCCGCCGGGCCGCAATCTGATCGAACCGAAATCGGGCGGCCCCGCCGGTACCAATTTGCTCTTCCCGCGGGAAGAAGAAATGCGCATGGCGCAGGATTTAATGTTCTTCGCCTACCGCGACTTCACCAATGCCGCGGACGTGATCCTGGAAGAACTCGGCCTAGGCCGCGCACATCATCGGGCGCTGCATTTCATCGGCCGCAACCCGGGCATCACGGTCTCGGACCTGCTCGGCATCCTGCGCATCACCAAGCAGTCGCTGGCCCGCGTGCTCAGCGTGCTGATGGAGCGTGGCCATGTGGCGCAGGCGCCGGGGCGGGCCGACCGCAGGCAGCGGCTGCTCACGCTGACCCCGGCAGGTGCTGCACTGGAGCGGCGGCTGTTCGAGCGCCAGAAGGAGCGGCTCGGCGCTGCCTATCGCGAGGCGGGCGGCGCGGCCGTGGATGGCTTCCGTCGTGTGATGCGCGCCATCATGGACGAAGCGGCGCGTGCCTATATCGACAACACCGAGCCCGCGGGCCGGCCGCCGCCCGGCGGGGGCTGCACGGGAGGCGCGGAGAGACCCCGATGACGGAGGACGCTCACATCCTGGTCGTGGACGATGATGCCCGGCTGCGCGCGCTGCTCTCGCGCTATCTGGCTGGCGAGGGCTTCCGCGTCACCACGGCAGAGACAGCCTCCGATGCCCGCGACAAGCTGCGTTTCATCAATCCGGACATGATGGTGCTCGATATCATGATGCCGGGGGAGAACGGGCTTGCGCTCACCGAATCATTGCGCCGGAACCAGGGGCATGAGGTTCCGGTCCTGTTGCTCACCGCGCGCGGTTCGCCCGAGGACCGGATCGCCGGCTTCGAGGCCGGGGCCGACGATTATCTCGGCAAGCCGTTCGATCCGCGCGAGCTGGTGCTGCGGATCCGCGCGATGCTGCGGCGCGCGACGCCGCCTGCTGTCGCCGCACCGGCCGGACCCGTGCAGCTTGGCGCGGCGGAATTCGATCCCGAGCGGGGCGAACTGCGCAGCGCCTCCGGCACGATCAGGCTGACCGGCGGCGAAGCTGCCCTGCTGGGCGCGCTTGCCCGCAAGCCCAACGAGGTTCTGACGCGCGAGGAGATAGTCGCCACGCTCGGCATGGACGAAGCCGGCGAACGCGCGATCGACGTGCAGGTGACCCGCCTGCGCCGCAAGATCGAAACCGACCCGCGCGAGCCGCGCTTCCTCCACACGGTGCGTGGCCGCGGCTATGTGTTGAAGCCCGGCATATGAAAATCGGGCCGCGCATGACAACCGGCGGGTGGGTCAAGCGGGTCCTGCCACGCTCTTTGCTCGGGCGCAGCCTGCTGATGATCCTGCTGCCGCTCGTGCTGCTCCAGGCGGTCGCGCTGCAGTTCTTCTATGGCAGCCATCTCGACGTGGTCTCCCGCCGGCTCACCGGCGGCGTCGCGGGCGAACTGGCGTATACGCTGGAACTGCTCAATCGGTTTCCCGATGATCAGGCCTGGATCCTTCGCATGGCGCACGAGGAATTCGACCTTGTGCTTCGGATGGAGCCTGGTGCGATCCTGCCGAAGACGCGGCGGGTGAACGTTCTTGGTCCGATGGATGATGATCTCGCCGTTGCATTGCAGGAGAAGGTGCGCCTGCCGTTCACGATGGACTGGACGTCCGATCCCTACTCTGTGCTGATCCGTGCGCAGCTGCCCAATGGCGTGGTGGACATACAGGCGCCGCGCAAGCGGCTCTACACCGGCACGATCTATGTCTTCGTGCTGTGGCTGGTCGGCACGGCGCTGCTGCTGTTCTGCATTGCGGCGTTGTTCATGCGCAATCAGGTCCGAGCGATACGGCGCCTCGCAGGGGCGGCCGAGGCGTTTGGCATGGGACGCGATACCGGGCCGATCAGGCCGGAGGGAGCGACGGAAGTCCGCCGGGCGGCAACGGCATTCAACCGCATGCAGGAACGCGTCCGCCGTTTCCTGGTGCAGCGGACTGAAATGCTGGCCGGCGTGTCGCACGACCTGCGCACGCCGCTGACGCGGTTGCGGCTTGCACTGGAGATGATGCCGCCGCGCGAGGAACTGCGCCAGGACATTGCGGAGATGACCGCCGATGTCGAGGAGATGGAGCGGATGATCGGCGGCTACCTCGCATTCGCGCGCGGCGAGGGCACCGAGCAGGCCGAGCCGGTGAACCTGTCGGCGGTGCTCGAGGAGGTTGCCGCCGGCGCCCGGCGGTCGGGCGCTGCGGTGGAGGTGGATGTGCCGCCGGCACTGACGCTGCCGCTACGGGCCGACGCGGTGCGGCGCGCCATTACCAATCTGGTGGACAACGCGCGCCGACACGCGCATCGCGTTGCACTGGCGGCGATGCCGCAGGGCCGCATGGTGTTTGTGACCGTTGACGATGACGGTCCCGGCATTCCGCCGGAACGCCGGGAAAGCGTGTTCCGCCCATTCGAGAGCGATGCGGCCGGCGGTACCGGGCTCGGTCTGACGATAGCACGCGATATCGTCCGCGCGCACGGCGGGGAGATAGTGCTGGAAGACAGTCCGCTCGGCGGGCTAAGGGCCCGGATCAGGCTGCCAGTTTAGTGATCAGTGATCAGGTGTCCGCAGGTCGGCTCGGCTGACCACTGACCACCGAACCCTATTTCGCCTTCTGCGCCAGCGCCTTCACTTCGTCCATCGCCTCGGCGAAGCGCGCGTTCAGCAGCGCGATGGCCTCGGCGTTGGACTGCTGGATCAGATCGCCGAGCTCCTTCATATGCGCCACGGCGTGCTGGTAGGCACCCTTCAGCAGCTCCGCCTGCCTGGCGGCCTTCGCCTGCGGCGTGTCGGTTGACGCGAGTGCCTTCATCGCCTCGGTCAGCTCGGCCATGCTGCCTTGCATCATCTCCATGTGACGGCGGGCCACGGCTTGGGCACCTTCGAGAGCGACGCGGTTGGCGGCCGTCAGGGTCTCGAGGTTTTTCCGGTTCGCCGACAGGAATGCCTCCATGTCCGGCAGGGCGGGAAGCTTCATGTCGGCGAAGAACTTCGTGAAGTCCATGTCGGGTGCGAATTGCGCGCCGCCCGGCTTGGATTGTGGACCGCTGGCCATGGCCGGCTCCTTTTCCCTGGGGTGACGGCGGACAGCTTACGCCCGCCGTGGTGGCAGAGGCTACCCGATCGCCGTTCACGAAGGCCAACGCCTCGCGGGCCAGCAGTTGTTGGGACAATTTGCACCATTGTGGAGATCGTACCGGCGCCGGTTGCACGTGTGAGGCTTCCTGCGCAATCTGGCGATCATGGCGTGGAAGGAGCGACATCAATGGCGGTCATCGACGACTGCACGATCTCCCCGTTGTCAGCCCATACGGGCGCGGAGGTCCACGGTGTCGATCTGACGCAGCCGATCGATGCGCGTCTGCGCGAGCGGCTGAACCGAGCCTTCGTCGCGCATTCGGTCCTGGTCTTCCGGGACCAGCATTTGTCACCGCCAGAATTGCTGCACGCGGTGCAGTTGTTCGGCGAAGTCTTTCCGCAGCACAATACCCGCTTCTCGCTGCCCGAGTGTCCGCTGATTCACTACATTTCCAACCAGGACCACTATCCGGACGGAAAGCGCTACATTCCGGGCGAAGGCTACCACACCGACCACTCGAACGCCGCGGAACCTCCGAAAGCGACGGTGCTGCACGCGGTGCAGCTGCCGGACCGCGGCGGCGACACGCAGTTTGTCAACATGCATCGCGCCTACGAGGACCTGCCGGATGCGACAAAGCGACGGATCGATGGATTGAAAGCGTTGCACGTTTATCAGAGCCGGCACAGCGAGCGAAAGCTGATGGCGCTCAGCGAGGCAAATCGCGAGGCGGTGCCCGACGGCGTGCTGCATCCGCTGGTACGCACGCACCCCGAAAATGGCCGCAAGGCGATCTACCTCAATCCGATCCGCATCGAAGCCATTGTCGGAATGACGGAGAGCGCGGCGCTAGCGCTGCTGGATGAGCTGCTGGCGCACGCGACTCAGCCACAATACGAGTACCGCCATCGCTGGCAGGCTGGCGACATGGTGATGTGGGACAATCGCTGCCTGCTGCACAAGGCCAACGGCGACTACGACATGGCGCAGGTGCGGTATCTGTATCGGATCATGCTCAAAGGCGACGTGCCTTCGTAATCCGCGCCGGCTTCACCTTCCGATCACGCTGACGCTTCACTTTCACAGCGGCGTTGGCATCGGTGGTCCTGGCTGCGGCCGCGGGTCCGGCCTCGGCGGTATCTCGATCGGTGGCGGCGGCGCCGGATTGGGATCGGGCTGTGGACCAGGCGGAATGTCGGGCGGAATCTCAGGAACTTGCTGTGCGTGCATCTTTTGTCTCCGTGGCACGCGCCACAACGCCTGGCGAACCGCCTGGTTGCCGCATCGCGAGCGCGGATGCGTGATCTGGCCACCTTACTTGACGTTCAGGTGATACCAAGCTTTCGCCGCGATCTTGCCGCTCTGCGGTCGCTTCGTCCTCCCACTGTGTGTGGACTGGAAGGAAGGAGGACCATACCGTGCGCAAGACAATGATAGCCCTCGCGGCCGCCACAGGAGTTCTGGGCCTCGGAACAATCGGCGCATCGGCCGTCACGCCTGCTCCGATGAACGCGTCGGATCAGGCAAGGACGATGGAGGGTTCGGCGATCCAGAAGGCCGACTATTGCGGCCCACGCTGCGAATACTGGCGCCATCGTCGCTGGGAAGAGAGCCGGCACTGGCGGGACTACCATCGCGGCTACGACCGCTACGGCTACAACAACGGCTACGGATATTACTATCGCTGACCCGTGAAGTGGCAGACGCCCCTGTGCTGCAATGCCAGGGGCGTCCGCCTCTCACACTGCCAACCGCATTGCGGATACTTCCAAGGGGCAATAGCCTCCGGGGCAGCGGGCGCCAAATCCACCGCGCTCGACCCGCAGGGAGAGTATCGCCATGACGGTCGTCACCCGCCGCAGCCTCGTCACCACCGCTCTCGCCGCCTCCGCATTTCCGCTCCGTGCCCGCGCCGCCGATGCCATCAAGATCGGCATGCCGCTTGCCCTGACCGGTCCGCTCGGTTCGGTCGGTCAGCAGATGAAGAATGGCGCCGAGCTTTGGGCAAAAGTCGAGAATGCAAAGGGCGGGCTGCTCGGCCGGCCGATCCAGCTTTTCATCACCGACACCGGCGGCGACCCCGCGACCTGCGTGCGCAAGGCGCAAGAACTGGTGGAGCGCGAGAACTGCCATGTGTTCTTCGGCATGACGCTGTCATCCGAAGCGCTGGCGGTCGTGCCGAAGCTCGCCGAGTGGAACGCGATCTTCGTATCCTCCGACAACGGCGACGGCCGCCTGACCGGCTCGTCGTTCGTGCCGAATTTCTTCCGCTCCAACATCTCGGGTCCGATGGGAGCACGCGCGGTTTCGCTGTATCTGCGCGACGCGCCGTTCAAGAGCTTCTACGCGATCGGCATGGACTACGCCTGGGGCCGCAACAGCGTGGGCGTGTTCGAAGACGAGCTGAAGAAAGCAGGGCGCGCACTGACCGGCACGGTGTTTTCGCCGACGGGGACAAAGGATTTTGCGACATACATCAGCAAGATACGCCAATCCGGCGCGGATGCGCTGTACCTGGTGCTGGCCGGCGACGACTATAATGCGTTCCTGACCCAGGCGAAGCAGTATCGCCTGTCGGACAAGGTGCAGTTGCTGACCGAGGTCGTCGATATGAGCTCGATCCGCGCAGTCGGCGACGCGGCCGTCGGGCTGATCGGCTCGACCCGCTACACCTATACGCTCGACAACCCGGCCAACAAGGAGTTCGTCGCGCTCTGGCAGAAGGAATACGGCCAGGTGCCGGACAACAATGAAGGCGAGCAGTGGCAGGCGTGCCAGATCCTAGCCGCCGGTATCACGAAAGCCGGCGGCGTCGAGACCGACAAGCTGCGCGCCGCATTGGAAACGGTAGCGATCGACGGCATCAAGGGCCATGTCGCAATCCGCGCCTGCGACCATCAGGCGGTGCAGCAGGGATACATCGTCAAGGTGGTGAAGCAGGAGGATCCGCTGCCGGTGCCGCAGGTCATCGCCACCTACCCCGGCGATCGAACCACGCCGGCTTGCAACAAGATGACCTATGATGATTGATACGGCCGCAACCAACCGAGGAGCGTAATTCGTGGCAACGATCCCCAAGACCCTGCAGCCGCATATCAACACCGCATTCCCTGATTTCGTGTGCCTGGTGGCGACCGCGTTGCCAAACGGCTACGCACAGGTCAGTCCTCGCGGCAGCACGATGGTGTTTGACGACGACCACCTCGCGCTGTGGGAACGCGGCAAGGGATCGACCAACGAGAACCTGAAGGATGGAACCAAGATCACGGTCTATTTCCGCAAACCTGCGTTGCGCGCCGACGGCACGCTGCCGAAAGGCGGCATTGCGCGCTTCTACGGTACCGCGACGATACAGAAATCCGGGCCGGCTTACGAAGAAGTGTGGCGCAAGCTGGTCCAGCCGGAGAAGGACCGCGACCCCGACAAGAAGGGCTTTGCGGTGCTGATCAAGGTGGAGCGGGCGGAGGACCTGGAAGGACTGCCGCTGACGCTCGACTGACGCACGGACCGCAGAAAGACCAGGTTCACCACAAAGACACAAAGACACGAAGGAAGACCGCGCTTTCGACTGCAACGCTTGCAAAACGTCTTCGTGTCTTCGTGTCTTTGTGGTTGAATCTTCACTCGGATGGGGCACGGAACCCCATCGCTACCACGTACAACTCGCTCGACTCCTTCCGGCTCGCTGGCGGCTTCGCATGCCGCACGGTGGCAAAGCGCCGCTTGAGCCGATCCAGGATTTGCCGCTCCGCCCCGCCCTGGAACACTTTCGCGACGAACGCGCCCCCCTCGGCCAGTGCCTCGACCGCAAATTCCAGCGCCGCCTCGGCCAGCGCCATGATGCGCAGGTGGTCGGTGGCGGTGTGTCCCGTGGTGTTCGGCGCCATGTCCGACAGCACGAGGTCGACCTTGCCGCCCAGCATCTCGATCAGCCGCGCCTGGATCGCGGGCTCGGTGAAGTCGCCCGACAGGAACTCCGACCCCGGCACCGGATCCATCGCCAGCAGATCCACCGCCACGACCCGCGCCGCGCCAGCCCGCACCGCGACCTGAGTCCAGCCTCCCGGCGCCGCGCCCAGATCCACCACGCGCGCGCCGCGACGGATCAGGTGGAACCTGTCATCGAGCTCCGCCAGCTTGAACGCGGCACGCGAACGCCAGCCCTGCTGCTTTGCCGCCTGCACGTAAGGGTCGTTGAGCTGCCGGGCCAGCCAGCGCTGCGAGGCGCCGGTTCGCCCCTTCGCGGTGCGGACCGCGACCGCGAGCCGGCGCGGTGGCGTCGTCTTGCCGGAGCGTTGGGTCATGCGGTCGGGCGGGGCTCCCGCCGGCGCGGCGCCTGGCGCGGCCGGTCAGCGCGGATCATCCGCAGCAGCATTCCTTCCCGCAGCCCGCGATCGGCCACGATGATGCGGGGAGCGGGCCACAGCCGGGTGATGGCCGCGAATACCGCGCAACCAGGCAGCACGAAATCCACCCGGTCGGGACCGACACAAGGATGAGCCGCCAGACCATCCCGTCCGAGCGCCCGTAGATTGGCAAGCGCCGCGTCGGCGACATCACTGCTCAAAACCGTTCCGTCGACCAGTGGACGCCGATATCGCAGCAGTCCCAGGGCAACGCCGGCCAGGGTAGTGACGGTGCCGCTCGTGCCGAGCAGCTTAACGCCGCCATTGCGGATCTCGCGGCCGATGCAATGGACGGACTCGAAGCTGGCCAGCCTGACGGCCACATCATCGACCATCTCCTCGAAGCCGTCGGGATCGAACCCGGCGCGCCCGAACCGCTCGGCCAGGGTAACCACCCCAACAGGGAGGGAGTCGTAGCCGATCAGCGCGGGAAGTCCGTCTGCATCGATGCGAACCCAGGCAAGCTCGGTCGAGCCGCCGCCAATATCGAACAGCAGCGCCCGCCGCCCGCCGTCAGCCAGCAGCGGGGCGCAACTTTCCAGCGCCAGTTCAACCTCCTCGCGGGAGGAAATGATGGCGATGTCGAGGCCGGTCTCGTCCTTGACCCGGGCGAGGAACTCGGAGCCATTGGCGGCGCGCCGGCAGGCCTCGGTGGCGATTGCGCGCAGGCGCCGGACGGGGCGGCGGGCGAGACGGGCGGCGCAGGCTTGGAGCGCCACGAGCGCCCGCTCCATCGCGACGGGACTGAGCCGGCCGGTCTTATGCAGCCCTTCGCCGAGGCGGACGATGCGGCTGAAGCTGTCCAGGACACGAAAGCCATCGCCCGCGGGGGCGGCCACCAGCATGCGGCAGTTGTTGGTGCCGAGGTCGAGGGCGGCGAAGGATGGACAGGAGAACCGCCGCGTGTCGGTGGTCTGCAGGTCGGCAGCGTCGGCCAGCGAGTGGGCGTTCCGCGGCATCATCAGGTTATTCTCATCCGTGCGTGCCGGAATGGGCAAGAGTCGTTTCGGCGGGTGTCCCGGATTTCATGTGGGCATGGCCTTACGGCTGCCAAGCCACTCATTCTGTAGCCCGGACCGACCAGGACGACCGCTCATGGGCGCAGTGGCTGACACAGCGAACGCCCCGCATCTGTCGCGCAAGCAGATTGTCCGGCGTAACTGACCCGAACGATCGGCCACAAAAAGCCACCTCGAATCGCACCGAAACCCGCAACAATCCAGCGGCTTGCAGCCAAGCCCGGCGAGCGCGTGGACTACTTCGACGCGGGCCATTCGGGGCTCTCCGTGCGCGTCACCGGAGCCGCCGACCGGCAGCAGGCCCGCCGCACGTGGACACTGACCTACCGCATCAAGGGCAAGCAGCGCCGGATGACCTGGGCACTGCCGGCAAGGCTCCCGGCCTATCGCTCGCGCAGGCCCGTTGGCAGCAGACGAGGCGCTGGCCCAGGTCCAAGCGGGGGTAGTCCCGCAAGAGGCCAAGGCGGCCGAGGAAGCCGCCGCGACGGCAATGGCGGAACGAAGTTGCCCAGATGAAGTGGACCGATCTCGATTTACCGGAGGGCCAATGGACCTTGCAAGCGACGGTCACGAAATCCAAACGACTCGCGATCGTGCCGTTGTCTAAACTCGCGATCGGGATTCTCGCCGATTTACCGAGGTTTGGACCGTATGTGTTCGCGGGTGCAAGCGGTAACAAACCGATCTCGGGCTACGCCACGGCAATGACAAAACTTGGTTCGCTCCCCGGTGGAGAGGCAATCAAGCACTGGACATTTCACGATCTCAGGCGCACCGCAGCGACCGAAATGGGAAGGCTGGACACTCGCGAGGATATTATCGGAAAGGTTTTTAACCACTCGGCGAAAGGCATCACTGGCCGAATTTACAATCGTTACGGGTATTTATTCGAAAAAAGCGAGGCGCTGGAAAAATGGGCCGCGTATTTGGCCAACCCGAGCAGCCCACCGACGCCAGCCAACGTCGCCGATCTGTCCGCGGCGCGGGAGCGGCGACATGCCGCCGTGTCGTGAACGATTCGCCCAGACGGATGGGCGGCAGCAGAGACACGCTGCTGCTGCGCGCAAACCGCGTAGCCGGACCACCTGATATTCTGCATCATGGACCGCGTGGTGCCCATCACCCATAGCCCACCCGGCTTTGCAGCCGTCCCCGGAAAATATTCCTTGCCACCGCCCCTCCACCTATGTTCTTGTCCCGTTCATGTCCGCCCCGCCGGCCGCCGCTGTCCAACCCAACCGCCCCGATCCCCACCAGGATCGGCCGGCCACCGGCGCGGACTCCCCCAGCGGCACCGGGCGCCTCCTCACCCTCGTCCGCACGCTGATCGACTACGGCAGGCAACTCGCCAGCACGCTGCAACAGCACACCTCCGCCACCAACCTCGCCGACGTCACGCGGCATTTCGGCACCATCGACATCGGGGAAATCCTCGCGCGCATCGCCCGCGGCCTGCTCCGCGCCGCCGCGCTCGAAACCAGACTGGCCAGCCGCCTCGCCCGCCAGCAGGCCATACCGGCCGCACCAAGCGCCCCACCCCATCGCCAACCGCGCGCTGCTCGCCCCGTGGACCGAAGCGCCAGCCCCACCGACACGAGTCTCGCCCACCTGCCCACGCCCGAGGACATAGCAGCCGAGGTCCGCCGCCGCCCGGTCGGCGCCGTCATCGCCGATATCTGTCGCGACCTCGGGATCGTGCCGAGCAACCCACTGTGGCGCGAACTCTCCCTGGCCATCATCGAAAACGGCGGCAACCTCGCCACCCTGTTCAAGGACACATTCAAGCGGATCAGCGTGTGGCTGACCGATCCGCCCGCCCCCGCGCATCCCGCGGCACCGGCACCGCACCTGCCATTCGCGGTGACGCCCGGCACTGGCCCGCCCTGAACCCGCAGGTCGGACCATTAAGGCGTGACGCACGGGCCTGCCCCGGCGAAGGCCGGGGGCCGGCCCATGGCTGGTCCCGCCGCCCGCGCGTCGACAAAACTCGCGCTGCGGACCTTCGCACGCTGCGATCAGTTCACCATGGACGCAAATGGAAACGAGCGACGATCAATTACTCGCAGCATTACACCCGATGCGGATTGGCAGATGGCAATGTATCCGCCGCCAATGCATGCGAACATGCGCAAGAGCGGCGGTGTGTGCTCACCTCACTCGCCCCCGATCCGAGCACCCTTCTCTGCGACGGAGCGTTTCATCAGCAGCACAACGAACACAAGCGCGACCATGACAACGGCCAGCACCCAGAACACATCGAAGTAGGCGAGCGACGATGCCTGTTGCTGGCGCAGGTTCGCCAGCGTCTGCAAGGCCAGTTGCTGCGCCGCGACCGGATCGCCGGTCTGCTGCAGGAACGGCCCGGTTGCCTGATCGAGGAAGGAACGCGTTGCCGCACTGAAGGGATCGAGCGATTCGCCAAGCCGCAGACTGTGGAACTGGTCACGGCGCTCCTGCACCGTCTGCGCCATCGAGGTCCCGACGCTGCCGCCCTCGTTGCGCAGCAGGCTCAACAGGCCGACCGCCGCCCCGCGCAGCGCGAGCGGCGTATAGAGGTAGGCCGCCACGTTCGCCGGCGCGAAGCACATCGCAAGGCCGACGATCAGCACCACCCGCGGCCAGACGGCCTGCCCCGGACTGATCTCCAGATTCATCTGTGACATCCAGTAATTCCCCGCGGCCATGGTCAGCAGACCCGCGGCAAGCACCCACCGCGCATCGGTTCCACGACCGAGCAGGCGCCCCACGATCGGCATGGCGACGACGGCAAAGAAGCCGGCCGGCGACATGACCAGTCCGGCGCTCAGCGCATCGTAGCCGAACAGCGACTGGAGCAAGGCAGGCAACGAGGTGCTGGCAGCATACAGCACCGCGAAGGCGCAGAAGATGATGATGCAGCAGGCGGCAAAATTCCGCTCGCGCAACGGCCGGAAATTGACTACCGGACTCGGATGCCGCAGTTCCCAGATGATCAGCCCGGCCAGGCCCACGGTGAACAGAAACACCAGCGTCTGCACACGCCAGAACGGGTCGCCCAGCCAGTCCCATTCCTGGCCCTTGCTGAGCGTCACCTCCCAACAGACGATGACGATGACCAACAGCGACAGGCCGACGCCGTCGAAGCTGAACGGCCGCTTTTGCAACTCCTTGCGCTGTGCCACCAGATAATCGGGATCCCGCAGTGTGATGGCGCACGCACCCAGCGCCATGAGGCCAACCGGGACGTTGATCAGGAACACCCACCGCCAGGAGTAGCTGTCGGTGATCCAGCCGCCGAGCGTCGGACCGACGACGGGCGCGATCAGCGCGGCCAGGCCGAACAGCGTCATGGCCACGCCTTGCCGCTCGACCGGGAAGGCGTCCAGCAGAACGCCCTGGCTCGACGGCTGAAGACCACCGCCGGCAAGACCCTGGAGCACGCGGAACATGATCAGTTGGCCGAGACTCGTGGCCATGCCGCACATGCCCGAGGCGAGGGTGAAGACAGCGATGGAGAGCAGGAAATAGTTGCGGCGCCCGAGATGCGCGATCAGCCAACCGGTGATGGGCAGGATGATCGCGTTGGCGGCCAGGTAGCTGGTGAGGACCCATTCGCCGTCGTCGACCGTGGCCGACAGCCCGCCCGCGATATAGCGCAGCGCCACGACCGCGATCGTGGTGTCGAGCACCTCCATGAAGGTCGGCACCACGACGACGGCGGCGACGATCCAGGGGTTTGTCGCCGCGCGCGATCGGGCATTCAGCGGTGTCGACGACGCAACCGCATCGGTCATTGCCTGTTGCCCGACGCGCTGGCAGTCGGACCAGGGCTCGGAGGCGGTGACATCGAGGTCTGGAGGAACTTCCCGGCATCGCGTCCGGTCGGCGGCTTGTTGATCGCGACATAGGGAACCACCGAGGTGCCGATGAACAGCGGTGTCTGATCGGCGTTGTAATCGACGAGATCGATCCGTACCGGCAACCGCTGGACCACCTTGACGA
>Ga0210402_10004015_pt1 | contig 13553 bp, 12 predicted proteins | sample IncBWC7MmetaG_FD_161055 | JGI IMG/M metagenome (GOLD analysis project Ga0210402, IMG submission 161055) | Forest soil microbial communities from Barre Woods Harvard Forest LTER site, Petersham, Massachusetts, United States - Inc-BW-C-7-M | ecosystem: Environmental > Terrestrial > Soil >...
TTCCTCTTTAATAATCTTCTCTTCGTTCTGCTCTGCTTCACCGTGCTGTGGGGCACGTGGTTCCCGAAGATCTCCGAACTGGCGCAAGGCAACAAAGTCACCGTAGGCGCGCCTTTCTACAACCGGGTGGCGATTCCAGTCGCGCTCTTGCTCCTGATTCTGACCGCCGTTGGCCCCCTGCTGGCTTGGCGCAAGACTTCCTTCGATAGCCTGAAGCGTAATTTCGCCTGGCCCACCATCGGCGCCGTCGCCGTGATGGCCTTCCTCATGATCACTCCTCCGAGTTGGGGATCTCCCTTCGGCCTGCGCCCCTGGCAGGACATCTCTTACTTCTATTCCCTGATGGCCATCGGCCTCTGCGCGCTGGTCACGCTGACCATCGCCAGCGAGTACTACCGCGGCGGCAAAGTCATCGCCGGACACACCGGCCAGGGCATGTTCGCCTCGATGGTCCAACTCACGCACCGCAACACCCGCCGCTACGGCGGCTATATCGTCCACTTCGGTGTGGTCGTGGTCATCATTGGATTCGCGGGCTCCGCTTTCAATCAGGATAAAGAACAGGAAATGGGTTACGGTGACAAGCTGACCATCGGCAGCTACACCCTTGTCTGCCGTTCTTACACCGATGAGGAATTTCCCAACTACGCCGCCGAATGGGCCGTACTCGACGTCTTCAAAGGCGGCAAGCAGATCGACACGCTGACGCCCGAGCGCCGCCTCTACAAGGCCAGCCGCCAAACCTCGACCATGCCCTACATTCGCTCGACCCTGAGCGAAGATCTTTATCTGGTCTACGAAGGCCTGAACCAGGACACCGGCCGCCCGATTCTGAAAGCGCACCTCAACCCGCTGGTCATGTGGATCTGGCTCGGCGTCTGGATTATCCTCGGCGGCACCGCCCTGGCCCTGATCCCGAACGCCCCAGCCCCAGTCCGCATCCCAGCCGCAAGACTGGTAAGCCAGCAAGCCGTCCCAGCAGTGACGGGAGACTAGATCTCAAAATGTAGGGACAGCCGCCCTCGGCTGTCCACCGGGCGCAGCCCGCTTGGTTTTGAATCTGTCTTTTGAATTTGGTTTTGAATTTTGGCTTTTGATTTTTGGTTTTGAATGCTGAAGACGAAGACTATGACGCGACCAAGACCATCCCCCCGCCGCCTGCTGCACTGCGGCCTCCTGAGTCTCGCTGTCTTCGCCTTCACCGGCGCCGGCGACCCCGCCACTCGCTTCACCGAACTCGGCCATCAGATGATGTGCATCTGCGGCTGCAACCAGATTCTTCTGGAATGCAATCACGTCGGCTGCCCCGACTCCGATGGCATGCGCAACGAACTCATGGCCGCCGTCAGCCGCGGCGACAGCGACAGCCTGGTCGAACAATCCTTCGTGCAGAAGTACGGACCCACCGTCCTCGCCGCGCCCACCAACACCGGCTTTGATCGCACCGCGTGGATCGTCCCCTTCGCAGCTCTGGCGCTGGGACTCACCATCGTGGTGATGGTCGTCCGCTCCTGGAAAAATCGTCCCGCGCCCGCCATTGCCGACGGCCTGCGCCCCGTCCGCGGCGCCGAACTCGAACAGTTTCGCGATCAGGCTCGCAAGGAGACTGACTTATGACCATTGAATTAGCCTGCTGTCTTCTCGCCACTGCGGCCGCGCTCTTCTACATTTTTTCTCCCACCACCTTTTTCGTTGGCCCGGAGAAAACCCGAGCGTCTTACCTGCGCGAGCGCAAAGACGCCGTCTACGAAAACCTGCGCGACCTAAACTTCGAATTCAAAGCCGGCAAAATGCCCGACGTCGATTACCAGTCGCTGAAAGCTTCCCTGCAAGACGAAGCCGCCACGCTCCTGGCCGAAATCGCCCGCCTCGAAGCCAAAGCCGCATCCGCGCCCAGAAGGACGAAAGGCTGAGGTTGACACCGAGCAAGCAGGCTTGGAGCACCGTGCCCCGGAGGGGCAACCGACAATAGCCCGGCGTTTCAAACGCCGGGAAAAACCAGAAAAGCGGAACCCGTCCCGTAGGGACGACTGAAATGGATTGCACTTGAGATGTTGCACCTTGAAAGGACCGCAAATTTGAAACTCCCGTTCCCTCCCTTCGGAAAGAGCGCCCTGATCACGCTGCTCCTCCTCCTCTCCTCCCTCGCCGCCGCCCAGACCCTGACCGGCACCGTCAAGAACGGCACCACCGGCCACCCCGCCGCCGGCGACGACGTCGTCCTGCTCAGCCTGGGCCAAGGCATGGAAGAAGCTGGCCGCACCAAATCCGACGCCAAAGGCAATTTCACTTTTAAACTCGACGGACCGGGCCCACACCTCATCCGCGTGATCCATCAGGAAGTCACCTACCACCGCATGGCCCCTCCGGGAACCACTTCGGTCGAGGTTGAAGTCTACGATGTCGGCAAGAAAGTCGACGGCATCACCGTGGTCGCCGACATCATGCGCTTTCAGGCCGGCCAGGGACAGCTCCAGGTCGAGCGCACCTTCGCGGTGACCAACACCTCCAAGCCGCCGCGCACCCAGATGAACGAACACAACCTCGAGTTCTACGTTCCCGACGGCGCCACGGTCGGCGAAGGCCAGGCGATGACCGCCGGCGGCCAGCCCGTGAAATCCGCGCCCGTTCCCGAGGGCGCCAACGCCAAGAACAAATACGCGTTCCTCTTCCCGCTTCGCCCCGGCGAAACCCGCTTCAATGTCATCTACACCGTTCCCTATACCGGCAGCGCGAATATCGATCCCAAGAGCGTCTATCCTCTGGAACATTTCGTCGCCATCGCGCCCAAGGCGATGGAGCTCTCGGCTGCGCCCGGCGCCAATTTTCAAGTCGCGCCCTATCCCGGGCAGCCCGATGCCAATGTGGAAGTCTCCTCCAACATGAAGCTCGGTCAGCCCATGGCGTTCAAGCTTTCCGGGGAAGGCGCGCTCGCTGCGCCGGTTGAAGAAGGCGAACAAAGCCAAGGCCAGAGCCCCGCCGCGCAAAACGAAAACCGTCCCGGCGGCGGTCTCGGACCGCCCATCGACGCTCCGCCTCCATACCAAAAGTATCAGTGGTACATCCTCGGCGGCCTGGCCGCGGCGCTGGTCGTTGGCGGATTCTACGTCGCATCCCGCCAGCAAGCCTCAAACCGCGCCGCCCGCGCCAAAGGACAGGGCCTTCCTTCGCTGGAAGACGACGAAGACTATGAATCCTCTGAGGCACCGGCACGCGAAGCCCGGAGCCAGCCTCGTCCGCAACCCGCCGCGCCCCGCACCTCTTCGTCCATGCTGCTGGAAGCCTTGAAAGAAGAACTCTTTCACCTCGAAGTCGAACGCCAGCAAGGCCGAATCAGCCACCAGGAATACGAGAGCGCCAAGTCCGCGTTAGATCAGACGCTGCAGCGCGCCCTCAAACGCGAAACGCAAAAAGCGTGACACTGAGATGTGAAACTCTACAACAACCCTGGACTTCAAATAACCAGCCTTTTAGAGTAATCTTAGGCCGCTTCGTCAAGGAGGCTTCTATGGCACAGAACGCTCCGATCGAGATGGTTCGGCATGCCTCGACGGTTTCCATTGCCTGGGGAGTTTTACTGATCGTCCTGGGCGCGGCGGCGGTGGCTTCTCCATTTCTTGCCGCTGTCGCAGTCAACGTTGCCGTCGCCTGGCTGATTGTCTTGGCCGGCGTAGTTCACTTGTTGCTCGCCTTCCGCGCACACGGAGCCGGGAGCATGGTCTGGAAGCTCCTGGTAGGGGTCGCATACGTGTGCTTCGGCGGATACCTGATCGCACGCCCCGTGCTCGGTGTGGCGTCGCTGACCTTACTGCTGGCATCGCTCTTCTTGATTGAAGGCATCCTCGACATCGTCCTGTTCGTGAAGACGCGTCCGGTCCGAGGATCGACGTGGGTGCTGCTGGATGGAGTCGTTTCCCTGCTGCTGGGCCTGATGATCTACATGCAGTGGCCGTCGAGTGCCGCCTGGGCAATCGGCACCCTGGTGGGCGTCAGCCTGATCTTCAGCGGCGTTGCGCGGGTCATGATGTCGATGGCCGTACGCAAGGTAACCAGCGCCGTATCGCCACCCTCATCGCTGGCCGCTTAGCCAGCGCTGCCCTGGCATCTCCGAGGCCTATATGTAGAACAGCGTCGAGGCTTGGGGAAATTTGTGCCCAGCGAGGCCCGAGTCAGGATGAGGGGACGAGGGACGAGCGACATAAAAAAGAGCGACATAAAAAAGTCCTACCCCACAGTGAGCCCCAGCCGCCAACCCCAGCTAACTCCTTATTCCGCAAGTTATTCCGCAAGATTTTACCCGTAACTCATTGAGCCCCTAGGATTCCCCGTCGTTTCGCCGCTAACTCGATGATTCTAATAGATCAGGGGGGAGGGGGGAGGGGGCCCCGTCAGACCGAGTTTTTCCCAAGCCGGCACCCATGCATCGCTCCACGCGGCGTAACATCCAATCAGACAGATTCGAATAATTTCTAGGCTCCACCAAACTTATGGGAAACATGTTTAAGACCGCGTTCCTGCTGACCGCGATGACGCTGCTGCTGATGTTCTTCGGCCGCTACTTCGGCGGCCAGAATGGGATGTTCCTGGCGCTGGCCTTCGCCGCCGTCATGAACTTCGTCTCGTACTTCTATTCCGACAAGATCGCGCTCGCGGCGTATCGCGCCCAGCCCGTCACGCGCGAGGAATTGCCGCGCGCCTACGCCGCTGTCGAACGCCTCACCCAGAAAATCGGCATCCCCATGCCGAAGATCTATGTGATCCCGACCGAATCGCCCAACGCCTTCGCCACCGGACGCAATCCGCAACACGCCTCGGTCGCCGTGACTCACGGGATTTTGGGTTTGCTCAATGACGAAGAACTCGAAGGCGTGCTCGCTCACGAACTCGGCCACGTCAACAACCGCGATATCCTGATCAGCTCGGTCGCTGCCACGCTCGCAGGCGCCATAACGATGCTCGCCAGCATGGGACGCTGGGCCATGCTCTTCGGCGGCTACGGAGGCCGCGACCGCGACCGCAGCGGTGGCGGAGGTGGCCTGACCGGACTGTTAATGCTGATCGTCGCCCCCATCGCCGCGTCGATGATTCAGCTCGCCGTCTCACGCTCGCGCGAATATCAGGCCGACGCGACAGGCGCACATTTCACCGGAAATCCCTACGCCCTCGCCAGCGCCCTGCAAAAGCTGGACACCTACTCACGCCGTATTCCGATGCAAGCCAGTCCGTCGACCGCGCACCTGTTCATCATCCAGCCGCTGTTGGGAATCAACTTCGGCGGCCTCTTCTCCACCCATCCCCCCATCGCCAAGCGCATCGAGCGCCTGACCGGAAGGCCCGCGGAGTTTACACAATAGCTGTGAGCTGCGAGTTGTGAGCTCATGTCGTCAGCCGTAAGAGGACAAGTGCAAGTCAAAGAACCGCGAGCGTTCTGGCCAATGCCGAGCAGGTTATTACTCGAAGCTCATAGCTCATAGCTCGAAGCTCGTAGCTTAAAGCCCTGTGACGTACGTAACTCCGTCCCATCGCCAATCGAATAGTAGAATCGAAACAATGTCGCCCGAGACCGCTATCGCCGTTTCTCATAAAGCCGCCGAACTCGAAAAAGCTCTCCGTCGCGTGATTCGCGGGAAAGACGACGTTGTCCGCCTCGCGCTGGTCAGCATTTTCGCCCGCGGACACTTGCTGATCGAAGGCGTTCCCGGCGTTGGCAAGACCACCCTCGGACAAGCGCTGGCGCGCGCCATCGATTGCACCTTTCAGCGCGTGCAGTTCACCAGCGACATGCTGCCCTCGGACGTGGTCGGCATTTCGATTTATTCGGCGAGCGAACAGGAATTTGAATTCAAGCGCGGCCCGGTATTCACTAATGTTCTGCTGGCCGACGAGATCAACCGCACCACGCCCAAGACGCAGTCCGCGCTGCTCGAGGCCATGAACGAAGGCCAGGTCACCGTCGACGCGCATTCCTACGAGTTGCCGCAACCATTTCTGGTGATCGCAACCCAGAATCCTGTCGAGCATCACGGAACCTATCCTCTACCCGAATCGCAACTGGACAGATTTCTGATGCGCGTGCGCATGGGATATCCCGACGCCCAGGCCGAGCGCCAGATCCTGCGCTCCGAAGCCGGAGCCGCACACCTGGACGACCTTCGCCCCGTTCTCACGGGCGCCGAAGTTCTCGAAATGCAGCAAGCGGTGAAGCAGATTCGCGTGGATGACTCTCTCGTGACCTACGCTCTCGAAATCGTGCGTCGCACCCGCGAGTCGGAATTCCTCTCGCTCGGCGTTTCGCCCCGCGGATCGCAGGCTCTCTACCGCGCCGCGCAAGCCATGGCTTTCCTCGAAGGCCGTACATTTTGCACACCGGAAGATATCAAGCCGCTGGTCGTTCCCGTCTTCGCCCACCGTGTGTCGGTGAGTGGCCTCTACGCCTCGACCCTGAAAAAATCCGAGCAGTCGGACCAAGTGCTGAAAGACATCATCGAGAACGTTCCGGTGCCGGTGTAGAGCAGCGCCAGTTCTTATTTTTTCTCTGTGTTCCTCCGTGTCCTCTGTGGTTACTTCTTGCGCCTGTCGTGAGAAAATGCGATCTCCGTGATCGCAGAGACTATCCCAGAAGCCTACGACCCCGCCGGAAGACAGGTCTCACAACCGTTCCTTCGCCGCAAGGGACCGCATCCCACATTCCCGATGGGTCGCTATGTCAGTCAGCCCCTCACTGTGAAATGCCAGACAATCCGCGAGGTTCGGCAATTTCTGGCTGGCTGCAGATACGTTTCCGACAAGAAACTATTCGACAGAGAAGAGTATTGGCAACCTCCGGACGAGTTCGAACAGCGGAAGAAGGGCGACTGCGAGGACTTTGCCTTCTGGACATGGCGCCAACTGATGGACATGGGATATGACGTTCGCCTTGTTTTCGGGCGCCACGGACGCCATGGCACGGGACACGCGTGGGTGGAATATTTCAATGACGGCAAATGCTTTCTGGTGGAACCTCTTCTTCGTAGAGTCGGCGACAAATTCCCAAGGTTGAGCACGCTCAGATATACCCCAAGGTTTTCAACATCGTGGGACGGCAAGACCCTCAGATACTTCGCTCATAAAGAGCGCCCTAGGGGACTTGCTTGGCGTCCGTTGATTCCTCTGGCTTGGGAATACTTGCGCTTCTGGTCCTGGCTTTCGCTTAGAATTTCGTGGCGTCTTCCCCGAATCGCGTGGAACATTCTTCGCCGAAGTCTCGTCAGACGCGACTCCTAGCTGCGCGGAAGGACGTCACACCGTCTCGGACCCACTTCCGGCCACGTCAATAGTGTTGGAGTGAGGACGATGTCTTTGAGGTTCGAGCCCTTGTTCAGCATCTGATTCACGGCGTCGAACTCAGCGCTGCGGCCCGCGACTGCAATTAGGTCTTTGGGTGAGGCGCCGCGCTTGACCTCCTCCCGAGCAAACGCAACTACTCCATCCCAGACGGGCTCTGACGAAAGTTGCCGCTCCGAGGAAACTTGGCTGTTTGCTTCCTGCCTTTGAAAGGAACTCGAAAACTGCACACCGGAATTCCCAAGGAGCAATCGGCAGTACGCCATCGGCAGAAATTCGACAAGGCGCGCAGCCGTCTGGGCCTCCAGGCCCTCGGCGATCAGCGCTTCATGAATCTCAATGTCTCCCCTCGAAGGTGAACTTCGAAACGCAGCCACCGCCTTTGAAATGAGTTCGTTCACTTTGCCCTTTCCTCGGGTATCAGATAATAATAGCTCCCGTCATGTCCTTCCTCCGCTTCCTCATGCTGCTCTCGCTCATCGCCTGGATCGGCGGTCTGATCTTCTTCGCATTCGTGCTCGCGCCGACGGTGTTCGCTCCGGGAGTCCTTCCCAACACTCATCTAGCGGGAAACATTGTCGGACGCGCTCTTGGCAAGCTGCACTGGATCGCCATCTTCTCCGGTATTATTTTTCTGGCCAGTTCCCTGCTGCACAGCCGACTCACCGACGGCACGGCGCATATCTTCGCCATTCGTCACGTGCTCATCTGCGGGATGCTTGGGCTCACGCTGCTATCGCAATTCTGGATCATTCCGCGCATGGACGTACTCCGCGCGTCAGTCGCTGATTTCGCAATGGTCCCGCTGGATAATCCCGATCGAGTGCAGTTCGACGCCCTGCACGCTTGGTCGACGCGCCTGGAAGGTGCGGTTCTGCTGCTGGGCCTGGTTGCGATCTACTTGACCGCGAGCGCGCTGCATAGCCCGCGCTGAATCATGTCGCCCCGGACGCTAAGTGATTTTTGCTGGATGGCGGAAACAGGTCACGACGTGATCGTTCACCATGCCCACCGCCTGCATGAAGGCGTAGCAGATGGTCGATCCGACGAACCTGAAGCCCCGCTTCTTGAGATCCTCGCTCATCGCGTCGGATTCCGGGGTTCGCGCCGGGACTTCTTTCATGGACCTCGGTGAGTTCAGTCGCGGCATGCCACCGACGAACTGCCAGATATAGACGTCGAAAGTACCGAATTCTTTTTGCACCTGCAGGAATGCTTTGGCATTGCGGACGGCCGACCCGATTTTAAGTTTGTTGCGGACAATGCCAGGATCGCGCAACAACCGCTCGATCCTGCGCCGGTCATAGCGCGCCACGCGTACGGGATCGAATCCGTCGAACGCTTTTCGGTAGTTTTCGCGCTTGTTCAGGATCGTATTCCAGCTCAGACCCGCCTGCGCGCCTTCCAGAATAAGGAATTCAAAGAGCGTGCGGTCGTCGTGCACCGGCACACCCCATTCTTCGTCGTGATAACGGATTGCGAGCTCATTGCTCGCCCAGGCGCAACGCGACGGCTTAGGAAGGTCTTCAACCACAGAGGTCACCGAGGTTCGCGATTTCCAATCTACTCCAGCGACTTTGGGTCTGATTTATTAACCGGCGACTTGGTATCGAGCAGGGAAACCAGTTCGTGGGCGCAGAGCGGAGTCCCGGCTTTGCCTTCGCGGATGATTTCTTTTGCGGTTAGCTTTTTTCCGTATAGGTTTTCGTTGGCGCCGCCATCGGAACGCAAGGTCGAGCCTTCCAGCGAGATCCCGGCGAACAAGCCTTTGCTGCGCGAGTAGGAGAGAATCTCGGCGTCCATCACGATGTCGGTGGCGCCTTCGGCGGTGCGGCCCTTGGGGCCAGCTGCGGCCGAGGCGTCCGCCCCGAGCTTCACTTTGCTGTACAGGAGAGATTCGGCGCCTTTGGGATTCATCACGAGCAGGACAAAGTCGGTGGCCTCGCCGCCTAATTGAAATCCAATGCTCACGCCTTCGAGCGCATAAAGAGCGGGCGCGCCCCACTTGCCCTTGTAGTGCTCGCCGCCACGGCAAATCATGACGCCGCGCCCATAGCTGCCGCCGATGCCGAACGCTCCCTTTTTCACGGAGGGCAGAATGATGACACACTCGGCCTTATCGATCAGATCCAGCGGAATGTCGTCCGGGATGTTCAGAATTTCCTTGAGGACGACACCGGCATCTCTCACGCGGTCTTCCTCGCGCTCGTCATTGGCAGCAAAAGTTGTAATGGCCGACATCAGGACGACGACAACAATTATGATGAATTTCTTCATGAATTCCTCCAGAGCGAGATTCTAAGAAAAAAAGTGATTCAGTTCGTTCCACTATGTTAAACCCGGAATCCGCTTGCTAAACAGGGCGCGGCAGGACCGGTGGTTCATATTGGGTGCGTAACTGGCAGAATCGGCACGTTTTGTGCCCTGACCAAACGTGTGCTCCTTTTGTAACTTGGCACTTTGGCGGCACGCTCCTAAAGTCAATCAGATAGCGGGTTCCAGCGCAGACCCGATTTCGGCATCCGGCGTGCATCCAATAGCTTGGGAGTGTGGTCAGACGCGGTTTAGAGTGAAAAAATTGGATTCTTCAGGCACGAAGTACACGAATCCGGCGTTCCGCCTTGCCACGCTTCTGCTGGCAACCTTTGTCTGGCTTGCGCCGTCGCAGGCACAATCCGCATACGTGTCAGGCGCGCCCGACCTGAGCGCATACAATGCGGGGAGCGGTTCGGCTGAGAATGCGAATGCCACTACGACTACCGATGATCCGCAGAACGCGCTGATCACGCTGCACGCCCGGGTGAATGAGGTCAACGTACTTTTTATCGCGACGGACAAGCATGGCAAGTTCGTGCGCGACTTGAATCAGAGCGACTTCAGCATTCTTGACGACCACAAACCGCCGCAGGCGATTCTGAACTTCCGCCGCGAAACCGACTTGCCTTTGCATATGGGCCTGCTGGTCGACGTCAGCGGGTCGGTGGACAGCCGGTTCGACTTCGAACAGACCGCGGCCACCAGCTTTCTGCAGCACACGCTTCGGGCCGGGTTCGACAAGGCATTCATTGTGGGCTTCAACAGCCACAGCCAGATGGCCCAGGATTACACCGACGATGTGAAGTTGCTTTCGGTGGGCGTACACAAGCTGCACGATGGCGGCGGAACAGCTCTCTACGACGCGGTCTATAAAGCGTGTAAAGAGAAATTTCTAAAAGACCGGCCGGATCGTCCGGTGCGGAAGGCGATTGTGATCGTCAGCGACGGCGAAGACAACCAGAGCGAAATCTCGAAGGCGCAGGCCATTGAGATGGCACAGCGCTCCGAGGTGATCATCTACGCCATCTCCACTGACGACAGCGGGCTGGTGATGCGTGGCGATAAAGTACTCGAGCAGTTGGCTGAAGCGACTGGCGGACGCGCGTTTTTCCCGTTCAAGATGAAGGACATTACGCATTCGTTCGCGGCGATTGAAGACGAATTGCGCAGCCAGTACGTGGTCTCCTACAAGCCCGCCAACTTTGACGCCGATGGGCGTTACCGCTCGATCGAAATCTCGTCCTTGAAGAAGGATCTGCAAGTGCGGGCCCGCAAGGGCTACTTCGCGCCGCAGCAGTAGGGCCGGCTTCCGGCTCTCGGCTTCCGCTCGTCACGTCAGACTTCAAGCCTCAGACCTTCGAGCTCTCCGCAATCCTGTTATCGCGGAATGCAAAGTTCGTGATCTCGTCCGCGTTTGCGAGGGCGCTCTTCCTGTGTTAACGTCCCATTGATTTCCGGTTCATCCTTCAGACTTCGGACTACTGAGGAGCGCGCATGACCAGCATCATCATTCTGGTAATTCTGGTTGTCATCGCCGTGGTGTTGATCGGCATGTACAACAGCCTGGTGCAGCTACGGGTTCGTTGCGATTCGGCCTGGTCCGACATTGACGTGCAGCTGAAACGGCGGCACGATCTGATTCCGAATCTGGTGGAGACGGTCAAGGGCTACGCCTCGCACGAAAAAGGAACATTTGAAAATATCGCGAAGTTCCGGTCTCAGGCCATGCAGGCAACCACGCCGGAAGGCAAGGCGGTCGCGGAGAACCAACTCACGGGCGCCTTGAAGAGCCTGTTTGCGGTGGCGGAGAACTATCCTGAACTCAAGGCCTCGGAGCAGTTCACGCAACTGCAGGGGTCTTTGAGCCAGACGGAAGACTCGATTCAGAACGCGAGGCGCTATTACAACGCCGTGGTGCGCGACCTGAATACGAAGATTCAATCGTTCCCGACCAATATTCTGGCGGGGATGTTCAACTTTACGGCGCGGCAGTTCTTTGAAACCACGGACGCGGACCGCGAACCGGTGCAGGTGAAGTTCTGACGGTTTGAGCCAGCGATTGAGTAATTTTGCAGTCGGGATTGGGTAATTGAAAATTCCAAGAACTGTTCTTCTCGCGCTGATCGTATGCCTGCTCGCGGGCGCCTCGCAGGCAAAATCCTGGCGGATCAGCGACTTTCAAGACACGATCACGGTCGCGCAGGATGGCAGCGCCGTCGTCACCGAGCATATCACGCTGGTGTTCGAAGGCGAATTTCACGGCATTCATCGTACGATTCCGATTGCGTATCCCGGGCCGAACGGGACGAATTACGAACTCTGGCTGACTGTCACCAGCGTCACCGACGGCAGTGGCGGGAAGCTCAAATACGACTCATCGACTGCGAACGGGGCTCGCGATCTGATGATTTACATTCCCGATGCGGTCGACGCGACGCGCACGGTCGAGATCGTCTATCGCGTGCGCAACGGAACGCGTTTCTTTCTCAGTCACGACGAGTTTTATTGGAACGTCACCGGGAATGATTGGCCAGTGGCGATCGATCACGCGGCCGCGACGGTGCGATTCCCAATTTCTGCGGCGGGTTCGCTCTCAGCCCAGGCGTTTACCGGCGTATACGGATCGACCCAGCGCGACGCGACTTCCAAGGTTAACGGCGCCGAGACGCAGTTCGAGACCAGGAGTCCGCTGCCCTTGCGCGGCGGGTTGACTGTTGCCGTTTATATTCCGAAAGAAATTCTCAAGGAACCCAACGCTCTGACGAAGTTTTTCTGGTTCATTGGAGGAAATCCGGTGGTCTTTCTGCCGTTCGTAACGCTGGCCGGGATGTTTGCGCTGTGGTGGTATATGGGACGCGATCCTGACCCAGGAGTTTCGGTTGCACCCATGTACGAGCCGCCGGCGGGGATTACTCCGGCGGAGGCAGGCACGCTGCTCGACGACACCATTCATCCCCGTGACATTACATCGACCATCGTCGATCTGGCGGTGCGGGGATACATCAAGATCGAAGAGACCGCGGAAAAAGTTTTGCTATTCACCCACAAGGATTACGTCTTTCATCTGCTCAAGCCGCGCGATCAGTGGGACGCAGATCCGCGGGTTGCTCTGGCTCCGCACGAGCAGGTGATGCTGGAGAATATTTTTGCCGGCGGAAACGATACGCGCCTCTCCAGCCTGAAGAACCGCTTCTACACGGCCATTCCGGTGATTCGCCAGGACATTATGGCGGCGCTGAAGAAGAAGGGGATCTACCGGCTCGACCCGGAGTCGGCGAATGGATACAGCGTAGGGGCTGCCATCGCGATTCTGGCGCCGTTCGGCCTCCTCCAATACCTGGGGTGGGCGAACTTTTTCAACTCCGCGCTTCTGCTGGTGGTGTGCATTCCGGTATCGGCGGCGATCTGGTGGCTGTTTGCGCGAGTCATGACGGCCAAGACGGTGCAGGGCGGACGGGTTCACGTGGCGGTGCTCGGCTTCCAGGAGTTCATGAATCGCGTGGATGCGGAGCGGCTGAAAATCATGCCGCCGACTACGTTCGAAAAGTTTCTGCCCTACGCGATGGCGCTGGGCGTGGAGCACCACTGGGCGCAGGCGTTTGCGGGGATCGTCAAGGATCCTCCCCAGTGGTATGTGGGGCCGGGAGGATACGTCGGGGGCTTCAATCCGATTTTCTTTTCCAGTTCCATGCACAGCATGGCGGGTGATATGCACCAGGTTTTCGTTTCGGCTCCGCGCGCGAGTTCGAGTGCGTCCGGGTTTGGTGGAGGGGGCGGCGGAGGCGGCGGATTTTCCGGTGGTGGATTCGGGGGTGGGGGTGGAAGCGCGTTTTGAGCGGACGCCGATTGTGATCGCAACGGTCGCATGGCGAATACTACTTTCCAATTATTGACCTCGCTCCGTGCCCACCTAT
>Ga0210402_10004016_pt1 | contig 13550 bp, 12 predicted proteins | sample IncBWC7MmetaG_FD_161055 | JGI IMG/M metagenome (GOLD analysis project Ga0210402, IMG submission 161055) | Forest soil microbial communities from Barre Woods Harvard Forest LTER site, Petersham, Massachusetts, United States - Inc-BW-C-7-M | ecosystem: Environmental > Terrestrial > Soil >...
TAAACCCCTGGACAGACTCCAAAATGCGTTTCCCTTTTTCCCGGGATTTGGCCATGCTCAGACCTCTGTCCGAGCAGCGTGGGTTTTGAGTTCGAGCCGGAACCCGGGCTTGTCCACCGAAATATAGGCAATATCGCGCCGGGCAGCCAGTTTCCGAATCAGGCTTTTCACGGGCGCCATTTCGGGATCGTAAGTTCGGGCAGCTGGACCGGCCGCTTTCATCGCGTCCACTTGGCCATCTGGCATCGTGGCCCGAAGCAGGAATTCTTCGTCACAGAGCGCCGCCCCGATGAGCTTGCGCAGCTCCCGCACGGGCGGCATATCAGGCTCTTTTCGGAGCTCTCGCGTCCGCGGCAGAGACTCGATTCGGTCCATCACCTCTGGCGCAATCGGCACATTGGGGCACCCAAATCTGCCGAGCGCGTAACGAATTACCTCGTCGGGGATCACTTCATAGCGTTCCTTGCTGGTGACATTCATGACCGCCTGGGCAATCAGCATCTGCGCGAACGGAGTCATCACAATCGGCCAGCCGAGTTCCTTCCGCACGCGACCTAGCTCTTCAATAACTTCGCTTTCCCTGTGGGAGACTCTGCTTTCCGCAAGGTGACGCCGCATGGTGGCAATCGTCCCTCCGGGAAGTTGGTGGTGGAGATAGTTGGCATCGAACGCCTGCGGTCGGCCCGCTGGCAGCCCTTCTGCGTCCGCCAACCGCGTGAAATAGCGACCGACTTCGGCTAACGCCTCGTCGTTAATGTCCACTTGATGACCGAGGCCGCGAAGATTGGATACAACGCGTTCGGAGGGAGGATTCGAAGTCCCATCGCTTGCCGCGCCGGAGGCGCACTGAACGGCGCTGACGCCCCATTCGGGAGCGTCCATGTAAACCAGTTCTCCCAGGCCGATCGTGCAGTGGGAGTGAAGTTCCAGCGGCTTCTCGCCAATCGCCCCTTTGACCGCAGGGATCAACGTACGTGCGCGTAACGGCGAAAGCAGGCCTCCCGGATCTTTGATGTAAATGGCATCCACATCCGGGCTTTGTGCCAACGTGCGCGCGCGCTCGACGTAGTGGGCATCGTCGTGGATAGGACTCAGCGTAAATACAAGCGCGCCGACCACGCATTCGCCGCCTGCGGCCTTCACCATACGCGCGCAGGCAACATTAGATTCGGCGTCGTTCATCGGGTCGGCGAGCGCAAAGCGGCGCAGCCCATTCTTCACCAGAGTTTGGAAGACAAGACTCATGAATTCCGGATTTGCCGTTTCCCAGGAGATGAAGCGAAAGCCGGTGGAGAGGAACTGCAACGGTGTCTTCGGCATCGCCGAAACCATCAGGCGGATGCGTTCCCAGGGGTCTTCCTTTTTGTAGCGGACAGCGACACCCATGTGTGTGGATGTGGTGAAATCAATGGCTTTGAAGCCCACGCGATCCATCACGGGCGCAATCGTAAGCGTCTTCGCCGTATCGATCCCCAGCGCGGCCCACAGGCTCTGGTTCCCGTCACGTAGCGACGTCTCCACAATTTGCAGGGTGGCCATCGCTCAAGTCTCCAGCGGCAGTGGCCGCCGCTCCAGGAAACGTGCGAGGAAAGAAGTTTCCACGCCGCCGCGCTCGAACTCTGGATCAGCCAGCACTTCCGCATGGAAGGCCAAATTTGTGGTGACGCCCTCGACGCGCGTATGCGCAATTGCCTGGCGCAGTCTCTTTAGTGCGCTCGAACGGTCTGGGCCGTGCGCGATAATCTTTGCAAAAAGCGAGTCGTAGAAGGGTGGGATATATGAGCCGCACACGACGTGCGTATCAACCCGTATTCCTTCACCGGCGGGCCACGTTACGGCCCGCACCATGCCCGGACTCGGTTGAAAGTCCTTCGCGGGATCTTCGGCATTAATCCGGCATTCCATGGCCGAGCCCTCAAATCGGGCTTCCTTTTGACTTACTCGCAAGCCGCAGCCCTCCGCGATGGCGATCTGTTCCGCAACAAGATCAAGTCCAGTTACCGCTTCGGTGACGGGATGTTCCACCTGGATGCGAGCATTCATCTCGAGGAAATAAAAAGCATCGCGCTCCGCATCGAGCAGGAACTCCACCGTGCCCGCACTTCGATATTGGAGCCGCTTGGCAAAACGCACGGCTGCTTCCAGGATCCGAGCGCGTAAATTTCCTGAGAGGCCTGAAGCCGGCGTCTCTTCAATCAGCTTCTGATAGCGGCGCTGCACGGAGCAGTCCCTCTCCCCAAGGTGGATTACGTCGCCTTTGCCGTCGCCCAAAACCTGGACTTCCACGTGGCGACCGTGCGCGACGTAACGCTCGAGATAGACACGCGCATCTCCAAACACCGCGCCCGCCTCGGCAGCAGCAAGTTCCAATGCCTGCGGAAGATCTTCCAATCGGTCGACCCGCTTCATGCCGCGGCCGCCGCCGCCACCGACCGCTTTGATCAGCAGCGGAACTCCGATCTCGCGGCCGATGACCATCGCTTCACCGAGAGTCTCCGCCGCACCGCCCGGAGCAATCGGCACTGCGCAATCCGCAGCTTCCGCACGGGCACGCAATTTATCCCCGACCGCTTCGATCTGAGCCGAGGTCGGCCCAATGAAGTTCAACCCTTCCTCTTCGCAGAGCCGCGCCAAGGCAGCACGCTCGGAAAGAAAGCCATAGCCAGGGTGGATGGCATCCGCTTTTGCGCTCAACGCTGCTTGTACGACCGTGTTGATCTTCAGATAGCTCTCGGCGGGACGCGCCGACCCGATGCAGAGAGTGCGGTCGGCGAGCCTTGCAGGCAAAGAATCCAGATCAGCCTCCGAGGCAGCCAGGACAGTTTCGATCCCGAGCGCCTTGCAGGTTCGTATCACTCGTACCGCGATCTCCCCTCGATTCGCGATCAGTATGCGCCGGATGCTCACTTCCCGGCCTCGGGACGCACGCGCAAAAGAATTTCTCCGTATTCAACCAAAGCCCCGTTCTCTCCCAGTATCTCGACCACCTCTCCCGCCACTCCCGCTCGCATGGAGTTCATCAACTTCATAACTTCGATGATCCCAACTACGGTGTCTGCATTCACCTTCGTGCCTACTTGAACGAACGGGAGCTCGCCGGGTTTGGGCGCTCGATAAAAGATTCCTAGCAGCGGAGAGAGAACATCCGCGAGCCCCGGCTCCGAAGGTGGCTTGGCTTTTGGGGTGGCGTGGCGCGTTGTGGGAGCGGATGTCGCGGGAAAGCTTTCACTCTCATGAGCTGGAGGCACACGTGCGGCAGAGCCACGTTGCAAATTCAGCTTTATCCCGTTTATTTCAAGCGACAAACTGTCAAAGTTGGATTCCTCCAGCAACCGCATGATCTCGGCCACATCCTTGGCCGTAAGGGTCATCGGCGCCCTCCAAAAATGTTCATCACGTGCAACAGCGGATTGGCCTCCGGTTTTGCAACGGGGACGCGATCCTTGACGGACCACACCGTTTCCGGGCGGCTCTGCAGCAGAAAGATTTCTCCTGATTGATCGATTGCCCATTCGATGTCCTGGGGCCTGCCGTAATGGCGCTCCACCTTGCAAGCGATATCTCTGAGCACAGTCAATTCTTCGTCGCTCACGCAGGGGATGCGGCGAATATCTTCGGAAGTCTCCACCTCTATGATGCCGCCACCCGGCGCCCGCGAATGTCTCACGTGTTTGTCGCGGATTTCGCGCACGGAAATTTCACCCGTGATTTTGGCGATGACGAAGCGGTCCGGCGTCACCTCCCCACTCACCACTGCCGAGCCCAGCCCCCAGGCTCCTTCAATGGTGATTACCGAGCGGTCGCCCGTCAGCGGGCTGCGCGTGAACATCACTCCGGAGCTTCGTGCATCCACCATGCGTTGGACAACCACGGCCATGGCCACCTTGGCTTCAGGTATGCCGCGTTTGCGTCGATAAGCGATCGAGGGAACGGAATAGATGCTGGCCCAACAGGAGCGCACAGAATGCAACGTCGCCTCGGCACCTGTTACCCAAAGGTAGGTGTCCTGCAATCCGGCAAAGCTTGCGTCTTCGGCATCCTCCGTAGTGGCCGATGAGCGCACCGCCAACGGCAAGTTTGGCCCTTCGCTGCAAAGCGCAGCGTGTGCGGCGAAGATTTCCGCCTGCAATTCTTCGGGCAGAGGCGAGTTTTCAAGACGTGCGCGCATCCGTTCCGATACGGACTTGATCCGGTCGAGTTCGTGATCGGACAAACCCTCTACGTTCGGCCGGATTGCCTCTTCCTTTTCCAGAGCGCCGAGGAAACTCTCGAACGCGGCCGTCCTCACCACAAATCCGGGTGGCACCCCAACGCCCGCGCGTGTCAGTTCACCCAGAGAGCCGCCCTTGCCGCCCACCGCCAAACGGTCTTTGAGCGCAATATCGGCGAACCAACTGACGTTTTCGGACGAGTGCATAACCAACCCGGACTAGAGATAGAGCTGCTTGTTGATAGGAATGCCGTGCTCGCGGCAGTAGGTTTCGTAGTGGTTGATGAACCAGAAGACGTCGAGCGTCTCGGTGAACTTGCCGTTGTCGTCGTAGAACTCGATAGGTCCCTGGAGCCAGGCGAACAACTTGACGCCCTTGGGGTGGTCGCTCACCAGCGTGTGGATAAGTCCTGGGGTCTCATAGATGAAGTCACCGGGACCCGCGACCCAGTCATATTCGAGATAGCGCGTGCTGCCTTCCAGGCAGAACATGACCACCGTGCCGCGATGCTTGTGTGTCCCGATGACGCCTGCGGACTTGAGCCACAAAATGTTGCTGTAGATGTTATGACGGGTATCAAAGACGAGGTGGCGGATGGCGGCGTTCGGTCCGAAGGGCACCCACGGGCTTTCTTTTTCTGAACAACTGACAAACGCGCCGGGGATGCCATGGCGCTTGATGACGTCCGAGTAGGCTTCTGGAACGTCAACAATCTTGTAGGCGGTCGAAAAGGGTGTCGCCTTTTTCGTTGAGGGAGGTGCCTCAGTCTTATTCAGGTCGAGCATTGATTTATCCTCCTAGTCGGTCGCAGTCAGGCCGGCCCCTGGTTCAGCGCACTGAATCTCCACCGAGACTAGCCAGCTTGCTGGGTTCGCGCAACCTTAATTCTCGGGACACCCTCGGTCCGCACGGATCCGGCTAATCCAGAATCGTCACGATTCCTCGCCCGCCATCCACGCGGATGCGCTGACCATCTCTGATCCTTTGCGTTGCCGTGCCAGTTCCCACGACCGCCGGCAAACCGTACTCCCGCGCCACGATGGCCGCGTGGCTCATCGAACCACCGATATCGGATACCGCCGCGGCGATCTTCTGAAAAATGGGTGCCCACGTCGGATTGGTAATGTGACAGACGAGGATCTCGCCTCTCCGCAAGTTACCGATTTCTTCCACCGACTTCACTACCCGGGCTATGCCCTCCACCACTCCGCTGGACGCAGCGAATCCTTTGATCTCCTTGGAATCGGGCTCTTCGCCGGCTTTCAGCCATGCGTCCAGGCTTTCGCGGGTGATCCCCCACAGCATGACAATGGCGGGATCGTCGATGATGTCAGGCACCGGCCCAAGAGCCGGCGGAGTCTCGTGCTGGGCCCATTCTGCGATGGCCGCTTTGCGTTCCTTCACAATGGCAGGCCACCGCGCGGGTCCTCGCGGAGGCGAACCGTTTGACCAGGAAGTCATCAGATCGATGATCGCTGTCTCAAGTTCATAGTGCGTCAGTTGGAAAACATCCTCCGTGTCCTCAAAAAATCCGCTCTCCGTCAAGAGGCCGCCGAACTCCCGGATCTTGTTAAAAAATAAATTCGTGTACCAGTGTTCGCAATAAAATTTATGTCCTTCGACATAAGGGAACACGCGGTGAGCCAGTTCGATCATTTGATCGTAGACCGCGCGATCCTCGTCGGTTTCCAGGAGAGCTCGGTAATCCTCAATCAGCTTCTTGCGTTCCGCCATCAGCTTGTCGATCGGCCGCTCGAGTCGCTGGCCCGATTTCGCATTGGCGATATAGCCTGGCAATGCTGTGAAAGGCATCGAGAGATCATCGTTCCACGAACGGTGCTGGTGGTAGAAACCGTCGCCCACGTTGATGTTGAACCACGGGTCACGCGAAACCGCCAGCTCTTCCAGCCACGCTTTACCGGGCGCACCTAGTTGTTCAAGAGCCTTGATAATTTCCTTGGGTGAGGCCCCGTCCACAAGAACGTCGTCAACACCAAGCTCGATCGCGCGCTTTGCAAGCCTCCTGAGTTCGTCATCGGGCCGGAAAATTTCCGCCTGGATGCCCGCCACCATCCGGGCCACCGTTTGATCGCTAATCTCCGGAAACGCCTTCTTGCAGAACATAAAGAAAGTCAGGTAGGCCCCATAGCCAAGCAAGAGAAACTCAAAATGGTGGTGCCACATCCGGAAGTATCCCTCGAGAGTTTTTTGGTATATGTCGAGGAGGTAATGATTGGAAGCGATGCCGCGTCCGGCGTGCACATGCTGGAGGGGCTCGAACTCCGGGAGTTCGGGTTTCGACAGCGACTCCGCCTCCCGGATCAACGCCATCATCTTGTCCTTCCAGTGGGCGAAAAGCCTCTCCCAATTCGCGTAGTAATAAAACGCCCGGCGTTGAAATTCTTCAGTGCGGCGCGAAATTTCGGCGGGATCCGTCACCCCATTGCCACCGATGTAGATGCGGCCGCTTATGATCCGGTAGTCGATCCCGAGTGTCGTCGGCAGGCAGTGTACTCGCGTATTCGCGGCCCCCAACGCACAATACGCGGCCTCCGCCGTAATGGTGTCAAAGGCACACATGGGCTCTGGAAAGTGCATGGAGTTGTAAAACCAGAAGCGCGCGTCGTCTTCTTTACTGAACTGCATGTAGTAGGGATAGGCGGCTTGCGCTCGCTCGGTTCCGGGGATGACCTGGAGCGAACTTGGCAGCGGAAAGCACTTGGGTTTGACCGGTGCACTCATAGCCGTATCCGTCTGGCAAAACGTCGCGAATTACTCCCTTCCGGGCCGCGATGTTACCACATGATTTCTCAGCCCTTTGACCTAGCAGTGCGCTGCTTCGACTCCAATTCGCAAAACTTTTTCGTCGGAGTCCCCAAAAAGCGCTTCAAGCAGCTCAGGGCGATTTCGCTGCAGTGCGCGGCTATTCACCGTCCCCTTCTCTGTCAGCTCGCCCGCCGCACTCGATGGTGGAACATCAACAAGTAAAGCCGCAACGATGCGGTTGGAACTCCCCGTTCCGGCCGCAGCAATCTCGGCCAAGCGCTCGTGAAAAATTGCCCTCAGAGTTTTGCCCGAGGCTAGCCGGACCGGCGGAGAAGCTGGGTCCACTCCTGCGGCGGCTGCGCATGCGTCCCAATCCGGGAAAATGAGCATGCGCACATCCTTCCGGTCCGCGCCCACAACCACAACCTCGTTGGCCAGCGGCCGCAACACTTCCAGCGCGTTGAGCCGCAGCTTGCCGGCGTTCACCCGCGTGCCAGAAGTCAGCTTGAAATCCTCACTGATCCGGCCATCGAAGTGCAGCCCTGCTTTTGGCCGCTCGGGATCGATGAAACTCACCAGATCGCCGGAAAGAAAAAACCCCTGATCATCGAATGCAGCTGACGTGGCTGCCGGATCTCGCCAATAACCGGGAGTCACATTGGGTCCTCGATAGCGCACCTCGAAACTGGTATCGTGCGGCACCAACTTCAGCTCCAAACCGGCAACGGGGACGCCGACCACGCCGGGACCGTTATCATCCCGGGTGCTGAACAATGCGATCGGGCTTGTTTCCGTCATGCCCAGGCCAGTGACAGTCAAGATCTTTTGTCCGACAGTTTTCACCGCCAGACTTTCCAGCGCAAACCACGCCGCCGGTTGCATCGAAGCCGCCGCGTACCAGAGAAACTTGACGCGCTGAAAAAACTTTTCTCGCAACTCGCGATCGGTCTCGAGGTGCGGAATTAAGAGTTCATACCCACGGGGCACATTGAAATAAATTGTCGGCGAGATCCGCCGCAAGACCTCCAGACTCGCGCTGAACAAACCGGGAGTCGGCTTTCCGGGATCGATATAAAGCGTGCCGCCATTATGGAGAGTGAGGTTGAAATTACTGTTGCCGCCCGCGGTGTGATTCCAGGGAGCCCAATCCACCATCAAAGGTGGTTCGTCGGCCAGGACGGGCGCCACCTGCCGCTTCATCTGTGCATTGGCGCAAAGCATGCCGTGCGTGTTGATCACCGCTTTGGGCATGCCAGTCGAGCCGGAAGTGAACAGGTATTTGGCGACGGTTTCCCTGCCGACTCGGGCCGCCGCTGCCAGGACGCCATCCCGAAGGCTGCCATCACCTCGCAGCGAAGCGAGATCAACCATCTTCGCCGTTATAGACGCATTGCGCAGGGCGACAATGGGAATGTCCACCTGCAGGGCCTGCTCGATCGCGCGCCGATAGGATTCGCCATCCTCCACGACAATCATCCCGGGAGTTAACAGCCGAAAAGTATGAGCAAGCTTCAAATAGTCGGTGCTTTGCAGCGCATAGGCCGGTGCGATCGGCGCGAGCGGAATACCAACGTACAGCGCCGCCAGCATAATTAGTGCATGATCGACCCCGTTCGCGGCGAGAATGGCTAGCGGTCGCTCAGGACCAAGCTCAAACTGCAGTAAGCCCTCGGCTAAATTGAGGGCTTCTTCAAGTGCTTCGCCATAACGGAGCGTTCGTTCGCCGTCTTTTGTCTGCTCGACAAGGAACACGCGGTTTGGCGCTTCCCGCGCCCAGCGGTCCAGCCAGTCTCCGATCCTGTGATCGTATGGCGCCAGCGGCTCAAGCGACCGCATCAGGCAGGTGCCATCCGCGTGACGCAGCAAATCGACGTCCGGCGAAAAGAAGCGCACGGGCCGCAGCGGCGCGTTCAGGAGCGATTTTTGGTCGTTAAGTGTACTCAACGAGGGGAGCTTAATAGATGTGCCTTGCTCCCGCAAGGCCTGTGCTAAGCTTCTTCTCGAGACTGAGGAAGAGGCTCATTCCGGGCAACAGTTCGCAAACGCAAAATATGAATCGCGCTCTCAAAATCATATCCAACAGCCCGTCCAAACAGGACGACGGATTACCGGCCGACGACGAATTGTCGATCGACGTTTATGACCAGCCCGGCCACCTGATTCGCCGCGCCCATCAAATCGCTGTGTCCATGTTTTACACAACGATCGGTTACGACGTGACGCCCATCCAATACGCAGTCCTCAGAATTCTGCAGGATCACCCCGGGATCGATCAGGTCACGCTCGCGCGATACTGCGCACTGGACACTTCAACGGCCGCCGATCTCGCGGTGCGGCTGGAAGAACGCGGGCTCGTGAAGCGAATGATGCCCATGAAAAGCAAGCGTTTTCGCGTGCTCCATCTCACACCCGAGGGTGTGGTCTTGCTGAAAAAGCTGGTCCCTTCCGTTTACATGATGAATCGCCGCCTGGTGCAACCGCTGAACAAGGACGAGCAGAAGCTCTTCCTTCGTCTGCTGAAAAAATTCGTGCATCTAAATAACGAGAGAAGCCGTGCGCCCCTGGATCGCAGGCGCACCGGTGCGCAGGCTAACCCCACGACGCGCGCCGAATTGCCCCGCAGCCGCCGCAGGAAGCAAGCCTGATCAGTGCTGGCGGTCACAGGCGTGGAAACCCGTATGCCTGATTGCTTGCCCGATTTTCGCCCGTGTGAAACTTCTCGCCTGCCTCCGCCTAAAGCGCACTGAAAAAACTATCGAAATTTCTGCCGGGAATCTGGTATGTTCCGTGTACTGAATGAGAGCTGTCTGGCGATGAAGGTTGGAAACATTCCGGACGGCTGCGCTATTGCACGTCCGACCGTGACCAGGGTTGCGTCGCTCGCCAAAGTCCACGGCCGCTCCGGCGAGACTCGCAATTTTGCCAAGGGAGAACGGATATGAAAGAGAAGAGTCTGGAAGACAAGCTGCAAAGTTCGGGAAATCCAGTTTCCATGCTGCGCAATTCGCAGATCGGTGCCTACGTCTATCCAGTTGTTTCCTCGGAATACTCCAATTGGCGCGACGAGCAGCGCGCCTGGCGCGAGACCGCCGTTCTTTTCGATCAGTCGCACCACATGGTCAATGTCTATGTGGAAGGCCCGGACGCCCTCAAAATGCTTTCGCATCTGGGGACCAACAGTTTCGCGAATTTTCCGGTGAACCGCGCCAAGCAGTTCTCTCCCTGCAGCCACGATGGCTTTGTCATCGGCGACGGCATTCTTTTTCATCTCGAGGAAAACCGGCTGGTTTTCGTCGGCCGCGCACCGACCGGAAATTGGATTCAATTCCATGGCGAGACGGGCGGGTACAACGTCAAAATCGAGAAGGACGACCGGTCACCTTCCAACCCCAAGGGAAAAGCGGTTGCTCGCAGTTGTTACCGTTATCAGATCCAGGGTCCCAACGCTCCCCAGATCCTCGAAAAGATAAACGGCGGGCCGGTTCCGGAGATCAAGTTCTTCAACATGGGAGTAATCCAGATTGCCGGACGCAAAGTCCGTGCACTGCGCCACGGCATGGCCGGCGCCCCGGGATTGGAAGTCTGGGGTCCGTACGAGGAACGCGAGGAAATCCGGGAGGCGATCGTAAGCGCCGGTAAGGAGTTCGGTCTACTCGAAGTGGGCGCGAGAGCTTATTCCACGAACACCCTGGAGTCGGGCTGGATTCCATCGCCGCTTCCCGCGGTTTATACCGGCGAGAAGATGAAGGCCTACCGGCAGTGGTTGCCTGCATCGGGTTATGAAGCCAGCGGCTCGCTGGGCGGCAGCTTCGATTCCAGCAATATCGAAGACTACTATATGACTCCGTACGCCTTGGGTTACGGACCCTTCGTCAAATTCGACCACGACTTCATCGGAAGAGAAGCGCTCGAAAAAATGTCCGGAAAACCACAACGGAAGAAGGTGACATTCGCCTGGAACTCGGAGGATGTCGTGAAGGCGCTTTCCTCCCTATTCGAGGCGGGAGATCCGTATAAATACATCGATTTACCGCAATCGAACTATGCTTCGGCGTCCTACGACAAAGTGCTGAGCGGCGGAAAAACTGTGGGCACATCGATGTTCACGGGCTATAGTTACAACGAACGCTCGATGTTGTCGCTGGGCGTGGTCGACGCCGATATCGAGATCGGCACGGAAGTCAGACTACTTTGGGGTGAGGCTGGCGGTGGGTCAAAGAAACCAACCGTCGAACGCCACAGGCAATTGGAAATTCGGGCGATTGTGAGCCCGGTGCCTTACTCAAAGGCGGTTCGGGAAACGTACGCGAAGGGCTGGCGCATGGCGCAAGTGTGAGTAGAGATGGATCTACTGCGCTAGCTGTGCGTTAATCCAATCCATGGTCTTATTGAATCCGCCGAAAACAAAGAAATGGAGTCCGGCGATTCCTGGTGGCAGCGAGGCGGTCTTTCCACCCTCGGTGGAAACTCCAAGCCCCTGAATTATGGGTTCCGGCCCCTTTTCGATGAGCAGCCTGGCGAACGATGAATTTTCCGTTAGCACATGGAGTGAATTGCCAATTCCACACCTTACCGCGTAGCGTGCCAACGTAATCGGCCCCGCAGGGCCGGCAAGACCCACGCGCACCGGCACATCAATCCCTCGGGCACGAAGCCGCCGCAACCAGCTAACGATTGGCTCTGGTTTGAAGCAGAACTGAGTCACTATCGAAAGTTGCAATCCAGAATTACGCGCGAAACCCACCTTTGCCTCGAGAGCTTCGTCCAAAATGGTTTCGGAAATGCGCGGGTTGCCCTCGGGAAAACCCGCAACGGCCATACGAAGAATGCCTGCCTTTTGAAACACGCCGGTTTGTATTACGGCGAGGCTGCTCTCGTAAGGTCCGGCCGGTATAGGACGGTCGCCACCGATGATCAGGATGCGGTCCACGCCAGCCTCACCTGCCAGACGCGCAGCAAGTTGCTCGAGTTGTGTCACGCTCTCAAGATGCCGCGCACCAATGTGCGGCACGGGGAAGAGACCGGAGCGCCGCAACTTTCCCGCTGCCGCAATCATGTCCGAGGGGTCTGTGCCTGGTATCCAGGTGAGGAAAACCTCCGTTTCTCGATCGAGTCGCCCAGGCGCCAAGTCCAAAGTCTTTTTCTCACGTGGATGCAGTTCGATCGAAAAACCCTGCAGCATCTGGGCGATGCTGTGCGAGGCGGCGGAGATTTCGCTCATTTGAGGGTCTCTCTCAGCGGCAATGCTTTATATTCAGTATACTGAACCTAAGCGCATATTCCTTGGGATTGGGATTCCTTGTCAAGACCGATGTTCCGTTTTTCTTTCCGGCTGGTACGCTTGAGGCCAATGCCTAAGCCTGGCGGCTCCGTTAGCCCATCCGTTTGCAAGGTTTTGCGGACGCGGAAATCCAAAAGCGGCACTTCCTACTCCTAATTTCGCTCTGCTTGACACCTCCTCAGAAAAGTGAGAGGTATGGTTAAGTGTACTCAACCTCGCAAAAGTTTTACTAAGATCCCATTTTTGGTGGTGCACCTTCTTGAGGGCCTAGAGAAAGCCTGCAACAGAGGTAACCCATGCTGAATGAACCGATCATGGATGTGGCCCATCTCGGGCATCTGGAATTGCTCACTCCCAAACCCCAGGAAAGCCTGCGATTTTTTGTTGACGTGATGGGAATGTCCGAAACCGGCCGGGAGGGCGACTCGGTTTACCTGCACGCGTACGACGACTACGAGCGGCACTCCTTGAAGCTCACGGCGTCCAAGTTACCCGGACTTGGCCACGTCGCCTATCGCACCCGCACCCCGCAAGCGCTCGAACGCCGCGTTGCCGCGCTGAAAGGCTCGGGCTTTGACATGGACTGGACGGATGGCGACCTGGCGCACGGACCTGCATTCCTGTGCCAGGACCCGGACGGGCACAAAATCGAGCTCTACTACGAAACACAGTGGTACCAGCCACCACCGGAACTCCGGCCAGCTCTGAAGAATCAATCGCAACGCTTTCCTGCCCGCGGCATCAACGTGCGGCGCTTGGACCACTGGAACGGACTTGCGGCAGACATCGCCGCCAATCGCGATTTTTTTGAGAAATACTTGGGATTCCGCTTGACCGAGCAAATAGTCCTCGATGACGGATCGGAAGCCGCCATGTGGATGACCTGCACAAACAAAAGTTATGACTTTGCTTATACGCGAGACAACACGGGAAGCCACGGGCGCTTTCATCACATCACTTACGCTGTAAATAGTCGTGAGGAGGTTCTCCTGGCCGCGGATATCTGCCTTGAGAATGGCGTTCACATCGAGACGGGCCCGCACAAGCACGCGATCCAGCAAACTTTTTTCCTGTACGTTTACGAACCCGGGGGCAACCGTGTGGAGATCGCTAACGCCGGTGCTCGCCTCATTCTTGCTCCGGACTGGAAACCCATCCGCTGGAGCGAAGCCGAACGCAAGAAGGGCCAGGCTTGGGGACTCAAGACCATCGAATCATTTCACACCTATGGCACACCGCCGGTCGACGTAAAGCCAAAGGCGTGAACGGAAATTACGTGCGGAGCGGTACAA
>Ga0210402_10004017_pt1 | contig 13549 bp, 12 predicted proteins | sample IncBWC7MmetaG_FD_161055 | JGI IMG/M metagenome (GOLD analysis project Ga0210402, IMG submission 161055) | Forest soil microbial communities from Barre Woods Harvard Forest LTER site, Petersham, Massachusetts, United States - Inc-BW-C-7-M | ecosystem: Environmental > Terrestrial > Soil >...
GGTTGCCCCGGCCCAACGTGCGCGGGGACGCCGTCGACTTCAAAGTCCGTCAGCACCAACGGCACTTGCCCCACGGTTTCCTCAAGTGCCGCCGGCACGAATGCCACCGCTCCAGAGTACCCTCCGAAGTAGAGCTCGCCCCGTCGACCTTTGCTACAGGCATCCCAACCGGTAAAGTCGCTGCCCCTGAGTCCGGGAAAGAGCGTGTAGTTTGAGAACGTCTGCGTCTCTGACGAGTATTTCGAAATCCCTCGACTCGTGCTCATCCAGAGGTCACCGCGGTCATCTTCGAGTAGACATGCAATTGGGTTCGCTGGCAGCCCGTCGTGCGTATCGTAGGCCCGAATTGCACCGGTCTTGGGATCGAGGCTGTTGAGCCCATTCTGCGTGCCGATCCACAGATTCCCCTTGCGACTCAGGAGGATGTCATTTACGTCGTTGTCTCTGAGGCCGCCTGCGTCGTCGGTTGGGTTCTGGTAGACCGTAAATTGGCCGGTCGTGGGGTCGAAGCGTTGCACGCCGGAGTAGAGCGTGCCTAGCCAGAGGTTACCGGCATCGTCCTCTGTGAAGTTGTTATAAACCTGGCTGAGTCGACTTCCGCTCCTCATCCTGTAGACGGTGAACTTTCGCGCGACCGGATCGAAACGGTTCAATCCGTCCTCGGTCGCCACCCAGATGGTTCCCTTGCGATCCTGGTACACGCGCTTCACCGTATTTTGGCTGAGGCTTTGCGCATCCGACGGATCGTGTCGAAAAGTTTCGAAGTGTCGCGTGCGCGGGTCGTAACGAGTGACTCCCATCGCGTACGTTCCCGCCCAGATGTTGCCTTCGCGGTCCTGGGCGACCGAGACAACCATCGGCTTTGTGCCAAGCCCAAGTTCGATAAGCTCGCGATGGGCAGTTTGCCGGTCGATGCGGTTGAGCCCATGGTCATTGCCGATCCACAAGATGCCGTCCCGATCCTCGAAAATAGCGTTGACGAAATCCTGCGTGAGACTGTTCGGATCTCCCGGGATGTTTCGAAAGACTTGAAATCGCTGTGAGCCCCGTCCGAAATAGTTGACCCCGGCCGAGGCCAAGCCAGTCCACAGATTTCCGTCGCGGTCCTGCATTAGCGAGAAAATTTCGTTTTCCTCAATGCTGTGCGAGTCCTGCGGTTGGTAGCCGTAGTGGAGGAAGCGGGTGCGCTCGCGATTGAGGCACAATAGACCAATCCCTGGCGAACCCAACCACAGATTTCCATCCGGGTCTTCCGCGATTCCCATGACACCCGTTAGTGCACTCGCATCCGGATCTCGCTCGTAGAAGGAGTAGGGGGTCAGAGCGTTGGTCTCAGGGTCGAACTGGACCAGGCCATATCCCGTGGCGTGGGCGATCCAAAAGCGCCCTTCGTGGTCTTCAAACAAGCTGATCCGTAGCACTTCGGGGATCCGGATATGGCGCATGACGCGACCCCGGGCCCGGTCGAACTCAATCAGTCCTTGGCTCGTACCGACCCAGAAGCGTCCATGGGAGTCCTGGCCGCTCCAGTTGACATCATTTGTCGGCAAGCTGACCGGATCTTGGCTATGCCGGAAATGCGTGATCTCGCCGGTGGCGGGATCCAGGCGATCGAGTCCCGAGCCTGTGGCTAGCCATAGCATGCCTTCCCGGTCCTGGGAGATGTGCACGACCACATTGTCGGGATGGCTGCTTTCGTCCGGCTCCACACGGTAGTGCGTGAAAACCTCGGTCCGTGGATCGAGACGGTCGAGACTCTGACCCCAACCGATCCAGATCATGCCCGCGCGGTCCTTGAAGAGCGCGGTTACGAACGCACCGCCAGCCGAATTCTTGTTGCCCGGCTCGTGTACAAAGAGCTTGAACTTGTAGCCGTCATATCGATTGACACCGTATTGCGACCCAAACCAGATGAAACCCAGATCATCCTGGATGATCTGCTCGACGCGCGTCTGGGATAGGCCGTCCGCGGTAGATAAACGGTGAACGGTCAGGCCCATTGCCTCCTGCACGGGTGGCCGAATCGCATGGCCCCACACCGCGGCATCGCGATCCAACTCCGCCGCCGATAAAAGCGAGGGCAGCACTAGCAGGAGCCCCATGCTTTGCAACGCGAGTCGCCGGGTACCTGCCACCATCAAAGAGGACTCCCGTTCTAAAGGGACTGGGTGCCAGCTAGCTAGTCGTCCCTAAGGCTTTTGATCTCAACTCGGCGGCGGCCAAAAAAATGAGCATCGATCGACCATGCTCCCGGGCCCATGAGGACGACGCAAAGACTCACGGCGGCTAGCAACAGACGCAGCTCAATTGTCCCATGGGACACCGGCACCATTCCGAGCTCGAGCACGCAAACGACAATTGCCACAATCCGAGTTCCCAACCCGACCAGCAGCAACGCACCCGCAAGAACTTCTAGAACCCCCGCCAGTATTAGCAAGAAGTCCGGGTCGTGCAACCGCATTGCGGCGTCGGCGAAGAGCCCGCCGACCAACGCCAGTCGCAGAAGCAAAAGCCCCCTCCCTGGTAAGCCGTTTGGAAACGATGAAAACACCCAACGCACCGCGTCAGGCTAATTGTTAAGGGCAGATCTTGGGATGATCCGATGTAACCCTTTTGGAACCCCACTTTCGGGGGGTGCGTGCCCCGGGAATCGCGCCAGCCGCTTTTGTTGGGTGATTCGAGGCTCATTACGTGCGGCCAGCTATCGACGACCCCGCATGTCGGTTGAATCACAAGTCGATAATTCACACCCCCGTGGGAACCGTCAGTGCGAGCCACCGCGCTAGGTAAGCTCCACAATGTCGTAGCGGGCCGGTCCGCCGAAAACCTGCGGCAATACAGCAAGGCGGTGCTGCATGCCTCTGCCGTAGTGCTCCGCGGCCCCCCAATAGTGGGGTGTACACGTCCTTAGATGCTACCTGGTGGCGAAGCAAGAGTCCCACTATCCTGGGTTACCTTGATATTCAATCAGTGCGTCAATACTTCACTTGCGGATCTTGAAGCTATGGATACCAATGAATTAGCGGAGCCCATCGTGTTCCAGATCGACAGCTTTTGAGCTCATGCCGACCATGCGGCAGACCCTCGATGGTCAAAGTCATAGCGCGCGGTTGCACGAGAATCGAATTGCGTCGATCGGTCGCTTATCGGCTTCTATCGCTCATGAGGTGAGCCAGCCGGTCAGTGCGACGGTGTATAACGCCCAATCAGCTTTGGATTGGCTCAGTGATCCCGTGCCCGACATTGAACGCGTGCGCTTGGCGGTGAGCAGGATTGTAAGAGATGGCAGTCGAGCGGCGAATGTGCTGCGTTCGCTTCGTGCGCTCGCCAGGAAGGCGCCGCCTCGAAGAGATAGTTGCCACCTGAATGAGATCATCGAGGATGTCATTCAATTGACTCACGGCGAAGCTGTAGCTCAACGTGTTTCAGTTCGCGCCAATCTCGCGCGAGATCTTCCTGTCCTGCGAGGAGATAGCGTTCAACTTCAGCAGGTGATCCTAAACCTGGTGATCAATGCGATCGAGGCGATGAGCTCGGTGCCCGACGGAAAACGCGAACTTCTGATCAGCACGGAGGCCGATTCCAATCGTGCGCGAGTGACGGTTCGAGATTGCGGCCCTGGTCTCGATTCGAAGGCCCTTCACCGCATTTTTGAGGCCTTTTACACGACCAAGGCGGACGGCTTGGGTGTCGGGTTATCGCTCTGTCGATCGATCATTGAAAGCCATCGGGGAAAAGTGTGGGCATCTCAAAACCGTGGGCGAGGCGGGGCGACCTTCAGCTTCACACTGCCACTTGATCGGCCAAACGAATCGGAGAGGATCCCAACTGAAGGACCTACATCGCCGAACGCAGAGGCGCGCCGTCCTGGCGCAATTGGGTAGTGTTGTCCGGGGTCGCGCTGAAAGACGGTTCACCGAAGATTCGCGTACTGGTCGCGGATGATCATCCCGCTCTGCGGGAGGGCATAACGGCCATGCTCGAGCGCGAGAATATGGAGGTCGTCGCGCAGGCGTCCGATGGTGATGAAGCGGTTGCGTTGTATCAGATGCACAAGCCCGGGCTCACGCTCATTGACCTTCACATGCCTCGCGTGGATGGGCTCACGGGCGCGGCGCAAATTCTCAAAGGCCATCCGCAGGCGCTGATTATTGTGTTGACGAGCTACGACGGCGACGTTCGCGTATCCCGCGCACTCGATGCGGGGGTGCGTTCCTATCTTCTTAAGACAGCCCCGCCCAAGGAATTCATCGCGACGATCCACGGAGTTCTCCAGGGACACGTCGTCGTAAACCCGTTACTCCTCACCGGCACTCGGTCCTATGACGATAAACTCACGGGCAAAGAGATCAGCGTCGTGCGGCTAATCGCTCAAGGCATCCCCAATCGAGATATTGGCAAGGCGCTGAACGTCTCCGAGCACACCATCAAGGCGCGCGTGAAAAGCATCCTGGCCAAGCTCGGGGCGCACGACCGGTCGCATGCCGTCACGGTCGCTCGGGACCGAGGCTATCTCGACTTTTAAGCAATGGCTCCGCTGCGCTTCTGGAAGATCTTTGATTCCACGCCGATAGAGATTCATCGCGGGCGGTAAGCCAACCCCGGGGAGACAGCAGTCAATGAGAACTCAGTGTCCCCTAGTGCATGGCTTCATCAAATTTCAACGAAGTATACCTTTGGGTGTTTTTTGCGCTCTCTAAATCGTCTAGGTTACTGCTGACGATTTGCGCGACGGCCGCATGGCGCTACCGTCTTGGCAGCGCCTTGCTTCCAGCGGAGCAAGGGTTAGACAGCATTGGAGTGCGATTGATTTGGGCGACAGACTTGCTGTTGGGGGAGAATCACAATGCTCGCGCTCGAGGTCATCGAAATACCGGTTTCCAACATTGATCGCGCAAAAACATTTTACGCGGATCTCATCGGCTTCCATGTGGATGTCGATTACGCCCCGACGCCGCAGTTTCGCGTCGTGCAACTCACACCGCCGGGGTCCGCCTGTTCGATTCACCTGGTTTCAGGTCACGGGGCGACCCGCAACGGAAAGCTCTATCTGGTGACCGACGACCTCGCCACGGAGCGCGAAAAGCTGCTCAAGCGAGGTGTCCACATCACTCCAATTAGGCACAAAGAGCCGCTTGACACTTGGGCCGGCGGCTGGTCTGAGGGCTTGGATAGTCAGCGCCATGACTATGCGAGCGTCGCGGAATTGCGAGATTTGGATGGCAACCTGTGGGTTTTGCAGGAGCGCGGTTACCGCGGGGCGTAGGCAAGAAGCAACTCGCATCGGAGGCATTTATGGGTTTGTCGTGGCAACAAGGACCTCTGAGTGGTGTCTCTCCAGGCCACTTTCTGACTGCAACGCCACTTCCGGACCGACTTCTCTACGTTGAGCCCTTGCGCCGGCGTATGAGGGTAAAGCTCGCGGAGACATGGATTGTCGACAGCGCCGACGTTCTGCTGTTTCACGAACCGGCGAGATATCCCGTGGCATTCTTCAATATCAGTGATGTCATGACCGGCGTCTTGATTCCCGAGAACCGGACTACTCCACATCGTGACTTCGGCGTGACGGCATGGTTCGATGTGGCAGTCGGCGAGCGTCACGTGTCACGCGGCGCATGGAATTATCCCTCTCTGCCTGACTACGCGAGGTCGCTACAGGGGCGAATCGCATTTGCCTGGCGCGGGATGGATGCTTTCTACGAGGAGGAGGAACGTATCGTGGGGCACGCTGCAGATATGTACCACCGAATCGACATCCGACAAAGTGCCCGTCGCTTAATCGTGAAGGAGGGTGAGCGGATCATCGCCGATACCAGCCATCCGCTTGCGCTGTACGAGTCTGGGTTCGCTCCTCGGTGGTATGTACCACGCTGCGATGTGGATGAACGTAGCTTGACGGCCGTTGAGGTTCAAACATTTTGCCCCTATAAGGGGCTCTGCAGCTACTACGACATTGGTTCTCGCGCGCGAGCAGCTTGGTCGTATCTTCACGCGTGGCCTGAGGTTGCGCGAATCGCCAACTTCCTTTCGTTCGAGGCGGACCAACTGGAGATCTCTCTTGACGGTCAACAGCTCTTTGCCGAGCCGGGGCAGTCCGTGGTCCCGCATGGAATCGACCGAGGTCTCGATCCCGACGAAGTTTTGAACCAGCGCAAGCGGCAGCAGCCTGTAGTGGCCGAGGACCCGGCAGAGAATATCAATCGCGAGTGACCACTTTGAGTACTGCCTGATGACCCGGCTACTTTCAATTAACGTGGGTCTACCGCGCGAGGTTCATTGGCTAGGACGGGTGGTGCGAACGGCCATCTTCAAAGATCCTGTTGCGGGGTCTGTCTTTGCGGGCAAGCTTAATCTAGTTGGGGATGGACAAGCCGATCTTTCGGGACACGGCGGAGAACAACGAGCAGTACTCGTCTATCAAGCGGACTCCTATCGATATTGGAGCCAGTATCTTGCACGCTCCGATCTTAGTTTCGGCTCGTTTGGCGAAAACCTCACCGTGGAAGGCTTGGCGGACCACGAAGTATGCGTCGGCGATCGCTACGAGATTGGCGGTGCGATCTTCGAGGTGAGTCAGCCCCGAGTGACCTGTTACAAGGTCGGCTTACGTCTCAATAACCCGCAACTGCCGGCTCTGATGGTTGGCCATGGGCGCCCGGGCTTCTACTGCCGAGTGATTCAAGAGGGAAACATATGCGCGGGCGATGAAGTGAAGAAAATCGCGCAAGGGTCAATGGGAATGTCCATCGCCGAGATCGACGGCCTCCTCTACAGCGATCAGCATCCCGTCCCAAAGCTTCGCGCCGCGCTACGGATTGAAGCTCTGAGTCCCGGATGGCGCTCCTCGTTTCAGGAATTGCTGGCAGCAGCTGAAAAAGGCCAAATAGTGGGTAACCCAGGCCTTTCGGCGACAGGTACGATGACTCCGGCGTGGCCTGGGTTCCAGTCGCTGCGAGTCGTGGCGATAGTTCAACAAAGCAAGGCCGTCCGCTCGTTCGAACTCGCGGCGGCGGATTCCTCGATGTTTCCTCGATGGATGGCGGGCCAATCCGTCACGCTGAGATTCCGCCCCGATGGCTCTAATGACACGGTTCTGCGGACCTACTCCTTGTGCGGACAGCCGGGAGCCGGCACCTTCCGCATTGCCGTCAAGAATCAAGGCGGCATAGGCAGCCGTTTCTTGAACGAGAATGTGCGCATCGGCGATGGCCTTGAGGTGAGCGCGCCGCGCGGCTCCTTCGTGCTGAGGCCAGGGGCGGCGCCCGCCGTGCTCATCAGCGCCGGCATCGGAATAACACCGCTTCTTGCCATGCTGTATTCACTCGCGCAAGACCAAGAAGCCCGGCGTGACGTATGGTGGATTCACTCCGCTCGCAATGGGGCTGAACACTCCTTCAAGAAGGAGTGCAGCGAGATCCTGAACGCGATGGCTCGCGCGCGCGTGTGCAACTTCTATACGGCTCCGAATGAAAGCGACGTTCTTGGGACCGACTACGACCAGCGAGGACGCATAAACCTTGCCCTGCTTCAGAAGTTAGAACTCCCGACCTCGGGAGACTTCTATCTATGTGGACCAACGCAATTCCTCGCGGAACTCCGCGCAATGCTTACCGCCCTCACCATCGATCCAGATCGAGTCCACGCCGAGATCTTCGGCGCGCAGACGTCACTGTCTCCGGGAATCACTTCGACGCTGGCGCGAGCGCCAGGGGCGCCCCCAGGACCCGAAGGACGGGGGCCCGCGGTGACTTTTGTCCGTAGCGGTCTTACAGTGAAATGGAGTGACCAATACGAAAGTCTGCTCGGCCTCGCCGAGGCCTGCTCCGTTCCCGTACGTTGGTCTTGCCGGACTGGGGTATGCCACAACTGCGAGAGTGGGCTGATCGATGGCGCAGTGGGCTACTCTCCTCAACCGCTTGACGCTCCCGCTGCAGGGACTGTTCTAATTTGCTGCTCGCGACCTCTCTCGCAAATCGATTTAGATCTATGAATGGCTGTGACCGGCTCCGAGCGGCGAGGCCCCGGCTTCGATTCGCGCACACTCGTGAGCATTCCGTTCGCGCGCAAGGGCAATCTAAATAAAACCGCGCGAATGTACAATGCGCGGCCACCGTCGCGACAGAGACTCCCCCTTAATGGTAATGCGATTAATTGAGGAGTCGCTATGAACGCAGATGCATCGAAGATTCGATATGCCACAGCGCAGGCAGCCGGCTTGAAAATCTTCTATCGCGAGGCAGGGACACCAGGAGCGCCAAAATTGCTGCTCCTTCATGGTTTCCCCAGTGCTGGGCACATGTTCCGTGACCTGATCCCGAAGCTTTCCGACAGATTTCATATTCTCGCGCCGGATTTGCCGGGATTCGGTCGCTCAGATATGCCCCTACACACGCAATTCAAGTACACGTTTGACCATCTTGCCGACGTCATCGACGCGTTTACCGCGGCAAAGAAGTTCGACCAATTCTTTGTGTATGTCTTCGACTATGGAGCTCCTGTCGGCTTTCGCCTCGCGGTGCGCCATCCGGATCGCATACTCGGCATCATTTCTCAGAACGGCAATGCGTATGAGGAAGGGCTAAGCGACGGTTGGAATCCCATTCGCGCCTATTGGACAGATGCGACCAATGAAAACCGGCAGACGCTTCGACAATTCTTGGCGCCTGGGACCACTGAGTGGCAATATACGCACGGCGTTCCAGATCCCACGGCGATTTCCCCTGATGGGTTCTCACTGGATAATTTCTACCTTGCTCGGTCGGGCGCAGATGAAGTTCAGCTCGACTTGTTCGGCGACTACAAGTCGAATGTTGCAATGTACCCCACTTTCCAGCAGTACTTTCGCACCCACAAACCCGCGTTTCTTGCGGTGTGGGGCAAGAATGACCCCTTCTTTCTGCCGCCGGGCGCTGAGGCATTCAAGCGCGATATCCCCAAAGCCCGGGTGATATTTTATGAGACGGGGCATTTTGCTCTCGAGACGCATGCGGCAGAAATCGCTCAGGAGATCCGTAATTTCGCGAGCTGAGTAGGGCCCGGTATAGCTAATATCCCATCAAGCGACAGCCGCATTCGGTGTCAACGAGGGGCGAGATCGCCAATGCGGATGGTTGATCGCGGCTAGGACGCTTGAGATGGGTCAAGTCGGCCCTTTGAGAGAACACAGTCCCACAAGCACTCAGGAGGCCCCGCTCTGGTCGATGCCGATGATCACCCGGCGTCCGTGCCGCTATCGCTCATTACAGTGTGCAACGCTTCTTCGAACATTTCGATCACCGGCCCAGGAGCGGTCTCCATTGGGACATGATCCGCTTTCTCTGATCGGATCCGTGCCCGCATGCGTTCTGCAAGAAAGCGCTGGGCCTTGGGATTGATCATGCGATCTTCCTCCGCGATGAGATACCAGGACGGTTTTGTCTTCCATGCGGGTATCGGCGCCTTCTCGGTAATGCAAGCAATATTGATGGGACGCTGAAGAGCGCCAAAGAGGGCAGCCTGTTCGCGTGATGACTTATGCGAAAACGCGTCCGGAAAAGCTCGATCGGGCAACCAAATGAGGCCGTTCGAATCTGGCGCGACTTGCGGCGCTTTTTCGTGAGGTTTCTCCCGCGTGAAAACCTCCAACACGGTCTCACCCTCATCCGGCGTCAGAGACGCGACGAAAACCAGGCCTTTGACTTGCTCCCTGTCGACAGCGGAGACGACAGCGCCGGAATAGGCGTGGCCGCCCAATAGCACGGGACCTCCAACGTGCTCCAACGTTTGATCGAGCGCTTTCACGTCATTGCTTAAGGTTGTCATTGGAATGGCGGCCGCGACCACTCGAACCCCCTTGGACTGCAATGCCACTATTACGTTCTTCCAACTGGAGCCGTCCGCCCACGCAGCGTGGACCAACACTACTGTAATTGCTTGACTCATAAATGTGCCATCCGGCCCCTCAGAAAAGTGCGCGCAGTCCCGAGGCTTATGGACGGGCGCTGGATTGGGAATGCGTAATCTGCTCCGATCCCACAAACCCTCGAAGTGGAAACCTTCGAAGAAGACTAATAGCGGATGAATCGCAGGCAAATACTCTAATGGGTAGAAACAGGTTCCTTGCTCGTGGCATTTGGATGCCGAGCGGTAATCGATGGGCGAGAGAGATCGAGTCCTCGATGAATTGCACTTTCGAGGATGGCGAACGTGTGCTTTCCCCGCACATGATGCCCGTGCGCCGTAAGAACTCCGGCCTGGAGCGCACAGGGTATGAGTGACTCAATAAGCGACCGACGAAGTCTTCCCCTGCCTTCTGGGAGTTTGGACGCAGGGGTGGTGCCAAGATTGTTGAAAGAGGCAAGCGCATCGTTTGGACTTGGCCGCTCCCGTGTAAGGCCTTCCGAGAGCGCGGCCACGCTCATCTCTGGCACAGCAAACGTGGAGTCCGAGCGCCGAGAGCGTTGCCTCGGAGGCTTGAGCGGCTGGCAAATAAAGTCTCTCAGGGCCTACATCGAACAGCGCCTGCAGGACAGAGTCAGAATCTCAGATCTTGCGGATCACTCGAATCTCAGCCGCAGCCACTTCGGCCGATCATTCAAAATCAGTTTCGGTCTCACGCCTCAGCAGTACATTCGAAGAGAGCGTATTGCGCGCGCAAAGACTTTGATGCTCGAGTCAAATGAGTCTATCGCGAGAATCGCGGCCGCCGTGGGCCTCTGTGACCAGGCGCATCTGACGCGTGTTTTCAACCGGCTGGTGGGAGGAACTCCGAACCACTGGCGGCGCACTACACGAAGTTCAGCCAGCAACTCCGGTTAGAAAGCGAAGTCGCCTCATTGCTGAAGTACTAACGAAGCTAATCGAAGAAATATACTTTCGGGTCTTTTGTCGGTAGGGCCGCTTCATTATCGTCGGATCAGCCTGTGGTGTCCTCATGATCTAACTCAATCGGATCGCCACACGCACACACGATCGAAGATCCTGAGGAGAAGCAGCAATGACAGACAAAATCTCGGCGGCGTTTCCGTTCAAAAAACAGCGGCGCTCGATACTCGGACTCAATATGGCGTACGTGGAGGAGGGAACAGGGGACCCAATCGTTTTTCTTCACGGCAACCCGACTTCATCTTACCTATGGCGCAATGTCATTCCGTATCTGGCCCCCATGGGGCGATGCATCGCTCCCGATCTCATGGGCATGGGAGATTCCGACAAGCTGCCAAATAGTGGCCCTGGCTCATACCGGTTTGTCGATCAAGCGCGTCATTTGGAGGCCCTGCTGGAGTCGCTCGATGTCAGGAAGCGCGTCACCCTCGTGGTCCACGATTGGGGTTCAGCGCTCGGTTTTGATTGGGCCAATCGTCACCGCAGTGCCGTCAAAGGCATCGCCTTCATGGAAGCGATCGTTCGGCCTCAGGGATGGGACCACTGGGATGGGATGAACATGCGTCACCTCCTCCAAGCCCTGCGTTCAGAGCCGGGCGAAGACATGGTTTTGAAAGAAAACTTCTTCATTGAGAAGATCCTGCCGGGCGCCATACTTCGCAAGCTGTCGGACGAGGAAATGACGGAGTACCGTCGGCCCTTCAAGGAGCCCGGAGAAGGTCGGCGTCCGACACTTACTTGGCCCCGCGAGATTCCCATCGATGGTGATCCGGCCGACGTCACCGAAAGAGTGAATGCGTACGGCAATTGGCTTGCGACGAGTACCGTGCCAAAGCTCTTCTTGTGGGCACAGCCCGGTGCGCTGCTTGCGGGTGGTGCCAACCTGGCGACGGCGCGGTCCTGGCCGGCGCAGCAGGAAGTGTCAATTAAAGGTGTGCATTTCGTCCAGGAAGACTCGCCCAACGAAATCGGTCAGGCGGTCGCCAAATGGTTGAAGGGGCTGGGGTAAGCGCAACCGCAGCCTTCTCGCGTGAGCCGGCTGCGATCGCGCACTCGCCTGCATGGTAGGCGCCTCGCCTCCTCGCATTGCATTCGACGTGAGCAAGACTCTACTGGACCCTTGATTCAAGGAACTCCAAGATGACACCCGCAATCCGCCTCACACTGTCACAGCCGATCGAAGTGCTTGCGATGCGACGTGGTCCGGACGAGCGCGAGGTACTCAAAGGCCTTCGGCCCGGCGTAACCCTCATGATGGGCGATAATCCTGAACTCCCGGCGATGCCGAAGGCCCCGCGGCTCCTCGATTTCTTTCGCCTTCGTTTCGGTGACATCGCGCGTGGGCACTTGCTCCAGAGTGCGAAGATTGCGCTCGATGGAGGACATGAAGAGAAGATCGTGATGGCGTGTCTATTGCATGACATTGCCATGGGCGCACTCATTCGGGTCGATCACGGGTATTGGGGCGCGCAGCTGATCGCGCCCTACGTATCGGAAGAGATCCGATGGGCGGTTCAGTACCATCAAGCATTGCGGTTCTTCGCCGATGAAAGTGTGGGATATCAGTATCCGCCCGAGTACATTCGCTTCTTTGGCGAGGACTACCAACCCCCGGAGTACATCCGCTACGCCCACGAAGAGGCAAGGAAACATCCCTGGTACATTACATCGCGCCTGATAACGCTCAATGACAAGTACGCTTTTCAGGAAGACGCGGAGGTGGACCCAGAGATTTTCGCTGACATCATCGGTCGCCACTTTCGAGAACCATTCGAAGGTCTAGGCTTCGACGGCTCGGCATCTGCGCACATGTGGCGCAGCATGATGTGGCCAAACAACTTTCTCTAGGGTGAAAGCGATGCTTGTTGTTCGCTATCCGAGAGATGAGTCATGAGTGCCCCGACTTCGGGCGTAGCCAATGCACGCACGATCACATTGGTGTTATGCCTCCTTACGGCGCTGGTGGAAGGCATGGACCTACAGTCGATGGGGGTGGCGGCGTCCCACATCGTTGCGCAGTTGAATCTGACGAGATCTGAGCTTGGCATTGCGCTCAGCGCAAGCCCATGTGGCCTCCTAATTGGCGCCTTTATCGGTGGTCGCTTGGCGGATGTTCGCGGGCGAAAAGCTGCACTGATCTGCTCCATGGCAGTATTTGGAGTCTTCCAAATTGCAACTGTTCAGGCCCGAGGTGCGGTAAGCCTCGGTGTCATCAGGTTTCTGTGCGGAGTCGGCCTGGGCGGCGCTCTACCGAACCTGATTGCTCTGACAGCCGAGGCGAACGCTGGGCGCGACTCGCTTTTCAATGTAGTGATCACGGCTGCTGCAATGCCGTTTGGGGGTGCCATCGCCGCTTGCATAGGAATCCTCTCCGAGCACTGGGTCCTATTGTTCTACGTTGGTGGGCTGCTGCCGCTCGGGCTCGCGGCACTGATGGCCGTTAGGCTTCCAGAATCCACCCTGTTCTTGAACAATGCAGCGATTTCTCCAACGGCACCAGTCATGCCGACTGTCTCCGCACTGTTGGAGAAGAGCCATCGAGTGCAAACCTGGCTGCTTTGGGTCTCCTTTCTCGGCACGACTCTGGTGCTCTATGCACTTGTCAACTATTTGCCGCTGTTGATGCTCGCCAGGGGATTCACGTTGCAGCAATCGCTGATCATTCAAATCGTATTCAACTTGG
>Ga0210402_10004018_pt1 | contig 13546 bp, 17 predicted proteins | sample IncBWC7MmetaG_FD_161055 | JGI IMG/M metagenome (GOLD analysis project Ga0210402, IMG submission 161055) | Forest soil microbial communities from Barre Woods Harvard Forest LTER site, Petersham, Massachusetts, United States - Inc-BW-C-7-M | ecosystem: Environmental > Terrestrial > Soil >...
CCGACGCCGCGCACCGGCGGTTTGCCCATCCCGAATCGGATTTCCTCGCCTTGCTCAATATCTGGGAGGCCTACCACGGTGAGTTTGAGCAGATGACCCAGGCGCGGCTGCGCCGGTTTTGCCGCGATCATTTTCTCAGCTACACGCGGATGCGCGAATGGCGCGACGTGCATGCGCAATTGGCGGAGGTCCTCAAGGATCGGCGGGATTTTCGGATGACGTCGGTCCACGACGGCCGGCGTGCCCGGGCGGCGGATCAGGAAGACGACCGGCTGCTCTTCGCCAGTCCCGGCTACCGTGCGATCCACCGCAGCATCCTTGCCGGGCTCTTGGGCAACCTCGCGACCTGGGACGAGTCCAATCCGGGCTACAAGGCCACGCATGACCGCCGCGTGGCAATCTTTCCCGGGTCGGCGCTTTTCCAACGCACCGCCGCAGGTGGCAAAGGCGCCGGTGCCAGGCCCTCAGCGACGAAGAACCAAGGCAAAGGGCCCGTGCGCTGGCTTATGGCCGCCGAGATCATGGAGACCAGCCGTCTCTACGCGCGCACTTGCGCGCGAATTGACCCCGCCTGGGCGGTCGAACTGGCGACGCACGTCGCGCGGGTCGCTTTCAGTGAGCCATTCTGGGACGAAAAGGCGGGCCGTGTGAAAGTGAAGCAGCGAACGCGGCTCTATGGGCTGGAGATCGATAGCCGTGCGGTGAGCTATGGAAAAATCGACCCTGCCGGGGCCACCGAGATTTTTATCAGGGAGGGGCTGGTCAACGACACCATCACCTGGCCCTTCGATTTTCTCACACACAATCGGGCGCTGCGGGAACAGGTCGCCGAACGGCTGACGCGTGCCCGGCACGGCGGCTATCTTAATCTCGACGAGATGCTGTATCGTTTTTACGCCAGACGGCTGTCCCTTGCGGAGAGCGGACCGACCGGCGTTTCCTCGGTGGCCGATCTGGTAGATTTGGTGCGGGAGCGCGGTGCCCGGCAGCCGGATTTTCTTACCTTGGCGGAAACCGATCTCTTCGACCCTGATGAGGTGCGAGTGGACGAGGGGGCTTTTCCGCCGAGCGTCCCGCTGCAGAATTCCGCGCTGCCCTTGCATTACGCCTATCGGCCCGGCCGTGAGGACGACGGCGTCACTCTGGAGGTCAGTCAGGCGGAAGCACGAAAACTGTCGGCCATCGCGCTCGATTGGGCGGTGCCGGGGCATCTGGCCGGCAAGGTGGAGCATTATCTCCGCGCACTGCCGAAGGAATTGCGGCGGACATTTGTGCCGCTGACGGAAAATGCCGCCCGGCTCGCCAACGCCCTGGCGTCACGTCACCGGCTGACCGGAGGCCGAGAAACCATCGCCGAGGCACTGGCGGCGGAATTGCGCGAGACGCATCGTTTGGGAGTGACCACGGCCATGTGGGCGGGAAAGTCTCCGCCCGATCATTTGCGGGTGCGGGTGCTGGTGCGGAATGAGGCGGGAGCGGAAGTGATTGCCAGCCGCGAGTGGAATGAGATTGCCGCCGCCGTGGCGCCGGCGGCGAACCCCGGCCAGGCCCAGACCGGGGCCACGAAATGCGGGCCGGCGGCACATGGGCTGGAAAACGAGTTGCGCTACGAACTTGCCTGGCTCGAGCGGGACCTGAAAAAAATTCGCGAACTGGGGCCGCTGATCGCAACGCTCGCGCCGGCGGAAGCGCTGCAGGCGGATGCGTTCGCGCTGCTCAAAAAGCGGGCGACTGACCCGAAACGCGTCGCAGAGCCCGAATCGCCGGCCACTCTCGCCGCGGCGGTGGAAACCGCCAAGGCCGACTTGAGAAAGGAAACGCCGCGGTTCCTAACCGCGTTGCGCGACGTGCTCGATTTGCGTTCGGATCTGCTGGCGTCCAGGGATCGTTATCCAGGAATGGAAGACGAGGTTGGTGCGTTGATTGGCCCTGAATTTCTGCGGACCACGCCGCTGGAGCGGTTCTGGCAATTGCCGCGTTATTTGCGGGCGAAAAAGCTGCGGGCCGAACGGTGGAAAAAAAATCCGGTGAAGGATGCCGAGCGCGCGGCTCGACTGGCCCCGTATGCGAAGGCCCCGGCGGACGTGCGCTGGTTGGTGGAGGAATACCGGGTGAGTGTGTTTGCCCAGGAGCTCGGAACGTCCGAGCCGGTGTCGGCCGTGAAGCTCGACCAGGCGATCGCTGGGTTGCGGAACAATGAAAAGGTTATCCCGGTTTTGGCGCCGCCAGCGGTGCTTCGGCTGGATGCGATGGACTCGAAGTCGAAGCCGGTGAAGAGCTTCACTGCGCTGGATAAATTTTTCACCCGCTAGGCTGTGTTTTGGAAATAAAACGCGGAATCGTCGGCGAGACCCCGTGACCGGTGCCGATGTGGTAATAATTGCTTACTAACTTGGCCCCAGTCCGCGCTCGTAAAGGACAGCAATGTCGGCGTTCTCAACGGCCCACTTCCGGGAAATGAGACGCTTGCCAATGGCAGGTAGGTCGCAAGAATTTTACTCCGCGGACGCCAGCGCCGGTCCTTAGCCGATTTCGATAGTTCATTTGGAACCGCAGGACTGGACACCGAAAGCCCCCCTTCAGCTAGCTAAAGAACCTGCTTCAGGCGGTCTGCAATTCCCTAACGTGGGCAATATCGCGCCGGGCAATGGCTCGAAGCTGTTCCGGCAGCAGCGTAACCACGCTCACCGTCTCACCGGCCAACGTCATGAACTCGACCTCATAGCCTGCTCCATCTGCATGAACATGCACGACCGTTCCGATGTCTCCGGCTTTTAAGCCTTCTGGAATCAGGTCTCGGGTGAGCACGATGCGATTATGTTCCTCAATCATGACGTCAAAAGGGTAAGCATCCAACTCAGGCGACGGCGTCAAGCACGGCCTCGGGGTGTTTTGCCGCGACCTTCAGGAGTACTTTCGCTGGGCCAGTTGGCTTGCGGCGGCCTTGCTCCCAATTTTGCAGTGTGTCCAGGCTGATTCCGATCGCACGCGCAAACTGGGTTTGGCTGAGTCCCAGCCGGGCCCGCACGGCAGCGATGGAGTTGGGCGAGATACGGTCAATGCGGGCCACGGCCTTGTGGTTGCCGCGCAGATAAGCTCCGGCGTCGCGGACGCTTAGGAGCAGTTCATTGAATGCGGCTTTTTTCATGGGAATTCCTGTTCGACGAGATTGACGAATTGCTTCGCTTGGGCGGCGGTGAGATTGCCCTGCACGTTTTTTGCGTAAACGTAGAGGAGAAGGATTTTTTTGTGAGCAGTTAAGAGATAATAGATGACGCGAGCGCCGCCTCGCTTGCCGCGGCCAGCTAACGGACGTCGCAGCTTACGGAGCCCTTTCGCGCTTGGAATCACATCGCCGGCCTCTGGATCGAGCAGCAGTTGCAGCTCGAGTTCGAGAATGTCTGATTCCGTGAACAGCGCGGCGGCGGATTTCTCGAATGAGAAAAAGCGAACGAATTCCAAGCATTGGCCACTATACGCCAGCGACGGATAGAAGCGCAAGAAGGAATTTGGTTTATCTCGGCCGATATTCACGGCTGGTCAGGGCGGCGACGGCCGGCATGGCGTCTGGTTCGAAGGCCCAGCGAATGCGCTTCGCCACCTTGTCTCCAATACCGTTTATTTCAGCGAGGTCGGGGGCTGACGCAGAAGCCACGGCTTGAACTGATCCAAACCGATCCAGAAGCCGGGCCGCCCGTTCAGGTCCAACTGCCGGAAGCCCTTGCAAAATAAACAGCTGGCGCGCGCGCCTGCCTTTAGGCCGATAGCCGTGGCGGGAGAGGCTGCCATGAACTGCCTTGCGCGCCTGCTGCGCCAGAAACATGAGCAAACGCGCGGTCTCTGCCTGGTCTTTCGCCTGCAAAACAGCCAAACCGTAAAAAACGCTCACCGTGATGAGCGCACCCTGCAGCGCTTCCCGGCTCACGCCTTGATCGTCTTGGCCATTCCCTTCGATGACAAGGATGCCTCGCTGCGAAGAGTTGGCGAGTGCCGCTGCTTGCCGGAACAATCTCGCATCAACCACCGAACAGGCAAGATCAGCCATGGTTTTGCGTTCGACGAGAAAATGGCCTTCGACTTGAAAGTCGCCTGCTTTTAGTCTACCAATTTCCAAAGCCAGATGAGGGAAAGCTCGAAGCTCATCGATGACACCGCCGGCATTTTCACGGTCATCGGCAACGATGCGGCATTTATCCTGATAATCATTCGTCACACCTCATGGTAGCAGTGTTTTTTGGGCTCTCCGATTTTGGCGGCAAATTTTTTCGCATCGCGAAAAAATGGTGGCAAGACCCGGAATCGAAGGTCAGAGGTCGATTTTCCGGTTTTCATGATGTCTTTTGACTGCTGAAACTTGGGAAAGTTACGAGCATAAATAAAGCCGCCAAAACGCGATTTTTTTGCGCCATTCATACAATAGCTATGCGTTGCGCCCTGCCCGCCAAACGCCCGGGTCTATTTTGCGGCGGACGTGTTCACCTTTTCCATCGGGCGCGACCTGAGTCACCCGTGCGGGCGCTATTTCTCCACGCTGAATGGCCTTCATCTGCTGCACGGCTTTCAGTAGCCGTTTGAAGTTTTGTGGTTTCATGGATTAGACGCGCGGCGGAGCCTCAAAGGTATCGACCTTCGTTCTGTATCGAGTATCGGCTGCGGGCGGGTTCAAGAAAACGACAAAGTCTGGGAGCGCTGTTGACGTAGGCTTACCATTGGGGGATTTGGCTCCTGGCTCTTGCGCCCAGTCGATCAGGTGAACCGTGGCGGCCCAATTTCCGCTGGGGATGGAGACAAGCGAAGCTGCGTCACCGGGAGACCGCCCGATGTGTTCAAGCCCGCTGATCGCGAGGCTACCGGTGCTTCGGAAAAGATATGGCTCGGACGAAACTAATAGATACTGGCGTTCGCGTTCCGAAAGCGTTGCTGACGCGTTTATGTCGCCGATTCGAATTGCGCAATCGTACGCTCCGTCTGCATGGACGTTGAGCGGCACAAATGTCCCCTGATGAATGTGGCGAGATATGTCCATGTCCTCAAGTAGTTCGCGTTCCCAAGATTCATAGCTGGTGATGCTGTCAAAATGCCGCGGCTCCCAAAGGGCAACCATCCCAGAGTCGGTTCCAAATACGCGGCGGAGTAGATCGTTCATTTGTAAAGCGGACTTTTAGTCAGCCCATGATAATGCTTTCAATAGGCGCCACCTTTCGGAACGAATCCATCGTCTGCCGGGCACTTCCCAAAGGCCAACGGAGCCGTATCTCGCATGAACGGCCAAATATTCCAGACCGAAATCTTGTCTCCCGCTCGAGCATTGGCAGTGAGGTAGTCCACAAATTCTTCGAAGTCATCAAAGACCGCCGTGTGTGGCGCGCGTGATCCGCGCAGAAACTTGTGCTCGACCAGCACGGGCCCGTCTTTCTCGAGCACATTCTTTATGGTTTCTAGTTTTTCGGGCGCAGAAATCTTTTCGCCGTCGTATGTCCAATGGTCGGCTTCGACGCGGTAACCGGACTTAAATTTCATTTCAGGCATTTTCTCAGCGATCTCAGAGGATAGCGTTAATTGAGAGGGGCACCGAGGATCAGTTTAACGTCAATTCAATATCGGCCCGAATTTCGAACGGCCCGTACTCGGGATTGACGGCGTGAGCGACAATGGCGCCGTGAAAAACGTTGCCGTCCACGAAACCGATTAGTTCAGCGGATGCCTTTGAGTTCATGGTGAGAGGAGCCGGGAACGTAGCGTTGAAAAACGTCAAGCTCGGAACCGGCATGCCTTCTTTGAAGGCGAACTCCTTGTTGGACACAAAAACTGTCGGCTTCGTCGGGTCAGTGGAAAGAGCTTCCGCTTCAGTGAAGAATAGCACCTCCGAAATACCCATCGTATTCGCGAAGTCGCTGATAGCTTTCGTGACGTGAGTCGGGATGAGTCGCATCATTATTCCGCCGGCCACGCCACGGACTATAGTTCCGCCGGTGATTACGACCGAGGTGCCGATGATAACGCCCAAATACTCTGGCGCAGCGGTGTAAGTCTGCTTGCCATGGAGACTGCTGACGTACGAACGAAGCCCAGGCGCAAGCGCTACTCCACTATCGATTACATACTCCTTGAAGTCCCTCTTGATCGCGGCAGGGCTCACGATGTTGGCAAGTGAATCGAACATCTTGTCTCGCTCCTCCCAAGTAAACGAAAGGAGAAGGGCTGTCTCAGGCGTAGCAAGGGTCTGATAGACCTCGAAGTGCGTTGCCGAGATCACGCAAAAAAGAACAGCTCTAATTTCAGCGTGCACAGCGTAAGAGTAGGCCTGCTCTCGTTCATCGTCAGTGATTTCTCCAGGAGCTTTTGCTTCAATGACCCAGCGCAATCGCGGACTAGCCTCGCAGATGTAATCTGCCCTTCCTCTTAGCGGTCGGTCGGTTTTGGGTTTCTTTCCGCCAAGAAAGAAACGGTTGTAGATGAGCGGCCGTTCCGTGATCACCATCGCTGGGCTATAACCGAGCTTTTCGAGCAGAGGTCTGATCACGACTTCGCGTACGTCCATCTCGGTTTTCAAATGCTCGAGCATTGGGGTGAGCAATACTTTGACTTCAGGCGGTCTGCAATTCCCGAACGTGGGCGATATCGCGCCGGGCAATGGCTCGAAGCTGCTCTGGCAGCAGCATAACCACGCTCACCGTCTCACCGGCCAACGTCATGAACTCGACCTCGTAACCAGCACCGCCCGGATGAACATGCACAACCATTCCGAGGTCTCCGGCCATTAAGCCTTCTGCCACCAGGTCTCGGGTAAGTACGATGCGATCATGTTCTTTAATCATGATTTTGATGGGTAATCAGTTGGCTTATGGAACTGCGGGACTGGACACCGAGGGCGCCATCGGCTACGTTTTCGACCACTAAATGAGCACCGCAGTTCATCCGCTGCAAGATATCCGGCGCGCGTGTCGCGACGCTGGCAAGCTGGGCCGTGATGAATTGATCGGCATCGCCGTTGCCCGTGGATGCCGTCACTACGCGGCTTTTGTGCCGCTGGAGCTAGTCAAGGACCGGCAGGACCTACCGCAAGAGGTTTTAGGCTGCGCCCTGCTCGCCGGCCCGCAAGACGTGGAAACTTTCCGGGCCATCCGGGTCGGCGCAATGATTCTCAGCGATGCCGGCAATTTTGCGCACGCGATGGCCGATGCGGCCGACGCGTTTGGCGTCACATCGCGATTGCTCCACATTGTCCATGTCGGCGCAGAAGCCGATAACCGGCCTGATTTTTGGCGTGAGGTGCTGGCGCACCTGCCGGCCACGGATAGCGCATCGGAGGCCCGGTTCCTGCCGGATGCATCGCGGTTTTCTGTCGAGAACCGGCTGAACGGCCACGGGCGCAGCGCTGATCGGGCCTGGCTTCACACCAATTACCGGCGGTGAAGCCGCCTTTTGAGTTACAACTTGACCGAACTCGCTTCCCGTGGGATCGCATTACATGGCAATGCACAAGCCCGCGCACCCGAAAGAAGCCCCAAGTAAGGGAGCCGTTCTTGCAGCGAAGTACCGCGCCCGCGCCAACGCTATTTCAGCCGAGAAGCGGCAACGCCACCGTGCCCATGCCATGAGTTTGATTTACGGCAATCCCAAGGGTTGATCTCTTGACTTGGCCTTGACTTTTGAAACAAAAGCGTATCACTTTTGTTTCAAAATAATGAGCAAACACGCCCAGTCGACGGATACGAAGGTACTTGACCGAATCAAGCGCCATCCCGCCGGCTGGGTGTTTTCCCAGGCTGATTTCTTGGACCTTGGCAGTCCAACGGCAATTCGGCTGGCGCTGATGAGGCACGCCCGGAAAGGCACAATTCGCAGGGTTTCACGCGGCCTCTACGACCTGCCTCGCCGCCTGCCGCGGGTTGGTCCTTTGCCTCCCCCTTCCGACAAGATCGTCCGCGCGGTGCAAGGGCGTGATCGGTCTCGCGTGCTGCCCTCGGGGGCGCATGCCGCCAACATCCTCGGTCTTTCCCAGCAGGTGCCGGTCCGGGCCGTTTTTCTTACGGACGGTCGTTCCCGCGCCGTCCACCTCGGGAAAAACCAAATTCTTTTCAAACATGCCTCGGCTCGACAGATGGCGGTGGCTAACCGCATCAGCGGCACAGTTGTCCAGGCGCTGCGCTGGCTCGGGCGGAGCCATGTTGACCAAAACACCGTGGCGACGCTGCGGCGGCGGCTGAGCGACCGGGATAAAAAACAGCTTATGCAAGACCTTCGTTTTGCGCCGGCCTGGGTCGCAGACATCATGCGGCAGGTCGCACAACCGGCGGCGGCTTAATCATGGACGCATGGTTTTCATTAGCGGACGACGAAAAGCGCGGCTACTGCGAAGCCGCCGCCGCTGAATTGGGCTTGGACGCGCTCAGCATCGAAAAAGATTTCTGGGTTTGTTGGCTCTTGCGCGACGTTTTTGCTCTGCCGCAAACGGGACCGCATCTCACTTTCAAGGGCGGAACTTCGCTTTCAAAGTGCTGGAAACTGATCAGTCGCTTTTCTGAGGACCTGGATATTGTGATCGGTCGCGATTTCCTCGGATTTGGCGGTGACAAAGCGCCCGAGACCGCCCCGAGCAACAAGCAGCGTGATGCGCGCCTTGAGGAGCTGAAAGATGCCTGCCGGACCTACGTCCAGAGCACCCTAGCTTCTGAGTTGACGGCACAACTCCGGTCCCGGTTGCCAAAGGAAGTCGTCTGGAAACTGGAAACCGATCCCTCCGATCCCGATGGACAGAGTCTCCTTTTCGTTTACCCGAGCGCGTTTTCACGAGGCTCTTACTTGAGTCCCGGCGTAAAACTCGAATTTGGTGCGCGGTCAGACACCGAACCCCACGCCAGTCCCGAAATTCAATCATATCTGGCGGAGGCTCTGCCCGGCGAATTCGCCCGGGCCAAGTTCACGGTGAGGGCCGTCGCTCCCGAACGCACGTTTTGGGAGAAGGCCATGCTTCTCCACGAGGAAGGATTTAGCACCAAACCAGAGCCACGACCACGGATGGCCCGCCATTATTACGATGTTTGGAGTTTAATTCGCGCGGGCATCGCAGAAAAAGCCTTGGCCACTCCCGGCCTGTTTGAGAGCGTGGCTCAACACCGCGCCATCTTTTTCCGCAAGAAAAAGGAGGCTCAAGATTCGCTCCGGCCCGGCTCGCTCCGCATTTTGCCCTCTGCCGACCGTCGCCGGGCCTGGGAGCAAGACTACGAAGCAATGCAAGCCGCGATGTTTTTCAGGCCGCCACCCTCGTTCGACGAAATTCTGCAGACGGTCGGAGAATTCGAATCCACATTTAACCGCGAGCACCGCTGACCGTTTGGCGGGCTAAGTAACTCGGAGAAATCAGGGATTTGCATTCCTGACGAGAAGTTGTCAAAAGAGCTCCTACAAGTCCGGCTAGAACGATGAAATACGAAGTTTTCCCGCCATTTGCTTTGCCTAGACAGAATCATGGATTGTTTACACGTGATGCGGGCGAGAGGGCAGATTTCTGGGACGAACTTGATGGTTTTTGTCCAGGACTGCCAGGGGCCTGCGGGTGCTATGTGATTTCGGTTAGAAATGTTGTGTGGTATGTAGGGGTTGCTGAAAAGCAGTCGTTTCGGCACGAATGTTTTTCCCCACATAAAGTAGGAAAAATCGACGAGGCAATTTCCATCGGTAGAGGCAATTCTACGTCGGCAACACACGTTATCGCGGGGCACATCGGATTTATGTTACGCATCGCGAGGCGATCCTCGACCGGCTGGCGCTGCCCGATCCGGGCCGCGAACTCGCGACGGAGTTCGTTTACCGGCACAGGCTCAATTACGCCCAGAGAATTATGACACAGCACCTGACGTGGATGGACGAAGAACAGCGGCTGGCCGTCTGGATCGGGATGGTCGAAGAGGAGCACCGGCGGCAGGAGGAAACCATCCACCAAAGAATTGAGGTTTAGGAGCCATTAACGGCGGGCAACCAATCCAACCTTAAGAGCTTTAGCTTGGTGGGCTCGTCGCCGAGCAATACTTGCCAACGCTGTTCAATAAACCGCAATAGCTCCAAGCCACGGTCGCGAATTTCAAAGGGCGTCCAATTGTCTGAGAGGGCAATGCGATTTTCACTAAAAGAGCCTTCGTTGAAGCCGGGACTTTTTTCGGTGCCGCTTTTCTTTTCTGCGAATGAGCCATTCGAGAGGCTGGCATTCTTGGAGCGTGAAAGGGCCACCAGATTGCCGAACGAGTGCCGGAGGAAATGACGTTGTTCTTCAGTGATTCCCGAGAAAAACGCTGGCCAGTCTGACGCTTTTGGCGTCTGCGGAAATATATGCTCAATCGTGGACTGCGAACCACGAAATTCGCCCCATTTAATCTTAGCTGCGGTAGCCTTGGCCTCTTTACGAAGGTTATCTTCGTATTCGAAAAGGACATAATGAAGTCCGCTGAGCTGATAATAGCCAGATCCTCCTTTATCGAAGAGTTCATCGATCTGAACTTGGAATTTAGCGACAGTGAAGTGGCGTTCGACACGCTCACGCAGAAACTCAGCAGCAGCGGCACCGTCAATTTTCCCGGTGAAAAGCTCACGAGCAATACGTTGCGATTCATTCTCTCCGGCATTGGATTTCGTGCCAGCCAAGCTGCGAGCAAGAATTTGAAAACGCTCGGCTTGGGATAAAATATCGCGGCGCACGTCGGAAGTTTCAACTTGGGCGAGCGTTGCCAAAAACAGAGGGCGAAAAATGCCGTAGCCGAGTCGCTGCAATCGGTGAAGGGAAGCGATGACGGCGTCACCTAGTTCTGGATGCTTGTCGGGAAAGTGCAATGCGTGCCAACAACGTGCGGCGACTTGTAGGCTATCGATGTAGTCTTGTATGTGCCGGAGCGTGAGCTCACGTTTATCAAGGCGTTCAACCGTGAAATGTTTGTTGAGGAGAAACTGGGTTAGGGGATCGGCGTCACCTGAGTCTTGAAAATAGACAATCCAGTGGGCGCGGAGAAAATCATCATCATCCAGGCTGCCGGTGGTTTCTCTTCCTAGTTCTTCATATATAGTTTTCCAAACGGTATTGACGTTGCGGCGGACAGAATCCCGTTCGGCCTCAGTGTCACCCATTGCGAGGGTGGAGAGATAAATCAGACGGTTCTTTAGCAATTCAAGCCGAGTGAGAGGCTTGCCGCGATTGTTCATTGTTTCAAATGCCACGAAAACATCAATGTCGCTGGAAAGTTCGTAGAGGTTGAACAGGAACCGATGGGTCAGGGTAGCAAACCAGCGCTCTCGATCGGTTAGTGTCGCAGATACAACTTTGCCGCGAAAGAAATCGAGCGCCTGAGCTAAATTTGCGGTATAAAGTGTGCGGACTCCTGAATATTCATTCGATGGCACGCCAAGGACTTGAGTTCTAAAAAATTCGTGGCTCGGGTTGTCGTTCGCATAACCAAATAGGCAGTGCCGAAGCGAAGCACTGGGCTTTACGAGGAATTTTGCTCTGTGCTCTGCGACAGACTCGCCTGCAAAAAATTGGTCTTCAGATAGACCCTCCAATAGAGCGTTTATCAGAATGATTGATGTCGTGAGCCGTTGTTGGCCATCCACTACAAAATATGGTTTGAAACTTGCGGCCCGTATAAAACCCGCGTCGAGCGGCCACGATTCCCAGTCTTTATCTGGGGCACGTTCTAGAGTGAGCTGGCTACAATAATGAGTACGGTTGTTCCCGGCGCGCTCCAGGTCGGCCCAGAAATCCGTCAGCTGGCGGGTGCCCCAAGAATAGCCACGCTGATAATCGGGGATACGGAAGAAGCGTTTGTTGAAAAGCTCAGAAAGGCTCTGAAGTTCATTGGCCATAAGAAAGAATCCGCCAGCAGCGTGGATTCATTGCAAGCTTCTCATTTTGTTTCGGCACGCTTCTGGAACAATGGCGTAAAACGCCTCGGCTTCGACTTTAGTCATGCGGTTGAAGTAGTGGGTGCGGATCATGGATTCCGAATTGCCGAACTGCATCGCGGCATCGGCGAAGCTGCCATGGCACGAGACGAAAGCCGATATGGCCGTGTGCCGGAGGCCGTCATGGGGGATTTTGAATTTTTCGCGGATCGCCGCGTAGGTCGGCCAGTCGCCGGGGCAAATCGCCGCCGGCGTGGCCGGATACCGCTCGATCCATTGGACGAGGTTCGACGGTAGGAGCGTTTGGCGCGAACGCTTGTCCTTGGCGATATCGGCAGCGATGTGAACGACGCCATTGCAGAAATATTTCCCTGCGCCGTCACGCCCGACGGCAGCGGCGAGCTTTTTGATCTCGCCGTTGGCCATGTCGGGCCGGATGCCGGCAAACAGGCAGAGCGCGAAGAAGAGGCACCAATCCGGGTGCGCTGTCTCAATATAAGCCATGAGCGCCCGGGCCCCGTCGATTTCCAACCGTTCGGGCAGGGTGGCCAGAATCTCATATTGCGGCACTCCCTTGACCGGATTGTCGGCCAGCCACCGGCGCGGTTTAACGGTGCACCACTCGAAAAAGGTGAAAAGGTCGTTCCGATAGGTGTTCCAAGTCCTCTTTTTGATTTGGCCCTTGGATTTTAGCCAATCCATGACCTGCTTGGTGGTGACCTCGTGCAGCGGAATATCCGCGCCCACAAAGTCGATGAATCGCACGCCGGCGAGCCGCAGGTTTTCAAGATGGCCGGTGCCAACGAAAGGCCGCCGTTCTTCCACAAACTCGTGATGGGCCTCGCCCAGCGGTTTCGAGATGGCCTTTGGCGTCGTGTGCAGCGCATGCCGAAAAACCTGTCGCACGGCCTCAAGGAGCGTCAGCCCGGTGCCTTTCAGCATTTCCGATGCCGCCTCGGCCTGGGCCAGCTCTGCCAGCGTGAGCCGCGTGATCTTGGGCCGCAGGGCCGCGCCGTTGAGCACGCGTTCCGATTCCCATGCGGCCTGCGTCGCGACGGCATCCTCCATGTTAAGGAAAAATTGCTTCCGTTGCGGCGTCTTGGGGCGGATCGTCCCGAGCACGCGATAGCTCACCGTGCCTGTCGGGTTGACGACAGGCCGGATGGTCACGGACTTGGAACGCAGCGGCACACGTCGTTTGTGCGACGAGGCAAAAGCCGGCTCAATGGAGCCCTCCTGCCCTTTTTCGGGTAGTGCCTTGTCCTTTTTAGGGTAGGCGTCCGTCGCATAGTTTAAGTATGCAGTGGACGATTGGGCGGGGGCTGGAGCCCCGCTCGTGGCGGGGCTTTCTTGCGGGGCGACAGGGCCTTGCGCTTTTTCTGAAGATGGTGGCAAGACCCGGAATCGAACCGGGGACACAAGGATTTTCAGTCCTCTGCTCTACCAACTGAGCTATCTTGCCAATAGGTGAGGGGTGAGAAGAAAACGCAGCGCGGAGCACGTCAATGCATTTTGTGATGTGCTCCGTGACCGGACTCACGAACTTGGACCACTTACAATAAGAGACTGAGCGGGTTGTTGGTTACTTCTGAGGGAGTGGTTGGGATTGGGAACAATGGCAAGCTCCCGACGGAGGGAAGGCCCGGCTTGGCGG
>Ga0210402_10004019_pt1 | contig 13542 bp, 10 predicted proteins | sample IncBWC7MmetaG_FD_161055 | JGI IMG/M metagenome (GOLD analysis project Ga0210402, IMG submission 161055) | Forest soil microbial communities from Barre Woods Harvard Forest LTER site, Petersham, Massachusetts, United States - Inc-BW-C-7-M | ecosystem: Environmental > Terrestrial > Soil >...
GTCCAAAACCAGAATTTTCCAAAAACGCCCGCCCGCCACAGAATCAAGCAGCAGAGACCAAACGGTAAAATGATTCCGCCGCCAAACACCGCGACGGACAACAGTCGTTTGCCAAAACGAACGTCAATTCTGCGAAAGGATGTCATGGCAAAGGCGATTCCCGCCCACGCAGCGATGATCGCGGCGTGCTGCTTCATCAAAATTGCGGTGCCGAACAGCAGTCCCGAAGTGAAGGCTGCGAGCCAATTCCCATTTTGCCGCGCCAGCCACATGGCGCACAAACCGGCGGTGGCAAAAAACGCGGCGAAATGCGTGGCGTGTCCCGCGAGTCCGAGCATGGCCGGACTTGCGGCGAGCATGGCGTAGGCCGTGGCGGCGACAATTCCCGCCGTCACACCGAGGATTTTTCTGCCCAGCCAGAACAGCATCAACGCCGTCAGCGTCGTCACGCACAGCACGCCCAGATGGATGCCCGCCGGAGTCTGGCCGAACACGGCCATGATGAGCGCGTAGGCGGCGTAAGTGCCGGGAAATTTCATATTGTAGGCCAGATCATAAGGCGGAATGCCCTGGAGCATGAGCTGGCCGGCGTAGGCGTATTCACCCTCGTCGCGTTCGAGCGGAAAATTCAGCAGCCGGAGGCGGATGACGGCGACGAGCAGCAACACCACGACCATGAGCCACCAGGTCCAATGGCGTTGGAAAAATTGTCGGCGGTCGGCGGTCGGCGCGCCGGGCGGTTGCGTCATGCGCGGCAATTGAACAAATCAGCCGCCCGCAAACAAGTGAATTTCCCGGTGTTTCTGTTTGACCCGGTTGCATGACACGTCGCAATCTTGCGAAATGGTTTCGCCAAATCCGTGGATGATCCTGCCGTTCGCGCTGCTGCTGGGCGCGATTGCCGTCGCGCCGCTGCTGGCCGCCAAATGGTGGCTGCGTCACTATTCCAAAGTCGCGCTCGGTCTCGGTGCGGTCACGCTCGGCTATTATATTTTTGTTTTGCGCGCCGCCGCCAGCTTGGCGCACACCGGGCATGAATATGTCAGCTTCATCGCGCTCGTCGGCTCGCTTTACGTCGTTTCCGGCGGCATCCACATAGGTGTAAAAGGCGGAGCCACACCGTTGACCAACGTGATTTTTTTGTTCACCGGCGCAGTCATCGCGAATTTGTTGGGAACGACCGGTGCCGCCATGCTTCTCATCCGCCCGTGGATTCGGATGAACCAACATCGCGTTACGGCGCATCACATTGTCTTCTTTATTTTCATCGTCGCGAATGTCGGCGGCTGCCTCACGCCCATCGGTGATCCGCCGCTGTTCCTCGGTTATCTGCAAGGCGTGCCATTCTGGTGGGTCGCAAAAAATTGCTGGCCGATGTGGGCGGTCGGCATCGGCCTGCTGCTCGCCATGTTTTACGTCGTGGACAAAATCAACCTTGCCCGCGCACCGCGTGAAGCCCCTAAAAAAGAAACTGCGACCGAAACGTGGCGGTTTGACGGCCTGCCCAACCTGTTTTTTTTGGGCGTCATTCTTGGCGCGGTTTTTATCAGCCACCCGGATTTTCTCCGTGAAATTTTGATGATTGCAGCCGCGTTCGGCTCGTATTTAACGACCAAAAAAGCCGTCCACACGGCGAATCAGTTTGATTTTCATCCGATTCAGGAAGTCGCTATTTTGTTCGCCGGGATTTTTGCGACCATGATGCCCGCGCTCGACTGGCTGAATCAAAACGCCCCGCGTTTGCTTGGCCAGAATCCCGCGCCCGGTATTTTTTTCTGGGGCACAGGCGTGCTGTCCAGCGCGCTCGACAACGCGCCGACGTATCTTGGTTTCCTGAGCGCGCTGTTCGGCGTGACCGGAGCGAAAGACATCACCGGATTGCTGGGGCAAAATTCATTGCATGTCCTTGCCATCAGCGTGGGCGCGGTATTTTTTGGTGCGGCCACCTATATTGGCAACGGCCCGAACTTCATGGTCAAGGCCATCGCCGACCAGCAGAAGGTGTCCACGCCGTCCTTTTTCAGTTTTATCTTCAAATATGCACTGCCGTTTCTGCTGCCCGTGCTTTTGATCATCTGGCTGCTTTTCTTCTTCCGCAATTGAAAGTGATGATTCTGAAACATTTCCTTTGCGCGCGGCGTCTGTTTTCGGAAGATTAAGGCCAATCAGTCTGGCATCCAGCGTGCGCACACTTTATAACATCCTGTTCATCATTTTTTTCGTCCTGTCCTCGCCGTATTATTTCTGGCGGATGCGGCGGCGCGGGAACTGGCTTCCGGGTTTCGGCCAGCGTTTTGCGAAATATGACGCCAGCCTGAAACAGGCGCTGACCAACCGCCACGTCATCTGGCTGCATGCCGTCAGCATGGGCGAGGTCGGCCTCTGCACGCAGATCATCCGCGCACTTGAACCGCGCGTGCCGAACCTCAAGATCGTCGTATCCACGACCACGACCACCGGCATGGGCGAACTACGTCGCCATCTGCCAACCCACGTCAGCAAGATTTATTATCCGGTGGACCGCCGCAAATTCGTCAACCGCGCGCTGGCCACGATCAATCCCAAGGCCATCGTGCTGGTCGAGGCGGAAATCTGGCCGAATTTTCTCTGGCGCGCGCAGCGGCTCGGCATCCCGGTTTTTCTGGCGAACGCGCGGCTTTCCGAGCGCTCGTATCCGCGCTACAAAAAATTTGCGTTTTTGTTCCGGCCTTTGTTTGCATCGCTTGCCGGCGTTGGTTGCCAGAACGAAGAAGACGCATTGCACTTGCGCGAAGTCGGCTGTCGTCCCGAAGTAATCCGCGTGGTGGGCAACCTGAAATTTGACGCGGCGAAACTGGACGAACAACGCATGCTTGATGTTCCTGCGATGTTGCGGCAATTGGGCGTGCCGGCGGATGCACAAATACTGGTCGCCGGCAGCACGCATGATGGCGAGGAAATGATTCTGGCGGAGATGGTAAAACGGTTGCGCGTGAAGTTTCCGAAACTGTTTCTGGTGCTGGTGCCGAGACATTTTGAACGTTGCCGCGAGGTCGGTCAAAAACTGCGGGCGAGCGGCGTGAAATTTTTCTGGCGCAGTGAATTTTCCCCGAAGACAAAGTTGGGTGAAGGCGAAATCGAATGCCTGCTGGTCAACACCAACGGCGAGCTGCGTTTTTTTTACGAGCACGCGACGGTGGTTTTCGTCGGCAAAAGTCTCACCGCAATTGGCGGGCAAAACCCGATCGAGCCGGGCGCGCTGGGCAAGGCGATGTTGTTTGGGCCGAACATGCAGAATTTTACGGACGTGACGCGGAGTTTTCTCGCGCAAAACGGCGCGGTGCAGGTAAGTGGCCCGGAGGCGCTGGAGACGGCCATCGCCGGACTGCTGGCGTCTGAAAGCCGCCGCGCATGGTTGGGCCAAAACGCGCTCAAGGTCGTGTCGGAAAATCTCGGGGCGCTGGAGAGCACAGTGGAAATGATTCTGGCACAGCTCAAAGCCCGGGGAATTTACGTCGTGCCGAGAAAATGATTTTTCGGCGCGTTTCGCCGCTTGACGAAGTTGAAACGGCTTATCATATTCGCGTCCACTTTCATTTCGCGGAAAAAAGTGTATATTGTGAGTCGTATGTCCAAAACAAAGGTTGGCAAAACCGGCATGAATTCATCCCTGAAAGGGGAAAAACGCAGTGTCACAGCTTCAGCCGGTCCTCCTTTGGAAGCTTCCGCCGTTTTGCAGAACAATTCCAACACGGAGCTATCGGAAAAAATCAAGGAGCTGGTCCGGCTGGCACAGGAACAGGGCCAGCTGACTTACAACGACATCAGCGAGGCGTTGCCGGAAAACGAGGCGACGCCGGAAAAGCTGGACGAAATTTTTTCCAAGTTGCGCGCTCTCGAAATTGACATTGTTGATCAGGCCGAGGTGGACAATGTCAAAAAGCCCGAAAGCGAGGAGGAGGACACGTCGCGGCTGGACATTTTGGACGACCCGGTGCGGATGTATCTGAACCAGATGGGGCAGGTGGCGTTGCTGACGCGCGAGCAGGAGGTGGAGATTTCCAAACGCATCGAGGCCGCCGAGACGGAAGTGACAAAAATCATTTACAGTCTTGGCTTCGCGGGCAAGGAACACATCGCGCTGGCGGAGAAACTTCTGGTCGAACCGCCGCGCGAACGGTTTGACCGCGTCATTTTGGAAAAGAAGGTGGACAGCCGCGATGCGCATTTGCGCGCGCTTCGCAAACTTGTTGAGCGCGTCCACAAAACAGATCAGGAGGTTGACCACAAATATACTGCGTGGTGCCACGCCCACGGCAGGTCCCAGAGCGGGCGGTTGCTGGCGGCGTTCAAGCGGGCGGACCGCCAGCTTCAGGGCATGTTCCCCAAATTTTGTTACAAACAAAAAGTCGTCGAGGAAATGGCGCTCGTCGCCGAGAACATCCACGACAAATTGCAATACAGCCTCCGTGCGCTCGCCGAGGCCGAAATGCAGCGTGAATCCAGCGCGCAGCATCATTTGGTCGTGGCTGAAAAACAAAAAATCAAGGCGCTCGAAGAGTTTGTGCGGATGCCGGTGGAGGGCTTTCTCAAGGCGTTCGATTCTTTGCGCGAATTTTCGACGCATGCGCTCCAGGCCAAAACCGAAATGGTCGAGGCCAATCTGCGCCTCGTCATTTCCATCGCCAAAAAATACACGAACCGCGGGCTGTCATTTTTGGATCTGATCCAGGAAGGCAACATGGGCTTGATGAAGGCGGTGGAAAAATTCGAGTATCGGCGCGGCTATAAATTTTCCACCTACGCGACATGGTGGATCCGGCAGGCCATCACCCGTTCCATCGCCGACCAGGCGCGGACCATCCGCATCCCGGTTCACATGATCGAGATCATCAATAAATTGATGCGCGTCCACAAACGGCTGATCCAGGATTTTGGCCGCGAGCCGACACCGGAGGAACTCGCCGACGAACTTCAGTTGTCCGTGGACCGCGTGCGCGCCGTCTTGAAAATGGCGCAGCAGCCGATCTCGCTGCAATCGCCCGTGGGCGACAGCGAGGAGGCAAACTTCGGTGATTTCATCGAAGACAAGGCCGCCGAAAGCCCGCTCGACATGACGAGCTTCAGCCTGCTCAAAGGCAAATTGGGTGACGTGTTGTGCAGTCTCAATGAACGCGAACGGAAAGTTTTGGAACTGCGCTTCGGCTTGGGCGATGGCAATGCGCGCACGCTCGAAGAGGTCGGCCAGCAATTTAATGTCACGCGTGAACGCATCCGGCAGATCGAGGCCAAGGCGCTCCGCAAAATGCGCCATCCCACGCGCCTGCGGCAATTGAACGGCTTCCTGGAGATTGAAGATTTGGACCACGACTGAATTATTTGGCGACCAGACGATCGCGTATTCACCAATTCTTCGTTCAAATTGAACGCGTCTTGAAAAATCCATGTTTCACTTCGCAGTGTTTTGGTTAAACTTTTCCCGCAATGGAATACGAAGCCATCATCGGACTGGAAACCCACGTCCAGCTCAAAACGAAATCCAAGATGTGGTGCGGTTGCGCCAACCAATACGGTTCCGAGCCGAACACAAATGTTTGTCCGATTTGTCTCGGAATGCCCGGCGTGCTGCCCGTGCCGAACGACGAGGCGCTGCGGCTCACGGTGTTGACCGGTTATCTGCTCAACTGCGAGATTCCGCGCTTCGCCAAGTTCGACCGCAAAAGTTATTTTTATCCCGACGCGCCGAAGAATTACCAGCTCACGCAATACGACAAACCCTCGACACAAAACGGTTTTGTCGAATTTGAATTCAGCGGCACCGGTTCGGTGAATGGCATGGGCCGCGTTCGCATCACCCGCGCGCATTTGGAAGAAGATGTCGGCAAGAGTTTTCATTTCGACCGTAACAGCGGCGTGGATTTCAACCGCGCCGGCGTGCCGCTCATGGAAATCGTTTCCGAGCCGGACATCACGAGCGCCGACATGGCCTACGAATACCTCAACGCGCTCAAGGACATTTTGATTTATGGCAACGTGAGCGATTGCGACATGGAAAAAGGCATGGTGCGCTGCGATGTGAACATTTCCGTCCGGCCCGTCGGCACAAAAGAACTCGGCGCGAAAATTGAGATAAAAAACATGAACAGCTTTTCCGGCGTGCGCCGCGCGGCGGAATATGAGATCGCGCGCCAGATCGCAGCGGTGAAGCGCGGCGAAAAATTGGTTCAATCCACACGCCGATGGGACGACGAAGCGGGCATCACGGATGAGATGCGGACAAAAGAACACGCGCACGACTACCGCTATTTTCCCGATCCCGATCTGATGCCGCTTGCGCCGACGGATGCGTGGCTCGCCGAAGTGAAATCGCGCGTGACCGAACTGCCGCTCGCACGCAAACAGCGTTTCATGCGCGATTATCAACTGCCTGCCGGCGATGCCGAAGTGTTCAAGCGAAACATTAAATTGGCAGATTATTTTGAGGGTATAGCGAAGCAGACGAAGCAGGCAAAGGCTGTTGCCAACTGGGTCATCAACAATCTGCAAGCCAAGCTCGCTGAAGTTAACACGAAGGAAATTGCTGAACAGGCCGCGCTCGGCATTCATCCAGAGGATATGAAATTGCAGACGCTTGAGTATATGAAATTCAAGACAGAGCAGTTGCTAGAGCTCGTGAACCTCGTCGAGGCCAAGACCATCAGCAGCTCTGCCGCGCAGCAGGTGTTTGCTGAGATGTTCGACACCGGCAAGGCGCCCGCCGTCATCGTGCAAGAGAAGGGGCTGGCGCAGGTCAGCGACACGGGCGCGATTGAAAAATTCTGTGACGAAGCCATTGCCGCCAATCCGAACCCGGTGGCCGATTACAAGGCCGGCAAGGTTGCCGCGCTCAATTCGCTCAAGGGCCAGGTGATGAAACTTTCCAAAGGCAAGGCCAACCCCGCGCTCGTCGGCGAAATTCTGGAACGGAAGCTGAAAGGTTGAACAACAAAGGCACGAAGGCGCGAAGAAAACTTTGCGTCCTGGCGTCTTCGTTGTTTTAATTCTTCTTCATGTTTTCTTCCGAAATTAAATCTGTCCATTTCACGGGCATCGGCGGCACGGCAATGGCGTCCGCCGCCGCCGCGATGCTGGACAAGGGCTTCGCCGTGACCGGCTCCGATCAGAATGTCTATGAGCCGATGGCGTCGTTCCTCGCCGAGAAAAAAATCGCGGTGATGAACGGCTACGACGAAAAAAATCTTTTGCACAAACCGGATTTGGTCGTGATTGGAAACGCGATTTCGCGCGGCAATCCCGAAGCAGAATTCGTTCTCGACCACAAATTGCGCTACTGCTCGCTGCCGGAATTGCTCAAGGAATTTTTTATTCGCGGCAAACGCTCGATTGTAGTTTCAGGAACTCACGGCAAAACCACGACGACTTCGCTGCTCGCATGGGTTTTCGAGCACAACGGCTTGAATCCAAGTTTTTTCATCGGCGGCATCCCAACGAATCTCGGCCAGGGCGCACGGTTCACGGGCAGCGAATGGTTCATCATCGAGGGCGATGAATACGACACGGCATTTTTCGACAAGCGGAGCAAATTCATCCATTACCAGCCCGAGGTCGCCATCATCAACAATCTGGAATTCGACCATGCGGACATTTTTGAAAATCTCGACGCGGTCAAAAAATCTTTTTCGCATTTCATCCGGCTGATTCCGCGCAATGGGCTGCTGCTCGGCAATGGCGACGACGCGAACCTCAAGGAATTGCTGAACGTCACGCATTGCCCGGTTAAAAAGTTCGGCCTCGGCGGCGACTACGCGGTTTATGCCTTCAACATTCGTTACGGCCCGACGGCGACGGAGTTCGAGATACCCAGCTTCAAGTTTCATCTGAACATGGTTGGCGAACTAAATGTCCGCAACGCGCTCGCCGTCATCGGCGCGGCGAAGCATTGCGGCTTGTCGAACAAGCAGATCCAGTCCGCGTTCGACACCTTCAAAGGCATCAAGCGGCGCATGGAAGTGCGCGGCATTGCGGGCGGCGTGACATTGATTGACGACTTCGGCCATCATCCCACGGCCATCCGTGAAACGCTCCGCGCTCTGCGCATCAAATATCCGCGCGAAAAAATCTGGGCAATTTTCGAGCCGCGCTCGAACACCACGCGCCGGAATGTTTTTCAAACGGAACTCGCTGAATCTTTTGCCGACGCGAATGCCGTCGTCGTTTCCGAAGTCGCGCGGCTGGAACAGATCGCCGTCGAAGAGCGGTTGAATCCTGAAAAACTGATGCAGGATTTGAAATCGTCCGGCAGGGACGCCGCGTATCTGCCGGATGTGGATTCAATTGTTGGACACATTGCAAAGAATGTTCAAGGCGGCGACATCGTTTGCGTGTTCAGCAACGGCGGCTTCGGCGGGATTCACGGAAAACTGTTGGAGCGGCTTGGCAAAAAGTAACCGGCATTTCACTGAAACGTCATTTTGCCGTCGCTCGTTTATGTTTTTTTCTGGCACATGAATTGCGACCTTTCGCGGCATGGCTAAAAAAGTCAATCTGATGAAGCTCACACTGGAAACCCGGGGACAGGCCGAACACACGAACCGTCTGCCCGCGAAGGTCTCGCCCGCGCTTTATCTGATGCAGTTGCGGTTGCCGAAGCTGAAAATTTCCCCGTTGAAAAAAAAACTGCCGATTGACGTGGATGCCGAAACCCGCGCGCAAATTGAACACCCGGTGAAAATCAGACACATTGCCTGATTTTGAGACACGCCGTGTCCAGAACAGTTTCAGCGGAATTTGACCCGCTTCAAACCGCCTGATGCAGAAACGCGTCAGGCAGCATCTCCGCCTGCTTTTGTGCAAATTCATTCCTGCCGTGACAAAATTTCGAACCTGTGAAATTTAGTCGGGAGGATTAATTTTTGGGAGCCTCCAAGAGGACGGGAATTGGCGCGTCCGCACTTTGACCCGGAAATTCCACGCGCTCAAATCCGGCGTTGTGGAAAAACACCGCCAGTTGCCACAGCGCCCGTTGCGAGGCTTCGTTGAGGATTCCATCCGTTCGGGCGGCGCGCTTGATGTCGTCCACGGCCATCTGCCGCGCCGTCTGCTCCAGATCCTTGTCGAAACTCCGCAAAAATCCCTGTTTCCAGTCAATCACCCTCGTCAGGCTGTCGTCGAGATAGGCGTCCGTGATCTGCGCCGGCGGCAGCTTGATGCGGATGGTTTTGCCGGACACCGAGACGTCGGCGGGCGTGAGGTGCTTGAGATCAATGCCCGCCTTCACCACGCCGTGCGCGAGCAGTAGCACGCGGTTGTCGCCCTGCACAAACTGGCCGAGCGTGCTTTCCGGCGGCACGTCGAGGATGACGACTTTCTCGACCACATATTTGACCGTGACCAGATCGGCCAGCGTCTGCACCTGCCGGATGACCGTGGAAGTGTTTTCTTCATGCGGTTTGAGATTGTCCGCGCGGCGCGTGAGCTTGAAACCAAGCCAGCCGCCCGCGCCCAGCAGGAGCGCCGCCATGACCATGATGAAGAAAATTCGTTCCAGCCGTCGCATGGCGGAAAGGTAGCGCAAACCGCGGCGAAGCAAAGCCGGAACCGGGAATTTTTGACACGGATGCACTTTGCACTTTGCACTTTCTGCTTTGAAACTACAATAGGTTCGTGAGCTTGCAATCCATTGGACAATTCCCAATCGTCCGCCCGCGCCGGTTGCGGACTTCGCCCGCGCTGCGCCGGCTCGTCGCGGAAACGTCGTTGACTGTTTCGTCGCTCGTGCTGCCGTTGTTCGCCCGCAGCGGGAAGAAGCTGCGCCGCGCAGTTGACGCCATGCCCGGCGTGTTTCAATTGTCGCCGGATGAAATTGTGCGCGAGGCCGCGGCGGCGCACGCGCTCGGCGTGCCAGCGGTTTTGCTCTTCGGCATTCCCGATAAAAAAGACGCGAAGGCGAGCGGCGCTTACGCGAAGAACGGCATCGTGCAGCAGGCGGCGCGGCTGTTGAAAAATGAACTGCCGTCGCTGCTCGTCATCACGGACGTGTGCCTGTGCGAATACATGAGCCACGGACATTGCGGCATCGTGCATGGGGGACGCATCCTGAACGACCCCACGCTCAAGCTGCTCGCACAAACGGCGGCGAGCCACGCGGACGCGGGCGCGGACATCGTTGCGCCGAGCGACATGATGGATGGGCGTGTGGCGGCGATTCGCGCGATGCTGGACAAAAATAATTTCACAGACACGCCAATCATGAGCTACGCGGCGAAGTTTGCGTCGGCATTTTACGGGCCATTTCGCGAGGTTGCGGAATCCGCGCCGTCGTTCGGCGACCGGCGCAGTTACCAGATGGACGCGGCGAACGCGAACGAGGCGTTGCGCGAAGTGGCGTTGGACATTCAGGAAGGCGCGGACATCGTGATGGTCAAACCGGCACTCGCGTATCTGGACATCATTCATCGCGTGAAAAAAGAATTTGGTCTGCCGACCGCCGCTTATTCCGTGAGCGGTGAACACGCGATGATCAAAGCCGCCGCCGCGAAAGGTTGGATTGACGAGCGCGCGGTGACTTTGGAAAGCCTGCTGGCGATGCGGCGTGCGGGCGCGGACATACTAATCACTTACGCCGCGATGGATGTGGCGAAGTGGTTGCGTTAAAAGTTCAGAGTTGAAAGTTCGCGGTTCAGGGTTGTCAACGGTATTACGAACCGTGAACGCTGAACTCTAAACTGTTAACCGTAATTTCCGTTTGCCATGTTCCTTCCGGCAAGTTAGGCTGCGCGTTCATTTTTCACTATGATTGGAACAATTCGCAAACATTCAGCCCTGCTGTGGTGGACCATCATCCCCATCACGATCATTTCCTTTGTCATTTTCATGGGTTCCGGCCCGATGCGCGGTCGTGGCGAGCGCTCCAGCGGTGATTTTGGTTCCATCAACGGAAAAAAAGTCACACAGCAACAATATGTAGACGCATTGAATGAATTCAAATTGTATTACTTTTTCAATTACGGCAACGGCACCTGGCCGGACAAAAAAAACAACATATCCCAAAAGGACATCGAGCGATCAATCTACCAGCGCCTGTTGCTGACTCAGAAAGCTTCCGACCTCGGCATCCATGTCGGCCTGGACACGGCGGCGGAAATGGCAAACCAGTTGCTCCGCAGATTTGGACGCAACGGTCAGATCGTGCCAATGGACGAATTTGCGAAACAGGTTTTGCAGCCGGAGGGCTTGGCCGTGACGGACTTCGAGAATTTTGTCCGCCATGACATCGCCATCCAGCAGCTCGTCCAGTCCATTGGTTCGTCCGGCGCGCTCGTCACGCCGCAGGAAGCCGCCGGCATTTATCAGCGCGAACATCAGGAGCTGGCGTCACAGATCGTTTTCTTCTCCGCGAAGAATTATGTGTCGTCCGTCACGGTTACACCGGAAGCCGTCGCGAATTTTTACACCAATTACCTCGCAGAATATCGTCTGCCCGACCGCGTGCAGGTCAATTATGTCGCGTTTGACGTGTCGAATTTCCTCGCGCAATCCAAGGCGGAATGGGCGAAGACGAATTTCGACGCGCAGATTGATGCGGTTTATCTCCAATATGGGGCGCAGGCTTTTCCCGACGCCAAAACGCCCGCTGACGCCAAAGTCAAAATCCGCGAACTGATGATCCGCCAGCGTGCGCTGACCAGTGCCCGCGCACAGGCCAACGAATTCGCCAGCACCGTCTTCAACCTCGAACCTGCCCGCGCGGACAACCTCGCGACCGTCGCGAAGCAAAAAGGATTGAGCGTCCAGACGACCGCGCCGTTTGCCGCCGAAACCGGCCCGCAGGAATTCGCCGCACCTGAAGGTTTCACCAAAACCGCGTTTGGTTTGACGCCCGATGAACCGTTCGCCAACCCGATCGTCAGCACGAATGCCATTTATGTCATCGCGCTCGCCCGGCAATTGCCGAGCGAGATTCCGTCGCTCGCGGACATCCGCGCCCGCGTCACGCAGGATTTTCAGATGCAACAGGCCACTGTGCTGGCGCGCGAGGCCGGAACGAACGATTATATCAAAATCACGATCAGCATGGCTGCTGGAAAAAGTTTTGCCGCCGCCTGCACCGCCGATGGATTGCCGCCGCAGACGCTGCCGCCGTTTTCGATGAGCACGCGCGAATTGCCGGAACTCGGCGAACGCGCCGATTTGAACCAGTTGAAGCAGGCGGCGTTCACCACGGCGGTCGGCCATGTCAGCAATTTTCAGGAGACCGACACCGGCGGGTTTGTCCTTTTCGTCCAGTCGCAACTGCCCGTTGACCAGGCTGTCATGAATGCGGAACTGCCGCAATTCACTGAAACGCTCCGTCGCTCGCGCGAAAACGAGGCGTTCAACGAATGGTTTAATCAAGTGTTCAACGAATGGTTTGAACGCGAAGCCGGCCAAGAACTGCGTAAGCGAATGCTAGGCACCACCGAATAAGTTGCGATAGTGGTAATGTGAACGCCGCCATCAAACTCTCTTCGCCCGCCACGCGCGAATTCTGGGAAATTCCCGTCCTGTTCGAGGACGAACATCTGCTCGCGCTCGACAAGCCCGCGCGGCTTTTGACTTCGCCCGACGCCATTGATATGGCGCGCCCGAGCCTGATGAAGCTGCTGCATTCGGCGATCACGGCTAAAAAGCCGTGGGCAGTTGAACGCAATCTCGAATATCTCAACAACGCCAACGATCTTGATTTCGATGTCACCGGCGTGTTGCTTCTCGCCAAAAACAAACCGGCGTTCATCACGCTGGCCAATCTGTTCAGCTCGGAAAAGGCGCGGATAAAATATGTCGCGCTCGTGCGCGGCGCTCCGCTGGAAAACCTGTTTGAAGTGAGCGCCAAACTGTCGCCGCACCCGGTCGCGCCCGGCGTGATGCGCGTGGACCGGGACAATGGCAAGCAGGCGCGGACACGGTTCACCCTGCTGGAAAATTTTTCGCGGGCCGGTTATGCGTTGTTGCGCGCCGAGCCGCTGGCCGAACGCACGCATCAGGTGCGCGTCCATGCCAGCCATGTGGATTTGAAGATCGTCGGCGACGAAGTTTACGGCGGCAAACCGCTCTGGCTCTCGCGGCTCAAGAAAGATTACCGGCTCAAGCCCGGTCGCGAAGAACGCCCGCTGCTCGGGCGCGTCGCGCTGCACGCGGAGGAACTGACTTTGCCGCATCCGGTCACGAATAAAACCGTGACCATCAAAAGCGAATGGCCGAAGGATTTGAAAGTCGCCTTGAAATATCTTCGTCTGTATGCGAACTGATTTTTAGACAGGATGAACAGGATTTTCAGGATGCCTTTTAATCCTGTTCACCTTGTTAATCCTGTCGAAATCCGTTAGCTCACCGCCCAATTGAGAATCGCCTTCTGCACGTGCAGCCGGTTTTCGGCCTGCGTGAAAATCGTGTCGGCGTTCGCTTCAAACGTTTCCTCGTCAATTTCCTTGCCGCGATACGCCGGCAGGCAGTGCATCACCAGCGCGTCGGCCTTGGCGAGCTTCACGAGCTTTTGATTGATTTGGTAACCGCCCAGGGCTTTGA
>Ga0210402_10004021_pt1 | contig 13537 bp, 11 predicted proteins | sample IncBWC7MmetaG_FD_161055 | JGI IMG/M metagenome (GOLD analysis project Ga0210402, IMG submission 161055) | Forest soil microbial communities from Barre Woods Harvard Forest LTER site, Petersham, Massachusetts, United States - Inc-BW-C-7-M | ecosystem: Environmental > Terrestrial > Soil >...
GTGCGGCGTCTTCATTCGGGTCGGTCGGCACTTGGCCGGTGACAAAGAGGCAGCCATCTGATGTTACGACGTCGCTGAACGGTGCCACCGGCGTCGGCGCCCCAGAGACCATCAGAAATTCGATCATCGCGTCGGGTGACCTCAGGGCGGGATAGAGAAGACGCCGGCAATGCGGCGAATTCTACCACCCTCAGTCAATCCTGATCCCTTGCCGGATACTCGTCTGGTTTAGGTGCCGCAAGCGGTATGCCGGGTGGCACGCTTCCTGCGAGCCCGGTTGTACACGGTCGCTGGAGACGAGATCATGAGCATCGTTGGCCGATTGTCGCGGCGTCGGTTTCTTCGCGGCACGGGCGCCGCCGCCATCGCCTGTCCCCGTCTGGTCTTCGCTCAGAACAAGAGGGCTATCAAGTTTAACCTGCCTTGGGTGGCCGAGGGCAGCAATCTGTTCACTTTCGTCGCCAAGGGTATGGGCTTCTGGGAGAAACATGGGCTCGACGTCGACATCGCGCGCGGGTCGGGATCGCTCGCCGCCTCGCAGGCGATCGGCGAAGGCCGGTTCGACTTTGGCATGTCCACGCCGTCCATCGCCATTTTGCAGACCATCCGGGGGTTGCCGACGGTGGCGCTCGCTGCGTGCGCATATGATGCAACGATGGGCATCGGCGTATTGAACGATGGCCCGATCAAGGCCCCCAAGGACCTCGAGGGCCGCAAGATGGCGTCGGTGGCCTCTTCGGGCGATTACCCGTTCCTGCCGCTGTTTGCCGAAAAGGCCGGCTTCGACCTGGCCAAGGTGACGCGCATTCAGGTCGACAACAAGGTCCGCGACCGGCTGCTGCCCGAGGGCACGGTCGACGCGATCTCGGGCTATGCCAGCAGTGCGATGCCGAGCTATGTCGCCACCGGCGTGAAGGCGCACTTCATGCTGTTCAGCGACTACGGCATCCTCAACTACGGCACCACGGTGATGACTCAGCCGAAGCGCGTCGCCGACGAGCCGCAACTGTGCGCCGCTTTTGTCGACGGCATTATGCAGGGATTGAAGGCCACACTGCTCGATCCCGGCGCGGCAATAAAGGTGTTTTTCAAGCAGGTGCCTGAGATGGCGCTGGCCAGCCAGGCGCACGAGCAGATCCGGGTCGGCACCGGTATTCTGGCTCATGTCGCTGCGCGCGAGGTTATCAAGACCAACGGCATGGGGTACATGGAGCCCAACGACTACGAGTCGATGACCGATTTGGTGATGAAATATCTCGCCAAGGAAGGTGATCAGCGCCCCGAAGTTCGCACGATGATGACGAACCGGTTTGTCGGTGACCAAAAGCCGTCGGCGGCGGAATGGGACGAGATGCAGAAGAACGCTCACGAATTTCGCGCCTATTTGGGATTACCCCCGAAGGACGCGTAGGAATGCACGAACAACGTGCGCAAGCCGTGGCGCACACCGTTGATGATATCGCAATAATGTGGCACGCCGGGCGAGCGTTCTTAACTCAATTGGAGGTAGGTGGGGATCCTGAATCCTGACCTGAGGCACTGACAACCATTGAATTGCCATATTAACATCATATGTCCTTGCGGACATCGACATCCTGAGCGGTTGCCGGTTTGTCATTGTAGGAGTTGGCGGTGCCTGATCTCGACCTGATAAAACAGGTGGAACAGGGGGTGTGGAACGGGCGCGGGGGTTCGAACGCATCGTCGGGCCATATCGCGAACGCGCGGTCGAAGTCATGCTGAGTTGACCGCAGCTCATGGCACGCCGCTTGCGCGTGCTCGGTGGGCGAGGGAGCAGCGCATGCGGGTCGGTGAAGAGGAGCGCTACGTCGAGGTTGCGGAGGTCAGAAAGGTCTACCGCAACGGTACGGCCGAAGCGGTCGAGGCGGTCAGTTCGGTCAGCTTCAGCGTGGCGCGAGGGGAGTTCGTCGCGGTTCTCGGGCCGTCGGGCTGCGGCAAGAGCACCCTGTTGATGATGGTAGGCGGCCTCGAAGCGGTGACGGGCGGCCACATCACCGTCGGTGGCGAGCCGTTGACCGGCCGCGCACCAGCATCGGCATCATGTTCCAGGATCCGACATTGCTGCCGTGGAAGAGCGCCTACGACAACGTGCTGTTCCCGATCCGCGTACTGAAACGCCCGCTCGACGCCTACCGCGACGGCGCCCGGAAGCTGCTGGAGCGGGTTGGCCTCGACGGCTTTATGCATAAGAAGCCGCATGAGCTGTCGGGCGGGATGCGCCAGCGCGTCGCGATCTGCCGGGCGCTGGTCTACGACCCCGAGCTGTTGCTTATGGACGAGCCGTTCAGCGCGCTCGACGCCATCACCCGCGACGAGATGAACGAGCTGTTGCTGGATCTGTGGCAGCAATACACCAAGACCGCGCTGTTCGTGACCCACAGTATCCGTGAGGCGGCGTTTCTCGCCGACCGCGTGCTGGTCATGACGCGGCGCCCGGCGACGATCGTCGAAGATCTGACGATCCCCTTTGCGCGGCCCCGTCCGATCGCGATCGGCGAGAGCCGAGAGTTCAACGAGATCTGCGGGCATTTGCGCGAGCGCATCGAGGAAGGACACTGTCGCGAGCGCGGGCGCCGGTTCGAGGATAGCATATCGCCGCGGGAGCTGGTCGGATGACTGCCGAGTACCCGGTTGCTCCGCGGATTGTCTCGCCGCCCGTCTGGCCGGTTGACAAGGCGCTACTAGTCGCGCGGCGGTTGCGGCCCGTCATTCTGCCGGCGGTGACCGCGGCTGCGGTGTTGCTCGTCTGGCAGATTGTCGTTACGGCGCTGGGCATACCGGCCGTGATTCTGCCGCCGCCAGTCGAGATCGCGCACGAGCTGTGGCGGGTGCTGCCGGTGCTGCTGCATCACGCGCTGCCGACGACGCTCGACTCGCTGATGGCATTTTTCACGGCATCGACGCTCGGCATCGGGCTTGCCATCGTCATCACCTATTCGCCGTTTCTGCGCGACATGCTCTACCCCAATCTGGTCCTCTTCCAGCTGATCCCGAAGGTTGCGCTGGCGCCGCTGTTCGTTGTCTGGCTTGGGATCAGCAGCGAGTCGCGCGTTGCGTTTGCCACCTTTGTCAGCTTCTTTCCGGTCGTCATCTCGGCTGTGGTCGGCTTTGCCAATATCGAGGCCTCGGCATTGCGGTTGTGCCGCTCGCTGGCGGCCACCAAATGGCAGTCCCTTGTCATGGTGCGCTTCCCATTCGCGCTGCCGGCCATCTTCAGCGGCATGAAGATTGCGATGACCATGGCGGTCATCGGCGTGATCATCGGCGAATTCATCTCGGCCAAGGCGGGGCTCGGCTTTTACATCCTCTATGCCAGCTCGCGGATGGAAACGGCGGTCATATTCGCGACTTTGCTCGTGCTGTGCGTGATCGGGGTGGCGCTGTTCGGCGCCGTCGCTCTCGCCGAGGGGCTAGTGCGCCGATCCTATGGCCGGCGATGACACCGGGACAGAGACAGATGATGATGCGACGCAGGATCTCGCGACGGGGCTTCCTCGCCAGGACGGCGGCAGCCAGCGCGGTCTTGTTGCCGATGCCGGCCGTCGCTGAACCGCGCAACGTCAAATTCACGCTGGCCTGGCTGGCGCAGGGCAGCTTCGCCTATGTCTTCGTTGCGCGCGCCATGACAATGAAGCCTCGCGGGATCGACCTCGAGATCGCCCGCGGCTGGCGTCGGCGCAAGCCATCGCAACCGGTCAATTCGAGTTTGGCATTGTCGCGGCGCCGCCCTCGATCCTGTCCGTGGCCAAGGATCTGTCGCTGATCGCACTCGCGACGTGCGATTATGACTCGACGATGGGCGTGGGGGTGCTCGATGATTCGCCGATCCTGAAGCCGCAGGATCTGGCGGGCAAGAAGGTTGCCTCGGTGCCAACCTCCGGCGAATTTCCGTTTTTCCCCGCCTATGCCGAGAGGGTGGGGCTCGCCGCGGCTTCGATCGAATTTGTCCATGTCGACAACAAGGTGCTCGACCGCGTGCTGATGGAAAAGCGGGTCGACGCGATTACCTCTTTCGCCCTCGGGAGTGCGTCGGCGATGTTGTCGAAAGGGGTGCCGAGCCGCTGGATGCTGTACAGCGCGGCCGGTATTCGCAACCACGGCCAGCCGATCGCGACCCGGAGGAAGACGCTGGAAGCCGATCCGGCGTTGTGCGAGTCGATTACCGACGGCTTGCTCGAACCGCTCGCCTATACCTTGACCAATCCGCAGAACTCGCTGGAGCTGTTTCACAGGGAGCATTGGGCTTGGCTTGTGGCAGCACGGCATCGATCGCCCGGAAGCGCACGAGCACGGGCTGGGATGGTCAGACCCGGCCGCCTACACGGAGACGACCGACCTCGTCATGCGCTACCTGACGGAGCCCGGAGCCAAGCGGCCCGATCCCGAGGCGATCTTCACCAACCGCTTTACCGGCAAGATCAAGCTCGGCGCGTCCGATTGGACCAGCGTCCGCGCCCGGGTCTCGGAATTCGACAAGTATCTGAGCTGAACAACGCATTTTCTGATCCTGATCAGAGGAGCCGCGACATGACAACACAGATGGAAAACGAGCTGCTGACGCGTGTCGGCCCCGGCACCCCGATGGGCACGCTGATGCGCCAATACTGGCTGCCGGCGTGCCTGTCGTCGGAACTGGAGGCCGATGGCGACCCGCTGCGGCTGATGCTGTTGAGCGAGCGGTTGATCGCCTTTCGCGACAGCGCGGGACGGGTCGGCGTGCTCGACCACCGCTGCCCACACCGTTGTGCGTCGTTGTTCTACGGCCGCAACGAGGAAGGCGGTCTGCGCTGCGTTTATCACGGTTGGAAATTCGACACCGCCGGCAATTGCCTCGACATGCCCAATCTGCCGGCGGATCAGGACTTCCGGGAAAAGGTCAAGGCGAGGGCCTACAAGGTGGCCGAGCGCGGGGGTCTGGTCTACGTCTATATGGGCGAGCGCGCGGTCGCGCCGCCGCTGCCGGCGCTCGAGGCGATGCTCTGCCCGCCCGACGAGACCAGCCTCTCGGCCCGACAGCGGGAATGCAACTGGCTGCAGGCGCTGGAAGGCGACATCGACACCTCGCATTTCAGCTTTCTGCATACCGGGAAGCTCACGATCGACGACATCGATCCGAACCATCTGGAGCGGTTCCAATTCACCGATCGCGCTCCACGCTACCATGCGCGGCCGACCGACTGGGGGACGATGTATGCAGCCTATCGCCCGGCCCAACCGGGCCACCTTTATTACCGTTTTGCCCATTTTGCGTTTCCATTCTGGACATTGTTCCCGAACGGTCCGTTGGCCGACAACGTCCTCGCCCAAGGGTGGGTACCGATGGACGACACCCACACGATGGCGTTCACCTTCAGCTGGACGCGCAAGACCCCGGTGCTCAGTCTCAACAAGCGGGGCGAGCCCTTGCCGCTTCTCGACCGGGTCAGCCCGACATTGCCGAACACCGCCGACTGGTTCGGCCGCTGGCGCCCGATTGCCAACCGGTCGAACGATTACCTGATCGACCGGGAAGCGCAACGCACAATCAGCTACACCGGCATCGCCGGCGTGTTCCCGCAGGACTCGGCAGTCACCGAGAGCATGGGCGACATCTCCGATCGCACCCGCGAGAACCTCGCGCCGAGCGACCGGATGATCGTGATGACGCGGCGCCGTCTGCTCGAGGCCGTTCTGGCATTACAGGACAAGGGTACGGTTCCCCCCGGTGTCGACGATCCCGAGGTCAGCGGTAACGCTCGCTCGGGCGATTTGATCGCGCCTGAGGGTCAGCCATGGCTCGAGGCCTACGAGCAGACGCTCCGGGACGCGCTGCACCCGGTCATGGCGCTCGCCGCCGAGTGAGCGTGTCTCGGCCGCGGCGCCTCCGGGACTGACCTCGCGGCATGGCGATATTCGAGGAAGCCAGAAGTACCGCGGTGCTGCTGGACAGCCGAGGCGCCGTTGGTTGGCGATACCGCCTTGGCCGGGTTCTATTGTTGCCGCTCGGGTTTGCACTGGCGGTTCTTTTGGCCTGGGAATTGTTCTGCCGCGCGAGCCGGGTTTCGCCGGTGCTGCTGCCGCCGCCTTCGGCGGTCTGGTCGGTTCTGTCGGGGAATTGGGAGATCCTCTTTCAGCAGTCGGTGCCGACGACGCTGGAAACAATCGCCAGCTTTGCCGCTGCCACCTTGCTCGGGGTTGCCCTCGCTGTCGCGATCACCTTCTCGGCTTGGGTGCGCGAGGCGCTCTATCCCAACATCGTCATGTTCCAGCTGATCCCGAAGATCGCGCTGGCCCCGCTCTTCATCGTCTGGCTGGGGGTCGGCAGCAGGTCGTGCATCGTCGTCGCCGTCTTCATCGCCTTCTTCCCGGTCGTGGTCTCGACCGCCACTGGCCTCGTCAGCGCCAAGCCCGAGGTATTGCGGCTATGCCGCTCGCTGACGGCGAGCGAATGGCAGATGTTCCGCCTGGCACGCTTCCCCTATGCGATGCCGTTTGTCTTCGCCGGCATGAAGGTCGGCGTGACGATGGCGATGATCGGCGTCATCGTCGGCGAGTTCATCACCGCTCAGGCGGGTCTCGGCTACATCATCATGTTCGCCTCCTCGGCCGGCGAGACGGCGACCGTACTGGCGGCGATTGTCCTGCTCTGCGCTATCGGCCTGGCACTGTTCGGCCTTGTCGCACTCGGCGAGATGGCGGTGCGGCGCTGGTATGGCGGCGAGATGCCGGTCGGAGGCCTGATATAACGCTGCTCGCCGCGGCGACCTCCCGCCGACGGCTTGTGGAGTTTTGATTGAAGGTCGGTCGAGATGAACAATCTCCCCGACACTAGTTAGCTCGGTGGTTCGGGATTAACGATGCCCAAACACCTTGCCGACGAGGTAGAGGCGGGCGCCGCCCGACACGGCGACCGAGGCGAAGCTGTGCCGAAGGTCATGAATGCGGACATCGTCGAGCCCGGCCGCCTCCCGGGCCGCGTTGACAGCGCTTCTGGATGCCGACGAAATGTCGATCGCAGCGCTGGGCGGGCAGAACGTATGGGCTGTTTTCCTTGCACGGCAAATCGGTCGGCGCGCGAAGCGCAGGGCCCCAAGCGGCATGGTTTTGGCGCCGGTCTTGCTGTAGGGAAGTATCAGGCAGCGCGCTCGAAATTGATCTATTCCCACCGAAGCGACGGATCTCCGACAGACGGCATCCCTGAGAATCAGAAGTCGGATCGAGGCGACCCCCTGGAACGCGCTGAAGGCAAAGACCTGGTCGCCCTGGTACCTATTTGGTACCTAAATTGTGAAGGGGTTAGGCGATAACCCCTAACCCCTTCTCTCAATTGGCTCCCCGGGCCGGACTCGAACCAGCGACAAAGCGGTTAACAGCCGCTCGCTCTACCAACTGAGCTACCGGGGATCAGAGCGCCCGACGCAGACGCATGCCTCAATGTAGGTAGAGCGGAATATAGGCCAACGGATGGGCGAACTGCAAGGTGGGAACGCCCGGCGGCCGAACGAGGTTCGCCGCTATTCAGCCGCTGCCGTCCGATGGCCGCGCATGATGCAGCTTGACGAGCGGCGACCGCTAACCACGTGGAGTGTCACCCTATTGCTGAGCGCGGCACGGTGACCACGCCACCCTTGAGTGCGAGTCAAAATCGCCCGAGTCACGCGTGGGGGGGACTGCCGCTAGAAAGAAGAGTTACCGCCGGCAAGCACCTCAGTAAGCTTTGCTGCGAGTTCCGCCGGACGATAGGGCTTGGGCAGAAATGAGAATTCCCCCTGGTTCAGAACGTGCCGTGCTTCATCTCCGACATATCCGGAGCTCAACACGACCTTGAGCTCGGGTTTTAGCTTTCGCGCCGTCCGAGCGAGCTCGATGCCGCTCAAGCCCCCTGGGAGGACCACGTCGCTGAGCAGTACCTCAATCGAATTTTCCTGCTGCAATATCGCGAGCGCCTCGGAGCCGGTGGTCGTTGTCAGGACGCGGTAACCGAGATGCGACAGCACCTCGGTAAGGGTCTGTCGGACATCGCCGTGGTCTTCGACGATTAGGATCGCCGCCGTGCTGTCCGGCGCACGTGACGCGCGTGAAAGGTCCTTCAATGACCGGTGCTCGCTGATCTCACCTTCGGCTCTCGGGAGATAGATGCGTACGGTCGTGCCCTTGCCTCGCTTGCTCTCGATGCGGGCAGTCCCGCCGCATTGCCTCGCAAATCCGTAAACCTGGCTCAAACCCAGGCCAGTGCCCTTGCCAGGCTCCTTCGTCGTGTAGAACGGCTCGAACGCACGAGCCATAACCTGGTTGGTCATGCCGCAGCCGGTATCCGACACCGAAACCACGACGTATTCGCCGGCGGCTAGCCCGGCGTCGTCCTTGGCGCCGAAGACGATGTTATCTGCCGCAATGGTCAGGGTCCCGGACCCCTTCATTGCGTCTCGGGCGTTAGCCGCCAGGTTCAAAAGCACCGCCTCCAATTGGCCCGGATCAACACGGCACGTCCACAGCTTCGATTGAGCACGAACCAGGATCTCGATGCCTTCGCCCACGGTCTTTTGACACAAAAGGACAATATCACGCAGGAGGCGATCTACGCCTAATATCTCCGGACGGATTTCTTCGCGCCGTGAGAAGGCGAGCAGTTGTTCCGTCAACCCCGACCCGCGCCACGCGGCGGATAGGGCCGCCTGCAGGCAGCGAGCGGCTGACCCCCGTTCCGGCACCTTGGTCGCAAGGACCTCTAAATTGCCGATGATCGCAGTCAGCAGATTGTTGAAGTCGTGAGCCACGCCGCCGGTCAGCTGACCGATTGTCTCCATCTTCAATGCGTGGTGAAGCTGCGCCTCGGAAGCGAGCTTCTCGGTCAGATCTCGGACGAAGCCGTTGAACAGGTAGCGTTCACCGCGCCGCAGCGCGGTGATGCTCAACTCGACCGTGATTTCCTTGCCATCACGCCGCACCGCCTGCATCTGGAGGCGCCGGCCCCGGATCCGTTCCACCCCGGCCCGCAGAAGGCGCTCGAGGCCCTTGCGGTGACGGGCCCGGTCGGATCGCGGCAAAATCAGGGTCGCCAAGCTCTTGCCAACCGCATCCCGTCGGGACCACCCGAAGACAACCTCCGCTTGGGCATTCCATTCCAACACGGTTCCGCTGTCGTCGATCTGCACGAACGCATCGAGGGCGCCATCGATGATGCCGCGAGCCAACTCCGCGCTTTCGGCCAGGGCTTCCTGCGCTTTTCGGCGCTCGGTGACGTCGCGCGTAACCTTAGCGAATCCCACCAGCCTGCCCGCATCATCCCGGATCGGGTCAATGATCACGCTCGCCCAGAACAGCCTGCCGTCCTTGTGTACCCGCCAACCTTCGGCCTCGTACCTGCCCTCCCGTGCGGCAGTGGCCAAAGCCCGCTGCGCTAGTCCGCCTGCGCGATCCTCTTCGGTATAAAAACGCGAGAAATGCCGGCCGATGATCTCGTCTGCCTTGTAGCCCTTGATCCGTTCGGCGCCGGCATTCCAGCTGATGACAAACCCATCGCGATCAAGCATGAAGATCGCGTAGTCAGAGACGCTTTGGACGAGCATGCGGAAGTCGCGCTCGCTCTCGTGAAGCTTGGCGGATGCTTCCTCCAACTCCTGGGTGCGGTCCGCGACATTCTGCTGAAGCATAGCGTTGAACCGACGCAGCGCTTGCTCGGCCTTCTTGCGGTCTGAAATGTCGACCAACATGTTCACTGCCCCGAGAAGCTTGCCCGACTCGTCGTGCAACGGAGTAGGGTAGGGCAGGATCGGGACACGCACGCCGTCGGGCCGCTCGGCAATCAACTCAGTTCCTCTGATCGCCCTGTCCTCTCTTAACGCGATCGCCATGGGGCATTCATCATGCCCCATGGGGGTGCCGTCCGGCCAAAACAGTCGCCAGCTGACGCACCATCGATCGGACCCCAACACCGGCCTGCGACCCGCCAGTGCGACGGCGGCCTGATTGAAAAAAGTGATCCGCCCCGCGGGATCGGTCGTGTAGATCGCCGCCGGTAATGCGTCCAACAACTCTCGGTAAAAATATTCGCGGCCTCGCGATTCATCGTTGGTCTGCACCGGGTCTTCGAGAAGGCCGACAACGGCTTCCGAGGCGGAGCCTATTAGGCTCGCGAGGGACGTCATCTTCGATTGTTCCTCTGCTGCGTTGCAGCAAAACCTCAAGAAAGGGAGACCTAATCTAGCGATTGGGCGGCGAGCACTCGTAAGGATCCCTCGCTCAATAACTCCCCCCCTACTTGGCCACGGCGAGGACTCAACGCGGGACACGGGGTAAGGTTCCTGCTTGAGCGATCATCTTTTTATTTCTGGGAACCCAGCCCCTTACCGATCAACCGTCGCGTGCTGATCAGGCGAAATCCGTCCGAGTGCATCACGGAGTGTTTCGGCGTGGCGGTTGTTTTGGTCCCTGAGGTTTAAGGAGATCAATAAGGCGAAGATTGACTGAGCCGAGCGATGTTGCGCTCAGCTCTTCCAAGCCGCCGGTCATCACTTCACCCTGCTGAATGCCGAGCTGGGGGCGGATGCGGCGCTGACAGCATCGCTCCGAGCGTGAAAATCGGAAAATTATGACCGACCAGTCGCAACCGACAGACGACAGCAACCCCGAAGAGTCGCGATCTGTTCTGTCCACTACGCTGGTTTTGCTGTCCGCGGCGGTGGTTGTCGGTTTCCTTTACTTCGCTCGCGAGGTTGTCGTCCCGATTGCGCTCGCGATACTCTTAAGCTTTCTATTATCGCCGGCGGTCCGTGCCCTCTGCCGTTGGCGGATCGGGAGGGTTACGGCCGTAGCTATCACTGTACTCGTCGCCTTCTTCATTATCTTCGGCTTTGCTACGGTCGTCGTATACGAGATTTCGTCGCTCGCTCGCGACTTGCCAGAAAACAGATATAACCTTGAAGCCAAAGTTCGCTCGCTTCCCGAACTCGTTCCCGGCGGAGCTGGCTTCCGCCGGATCACGGGAATGCTGCGTGACCTTCGCAAGGAATTAACAAGGGAGAACCATACCGCGGCCCCGCTCGAGCATCTGTCGCCCAGTAGTAATGTAGCCGAGCCGGCAAAGCCCATACCCGTCGAAATACGGCAACCCGATCTCGAACCCCTCCAACTTGTCCAGAGCGTTGTCGGACCTTTGCTTCAGCCACTGGCGGTCAGCGGGCTGGTGATCGTCTTCGTCATCATGATCCTGATCGACTGGGAGGACCTGCGGGACCGGCTGCTTCGGCTCGGCGGTCGGCACGACCTATCCCGGACGACCGAGGCGATGAACGAAGCGGGACAACGCGTTAGGCAGTACCTGACGCGGCTGCTCATCGTCAACCTGACCTGCGGCATCCCGATCGGTGTTGGCCTGACAGTGATCGGCATTCCGAACGCGGCACTATGGGCAATATTTGTCGTTTTGCTGCGCTTTGTTCCGTATCTCGGGATCGTCATCGCAGCCGGTTTCCCGCTCGCTCTGGCGATCGCAGTAGACCCCGGTTGGACATTGTTGTTGTGGACGATCTTGCTCTTCATGGTAGTCGAGCTCATTGTCGCGAACTTTATTGAACCTTGGGTTTACGGATCCGGCGCCGGCCTATCACCGGTGGCGCTGATCGTGGCGGCGGTATGCTGGACCTGGCTTTGGGGGCCGGTCGGGCTTTTGTTGTCGACTCCGCTGACGGCTTGTCTTGTCGTCCTCGGCCGGCACGTCCGGCACCTCGAATTCCTGGATGTACTGCTTGGTAATGAGCCGGTCTTGACACCGGAAGAGACTTTCTACCAGCGACTACTCGCCGATGATTCCGATGACGCAACAGAACAGGCTGAGGAGTTCGCTAAAGAACGATCCTTTGCTGAGTTTTTTGACGGGGTCGCAATCCCCGCTTTGGTGAGAATGCAAGCTGACAGGGACCGTGGTGCGATTTCCGCCGAACGTTGTGCAAAGGTGAGACAGTGCATCCAGGCTATGCTCGAGAACCTTTTCGATGACACAATCGAGGAGGCTGGACAGATAGCGGAATACCCCGCTCGGCCAGAAGTCGAACCGATGCCGGCTATCTATTGCATTGCAGGTCGCAATAATATCGATGCGGCCGCGGCGCTGGTGCTGGCGTATCTGTTGCGTCTGGAGGGACGGGTGCGAAGCCACCAAGTGCGTTTTGCCGATGTGCCACTCTCCGATGTTGCATATCCGAGACCCTTCGAGGCAGCGGGGCTAGTTTTTGTGTCCCTAATCAGCACGAGTGCGCCCGCACGGGTTCGTTATCTCGTGCGGCGCATTCGACGGCGCGCTCCGGACGTGAAAGTTTTGGTCGGCCTATGGGGATTGTCGCCGGAAGGGCTCGCCGCCGCGAAAGCGGCGCTTGGCGGCTCGGTCGATATCGTCACGAGCGTACGCGTTGCCCTTGCCGAGGTACCCGCTCTTGTCAGCAGATTACACAATGACCCCGAGTCCCTGGGCGGTGCGCCTCCCAGCCGGCGCGAGCAAGACGTCGCCGCCGGGTGCTGATAACGCGGTTTTTCCGCCCATCCTTGCGTGAGGAGGCTGCGCACTCAGTTTCGGCGCGGATCCTAAAGCCCATTACGCCGCCAAATCTTCACCGCTTTCACGCCAGCCATCATTCGCAGGCTTGGCTCCATCCATCAGCAGACGCAGCGTGGCTCGAGCGCGCGAGAGGCGGGAGCGAACGGTGCCGACCGGAATGCCGAGGATGTCTGCGACCTGTTCGTACCTCATGCCTTCAAGTCCGACGAGTAGAAGAACCTCGCGTTGTTCGTAGGACAAGGTGTTGATGCCGCGTTGCAGATCCCTCAACTGCAATGAAGAGTCAACGGCCGGCTCCACGCGCCATACCGGCTCCGCGTCTTCGACCGGTCCGAGCGATCCCTGACGAAGCGAGTGGCGAACGTCGTTTACATGTTGATTGTGCAGAATGGTGAATAGCCAAGCACGGAGGTTTGAGCCTGGCTGCCAGAGATGCTGCTTTTGGAGCGCGCGCACCAAGCTACTTTGCACGAGGTCGTCGGCGTTGGCGGTGTTTCGGGTCAAAGCGCGCGCGTAACGTCGCAATCGAGGAATTTCGCTTTCCAAGAGTCGGCTAAACTCGTTCATCTGGGCCTCCACTCCGGTTGATGCCGCCCACAACCGTTGGGGCGGGGCTGCTCCGATGAAGGCGAATTTAATTTGCCAGCGTAACCCGCGTATGAACCAAGAACCTCGTTGCGGTAAATTGTTGTAAGCGTTTGTGAAGCATCAGCGTGGTTTGTAAAGTGCAGCGATCATTTGTAACAAGGCTGATACTGGCGCAACATCGGGTGTGAGGAGAGGTCGTCTTCCGCGCTCTGCGTCATCATTGAGCTAGCCGGGGTTTGGCCTCTTGGATCGCCGCGACACTTTAGGGCCTGACCCAAAGCACTACGTACCCTAATCATCACCAGCAAAGGGCCGCTTTCGAAACCCACAACGGCCGCTCGGCCTTGGCGGCGGGAACCGCTCTTCATGCCCCAGAGCCGACATAGCGGGTGGGAC
>Ga0210402_10004022_pt1 | contig 13537 bp, 9 predicted proteins | sample IncBWC7MmetaG_FD_161055 | JGI IMG/M metagenome (GOLD analysis project Ga0210402, IMG submission 161055) | Forest soil microbial communities from Barre Woods Harvard Forest LTER site, Petersham, Massachusetts, United States - Inc-BW-C-7-M | ecosystem: Environmental > Terrestrial > Soil >...
GAAACGGTGCGAACGCCTGCACAAAAACTTCGCCCTCGACGTCACCGCGACCGGCGCGACCGGCGACTTGCGTGAGCAACTGGAAGGTGCGTTCGCCCGCGCGAAAATCCGGCTGATGCAGCGCAAGGTCGGCGTAAATGATGCCAACGAGCGTGACGTTCGGAAAATGCAGACCCTTCGCGATCATCTGCGTGCCGACGAGAATGTCGGTCTTGCCCGCGCGAAAATCGCCGAGCACTTTGCGGTAATCGTCCTTGCGCTTCATTGTGTCGGCGTCCATGCGCTGGATGCGCGCCTTGGGAAAAAGTTTGGCGAGCGTCTCTTCGACGCGTTGCGTGCCCGTGCCGGAAAATCGGATCGCGGGATTTTTGCATTTCTCGTTCGGGCAAACCAACGGAACTTTTTCAACGTGGCCGCAGATGTGGCAGGCGAGTTTTTGTTCCTGCCGGTGAAACGTGAGCGCGAGGCTGCAATTCGGGCAATTGCAAACGTAGCCGCACTTCGGGCATTGCAGCGAAGTCGAATAGCCGCGCCGGTTCAAAAATAAAATCGTCTGCTCGCCGCGATCAAGCCGCTGGTTGATTGCTTCCTTTAGCTGCGGCGAAAAAAGCGGCGTGCCTTTTTCCTTGTGCGCGGCCTGCCGCATGTCCACAACGCGGACGTGCGGCATTTTTTGATTGTCCACGCGCTCCGGCAGTTCAAGCAGCGTGAACTTGCCACGTTTGCAATTGTAAAAACTTTCGAGCGACGGCGTGGCCGAGCCGAGCACGACGACGGCGTTTTCCATCTGGCCGCGCATGATGGCCACGTCGCGCGCATGATAACGCGGCGCTTCTTCCTGCTTGTAACTCGTCTCGTGTTCCTCATCCACGATAATGAGGCCGAGCGGTTCGACCGGCGCAAAAATCGCCGAGCGCGCGCCGATGACAATGCGCGCGCGGCCTTGCCGGATTTTGTGCCATTCATCATGCCGCTCGCCCGCGCTCAAATGCGAATGCAAAACCGCGACGAGTGTCTGTAATTTCCCCGAACTGAATCGCGCTTTGAACCGCTCCACGGTTTGCGGCGTCAAAGAAATTTCCGGCACGAGCACAATTGCGCCTTTGCCTTGTTCCAGCGCATGCGCAAGCGCTTGCAAATAAATTTCCGTTTTGCCAGAGCCGGTGACGCCGTGCAAAAGAAAAGTTGATGGTTGTGAGTTGAAGGTTGAAAGCGGCTTGTCCATCGCCGCGTTGATTTTTTCGAGCGCAACGGATTGCGCCGGATTCAACACGATATTTTGCGTCGGCAAAATGGTTTCGCGCGCGTAAGGATCGCGCTCGGAAATTTCTGAAGTGATTTCAACGAGGCCGCGATCTTCCAGTTTGTGAACGGTCGCCGCAGTCGTTTCGGCAAGTTCGAGCAATTCCGCCAGTAAAATTTCGCGCCGCTCTTCGATGATGTTCCAAACGTCCTGCTGGCGTTTCGGTAGTTTTGGAAATTCACCGCTCAAGTGAAGCGCGCGGACGAACAATTGTTTTTTCCAGCCTTCTTTTTCTTTGCGAATCGCTTCAGGCAGAACGGATTTCAACGCGGTTTCCGGTGCGCAGCAATAGTATTCGCCAATCCAGCGCGCGAGTTTCAAAACCTTCGGCGTCACCAAAGTCTGCGCGCCGATGACTTTGATGATGGGTTTTAATTTTGTGTGCGCCGATTCTTCCGCGAGCGCGGTGACTGTGCCAAAAATTTTCCGCGCGCCAAACGGCACTTGCACGCGCGTGCCGACTTCGACTTGCCCGACCAGTTCCGCCGGAATCAGATAATCAAATTCCTTCCGCAGCGCGATTTCAAGACTGATGCGGGCGATCATTTTGTTCGTTAAATGGTTGAATCGTTAAATTGTTAAATCGGCTGTTCCACAATTCAACGATTTAACCATTCAACAAATCTCAATCTTTGGAAATGGCGCGCAATTCTTCTTCAAGTTGCAGCCGCAATTTTTCGCGCTCGGCATCCGTCGCTTCGCGCGGGACGCGAACCGGCTTTTCATAAATCATTTCGCAGCGCGAGAAGGGCAATGGGATTTGAAAACGATCCCAGCTCTTCACGCGGATTTTCCAGTTCACATGATATGACACGGGCACGATTGGCAGGCCGGTGAGTTGTGCGAGCGACATCACGCCGTCCTGCACGATGTAGAGCGGCCCGCGCGGCCCGTCCGGCGTGATGGCGAGATCGTAGCCGCGCTCCGCCCAGGTCGTCAGTTCGAGTAACGCCTGCGGCCCGCGCCGGCTCGATGAACCGCGCACCGGCTGCACGTTGAAACATTCCAGAATGCCGGTGAGAAATCCACCGTCCTTGCTCGCGCTGACCATCGCGGCCATGCCGGGAGTCCGGTTGTGTTTTTTCACATAGTCGAAATATGCCGGCATGCAAAGCGCGAGCCGGTTGTGCCACACGCAATAAATCGCCGGGCCTGGCACCGGCACATTGATGAAGCCGGAACGGTCGTTCCATCGGTAACGCAGCGTGGCCGACACCGAGCGGACCAGTGCAAAAATCACCCATGCGAGCGCGCGCTGATACCATTTGATCTCGTGCGCCACAACCACGCCGCCAATTTTTGAAGGCGCGGGTCGGGCCAAATTATTTTTTGGAACCGGGGTTTCGCTCGGCATTATGATCCTTTTTTCAGACACGCGCGCACCAATTGTTCCACCGTGGCCTGCGCGCCCAGCATCGTTTGCGCGGCGCGGACAGAATCGTGCGCCTCGATTTGTTTGAAGCCCAGCGCCATGAGCGCGAGCACGGCATCGTTGATCTTCTGGTCGTCGGGCGAAAGCGCGTGTTTCGCACTCGCAGCCTCCCATGCACCCGCCGCGCCGATTTTGTCGCGCAATTCGACAACGATGCGCTCGGCGGTTTTTTTGCCGACACCGGAAATTTGCGAGAGCGATTTCACGTCGCTCGTCGCCACCGCGCCGCGAAATGCAGTGACGGAAATCCCGCTCAAAATATTCAACGCCGTTTTTGGACCGATGCCGCTGACGCTGTTGATGAGCAATCGGAACAAATCCCGCTCCGCCGCACTCGCGAAACCATAGAGAATATGGGCGTCTTCGCGGACAATAAGTTGCGTGAGCAGTTTCACGTCGCCACCGGGCGGCGGCAGTTTGTCAAACGACGACAGCGGAATCAGCGCCTCATAGCCGACGCCGTTTACGTCCACGACGACCTGCGTGGGCAGGGCCTCGACGAGTTTGCCGTGGAGAAAAGTAATCATGATTTAAATGCAACCTTGTGAATAATCGTCTACATCATGAATTTGTTGATTGAATTCTTTCGCTCGTTTTTCTTCCTGGTCCGACTGCCTTTTCAAAAAGGCAGTTTGTTCGTCAGTCAGTAGAAGATCCTCGGGCAAAGGATTCTCGCACACTCCGCAAATTTTAAGTTTGCGGCTGTAAATCGGCGAATGGCAATGAGGGCAACTGAATTCCATATATTAAATCTTCTTCGGCGCTGTTAAATTGTAACGCGCATTTCTCTGCGCGTGCGCCAGCGCCAGCGCCAGCGCGTCCGCCGCGTCGGGCGCGGGCAGTTCGGCGAGGTTCAACATCCGCTGCACCATTTTGGCGACGGCAAATTTTTGCGCTGCGCCGTAGCCGACGATGGCCAGCTTCACCTTGCGCGTGGCGATTTCAAAAATGTCGAGTCCGGCCTCGCCCACGGTTGCCAGCGCCGCGCCGCGCGCCTCGCCCATGATGATGGCCGTTTTCAGATTTTGCACAAAGAAAAGTCCCTCGACGACGCAAACCGCCGGTTGATATTCGCGCAACACGTCGCGGAGCGTTTGTGAAATTTTGGCAAGGCAACGCGAGCGTTCCCAGTCTTTCGGACAAGAAATTGTTCCGTGCACGAGCGCGACGGGCTGCGATTTGCCAAGGTGGATGACGCCATAACCCGTGCCGCGCAGCGACGGGTCAACGCCGAGAATGATTTTTTGAGTGACGAGTGACGGGTGACGAGTGACGGGCGGCAAAATAACGCGCGGCGTTTTGCCGCCAAGGCGTTCTTTCATCTGTTCAAATTGCCGCAAGGAAATTCCCACGCGGACACTTTGCCAGCGGCGGCGAAGTTGCAAAAGCAAAAACGCCGCAAGGAAATTTTCCGCGCGGCGTCTGGCGAATTGAAATCAACATCAATGTCCCGGCCAGTTTTGATTCCCATTGCCACGGTTGCCGCCTTGCTGCGACTGGTTTTGATTCCAACCACGGTTGCCACTTTGCTGCGGCTGTGACGGTGCGGACGCATAGGCCGGGGCCGCCGGTTGCGGCGCAACACCAGCCGATGGACGGCTGTAATAATTTTGGTGCGACTCATTTTCGCGAGTCGTATTGCGCGGTGTTCCCGTTGGCTGCCAGTGCGAAGGCGCGGGTTGCGGATTGGAATTGTTGAGATCTGCCGGCGGTGTTTGAACCGGTGTTGCTTGTGGACGTGGATAATAATTGACCGCCGGCACCGGACGTTGTGGCGTCATTGCGACCACGGTGTTGCGGCCCGGTTGCGTCTGGTTGGGGACGACGGCGGATCGCGACGGCACAGTTTGGGATGTGTTCCAATTTTGATTCGGCTGCGAAAAATGATTTTGCGCCGGAACGGACGACTGCGAACTGGAATTGCCCGTGAAAGCCATGTGATTCGCCCCGCCAACATAGCCGTTGCGGTTGAACGACTGGCTGTGCCAGCCGTGGGCCGCCATGTTGTTCATTTGGTGAACCGGAACCGGACGGATCGCGGTGCGGGTGGCGGCGGAGATGTTTTGCACCGCGATGCCGTGGTTGACGATGGTGCGGTTGTTGACGTTGAAGTTATTGATGACCGTCGTGTTATTGAAAACCTGCGTCACCTGCGCCGGGGCGACGCAGAAATTGCGCGGATGCGGATCACAGAAACGTTGCGTCGGCACAAACGTGAAGCAATTTGCGCCCAGCCCGAAACTGAAGCCCACGCTCACGGCGCTGCCGTTAAAGACGATCCCCACGCCCGCCTGGCAGGTCGTGCGCGGCGGCAACGGCGCCCAGCCGCAGTAATTGTTTGAGTAACGCCACGTCACCCACGACGGCGCCCAGACGGTGTCGGGATACCAGCACCAGCCGACGCTCGCATCGCGGAACCAGCGCCCGTAGTGGAACGTCGCGCCCCACGCATAACTTGAAGACCAATACCAGCCGCAGTCGGTATAAACCCAGCGCCCGTGGTCGCAATATGGCTGCCAGGTTGAATCATAGACACAGACCGTTGGCCGCCAGCACCGGCCATAACCGTTGATCACCACCCAACTGCCGTAAGGCGAAAGTGTGTTGTAAAAATAATTCACCGTGACTGGCGGCTCCGGCTCCGGTGCCACGTCAGCCGTGTTCGCCGGAATAGTTTCGGGTGGCGGGGCGGCTTGCACGGGTGCCGGCGGTTGGGTCTGCTGCGCCTGTTGCGCAGCCTGCGTCGCGGCAAATTGCTGCTGCAACTGCTGGTCACGTTGCATCATCGCCGTCACCAGCGTATTCGGCGCGCCGAGGTCGGAAAGATAGATGATCTTGTCCGAATCAAGATTGAACAGGCTGGTGGAATTGGCGACGTACGTCGCGATGACGTTTTGATCCACGCCCGCCTGCGTGAGCCGCACCACTTCCGCATACGGACTGCCCGGAACGATGTTCGGCGGCGGTGCGACCGGCGTGACGGGCGGTGCCGGGATTTCCGTGGACTCCGGTGCGGGCGGCGTTTGGGCATTGGCATTGTGCGGCCAGCCTCCGGCAACCAGCGCAAACGTGACCACCGCCGCAAAGACAAAAAAATTTTTAAAAGCCAATGTTTTCATAAATGAGCCGTTGTTCTCGAAATGTTGAACCGTTTCACCAGCTTTGACTGCTCTGACGGGCAAAGTATTCAAATGCCCGGAAAGCCTGAAATTTCAAGGGCAATTTAACTGAAAACCGGCGTTTGGCAAATCAGGCTAACGTGGCTGGCAGCCGGTCATTTGGTCATGGATAAATTCAAACCGCCTCGGCAATCAAATCGTAGTCCGTATGGCCGACGATTTTGACCTGGGCGAATTTTCCAATTGGCAGTTTCCCGCGCACATAAACGCGTCCGTCAATATCCGGCGCATCGGCCTCGCCGCGAGCGACAAGAAAGTGACGAGTGGCGAGTGACGAGTGACGGGATTCCCGTTCGCGCAACAAGCCATGTTCCCAGGAGCTGACGTTCGCGCTCTGCAATTGTTTCGCGTCCGCCTCGCCTTCGACGATGACCTTGATCTCGCGGCCCACGAACGATTCGGAAACCTCCTTGGCGATCTGATGCTGCGCGGCCATCACGAGTTCGCGGCGTTTCTGGCGAACCTTGCCGGGAATCTGGCCGGCCATCTTGCCGGCGAGCGTGCCGTCTTCCTGTGAATAGGTGAACACGCCGAGCCGCTCGAACTTCGTCTCGCGGATGAAATCGAGCAGCGTCTGAAAGCTTGCCTCGGTCTCGCCCGGAAAGCCCACGATGAACGTCGTCCGCAACGCGATGCCGGGAATGCCCGCGCGGATGCGCCGGATGAGGTCCACGATGTATTGCTGCGAGGTCTCGCGCCGCATCCGTTCGAGCATGTTCGCGTGGATGTGCTGGAGCGGGATGTCCACGTAGCGCGCGACTTTCTTGCACTCCGCGATGGTCGCGATGAGTTCGTCGGTCCAATGCGCCGGGTGCGTGTAAAGCAGGCGAATCCAGAAATCGCCCTTGAGCGCATTCAATTCGCGCAGCAGCGTGCAAATGGTCGTGGCATCGGCGGCGAGCGATTTGGTGGCGGCGGAAAATTTCTCCGGCGACGAAATCGCGCGGCTGTGGTTCGGGCGCAAATCCAATCCGTAATAGGTCGAGTCCTGCGAAATCAGGTTGATCTCCTTCACGCCGTCGGCGAGGAGCGCCTTGGCTTCCTTGACGATGTCGCTTTGCGTGCGGCTGCGATGCGAGCCGCGCATCCGGGGAATGATGCAGAAGCTGCACGGATGGTTGCAGCCCTCGGCGATTTTCAGGTAGGTAAAATGTTTCGGCGTCAGGCGAAAGCGCGGCGTTTCGAAATCCGGGATGAAGATTGGGCGCGCGGTGACATCGAGCAGCGGTTGCGTAGCGGCGTCTCGGGAGAGCGCCGCAAAATTTTCTTTGCCAGTTGGAATGGCGGCGCTCTGCCGAGACGCCGCTACGACGGTTTTGGTTTTGCCGAATTTGTCCGTGCCGCGCAGGAATCCTTCCTTTTCATGGCTGGAAAGATCGCGGTTCTTTTCCAACTCATTCAAACGCCCGACGACTTTTTGCTTCTGACCACTGACTACTGACTGCTGACTTCCAACTTTCCCCGCCCGATTGGCAATCGCCTTGCCCACGATGTCGCCGACCTGCGCGACCTGGTCAATGCCCATGAAGGCGTCCACTTCGGGCATGAGCTTGGGCAGTTCGTCACGGAACCGCTGCGAGAGGCAGCCGGAAACGATGACGGCCTGGCCGCGCTGGTTCGCGTCGCGCAGCTCGACGGATTCGAGAATCGTATCCACGCTCTCCTCCTGCGCGGAGTCAATGAAGGAACAGGTGTTGACGATGACGGCGTCGGCCTGCGTGGCGTCGTTGGTGATCTCCACGCCGCTTTTCATCAGCGAGCCGAGCATGATTTCGGCGTCCACGAGATTTTTCGCGCAGCCGAGCGAGATCAAGCCGACGCGCAGCGGCCGGGAACTGGAATTTTTCTTCGTCACAGTCGGTGGAGTTTAGCAGGGTTTGGCCGTGAAGCAATCTTGCGAAACGGCTCGCGAGGACGCTCGCCCCACCAAAACGGGCGGCGGTCGAAATCATTTCGCAGCCGAATTGGTTGGGACATTTTCCACGGCGTTCGTCACGGTCATGGACGGTGTGTTGGTGGAAGCAGTGCCAGCTGGCGGCGTCACAGTTTCGGCGGGCATTCCGAGTTGGGTCCGCAAGACAGCGCGCATGGCATAGGGCATGCCATTTTGCGGGTCGAGCAACTGGTTCAGCACGGTGCGATTCACGACCTCGAACGGCGGCAGGCCGACCCGTTCGAGATTGGTCTGCATCTTGCCAATTTTTTTCTGATAATTGTCATAAACTAACCGGGCCTTAAGCCGGAATCCAGCGGAGCGGTCGTCCTGTCCGATGGCCAGTTCGTAGTATGAATGCACCAGCAACCCTTCGATTACCCCGGTGATGCGTTCCTGCGACGTGTCGCCAACCTCCGATTGCACGCGCGCGAAGGCGTATTCGTCCAGCGAAAGATTGCGCGGGAACGAATTCGGGTCGTTATCAAGAATGGTATTGTCCGGATACTTTTCGCCGAGGATTTTATACCACTTGGCGGCGTCGGGCACGCGGTTGTTCTCCCATAGAAAATAAACCGCGTCCTTGAGGAAATTCCGGTGGGCCTTCAGGATGCCGTCTTTCATGCCGGGCTGGGTTTCTTCGGCATACGATTGCAGATAAGCATCGTTGACCTTGGGAATGAGTTCCAGATTCGGCTCCAACGAAGACGTTTTGGCGAAGGGATCGTCAATGATGCGTCCGTGATGAAACGCCTGGAGCATGGACTGGTAGATGATGCGGCGCAGCGTGATCAAATCATCCGCCTTCACCTTGTCGGGATTCTTCTTCGCCGCGTCCAGACCGCGCGCGCCCCAGTAAATCGCGTGGGCCTCGGGCAGCCGCCAGTCCAGCGGCCCATATTGCGCATCCAATTTTTGGGCGAACTCTGGATCCGTCTTGTATTTTTCGCGCAACAAGAGCGCATTCGTCCGGGCCTCGGCGGTCTGCGGGTTGATCAATTCGGAAAAATTAGTCCCATGCGGGCCGAAGAACGGCATCATCTCCTTGGCCCATTCCTGCTTGTAATACGCGTTCGCGTCATCGAGATTCTGCCCCATCTTGTGTTGGAAGAACCACGCCAGTTCGCGGTGGATCAAAACATCATCCGGATTGTAGCGCAGGCCGTCGTCGCGCAGCAGTTCGATGCCGCGCTCGACCCAGCGCCAGCGGTCGGGAAAATCCTTGAACTTGACGGAAATGTTGTAGGCCATGTTCCAAGACTGAAACAGCCAGACCTGCGTGAAGCTCGGTTCCAGATCCGTGATCCAGGTGGCGAGCTGCGCCGCCTCGAAAAACTTGTCGTCCTGCTGCAGATCGTTCGCGCGAATCCAGAGGGCGTTGGCGATCAACCCGCGAAAACCGCCCAGCGCCACCGTCGTGAACGCCAGCACCGGCGGCGCGTTGTCCAAGGCATTCACGCGCGTCAGGCCGAGCCGCCCGCGGTCACGGTTCAAAACTTTTTGCATCTGCCCCGAACCAAGCAGCAGCACGACGGCCAGCACGAGCAGCAGGATTTTTTTGGCGCGGATGCTCATTGGGTTCCCTGTGCCGTCGCCAGTTCACGCCGCCAGAACAGCACGATGCCCGCCAGCGCGATGCTGCCGCCGAGCAGCAGGACAATCTGTCCGAACGCAAGACCCAGTTCGCCCCAGGTGATGGCGCGCCCGCTGCTCAACGAGTCAATCGGCGAAAAATTTTCCACCAGCCGGATGACGGCCAGCATCCCTTTGAACATCGGTATCAAAACCGCGTCGGCGCCCGAATGTCCCGCCGCGCCCGTTTCTTCGTTGCCGGCACCGACCGAGCCTGATTCCACCGCATCCGACAACGTGCCGCTCGACAGACCGACCACCAGCATCGCCAGTGAAAAAAATGTCGCGACGTGAAATGAAAGAAAACTGGCCGCCGCCAGCCCCAACGCGGCCAGCAACGCCATCCAGCAAAAAATGATGCCGAGGCCGCGCGCAAAATTCAGCGCAAAGCCGCCTTCGGGATACAAAACCTCCATGCCGTCAGCGAGCGGGAACAGCAGCGACGTTTCATTCGGATTCACGAACAGGATGGTCAGCACGCCGTTGGTATCGAACAGATTCGGCGGGATTTGAAATTCGTGGATCGTGTCCGGTGCGAGGCTCATCGGCGTTTCCGTCCGCCATAGCTTCGCCGTTTCCGGCACGCCGGCCTGCCACAACGCGAGATACGTGCCAGACGCGTTTTTTTGCGCCGCGTTGAATTTCACGCGCAATTGCAGCGGCTTGTCGCGCAGGTAATTTTTCGCGAAGCCCAGGTTGATCTGCCATTCGCGCGAATAGCCCGGCTGCACTACTTGCCACTCGGCCTTGACCTGCTCGCGGATTTGCCGTTGCACTTCCGGCAAATCCACCGTCGTCACCGGGCTGCTCTTCAAACGCTCCTGCAACACCTGCGCCGCCTCCGCGTCAATCTCCGCATCGTGACTTTTCTCCTTCGCCGAACCGCGCGCGACGAGCACCTGCTCGCGCAATTCTTTTTGCACGTCGGCGGACAGCTTGCTCGACCGCCATTCTAGCAGGCCATAAACGCACCCACCGGATAACGCCAGCAACGCCGCGTTCAACGACACGATGCCCAGCCATTTGCCCAGCCAGATCTGCCAGCGCGCGATTGGCTTCGTCGCCACGACTTGTATCTGGCATTCCTCGATGTCGCGCGCCAGCGTGCCGCACGCCAGCCAGAGCGTGGACAAACCGAGCAGCCCGGTGATGGCGCTCAACGTGTAGGTCAGCAAAATCTGCGTGAACCCGCGTGCCGTGCCGTCGTCCTGGATCAACAGCGGCAGGCCGACCACCGCCGCGAGCAGCAGCACCGCGATGACGAGGAACAACTTGAACCGCAGCGCGGCCTTCCAAGTCAACCAGGTGATGGCGAGAATTCTTTGCATTTCAAATTTTATTTAGCCACGGATGAAACACGGATTGAACAAGGAGAACTCCAATTCGCGCGACAGCGTCTTGGACTGCGGCAGTCCTCTGCCGCTTTTCGTGCCGAGCGCCAGAGGGCTGGCGCACTCCAAAACCTTGCGGAAAATCCGTGTTTCATCCGTGTTCAATCCGTGGCTGGAAATCATTTTTTGTTTCCAAGCAGCGACGACAATTTTTCATCCGCTTTCGATAAATCCACAGGTTTTGCTTCCGGCGTTGTTTTGTTTTCTGGAATTTTTGTCTCGGTCGGCTGCGCCAACGCTTCCAGTTTTTTGTCATCCAATTTCTTTTCGGCAATCGGCGCGGAAATTTTCGTTTCAACACTTGGCTGCGCCGCCTGCGGTAATGACAATTTTTCCAAAACTTTTTCCGTCGCCGGTTTTGCCTCGACGCCGCTACGCAAATACTCGGCCACCCGCGCGCCGGACTGCGCGCCGCTGGTTTCCGCCGCAGCCAGTTTCGCCTTCGCCACGACGTCAAGGAAATAGCTTTCAAGATTCTGCGTCGGATTGTCCACGCGCACGTCGCCGGTGGTGATGTCCTTGCGGATGGTTGCGAGAACTTTTTCCAAAGTTTCGCGCGGCAAAACCGGCGTTGTGATGCGCAACGTGTCCGGTTCGGCGAGCAGCTCTTTCAACGTGCCGGCCGCCTGGATTTTTCCGCCGTAATAAATCACCACGCGGTCGCAAACGTCCTCGACATCCGAGAGCAAGTGGCTGCTCAAGATCACCGTTTTGCCGCGACGCGCCAGCGCGACAATCAAATCCTTCACCTCGCGGCAGCCAATCGGATCAAGGCCGGCGGTCGGCTCGTCAAGAATCACGAGGTCGGGATCGTTGATAAGCGCCTGCGCCAGCCCGATGCGGCGTTGCATGCCCTTGGAAAATTCGCCGACGGCACGCGTACGCGTCTGGCTCAGGCCGACCATGTCGAGCAATTGTTCTGCGCGATTGTCACGGTCGCTTTTCGAGAGATGAAACAGATTCCCAAAAAAATCCAGCGTCTCGCGCGAGTTGAGGTAGCGATACAAATACGATTCCTCCGGCAGATAACCGATGCGCGCTTTCGTCTGCACATGCCGCGGCGAATGGCCACAAACCTCAATGTGACCCTTCGTGGGATTCAGCAAACCGAGCAGCAGCTTGACGGTCGTGGATTTGCCGGAACCGTTCGGGCCGAGCAGGCCGAAAACTTCACCGCGCCGGACTTCAAAATCCACGTTGTCCACCGCGCGCGCCTTGGGGCGGTTCCAGAAATCCTTGAACACTTTCGTCAGCCCGCGCACGGACACGACGACTTCGGCGGATTTATGATTTACGATTTCCGATTTACGATTTAATTCGGCGACGGGCATAATTTCAATTTAGCAACTTTCCATAACCGCTTCTATAAATTCTTGTGGCGGTTGATAATTATGAACTTCAATGTAATGACAAATAAGAATTGGCGCTGCATAAATGCGTCCGCTCTTGGCGACAACTCTAATTTCCGCAGAACTTGCAGCTCCAGCTTTAATCATGCGTTCATACCATTCCCAAAAATCTTTTTTATCTTTTGCTGAAATTCCAACGGATTCATTTTGACAAAATTGGCAAACATGAAATCCGCGCGTCTGATTTACAGGTTTTTTAGCGAACAATTTAAGTTGCTCAACAATTTCATTCGGCACTTTTCCTTTCGAAAATTCGTGTTCCGCATCAAGCCAGCCGACGTTTAGCGCGGCAGGTTCTTTTCGTTTTGAATATTCGTAAGGAGTAAGATCGGGATAATGCACATTTTTACTTACGCTAACTTCGGCGTCAATTGGCCGGAAATTTTTTGCGGCGGTTCTTCCGGTTCGGGATGGAAATGTTCCAGTTCCTCGCCTTTGCGCACGAGGCGCGCGCTGTTGAAAATCACGATGAGCGTGCCGATGACGTGCAAAATCGCGGCGGTGATCGGCCCGATGTAGCCGAACGCCGACGCCGACAGCCCGACGATGATGAAGCACACGCCGAACGCAAAATTCTGGTTGATGACCGCGCGCGTGCTGCGCGAAAGCTTCACGAGGAACGGCAGCCGGCGCAGGTCGTTGTTCATCAGCGCGATCGTCGCGCTGTGGATCGCGACTTCGCTGCCCGCCGCGCCCATCGCGATGCCGATGTCGCCTGCCGCGAGCGCGGGCGCATCGTTCACGCCGTCGCCGATGACCGCAACTTTGTAGCCTTTTGCTTTCATCGCACGGACGAATTCAACTTTGTTCTGCGGCAGGCAATCGCCCTTCGCTTCTTCGCAACCGATTTCATTCGCGACGCGCGTGGCGACCACCTGGCGGTCACCGGAAATCATCGCGATGCGGCGGACGCCAGCTTCCTTCAATTCGGCCAGCGCGTCTTTCGCCTCGGCGCGCGTCTGGTCCTGCATGCCGACCCAGCCGACGCACTTGCCGTTTTGCGCGACAAAAATCAAACTCCAGCCTTCCGTCTCGTTCAAGTCCACGGATTTTTCGAAGCTCGCGTCAATGCCGTTGTCCTTGAGCCATTGCGCGCGGCCAACAAGAATTTTTGCGCCGTTGATTTCCGCCTTCACACCGCGACCGGCGGTTTCGGCAAAATCTTTCGGCTCGGCCAGCGGCACTCCGGCTTCGCCCGCGAGCGTGGCGAGCGCCTTGGCGGTCGGATGGTTGCTGTATTTCTCGGCGGACGCGGCAA
>Ga0210402_10004023_pt1 | contig 13530 bp, 8 predicted proteins | sample IncBWC7MmetaG_FD_161055 | JGI IMG/M metagenome (GOLD analysis project Ga0210402, IMG submission 161055) | Forest soil microbial communities from Barre Woods Harvard Forest LTER site, Petersham, Massachusetts, United States - Inc-BW-C-7-M | ecosystem: Environmental > Terrestrial > Soil >...
TCTTAGGTACGTTGTGTAACCCATGTCTCCGGGTCGGACCGGGGAATTCTGGTGGGGCTGGCCGGAGTTGAACCGGCGACCTAGAGGTTAGGAACCCCTCGCTCTATCCATCTGAGCTACAGCCCCATGTACCCCAAAATTGTACCCTACGGCTAGCCCAAACAAGCCAAAAAGCGTATCGCGACCCCGAAGTGAATCCACGCAACCCATTAAGAAATCAGTACCCCAGAACCGCGTTAATCGTTTAGGAAACCGATGCTCTATCCATCTGAGCTACAGCCCCACAACAAAAAACTACTACATTTTTACTACAATGCACGCTTAGAGCAGTCTTTTGGTCTTTCAATGAGTTCTCGAACTCTATGAACTCAAACGAGATAGACCATCATTGCGAGAACAACCTGAGACCTGGTAGTGAAGTTTCCTAAACCGTTTGTCGGGAGTTCGAATCTCCCCAGCCCCACCAGAAAAAAATTGTGGGTCATCAGTTCTAAGTCTTCAGTTCCAGGAGCAGAACTGGCGGTGATGCTGGCTGGCGAGGGCTCTCGCGGTTGTTGTGGTGGCTGCGGGAGAGAGGCAGAGGCTGACGAGCGTCCGGCGGGCAGCAAGCGTCAATAGGATTTTTGCATGGGGCGGATGCTAATGTCGGTGACTTCGGCGGTCCGCGGGAGACGGAGGGAGTGGGTGACCATCTCCGCGATATCCTCTGCCTGCATGAGCAAATCGGGCTGGTAGGCGCGGCCTTCCTTTTCGAATAATTTCGCGACGCGCGGCGTGGCGGTGCGGCCCGGGAAAACGCTCAGGACGCGGATGCCGAGGGCGTTTACTTCTTCGCGCAAACTGTCGGCGATGGAACGAAAAGCGTGCTGAGTGGCGGAAAACTGTCCGGTGGTGGCAGGGGAACGGAGCCCGGCCGAAGAATTGATGAACACGATTTGGCTGGGGCCTTTGCGCAGCAGCGGGAGCATGGTCTGGATGAGGAAGTAATGGCCGCGCACGTTCGAACGGTACATCAAATCGAAATCGGCGAGCGAGGACTTCTCCAGCGGGCCGTGGAAAATAGCGCCGCCACAGAGCACGAGAATGTTCACGCGACGAAAATCCTTTTCGAAGCGTTCGCCGAGAGCGCGGATGTCTTCATCCTTGGTGAGATCCGCGGGGCAGGCATGGCCGCGGGCGCCCAACGATTGCGCTTGCTTCGCAACTTCTTCGAGCAATTCGCGACGACGAGCCACGAGACAAACTTCCGCACCTTGGCCAGCTACCGAGAGGGCGATCGCTCTGCCGATGCCGCTGCTGGCGCCGGTCACCACAGCAATCTGATCCTTGAGACTCTCCATGATTTGTGTTGTAGCCTCCGCCAGCTTGCGCCGAAACTATAGTTCGCAGAATACCATTGGTGCAACTCGGCGTCGCGTTGCGAACGTGCCCGGCATTCAGCTGACTGGCTTGACGCCTTCCATGAGGAAGAAAAAGCCTTCGGCAAGGGTGGGGTGAATGTACACGGCGCCTTTGAGCAGCGTGTAAGGCTGGTCGGCGAGCATGAGCGTACCGAGGATTTGGACAAGTTCGCCGCCTTCGGAGGCCAGGATGGAAGCGCCCAGGATGCGGTCAGTGGAGGCGTCCACGACGAGTTTCATGAGGCCGGCGGTTTCGCCGCGCTCAATGGCTCGAGCAACGGAACTCAGCGGGCACTTGCCGATTTTTAGCTTGAATCCCTTGGCGCGAGCTTCGCTCTCGGTGAGGCCTACGCCGCCGAGTTGCGGATCGGTGAAGACGCAGTAGGGGACGAGGCGATTTTCGATGGACAGATTTTTCCCCTCCACCAAATTGCCGTAAACAACCTGGAAATCGTTGTAGGAAAGGTGCGTGAAAGCCGGGCCGCCCTTGCAGTCGCCGAGAGCCCACACACCGGGAACGTTCGTTTCGAGGCGGCCGTTCACTTTGATATAGCCGGTTTTGTCAGATTCAATACCGGCTCGATCGAGACCGAGATCGTCGGTATTGGGACGGCGGCCGGTGGCGATCAAGAGATGCGAGCCGATGACGTTCGACGGGCCCGTGGGCGTTTCGAAAGACAAGGTGATGGCGTTGTTCTTGTTTTCCAGGCACGTGGCGCGGGCGTTGAGCAGGAATTGAATTCCTTCGGCCTCGAGCGCTTTTTGCAGCTCGAAGGTAATTTCGGGATCTTCGCGGGTAACTACCTGTTTGCCGCTGTGGAGTACGGTGACGCGACTGCCAAAGCGGCGGAACATTTGGCCGAATTCGAGGCCAATATAACCTCCGCCAAGAATCAGAAGGTGTTCGGGGACGCTGGTGAGCTGCATGATCGATTCGTTGGTGAGATAGGAGATGGAATCCAGGCCCGAGATAGCGGGAATGCTAGGACGGCATCCTGTGTCGATGAAGACCTTTTCGCTTTCTAGAAGGTCATCGCCAACTTTGAGTTGATGCGGGCCGGCAAAGCGGCCATGGCCGCGATAAAGACGAAGGTTGTGGCGCTTTTCAACCTGTTTTTGATGGCCGCCGCGAAAACGGAGAACGACTTCGTCTTTTTGAGAAACGATTTTGGCGAGATCGACGGTGACGTTCGGGGCGTTAACGCCCCACCGCGCGGCGTTGCGGGCGTAGTGAGCGACCTGCGCGCGGTGCACCATTGTTTTGGTGGGAGTGCAGCCAACGTTGACACAGGTGCCGCCCAGGTCTTTTTTTTCGATGAGCGCCACTGACCACCCCAGATCGGCAAGGCGGTAGGCGAGAGGGTTGCCGGCCTGGCCGGAACCGACAATGATGGCGTCATATTTCATGAAGGCCTCCCGGCGGATAGATCGCGCAAGACTCTACATCAGATTCACCAGCGTTGACTAAGGATGAGAGGAGCGATGCGCAGGCGGGCCGACGGCCAGGGTGGTGTGAACCATATCGCGTGGAGGCTCAGAGATAGGAGGAATATTGCGGCGTCCACTGCGACGAAACAATGGAGGCTCGCAGAGATTCCGGGGACATGGCAGGAACCAGTCTTTCGCGCTGGGCTTGGTTCGCGGCGGCCATGGCAATCTCGATCGCGGCATCGCGCAGGCCGGGCAACGAGGGCAGCAGCGGCGCCGAAGGATCGGATTGCGCCGGAGAATGTTTGGCAAGAGCATGGGCGGCGGCCAGGAACATTCCGTCAGTGACGCGCTTCGCTCGCGTCGCGCAGACCGCCAGCCCGATGGCCGGAAAAATGTAGACATTGTTGCACTGGACGATGCGGATTTTGCGTCCGTTGTAATCGACGCTCGGGAATGGTGAACCGGCGGCGATCAAAGCGCGGCCGTCGGTCCATCGAATGAGGTCCTCGGGGACGGCCTCGGACTTGGAAGTGGGATTGGAGAGTGGCAGGATGATGGGGCGCTCGCACTTGCGCGCCATTTCGCGAACCATGGATTCGGAGAACGCGCCGGGCATGGTCGAAAGGCCAATGAGGATGGTCGCGTCGATTTGCTTGATGACCTCGGCGAGACCGATGTCGCCGTCCGTGCCCGACCTTGGAAAATTCGCGACGCGCTCGGCAGGCTGGGCATAAATTCGTTGCTCGGGGGAGAGGTCCTTGCGATTCGAATGGAGGAGGCCGGCACGATCGACGAGCCAAAACCGAGACCGCGCTTCTTCCTCAGACAAGCCATCGGCAATAAGTGCCTGGCGCAAGAAATCGGCCACACCGATGCCCGCGGACCCGGCGCCGAGCATGGCGATATGCTGTTCGCGAAGTTGGCGGTTCGACACGCGGATGGCGGAGAGAATCGCGCCAACCGCAACCGCTGCAGTGCCCTGAATATCGTCGTTGAAGGTGACGAGTTGATCGCGGTAGCGATCCAGGATGGGCCGCGCGTGCGCTTTGGAGAAGTCTTCCCACTGCAACAATGTTTCCGGCAATTCTTCTTTCACGGCTTGCACAAATCGGTCAATGAAATCATCGTAGGCGTCCCCGGTGATTCGTTCGTGCCGCCAGCCGAGGTATTCAGGGTCGCTGAGGCGGTCCTGGTTGTTAGTCCCGACATCCAAGATGATGGGCAGAGTTTGTTCAGGAGGGATACCACCAATGAGCGTGTACAAGGAGAGTTTTCCGATGGGGATGCCCAGTCCGCCCACGCCCTGATCACCAATGCCCAAAATTCTTTCGCCATCGGTGACGACGATGGCGCTGACGTTTTTGTGCGGGCGATCCTGGAGAAGCTTGCGGATGTTGTCGCGATGTGGGTAAGAAATAAACAATCCGCGGGGGCGGCGGTAGATGTGGCTGAACTCCTGGCAGGCTTGGGCAACTACGGGCGTGTAAACGATCGGGAGCATCTCCTCGATATGGTCGAGAAGCAGCCGGTAAAAGAGAACTTCGTTGGTGTCCTGGAGCTGGCGGAGGTAGATGTGGCGCTCGAGATCGTCGGTCTTTCGAAGATACGCCTTGTAAGCACGAGCGGATTGTTCTTCGATAGTTTCGACAACGGGTGGGAGGAGGCCGTCGAGACCCAGTGCTTGCCGTTCAGGAAGAGTGAAGGCCGTGCCCTTGTTGAGGGTGGGGATTTCCAGGAGAGATTGGCCGCGGAGATGCGGCGAGAGCTTGGTCAATGGCGTAGAGGAGGACGTGGTGGCCATAAGAACCTCCCTGCGGAATTCTTTGCGGCTTCCGAGCTCGACAGGAAGGAGTGCTCTTCAGCAGAATCTCACGGGTCCAAGGGCCAGCCTATCACACTCGGCGACGGCGACGGGGAGAGCCAAGAACAAATCCATTGCGCGTGATGGCGGTCACGCGAACAAATCGAAACCTCAATATAAAATTGAAAGAAGTTGCGAAAGTGGGAGAATGAGTTCGCAATTCTGCTGCGTGTGGATTGTTCGAGATACAAGCGGCCTGTTTGACTGAACACCGCGGCGGGACGTGCCGCGACGAGGCAATTGATGGGACAAGCTTTGGATGTGCACCGGCTGCACTTCGCATTTACCATCACCTTTCACTATATCTTTCCCCAGTTGACGATGGGGCTGGCGCTGCTGCTCGTCTACCTGAAGACCAAAGCGCTGCGCACCGGCGACGAGCATTACAACCGCGCGGCGCGATTCTGGGCGCGGATCTTCGGGATCAATTTTGCGCTCGGGGTCATCACCGGTATTCCGATGGAATTTCAATTCGGGACCAACTGGGCGGCGTTTTCTAAAAGTGCAGGAGGAGTAATCGGACAAACCCTGGCGATGGAAGGCGTGTTCTCGTTTTTTCTGGAATCGAGCTTCCTGGGCTTGTTTTTGTATGGTGAAAAGAGGCTCGGCAAAATCGGGCATTGGGGGGCGGCGTTTCTGGTTTTTCTTGGCTCGTGGCTTTCGGGGTTTTTCATTGTGGCCACCGACGCGTGGATGCAGCATCCGACTGGTTACTGGATTGGCGCAGGCGGGGCCATCGAACTTTCCAGCTTCTGGGGTCTGCTGCTGAACAAGTGGGCACTCTGGCAGTACGCGCACACGATGCTGGGCGCGGTGCAAACCGGCTGCTTTGTCATGGCGGGAGTCGGGGCTTTTTATTTGCTGACGAAGCGAAATGAAAACTACGGACGAACGTTCGTGAGAGCGGGTGTGCTGGTAGGATCCATCGCGGCGATCCTGCAACTCTTCCCTACCGGGGACATGCAGGGAAAAATGGTGGCGTACAATCAGCAGCCGACGCTGGCGGCGATGGAAGGACTGTTTGAATCCCAAGAGGGAGCACCGCTAGCCATCCTGGGACAGCCGGATGTGGAAAAAAGAAAACTCGACAACCCTTTGGAAGTCCCCAATATGCTGAGTTTCCTGACGTACAGGAAATGGAGCGCGAACATCAAGGGCTTGTCCGATTTTCCTCAATCGGAATGGCCGGACCAGATTCCGCTGCTCTATTACAGCTACCACGTGATGGTTGGCTTGGGAACGATTTTCATCGCGGTGATGGTCCTGGCAGCGCTGCTGCTGTGGCGCGGAAAACTGTATGAGTCCCGCTGGATATTGTGGACGCTGATGGTCTGCGTTCCGCTTCCCTACATTGCGAACACCGCGGGATGGATGACCGCTGAACTCGGGCGGCAGCCTTGGCTGATTTACGGATTGATGCGTACCGCAGCCGGTATCTCACCGCGCGTGGCGGCGGGCAATGCGTGGTTCACGTTGATCGGCTTTATGGGGATGTATACGGTGTTGGGGATTCTCTGGCTGTTCTTGATTTATCGCGAGATTGAACTCGGACCGGAACCCAGCGGGCATCTACCAAAAGATGAGGCTGCCGTGCTGGCGGCGGACTAAAGAAGGCGTGATGGGAACGATCTGGTTCTGGCTGGTAGCGATGATGATCGCGACATACGTGCTGCTGGATGGATTCGATCTGGGCGCGGGGGCGATTCACCTGTTTGTGGCAAAAACGGATCAAGAGCGGCGGCAAGTGCTGGCTAGCATTGGCCCGGTGTGGGACGGAAACGAAGTATGGCTGATTGCCGCAGGCGGAACTTTGTACTTCGCTTTCCCCGCCCTCTATGCGAGCGCCTTCAGCGGGTTTTATTTGCCGTTGATGATCGTTCTGTGGCTGCTGATTTTGCGCGGAGCGTCGATCGAATTCCGGAATCACATCAAGAGCGCGGTTTGGGATCCGCTGTGGGATTTTCTTTTTTGTGCTTCGAGCTTGTTGCTGGCGGTGTTTTTCGGGGCGGCACTCGGCAACGTGGTGCGGGGTGTGCCGCTGGATGCGAGCGGATATTTCTTTGAACCACTATGGACCAATTTCCGCCTGGGAGACGAAACCGGCATCCTCGACTGGTACACCATTCTGGTGGGAGTGTTGGCAATGCTGGCGCTGATGATGCACGGCGGACTTTGGGTGCAGATGAAGACCAGCGGCGCCGTGAATGAGCGAGCCGCGAAACTTGCGGCACGTGCATGGTGGGGCGTTGTGGTGCTCACGGCGGTGGTTACGGCGCTGACCTTCCAGATTCAGCCGCAGGTCAAAAGCAATTTCGCGAGATGGCCGGTTGGAATTATTTTTCCGGTGCTAGCAGTGGCGGGAATCGCGGGGGTCCTGTTCGAATTGCGAAAAGGCGAGGAGCGCAAAGCGTTCCTTGCGTCCTGCGCTTATCTGGCAGGGATGTTGACTAGCGTGGTGTTCGGCGTGTATCCGATGGTCTTGCCTGCGCGAAACCCTATGTACTCGCTCACACTCACGAGTGCCAAAGCCGCGGACTACGGCCTCAAAATAGGATTGGCCTGGTGGATCCTCGGAATTATTCTGGCAGCGGGCTACTTCACCTACGTCTATCGTTCCTTCGCCGGCAAAGTGGTCATCGACAAAGACTCCCACGGTTACGGCGGGTAACGCCCTGTTTGTTTTGCACGACTCTCGCAAAAGCCAAGTTGACGCCAAGAAAGCGGTGGCGTAGCGTAGAAATCATCGCATGAGGAGTGTCGCGCCATCACGAAAGCAGGCTTGGCTGGCAAGGTTTGCCAGTCTTGTTACGCTTCTGGCTTTGGTCGTTGCGCCTGCCTGTGCACCGCTTTGCGCCGCGCAAGCTTGCGCGCAAGACCCCGCATCGCCTGAAGTGCGATCGAACTGCCATTCGCATGGAATGATGAATGGCGGGATGGCTATTCTCCATGCCTCCCAGAGTTGCGGCTCTCCGGAGTTGCAAGCGGCCAACCTGCCTTCAGGGGACAAGCGTGGCTCCTTGCAGAGAGTTCGCGCCGCGGTAGGCGGCACGCTCGGCGTTCTGTCCGCGGATTGCTCGTCCCGGAGCGCCGGCAATTCCACTTTCGTTGGTGTAAAGCTCGAGTCGCCGCCGTATTCTTGTTTCGCTAGTTCTACCGTAGTTCTTCGCATCTGAATTTCCAACTCAAGTAGCTGACTGCACCAAAGCGGTCCTTCCGCGGGATAGGCCTCAGCCTGCCTTCAGGGGGACAACCATTTCCTTCCATGTTCAGACTGTTTTTTTGCGAGCGGCAATTCAGGAGGCAGTATGAGTGGCACACGAAGAAGATTTTTTAAGGACGCAGCAATGCTCGGAGCAGGATTGCTCGGCTTGCGCGAAACTCTACGCGCGGACACTCCGGCGGAACCACCTCAATCGCCGCGCCAAAATGAGAATGGACGACACCATTCGCCTTACGGCAACAAGGGAACGCATTCCGCTGCGGAGAATACGGTCGGGCACGAGCGCGCCCTGCCGATGGCGACGCCGGATTTAGCAGACCTGCCATACGAACTGGATGGTGGCTTAAAGGTCTTCCATCTAGTGGCCGAGCCGGTGAAGAGAAAAATCGCGCCGTTCAAGACCATCGACGCGTGGGGCTACAACGGAAGCTGCCCCGGGCCGACGATTCAGGTGCAGCAGGGCGACCGCGTGCGCGTGATCTTCGAGAATCGCCTGCCGGAGTCGACTTCTCTGCACTGGCATGGACTGGAGATCCCCATCGAGCAGGACGGCGTGCCGTACATCAGCCAGAAGCCGGTTGCCCCCGGAGAAAAATACGTTTACGAATTCACTGTTCATCAGGAAGGGACTTTCTTCTACCATGCGCACAGTGCCATGCAGGAAATGATGGGACTGATCGGATTTTTCGTGGCGCATCCGGAAATCGACTACAAGCCACGCGTACATCACGATTATGGCTTGATCCTGCAGGAGTGGGCGGTCCTGCCGAGCAACACCATCCCGAATACCGCGTCGATGGAATTCAACTGGCTGACGTTCAACGGCGTTTCCGCGCCAATGACCACGCCGCTGCTCGCGCGGCTGGGAAGCCGCGTGCGACTGCGCATCCTGAATCTGGGAATGGATCATCATCCGGTGCACCTGCACGGGCACCAGTTTGTCATTACCGGCACAGAAGGCGGGCGGGCGCCGGAGTCGACTTGGTATCCGATGAACACCGTGCTGGTGGGCGTGGCGCAGGCGCGCGTGGTGGAGTTTGAGGCCAAATATCCAGGCGCGTGGATGATTCACTGCCACCTGCCTCACCACATGATGAACAGCATGATGGACTTGCTGCGTGACCGGCAAATTCAGACGGCGGACCAGACGGAAGAGAAGGCGGTCGGGCAGATGATGTCGCTGGCGAAGAGTGTGCCGTTCGAACATGTGCATCCATCGCCGGTCGCGGCAAACGCAGGGAAAGTGCCGGGATTTCCGCAAGATGCGTTCATGGAAATGGGAATGGACGAAGTGGTGGAAAAGCCGGAGACGTACGGGCTGCCGAAAAATTGGAGCGCGGGAATGATGGGGATGATGACGATGGTCCGTGTTCTTCCGGAGAAAGAATATGAGGACATCATTGCGCGGAAGAAGGCTGCCGGCGGGCAAATGGAGCATCACCATGAATCGTAGAAGGAAGGAAAGAGACTTTATGCAGAGATCGCAGAGTGCACGGAGGACAGGGAGAATAGGAGCCAGCATGCGAGGTTCGGCGAGAAGCGGGGGAATCATGATCGCAAGCTTGCTGCTCGCGGCTGGAGGCGTTCGGGCGCAGGAAATGCAGATGAACAAGCAGGAAGCGCATAGTCACACGGAAATGGGGCTGGTAAAACCGCAATATCCGCGGATGGGCAGGGCGCAGGAAAATGCGAAGAGCACTCTGGTGACGCTGGAGCAGGCGCAGAAGATCGCCAGCGAGTCGAACCCCACGCTGCGGCAGGCGGAGGCGGAAATTCGCGCGGCGAAGGCGCGGCAGCAGCAATCTGGGCTTTATCCGAATCCCACGGTGGCGTATACGGGCGATGAAATCCGCGGTGGATCGGTTGGCGGCGGAAAGCAGGGATTTTTTGTACAGCAGACGGTAGTCATGGGCGGAAAACCTGGCTTGAGCCGCAAAATGTTCGGAGAAGACGTGAGGCTTGCCGAAGTCGAAGCCGAAGAACAGAAAATTCGCGTGCAGAGCGCCGTAAAGATGGCCTTTTTGCGCGTGCTGGCGGCCCAAGAACTCCTTTTCGCGCGGCGAGACTTGGCTGCCGTCGCGCAGGATACCGTGGAAACTCAGCGGCGCCTGATGAACACGGGCCAAGCGGACGAATCCGAAGTGCTCGAGACTGAAGTGGAAGCACAGAGGACGCGCATGAGCGCGCGCATGCTGGAGAACACGTTGCGCGAAGAGTGGCGCTCGCTCGCAGCGGTGATCGGGCAGCCGGATTTGCCATTGGCGACGGTGGCCGGCGATCTGGAAAAAGGCTGGCCAGAAGTGAATGAAGAAGAAGCCGCGGAATCGATCGCGAAGCAGAGTCCAGCTGTTCGAATCGCCGAGACGGCGGAAACCCGCGCACAAAACGTTCTAGACCGTGCCAGACGTGAAGCGATCCCTGATGTTCAGATCCGCGGCGGGCTGGAATATAACCATGAACTGCTCGGCAGCGCGCCTTTCGCAAAGGGCTGGGAGGGCATCGCGGAAGTGGCCGTGCAGATTCCTCTCTTCAATCGCAACCAGGGAAATACTGCGGCGGCGCGGGCGGATATCGAGCGCGCCGGCCAGGAAAAGAAGCGCATCGCGCTGACGCTGCGCGAACGCGCCGCATCTGCCGTCGATCAATACGCCAACGCACGGCTGATGGCCGTGGAGTATCGCGACGAGATGCTCCCGCGGTCGAAGAAAGCTTATGGGCTAATGGTCGAGAAATACGGCCAGATGCTGGCGTCGTATCCCCGGGTGCTGGATGCCCAAAGAAAACTCTACGAATTGCAGATCGAATACATCGCCGCACTTGAAAGCCTGTGGACCAACGGCATCGCCCTAGAAGGATACCTGCTCACGGATGGACTCGAAGCTCCCGCACGCCCCGGCGAAGTCGATCGCCCCATCCGCGAAACCAACGTGCCCATGCCGGAACGCACCATGTCTCCGCGGGAGTCCATCCGAAATCCCTGATTTTTGGCTGGAAACTCTCAACACGGAGACAGCTACCTAGCCTCAACGAGGAACAGACCTCGCCCGCAGTATCGAGTGCGAAACACTAGTACCCCAGTAGGGTTGACCGGCAGAAAATCCGCTCGGTACTGTCAGGATAGGGCGCCCGGGTGTCGGCGGAGACATTTCCGCTGAGAAGGGTATTGCCGATAGAAGGTTCGGGGGCATTTCAAGACTCTTTTCCTTCCAGAACCGCTTACCCGAATCGCGCCATTGGGTTTTGAAGTGCTATTGCCGCCTTTGTGTGGCGACAGATTGATTGACTGATGCCAACTGTAACAAAAGCCGGAAGATACGAAATCGTCGGGGAACTCGGCCGCGGCGCGATGGGCGTCGTTTATAAGGCCATGGACCCGGTCATCGGTCGCACCGTCGCGGTAAAGACTATCCGGCTGAGCGAAGAAGGCACGGGACTCTCGCGGCCCGAGCTTCTGACGCGCTTCCAAACCGAAGCTCGCGCCGCTGGTTTACTGACCCATCCCAACATTGTCGTGGTATTCGACGCCGGCGAAGAGGACGGACTCTACTACATCACAATGGAGTTGGTGGAAGGAAAGAGCCTTCAGGCGCTGCTCGATGGCGGCCACGCGTTTCCCCTGCCGCGCACGCTGCGGATCATGGAGCAGACTTGCAGCGCGCTGCAATTCGCGCATGAACGAAACGTTATCCACCGCGACATCAAGCCGGCGAACCTGATGCTGACCGGCGACGACACTGTGAAGGTTACGGACTTCGGCACAGCAAAAATTCTGCAGTTCGGCACCGTCCAGCAAACCGCCCACGTCATGGGCACCCCGAGTTACATGTCGCCGGAACAAGTGAAGGGCCGCGCCGTCGATGGCCGCAGCGACATTTTTTCGCTGGGCGTGATGCTCTACGAAATGGTCACCGGCGAAAAACCCTTCCCGGGCCAGAACATCACCACGGTGATCTACAAGATCGTCAACGAAGATCCCGTCCCGCCGCGGCAGATCGATCCCTCGATTCATCCAGGAATCAGCGCCGTAATCATGAAGGCGCTCGTAAAAGAGCCGGACCAGAGATACCAAAATTGCCGTGAAATGCAGGAAGATTTGCGGAACTACCGGACCATTGCCCCGGGCGGGGGCAATCCACAGTCGACGATGGTCATGGGTGGTGGTTCCCCCGCGGCCACCTTGGTATCGGCAAATCCCGCGGGCCGCGGTTTCGTCAGCGAGGATCAAACTGTCGCCGCAACGGCGCGCTCGCTGAATGCGCGGGCCTCGGCACCGAACCAGACACCTGTTGTCCGAAGAACGGGAAGAATCGCGCCCGCCCCGGAACCTCCAAAAAAGAAAAATGTGGTCGGAACGATTCTCGCCGCCTTGCTACTTCTCGGCGTAATTGTTTACGGAGCCAACAAGATCAAGCCGGTTTTCGAGGCCGCACGTGAACTTCATAATGAACAGAAGAAGAGTGGCAACTTGCCTCCTGCAGTGCCGGCAGCTTCAGAAGCCACTATTGCCAACCCGGCCGCGAATCCTGCTGGGACGGAGACAAATCCTCAGCCGAAGGATCCAGCCGTTGTAGGAAGTGCGGAGCCAAAACCCGTGGAGTCCAAGCCCGCGGAAATCGTTCCGGAAAAGCCGGCCGCTAAAAAACCTGAAAATTCCATTAGCCCGAAAGCAGCGGAATACAAGGGACGGATTGAACAAGCCATCTCCGATAAAGGGTTAACCGGCCATGTGAGAGTGCAGGTCGCCGGCAATACGCTGACCCTCGCTGGTAAGCTCCGGCCTGCGGAACACGGCGCTCTCTTGAAATTATTGCGGAACGCGCCTTCCGACGTTCGCGTCATCGATCATCTCGAATACGATGACGCGCCAGTGGCGGCCACGGGCGGCTCTGATGAGGGCGCGCACCCAGTTCCCCCGCCGGGACAGGCAGCAATCCATGTCGTTACCGACGTAATCGGCGCGACGGCCGTGCTGCGCGGCCCGGCAGGTCACGTTTTGAACAAGTGCGAGACGCCCTGCAGTTTTAATAATTTAAATCCCGCGCGGTACAGCCTTGAAGTTCAGAAGGAAGGTTATCAACCTGTCCAAACAGCGCTGCAGGTGAAGAGTGGGGACGCTCAAGACGAGAAGATCAAACTTGAATCGCTCGCGAAAGGCATTTACATCAGCAGCCAGCCTGCGGGTGCCGACGTCTTCATCAACGGCGCGAAGCAATCGGGACAGACGCCGGTAATGCTTCCGCTGGCGCCTGGCCAGTACAATCTTGTTTTGCGGCTGCAAGGTTATGAGGCATACGCCGGAGGCATTCAGGTCAAGGATAATATCCAGACGCAGCTCAACGTACCGCTGAGCCAAAAGTCCGCAGCCCGGGTCGCCTGGGCGCAGGTGAGCTCCACTCCGAAGGGCGCAGAAATCATTGTGGACGGAAACTCGACCGGTCAGTTCACTCCGGCCCGCGTACAGGTTCCTACGGGAGTGCACACAGTAACCGTTCGCTTGAATGGATTTCAGTTTGCCAAGAGGACGTTCCAAGCCAGCGAGGGTGGTACTGTCCCCCTGGAAGTGCCACTGCAGCAGAAATAGCGGCAGCTACGGCTGCTGGTAGAGATGGCCTGAAACG
>Ga0210402_10004024_pt1 | contig 13530 bp, 12 predicted proteins | sample IncBWC7MmetaG_FD_161055 | JGI IMG/M metagenome (GOLD analysis project Ga0210402, IMG submission 161055) | Forest soil microbial communities from Barre Woods Harvard Forest LTER site, Petersham, Massachusetts, United States - Inc-BW-C-7-M | ecosystem: Environmental > Terrestrial > Soil >...
TCCTGCTGTGGATTCTGTTCTTCGCCGGATTTCGCAGCGTGGGCGGCTGGCAATTCGCCGACGTGTGCCTGCTTCTCGGAATCATCATGACCGTCGTCGGCGTCGCCGGGATCTTCTTCGGCGGCTATCGCGACATGGCAGTCGCCATCCTGAGAGGCGAAGTCGATGCCCTGTTGACGCAGCCTAAAGCCGTGTTGCCGCGCCTGCTCGCACGCGAGAGCCTCGCCCATGCCTGGGGTGACCTCGTCACCGGCATGGCGATGCTTGTGACGCTGACAGGATTGGACGCCACGAGTATCCCATTGGCAACGCTTGGCGTCGCGCTTGGCCTCACAGTCTATATCTCGGCGAGTGTCGCGTTCGCGAGCCTCGCCTTCTGGATCGCGGGCGCGCGCAGCTTCGCGCGCGACCTGACGGACTTCCTGTTGCTGTTTTCCAGCTATCCGGGCTCGATCTATTCGGGTGCGACCAAGCTCATCGCCTTCACCGTCCTACCGGCCGGTTTCGTCGTGCTTGTGCCGCTGGAACTCCTGCGCGAGCCAACGCCCGCCCATCTCGGTATCGCGGCGGCTGCAGCGATTGGTTATGCGAGCCTTGCGATGTTCGTGTTCCACCTTGGGCTCAGACACTACCAACGCGGCGGGACGCCGACATCCATCTCTTGAAACGGCTGCAGGCACAGGCGCATCTGCACATAGACTCCAGGTTGCGGGACGCATTGCGCCACGAGAAGACGCCGGTCGTGCCGGCGTGACAGAGCGTCGGTTGACAAACGAGACACTCTTGCTGATGCGCGCCGATCAGCCCGTCTATGTCGGCGCCGAAGTAGCGAACGCGGTCCTGAGCGCGTTTCCGATCCCTTTGACGGCGACTCGCGCGGAAGGGATCGCGCCAGCCATGCAGTAAAAATGATGGATCATTCCCGGGTGACAGGCGTAGGCGACAGGCACGTGGGCGCGCTCAAGCGCGTCGGCATAAGCTTTGCCGTCATCTCGAAACGGGTCGAATTCAGCGGTATGGATATGGGCCGGTGGCAGGTCGCGAAGATCGACCGCCCGCAGCGGCGATAGGCGCGGATCCGATATGTCCGCGTCCGGGGTCAGATAATGTCCGAGCGCCCAATCCAACGTCGCCATATCGAAGAAATAGCCTTCTGAAAAGGCGCGGCGCGACGCCGAATTCAAGCCAAGGTCGGTCACCGGGCAGAGCAGGACCTGCAGCGCAATCTGAAGACCCGCGATCTGCCTGGCCTGTTGGCAAACGACGGCCGCGAGCGTTGCGCCGGCAGAGTCCCCGCCCACTGCAACCCGTCTTGGATCGACGCCCAGTCCCCCGTGGTGCGCGAAAACCCACTCGGTAGCCGCATAGGCGTCATCGATGGCTGCCGGGAACTTGTGCTCGGGGGCGAGGCGATAGCCGACCGAGATCACCCGACAGCCGCTCTCGTTGGCAAGAATACGACAAAGCCCCTCGTGAGTTTCGATGCTGCAGAAGACGCCGGTTCCGCCGTGAAAATAGATCAACGCCGGCAACGTGCCGGCGGCGGTCGTTGCGGGTGTATAGATGCGCACAGGAATGCCGCCCGCAGGCCCGGAAAACTCGCGGTTTTCGCTCTCCCCGATCGGGACATTCTTAGCGTCGACCGCTTGCGCCAGCGTGCTGATCGCCTGCCGCATGGCGTCGGGCGAAAGCCGCGACACATCGGCTTTCCCGACCGCCACCATATCGAGAAGCCGTTTGGCGTGAGGATCGAGCGGCATCCGCAAACGATTGAGCCCCCTTCCCCGCAAGCGGGGGAAGGGTAGGGTGGGGGCGCTTGGTTCAGGTGACTTCGTACGCCGACAGCAGGGCCGTAACCAGCGTGGCTATGGTTGCAATTGACCGGAAGCGTGCCGGAGTGATGTCTGCGTCGGGAATACTCACGTCGAACTCAGACTCGACGGAGAGCACCAAGTTGACCATATCCAGCGAGCTGAGGCCGGCAGAACGAAGATCGTCGTCAGGGAAAGCAGGAAACCGAAGCGACCGCTCGGTCAACATGCGATTTACCAGTGCGGTGATCCTGTCCGTCGGCGAGTTCATGCGATGATCAAGCATTTCGGTGCTGTCCGACTTGGCGCGCTGAAGCGGCATGGTTGCATCTGAGAGATTGATTAACATACAATGTTATGAATTGGCAACTGACCGGACGAGCAATTTTGTGATGAGCGAAGCCGAAAGGAGTCGGGTCCGCGCAACCGAAACAGGCGCATTGGTCGGCAGTGGCCGTGCTTTTAGGCCTGATTATCTGAGGCACTTCAGCCATATCCAGGATCAGGCCACTTGGCTTGACTGGTCTGCTCCAGCCTCGTCGGACCCCGCCGAACCGGCGCGCAATTGCATTGACGCCCGACAAATGATAAATTCATATCATTAATTCTTGAAGCTGCACATACGTTGTGTTATGCAACACAATGAAGCAGCGCGATGCCGGAGCGTAAAAATTTCGACTGAAGCAGCGCGCACAATCTTAGCGTCAATGGCGGTCGTCGCGACAGGGGCCGCTTTCGCTGGCGCTTGGCGGGGCCAATCTTGGGGAAGACGTGCGCAACCCTGTGCTGATCATTCAGCCACAAACCGAGTGCAGCGAACATGATGACCATTCATGCCAGTAAGGCGCCGAACGCCATTTCTTCAGCCGATTTGAGAGGGCGGGCGGACTTGATGGCTTCTGCGGCCGCCGCGGCCGCCGACAAAGTCGACCAGGAGGCCCGGTTTCCGGCGGAGGCCTACGCCGTGGCAAAGGCAGAGCGGCTGCTCGGGATCCAGGTTCCGATCGAGCTGGGCGGGGAAGCTGCCAGCGTCTCCGACGTCGCCGATTTGTGCTATGTGCTCGGTCGCTCCTGCGCCTCTACCGGAATGATCTTTGCGATGCATCAGATCATGGTGACGATTTTGGTGCGGCATGCACCTGAAAGCATGTGGCATAGGCGATTACTCCGGCGGCTCTGTGACGAGCAGTTACTCCTTGCTTCGTCAACAACGGAGGGGCAAGGCGGGGGCAATCTGCGCTCCAGCGTCTGTGCGGTGGAAAGCTCCGGGTCCGGCATCACGGTCGCCAAAAGCGCCACCGTCGTTTCCTATGGGGCAGAAGCGGACGCAGTTGTGACGACAGCACGCCGAGCGCCCGACGCTGCGGTGTCAGATCAGGTTCTGGTGGCGTTCACGAAGGAAGATTATCGGCTCGACCCCATCATGAACTGGAATTCCCTTGGCATGCGGGGTACCTGCAGCTCCGGGTATGCGTTGAAGGGACACGGTGAGGCAGATCAAGTTCTGCCCGAACCCTACCAGCGAATTCACGCCCATACGATGATGCCGGTCGCTCATCTGACATGGAGCAGCGTTTGGACTGGAGTCGCGGCGGGCGCTGTCGACAGGGCAAAGCGGTTCGTGCGCACAGCAGCGCGAAACGCGAATGGGCAAATGCCTCCAGGCGCAATGCACTTAACGCGGGCAACCGCCACGCTGAGGGCGCTCAGAGGAATAGTCGCGTCGGCGCTTGCGCAATATGAGGCTGCTGCCGCCCATCCCGAGGCTTTCGAAACGATGGACTTCCAGACCTCGCTGAACCTTCTCAAGGTAAATGCCTCCGAGCTCGCCATCTCAACCGTTATGAGCGCGCTGCAGACATGCGGGTTGGCAGGCTATCGCAACGATGGTGAACTGAGCGTGTCACGCCACGTGCGTGATATTCTCTCGACTTCGATTATGATCAACAACGATCGCATTCTTGCCAGCACCGCCAATGCCGCGATGCTCGCGGAGGTTCCGGCTCTGTTGCGGGACCACGCATAGCTTCGGTTCTGCATACGATTTTGGCTCCTTTCCAGTCCGTGTAAGAACGGCTTTAACAAGGTCATCGGCCCCATGAACTATGTCACGCACAATCCCATCGAATCGATTGCGCACGCGTTGTTTCGTCCCATGGGCGTCGGCGGTGTCTATGCGCGGACCGGCCTGTTCGAACAGGTTATCGACGGCTTGACCGCGTTGATTTCTCGGCATCGCCCCGCCGACGTTGAGATCTTCAAATTCCCGCCTGTCATGAGTCGCGCGCACGTCGAAAAGTCCGGCTATCTCAAGAGTTTTCCACATCTTCTCGGTTGCGTGAATTGCCTTCATGGTACCGAGCTTGAGATACGTACGGTGGTCGAATCTGCCGGCACCAGCAAGGATTGGGTGGGAGCTCTCAGGGCGACTGATTTGGTGCTCGCGCCGGCTGCCTGCTATCCGATCTATCCGATGGTGGCGGGTCGCGGCGCGGTACCGGCAGGCGGTCTGCGATTTGACGTGACATGTGACTGTTTCCGGCACGAGAGCACCCATGAATTGGGCCGATTCCAGTCGTTCCGCATGCGAGAATTTGTGTGCGTAGGATCGCCGGATGACGTTGTGGATTTTCGCGAACGCTGGAAAATCCGGGCCGTCGAATTGGCGAATCAACTGGCGCTGCCGCATCAGACAACGGCTGCCAGCGATCCGTTCTTCGGACGAGCCGGAAAATTGATGGCCGTCAGTCAGGTCGAGCAAGAGCTGAAATTCGAGCTGTTGATTCCTATCAACTCCGTCGAAAGTCCGACGGCGTGCATGAGTTTCAATTATCACCAAGGACATTTCGGCGAAACATGGGGCATCGAGACTGCCTCGCACGGAGTTGCGCACACCGCCTGCGTGGCTTTCGGAATGGATCGTCTCGCCTTGGCGATATTTGCGACGCACGGAATCGACCTCAACAAATGGCCGCGTTCGGTTTGCGAATCACTTTCGGTTTGAACCGTGCCGAACTGGGAAAATCCGGTCCGGCGGCTGGCAATCGGGCTGCCGCACCTTTCGCGTTAACCCGACCTTGCAGCCTCGGGGCATCTGGTAACGCGCACAGCGCTGGCGCGATCGGCCATGTGGCCCCCACAATGTTGTCGTGACATGGCGCTAGACATTTCAGTGGTTATTCCGACGTTTCGCCGTCCGAAGCAACTTACCGAGGCGATTGCCAGCGTCCTCGGCCAGACCGGCGTTTCCGTCGAGGTGATCGTGATCGATGACAGCCCAGAGGCCTCCGCCAAAGAAGTGGTCGCGTGCGTAGGAGACGCCCGCGTGCGGTACCTGAAGAATCCGGCGCCGACTGGAGGCGTCCCGAGCGCTGTGCGCAACCTGGGGTGGCCGCTTGCGCGAGGCACTTTCATACATTTTCTCGACGACGACGATATCGTTCCCGATGGGCATTATGCCGTCGTTAAGAAAATATTTTCGTCTCGTCCCGAAGTTGGCGTCGTGTTCGGCCGAATCGAGCCTTTCGGCGATGCTCCGGCGGATCAGCTGCGCCACGAGCGCGATTTCTTCGCCGACGCGGCGCAAAGAGCGCTGTTGTGCAGCCGGTTCGGCCCCAAATGGGCCTTCACGGCATGCATGATGTTCCGGCGCACCCTGCTGATTTGCAGCGCCGGCGTTTTACGTAGGTCATGCGTGCAGCGGGTCGGAGGGTTCAACCCGCGAATTCGGATCGGCGAAGATGCCGCCTTCTATGCGCGAGCCATCCGGCAATGCGGGGCATATTTCATCGACCGGGTGTCTCTGAGATTTCGGATAAGCAATCCTTCGTTGATGCACTCGATCGCGCCCGATCAAACTGAAGCACATCAACTGCGCGTGGCCCGGCAACTTACGCATGATCGATACCGCGCCGAACGAGGCCCGTTCGAATTTTATTTGTTGAAGGCGTTCGCTCACACCGTCCTCAGAGGACACGAGGCAATGCAACGAAGACGGATGAGAAAAGCCCAAGGCACCTAAGTGTTCACCCACTTCACGGGCACTCGGAAGCGGATTTCAACTGTCGTCTCGTCCGCACCTTTCATTCGAAATCCCTCATTCCAATATAGTCCCCCGGCGAGATTGTAGCTTGAACCAGCAAAGACAACCAATTACCGCGCTCGCGATCGACAAGCCGATTCCAAATTCGCTGGTGATGTACAGCGTCACGGCTTTTGGATCGGTGAGGCGATCGAATATGCCCAAAAATACCGAGTTGTGAACGCCGTGAAAAACAACCGCGGGCCAAATGCTGCCGGATGCCAATCGAAGCCAGGACAAGAACGCCCCTGCTCCAATCAGCGAGATCGAAAAGCAGGTCAAAGCGAATATGATTGGAGTTCCTACATTGTAGTCGAAGAATAATATATCGGGGTAATGCCAAAGTGCCCAAATCGCACCGGGCAGAAGGGCAATAGTCTTGCTGCCGGCCGTCCGCGCCAGATTTGGCACGAGGACCCCGCGCCACCCGAGTTCCTCGCCCGCCGCAGCAAGCAGATACACCGGAACGTGCATCAACGCGGATAGCGCGGTGGGGCCAAGCGCTGCTGCACCGCCGAAGCCTCCCAGCCCGAACATCCAGACCGGCAGATAGACGGCGCCTCCGGTAGCGAACGGCACTGCCAGCGCCAGAAATGTGTACTTTGGCAGCGCGGCTTTCAATCCAAAGTCCTTGAGTGAACGATCTACCAAGACAAGCGAGATCGCCCCCGCAAACCCAACCGACCACATCGCGAGCGCATCGGCCAAACGGGGCGTCCATGCAAATATGATCAGCTTCGTTCCGAACGGAACGGACAGGCGAAGAAAATCAACGATCCCGGTAAACGCCGCTACCAGAACCAGAAAGATGACGATCTTTGCCAGAGCCCGCTCACGTTCGGGCTTGCTCGCTCCGATTGCCCCTACGACCTCGATCGATTCCGTCGAAACATTGTGCATCGTATCCAGGCAAACCTTACACGGGCGTGGCGGCTTCCGTAGCGAATTCAACGTACCGGCATGATGAGCTAGAGCACGTTCCGATGAAATCGAACCACCTCTCCACCGTCATGCCCGCGCTTGTCGCGGGCATCCACGTTTTTCGTGCCTGGTGTCAGCAAGCAAGGCGTGGATGGCCGGGACGAGCCCGGCCATGACTCCGGAGAAATGGCTCAACATGACCGGAACGGCTCTAGGAGAAGCTAAACGGAACGGACCGACCGCCGCGAACAATGGTCTTTAAACTTTCCACCACATTAAAGAACCGACGGCTGGCTGTAACGGTCAGGCGTGTCTTGACGCTGCCTCCAAACCCACTGAGAAAACGGGCTGTACCGCTGGTTGTAACTCCATCAAGATCAAACAAGAGGCCAAGTTCATGTGCACGCTTCATTGCCGACCAAATCAAAAGATTTACTGAGCCGTTATCCTGCACGTCTGGCGCTCTCGTCGTCATCAAATAGTACATCACCCCGCCTCCCCAAACCAGGTAGGTCATAGCCACCGGTACCCCGCCCGGCAAGACTGCAGCCAAGATGACTCCGCAGTTTCGCGCGCGGCACTCCGAAAAAAGAACCGAGAACTGATCAAGATTCATGTAGCTCGTCCGATTTTTCTTTTCTAAATTTTTGCTGTAAAAATTGATAAATCTTTGCGGATCATCGATAGTTATAATTTCGCACTTCTCCTCTGCACGGCGAATATGCTGCCTCACTTTAAAGTGCATGCCGGCCATGAGGCTTTCAAGATCGTCCCGACAATCAATTTGAAACGTATATTGGTGACTGATCTGAAAACCACGATCCTGAAAAGCCAAGCCGTCGATCAGCGCTAATCCGCTGTCGAGCGACGGGTCAATCGATTGTTTGAAGAAGTCAAAAGCAGGCAATTGATCGATCAGGGAACGGACGGTCGAGAGGCGATTCATCATTTTTGTCTGCAACTTGCCATCGCTGGAATTCACAAGTGGGCCTAGCAGATGCGTAAAGGGCGGCATACAGATCGTCCGAAACCCCCTTTTCCTGACAACGACAAATGGAAGCCGACCGGCCAAATAATTGCCTTGCCTTACCTCAACTTCGGAAAAGCTGCCCCCGGTTGCAGCCGCAAGCCACCATTGCTCGTGAAATAATGACGGCTTATGCACGTTCTGGCATGGATTTTTCATTCAAGCGTCCCGTGTCCGCAGGTGCACGGACATTCTCATTGCCGACCGAACGCAGGTAGAATGGTTCGTCGGATCTTGGCCATCATGAACCGGTCCTAGACACATCTATCGGTTTTCGCAATTGAGCAGCTTTTACAGCCTGCAGGAATCGTATACACAGTGTCTCCTGGAATTCCGGTTCAAATACGGAAAGGTGGCCACCGCGGATGGGCAGCACTGAGAGTCGCTCACATACGCGGCCCCAACCGTAATCGGGAAGGTCGGCGCAGCATTCGTCGGATCGGAACAGTGTTGCGGGCACATTAAGCGGTTTGACGGTCAGGCGCTGAAGCGCGTGCAGCCGCAATCGTGCTGTCAACTCCAATTGGAAGGCGAAAGCAGTGGAACCCGGTATCGATCTCGCAAGCCGATCGATTTGACGCAACACGCTCCAGGGGCAATTCCGAGTGAGTTTCTCGATAAACCACCATAAAAAGTCCTGATAGCCTGCCGCACAGGCGCCCCAGAACGAAGCTATGAAAGTCGCAAGAGGATGGATAGCGACCTCATGCGTTTCTTTGGTCCATGATGTAGACCGCAATCGCAACCGCCGAAGGTAGTCGCTTGCTTTCGCAACAATACTCCTGCGTTTCTGCGGCGGGGCAACCAGACGTGTATCGATAAGTCCGAGAAAACCTACTTGGTGTCCGGCTCCAAGCAGCCGTCGCGCCGTTTCCAACGCTACGAAGCCACCGAAAGAGTAGCCGGCAAGATAGTATTCCTCGTCGTTGCCTTTGCCGACAATCTGTGCAACCGCGGCATCGACAAGCACATTGAATTCCGCTCCTCCGTCAATTAGCTCGTCAATTTGCGGATATCGAATGATCTCAAAACGGACCCGGCCATCGAGCGCGGCGCGAAACCTAGCCAGCGACGGCGTGTAACCGTGTGCGGGCGGCATTAAAAATATCAACGGCTGCTGCTGGGGCAGACGGTCGACGCGCTCCCGTTCGCCGCCGTTCTCAAGTAATTTCTGAACGACGTAAATAAGCCTACTCGGTGTCGTATTAAATTCGAGACGATCCATCGGCAATGGCATCCCCAGTTGTTCCTCGATTTGCAACCACATGCGCATGGCGCCGATCGAGTCGCCACCCGCCAAATCCCATTGAGTATTTGCCTGAAAAGATCGTCGGTCGAGAACGCTTGCCCAAGCGCGCTCTACGGCCGCCAGCACGCGGTTCGCAGCGTCTGCGTGCGTAGGACCTTCATCCGACTCCGCGCAATTCCCTACCCTTCCGGTCGCCGTTGCAGCGTGAGGCCGATGGTTATCGATTTCGGATCTGAGCGTATTGGTCGCCTCGACAAGTCCCCGGCGGACGGCTTCGCGATTGACCTTGCCGCGCGAATTGCGCGGTATCGAGTCAACAATGAACCAGCGCTCCGGAACCGCATCCCTGCGTAGCCGGTTGCGGCACCAAGCCCGAAGGCTGTCAGTATCGGCCGCGGCGTGTTTTTCGAGCCGGACTGCTGCGCCGATCACCTCGCCACAGATCGGATCTGGGATCCCAAACACGCATGCCTCGGCAACCGCAGGGTGCGACTGAAGCATCAAATCCAATTCGGCCGGCTGCACCTTGAAACCCGCGCGGTTGATTTCGTCCTTGATGCGACCGGTCAGCCAAATTCTGCCAAGATCATCGATGGCCCCGCGGTCTCCGGTGCGAAACCATCCGTCGGTCATAGACCCTGCGGTAAGGTCGGGGCGATTGAGATAGCCGGACATCAAACATGGCGACCGTATAACAATCTCGCCTTCCCCGCTTCCCTGCGGAATACCGCGGTCATCTATGACGGCGGCGCGGCCGCCCCAGGTTTTTCCCACCAGACCATCAACGATGCTGTCGGCGTGAGACGAGGCTCCGGAAATCCAGTTGGCAGCCTCCGTCATGCCGTAGCAATTGACGACCTCGGCGCCAGACCAGGCAGCGATCTCCTTCCACAAATTGGCGGAAAGCGGCGCCGAACCGACATGAACACGAACGAGAGAATTTCCGGCCGGTTGGTCGCTTGATCTTTTCACCAGGTTCCAAAGCGCCGGTACAGAACTGAGAAATCTGATGGAGTGTTTGTCGATGACTCGTCCGAGTTGGTTGCCAAGCATGTCACCAGGCGGATAGAGGACGATGTTGCCGCCGGTGAGGAGCGCCGTGAGGGCATTGCCGATGAGGCCGTGTCCGAAATGAGTTGGAAGCGTTACCAGCGTTTGATTGAGGGCTGCGGCGCCGATGACGGCGGCGTTGAGTTCTATGCGCGTCTGCAGAGCGCGATACGACAGAACCACCCCCTTGGGGCTCCCGGTCGTACCGGAGGTGAAGAGGATGAGAGCGGGCCTATCGGGATCGAAGCCCGCGGTCCCATATTCCGCCGAAGGTACAGGCGGACGGCTGTCTGCAAGCTCCAATGTCGGAACGGCTGGCGTCGTTGAGGTCTCCGGTTTGTTGACCAGCAACAGCGCGGGTGCGGCGAATTCGGTTACCGTCCGGAGTTCAACGTCCGTCAGTGCGCCGTCGAGGCATGCCGCTGCGGCCCCAACGGCCCACACCGCCAGCAAGTCCCCAAAAAAATAGGCACTGCCGCTGTGCGAAATCGCCACCACGGATCCTGGACCGATGCCGAAGTGCGCCAGAACGGCGGCGCGGCGAGCGACCTCAAGCGAAAGCGTACCGGCATCCCAGCGCAGGCCAAGCCCGACATCATCGATGCTGCCGCAGTTTTTGAGGTCCGGGAACATGGGGCCCTAAGTCCGTCGAGCACAAAAGATGCAGTCTATCTCCAGGAGCGACACCGGATCAGCGAAATCGTAATTCACGAGCACAATGTTGCTGATCTCGAAGCCTCGCTCATGCATGCCGCTTATGAACATGAGAATCGATCCTGCGAATGTCGTATCCGAAATTCCGCGCCAGCGATTTTACGCGATCGCGAACCCGGTCAGTGACCCTGGCAGATCGCACCCCGGGTCCCGAGAGCGACCCCATCGGCCGTGGAGCTCTGTACATGGACGGTACGCCTTTCGGATCGCTCCGCACTCCCTAGTAGACATACCAATTTCATTTCGATATTAACATTACTTTTTCGTAATCTTATCGACACGGGCGATGGATTTGGTACTGTGTCGATCAAAGCTGACTGATTGTCCAGCCGTCGCGAGTGTCAACATCACAATTGCAAGCAACAAAAATTGCGCCAGAGTTGTCAATGTGCAGGCCGGTTCGCCGGCCTCACCGGCAACGCCCAGTGATTTAACAATTCCGTCCGCGTGCTTTTCGCATATAACGATTTAGCCTATTGCTGACCGATGTGACCAGCCGGCTATTTAATTATTCGGGCTGACAGCCGCCTTGAAAGGCTCTCGGAATGGATGCGAGCGATCAAGCAAAAAAAACAGAAAAGGCCTTGCGCGTTTTTCTGGCAACGCCATTCGGGTTCCGCGGGCGGGGGGGCATCGACCGCCTGACCGACCTGATGGTCGAGGGCATCCAGGAACGCGGCGCATTCGGAATTGATCCTGTCCGGCTTGTGACTAGAGGACAGGAGAGCCTGTTTCAGGCCGGGTTCGTGTTCGCCGGCGCGCTAGCTAAGCTCTGGGCCGCTGCAAGACGCGGTAACGTCGACGTCATCCATATCAATTTGGCTTCGCGCGGCAGCGCGTATCGAAAATTGACGCTGGCCGCCTTGGCCCGTTTGCTCGGCATTCCTTACGTGGTACATTTGCACAGCGGTCGATTTGACCAGTTCTGGCGGACCGCAGGACCGCGGCTTGCCGGGGCGATCGATTACTTTTTTGAGAACGCCAGCGCGATCATCGTGCTCGGGGAATATTGGGCCAGCGTCGTTTGCGACCGCGTCCCCGCGGCTCGCGGCAAGACTGTCGTCCTTGCTAACGCGACTTTGCCGAGCCCGGGCGATTGCGTACCGTCGAGCGACGGGCGAATCCGTATCACCTTTCTCGGCAAAATCGGACCAAACAAAGGGACACGGCAACTTATAGAAGCCCTCGCGATCTTGAAGGACAGACGCGACTGGACCGCTACGATCTGCGGTAACGGCGACGTGGAAGAGAGCCGGAATCTGGCCGAGAGGCTGGGGATCGCGAACCGAACTCTTTTCCCGGGATGGCTGGATGCGACGGCCACAGCTGAACAACTTCGCCAAACCGATATCTTCGTCCTGCCATCCTTCTCGGAGGGCCTGCCGATGTCGATACTTGAGGCGTTTGCCTGGGGAATTGCCGTGGTGGCAACCCCTGTAGGCTCTATCCCGGAAGTGATAAAGCACGAACACAACGGGCTGATCGTCCCGGTCGGGGACGTCCCTGCGTTGGCGCTGGCGCTACGGCGGCTGGTCGCAGACGGCAATCTCCGCCGGCGGCTGGGCAACACCGCCCGGCGAGATCACGCCGAGCGCTTTGACATCAATGTCTACATACCGCGTCTCGTCGCCATCTGGCGCGCCGCGTCGGCTCCCGAGGCGACGACCGAGCCGAAGGACCGCCGTCGTGAAGCTGTTCAGACGACGTACGCGACGCACTCGGGAACGTCGCATCGCTGAGGCAAACGTATGTGAGGTCGACCGATGCTTTCGTCTTTCGAAACTGACCGCGTCCCCTCCAGGCTCGTCATCGCAAGACAATCGAAGATGCTCGACGAGCTCGGCGTGGAAAATGTTCGCATTCGGCTCGCTCAAAGCGACGACAAACCGGACAGCATCTTTTACCGTGTGGGAACGGATGTGGTCGTGTCGAGAGGCTTTGCGGAAGATTGGCTCAGATTCCGCGACCGGCGTTCGAGCGCAATCGAAAGGCGGTGGCGGTGGGCGATCTTTGTACCTGCCTGCATAAGTGCGGCGGCGGCGTGCGGCGCGGCAGCTGCGATCTTGGCTCCGTACTTTTCTCTTGTTCCCGGTCACATCGGCGCCGGACTGCGGCCGGTTTCTTCGGCACCCGCTCGCCCCGCCGCCGCTATCCCGGCTGCGGGCGGTTCGGCCAGCACCTGGTATGGCGTAGCCGTCGACGAATACGTTACTGTTAATGGCAACATCTTCCAAGCCGAATGCGGACCAAATCCCGAGTCAATCCAGCGCGGCGACGAAGCGGATATCGTTCGATTTCGGATGACCGCCGGCAACGGATGGTACAATGACGCCGGAAGCGGAGACGAGCGCACAGAACTCGATGGTTATAAGCAATCCTTCCAGGTCGGCGTGCCTTACTGGACAGCATATGTGCTTCATATCGAGCCCGGCCCCCGTATGACCGCCGATTGGATTGTTCTCGGTCAAATCCCCGGCCTGATGGGACATTTCGTAAAGAACATGATCATGACATGGTCGGCCGCCGGCAGGACACTTCATAACGAACGCATCGCCCAGGGAAAAGACTACCAATTTGTGGAAAAGGTTATCATCGACCCGGCCAACGGCTATTACGGCAGCTGGCTCAACGGAAAACAGGTCGTTGACTACCACGGACCAATGGGCGCCGTCGGAAA
>Ga0210402_10004025_pt1 | contig 13529 bp, 13 predicted proteins | sample IncBWC7MmetaG_FD_161055 | JGI IMG/M metagenome (GOLD analysis project Ga0210402, IMG submission 161055) | Forest soil microbial communities from Barre Woods Harvard Forest LTER site, Petersham, Massachusetts, United States - Inc-BW-C-7-M | ecosystem: Environmental > Terrestrial > Soil >...
AATGCGCGCTGAGCGTCTCGTAGTCGTGCAGGTTGCGGAGGCCGAGCACGATGTTGGTGAGGCGGCCGGTCCGGTCGGGCGCGTGGATCTCGGTGATGACGCCGCCGTAGCTGAGGAAGCGAACGACGATGCCGTGGTCGTTTGTCATGGTGTAGATCTCGACCGGCTGGCCGGCTTGCGTGGTGCCGTAGGGCGCGTGATCGAGCGCAGCGGCAGCGCGGGCTGGCCCACTGGTCATCGCGGTGGCCAGTGTGACGGCGATCGCGATGGCGCGGGCCACGGTGGGGTCGCGTTTGGTGTCGGGGTGGCGGCACATGACATTCCCTTCCCGTTTTGCTCTGTCGGTTGGCGCTGTCCGTAGGGTAGGAGCCGATGCACGGCAAGTGTCTCACGGGTGTCTCGGTTTTCTGGGTAAGAGACGATGACGCGTGGAGTGAGGGGAGGTCCCGGAGATAATGGCCGCAATTTCCCTCTCCGCCATTGGGGGCGGAGAGGGTCAGGGTGAGGTGAGGGACGTATGTGGTGGTGGAACTTCCAGGCGGCTGTTGATACGCAGGGCGTACCAGAAGCGCTGTTCGGTGTCGCTCGCAGCGGCCCCCACCTCACCCCGACCCTCTCCGCCCCAAGGGGCGGAGAGGGAGTTTATCCCGGCGATTCTGTCACGCCGCGGCGGGTGTTGTGGCGCGGGCTCCGTGGTCGAGTGACCGCAGGACGGGACTGGTGCCGGTGGCGATCGCGCTGACCAGTTTGGGCGGTAGCGGGCCGCGATCAAGACGGTCCGGCCGACGGCCCAGGGTCACCTTGATCGCCGCGCACCAGCGCTTCGCGCGAAGTGCGATTTCTGTTCTGCTCCGTGGCCCTCCGCACGTCCTCCGTGTTAGAATCCTTGCGCACTTGCAGCTTCGACGGTCGCCGCGGCGCGAGCCACGGGGTCAGCGTGTGCCTCGCAGCGCCAGCCAGCGCTGTTCAAGCGATTGCCCTGGGTGCGGCGCGCCATCTTCGCTGCTGACGGTTTCGGTCCGACCGCAGCGGTGTACCAGGCGCTCGAACCCCGCACCATGGGGAAAACCGGGCTAGCGGTGCCCACTGTCTCGACCGCGTTTCTGGGTCCACATTGACCATACTTCGAGGAGGAACCGCATGAAGCTCAAGCTCCACCACCTGAACCTGTGCTCGAAGGATGTTCCGGGCATGGAGGCGTTCTACCGGTCGGTTCTGGACCTGGGGCCTGAGCCGTCACTGAACAGCGCGCGCGACACCACGCAGGGTTACGCCGCCCCGGTCGCCTTCGTGACCGACGGCCAGACCCAGGTGCATCTGGCCACGAAGGACCTCGGCGTCGGCTTCCGGACCAACCACTTCGTCAATCCGCTCGAGCGCGGCCACATCGCGTTCCGCACCGATGATATTGCCGCGTTCAAGCGGCGGCTCGAGGCGAAGAACATCCCCTATTCCGACTACGGCCAGTGGGCGATGAACGGCTGGCATCAGATCTTCTTCTACGACCCCGAGGGCAATGTCATCGAGGTCCACCAGGACATGAACGCGTAGCCGATCAGTCGCAGCGCGCGCCTGACGGCACGGCGATCGGTTTGCTGAAAAGGCCCCTCCCCCAAGGGGGAGGGAAGCACGTTTGGTGGCCCGCCCCTGCCCTCGGGAAAAGGGTAGCGGCCGTGCCTACTTATCCAGCCAAACCGTCGCCAAATCCTGGTTCACGTAATGGCTCGGGCCGATCTTCCAGCCGTGCATGTACGACCGCTCCGGCAGCATGCGGTTCCACCACAGCATCGGGAACTCATACGCCATCGTATCGACCACGCGCGTCTCGAACGCCCGCATCAGCAGCCGCTGTTTCGCGGGGTCGGTCTCGCGCACCATCTTGGCGTCGATATCGATCAGGTCCTGGTCGTCGTAGCCGCCGTAATTCTCGACGAACACCTTCTTCGGCAGGTACTTCTGCGTGTCCATCACCGGATTCACCACGCCGTTGCAGTTAGCCTCCACCACGACGTCGAAGTTGCCGGTGCGCATCGCCTCGAACCACGGTCCGGTCGGCACCACCTTCTGGGTGACCTTCACGCCGATCTTGCTCCATTCATCGACCAGCCAGGTGCCGACGTATTTGTAGGGCTGGTCGACGTTGCGGTTCAGCATCTCGAAGCTGAGGTTCTCCTGCCCCGCCTCCTTCAGCAGCCGTTTCGCCTCGGCGCGCGACTTGTCGATGTCGGGCCAGAAGCCTGCCATCTGTTGCAGTTCCTCCTTGGTCGCCGCCAGCGGCGAGCCCGGGAACACGATGCCGCCGACCGTGCGCACATTGGCGATCTTGGACAGCGCCGGCGCGCCGTGCCACTGGTCGACCCCGAGCAGCAGCGCCTTGCGCACCCGCACATCGTCGAACGGCTTGCGTTTGGAATTCGGCGTGATCAGGTTGCCGCAGTTCCAGTCGCTTTGCTGGATGGTGATCTTGTCGCCGACCTCCTTCTTGAGCTGATCGATCGCCGATGGCGGCAGACCACGGAACTCGGTCGCCGCACGGTCGCCGCGGATCGCCTCCACCCGAACGACCTGCTTGTCGGCGTAGATGCCGACGAAGCCATCCAGATACGGCAGGCCCTTGTGGTAATAGTCGGGATTGCGTTCGCCCCGGATCGACTGGCCGAGCTGGTAGTCGACAAACTTGAAAGGCCCGCTGCCCATGATGTTCTTCATGTACCAGTTGGGGTCTTTGTCCAGGATGTCCTGCTTGTAGATGTAGGCATACGGGTCGGCGAGCGCCGGCAGGAACGTCAGCGTGGCGTACTTCAGGTGGAACACCACCGTCGTCGGATCGGGCGCCGAGACGGTGTCAACCATCGCGTACCAGTTCTCGCGCGCGCTGTTGTAGCCTGGCGGTGGATGGATGATGTGGTTCCAGCTTGCCGCCGCATCGGCCGCGGTGAGCGGCGAGCCATCGTGCCACTTCACCCCGCTGAGGATCTTGAAGGTGTAGGTGGTGCCGTTGTCAGTCGGCTGCGGCATCTCGGTGCAGAGGTCGCAGACAAACTTCGTTACGTCCTCCGGGTGCTCGGGATCGAGCCGGATCAGTACGCTGTAGAACGGCGCCGTCGAATGGACGGTGGCGTAGGTGGTCTCCCTGTGACCGTCGAAGCTCGGCGGCGCATCGGCCGGGATCATGTAGGTGAGGATGCCGCCGCGCTTCGGCGTTTCATCGGCTGCCAGCGGCGCGGCTGTCATCGAGACCAAGAGAGCGGCGAGTCCCACCGCCCATAGACCTGTTCGCATCCCGGTTGCCTCCCAAGGGCTTTCTTGCTTTTCGGCGCGTTCGGCGGCCTACGTCCCAAGACGGCCGAACGTCAAGGCATGGTACCAGTATTCTCCCGGGCCGTATGCCCGGCCACATGAAATCACGGTAATCATCGCCGCGGTTCGGGCCGCCTTCAGCACTCGATGGCCACTATGCGCCCGGCCTGCGCATACAGCGTCAGCTCTCCGTCGCGGGTGACTATCGCCTGACCGTATGTCCGGGCGGTCGCGGCGATGATGCGGTCGGCCGGGTCGCGTGGGGCGTGCCCGACAGAAATGCCGAGGCCATCAGCACCTCCGGTGGCATCGCTGCCAACCGCATGCCGGGCAACGTCACCAGGCGGCCGAACCACGCCTCGGGCGAGGATGCCAGTTGCAGACGGCTGCGCGCCACCAGCGTCGCGATTTCCCATGCCGAGATCGGCGACACGTATACCCCGGCGCCGGAGACCTGCGCCGCCGCGATGGCCGCGCGGCTTTGCGCCGTCATCGGATCGCCGTTGACCAGCCAGATTGCTCCGCAGGTATCGAGCAGGATTGCTGGCGACGCCGGCTCAGGCAACCGCCAGCCAAGCCTCGCCGATTCCAGCAGTCAGGTCGGTGCCGGCCGGGACCGTGACGCTCCCCCGCAACGCGCCCCAAAGGTCCGGGAGCGACTGCTCATACGGAACCAGTGCGGCCACCGGCCGGCCATGCCGGGTGAGCACCACGCGAGCCGTCCTGCCCTGTGCCAAGGCGTCGATCAGCGCCAGGCACTGCCCCTTGAAGGCGGTGACGTTGATCGCGGTATCAGTGGTGTCGGTCGGCATGATCCAGCCCTTTTATGAGTCGACCAGATCACATGGTCCATGCTGTGGCAATGGAAGAGCAGTCTCAACCGCCCGCCGCCGCCAGTCGCCGCAGATCCGCCTGCGGTCGGGCGCCGTAGTGGCTGATCACCTCCGCCGCCGCGATGCTGGCGATCCTGCCGCACACCGGCAGCGATTTGCCGCCCGTCAGTCCGGCCAGGAAACCCGCGGCATAGGCGTCGCCCGCGCCGGTCGAGTCCACCACGTTCGTCGGTTCGGCGGCGATCTCCACCGTCTCGGCCCCGCGCAGGATCACGCTGCCCGCCTCGCTGCGGGTCAGTGCGGCCAGCGCCACGTCGCGCCGGCATGCCTCCGCCGCCGCTTCGAAGGTGTTCTCCTCATACAGGCTGGCAATCTCCGCTTCGTTGGCGAACAGGATGTCCACGTCCTGCTTCACCAGTTCGAGGAACGCTGCGCGATGCCGGTCCACGCAGAACGGATCGGACAGCGTCAGAGCCACCTGCCGGCCGGCGGCGTGCGCGGCGGCGGCGGCTCGGCGGAACGCGCGCTGCGCCTCCAGGGGGTCGAACAGGTAGCCCTCCAGGTAGGTCACCGCCGCATCGGCGACCAGCGCCTCATCCACGTCCGCCTCGCCGAACGTCACGGCGGCGCCGAGGAACGTGTTCATCGTGCGCTGGCCCTCGGGCGTGACCAGGATCAGGCAGCGCGCGGTCGGTGCACCGCCGGACAGCGGCGTGGATGGAAAATGCACGCCGATCGCGCCGATGTCGTGGCGGAACACGGTTCCCAACTGGTCGTCCGCCACCTTGCCGAGATACGCCACGCGCGCGCCCAACGCCGCCGCGACCGCGCAGGTATTGGCGGCCGAACCGCCGCTGCTCTCCTGGCCGGGCGGCATCGCGGCGTAGATCGCCTCTGCTCGCTCCGCGTCGATCAGCGTCATCAGCCCCTTGCGCATGTCGTGGCGCGAGAGGAACGCATCGTCGGCGCGCGCCACCACATCGACGATGGCGTTGCCGATGCCGAGGATATCGAACCGTGTGCTCATCAGTGTGTCTTCCTTGGGTCGCTGTCCCCTCCGCCCTTGGGGGCGGAGGGGTTGGGGAGGTGGGGGAAGCGGCGATAATCCCCCACCTCACCCTGACCCTCTCCGCCCCCAAGGGCGGAGAGGGAAAAATGCGCTGCGTCCCGCGCTTCTCCCGCAAACCATAGGAGCACTACCGCGTCCGCGGGGGATGCGCGCGCACCGCGGCCTCATTCACTTCCACACCCCAGCCGGGGCCCTTCGGGATGATCAGTTCGCCGTTCTCGATCGCCGGCGCATTGAGGAACAGCTCGTCGCGCCAGGCGACGCTGTCGATGTCGATCTCCATGACTCGGAAATTCGGCACCACCGCGCAGAAATGTGCGCTGATCGCCGAACACAGATGGCCGTAGTAGTTGTGCGGCGCGCAGTTCACCTCGTACGCCTCGGCCATCGAGGCGATCTTGATCGACTCAAGAAAACCGTTCCAGATCACGTCGATGATCGCCACATCGGTGGCGTAGGCATCGAAGAACGGCCGGAACGCGCGCCGCCCGCACACCGATTCCAGCGACGCGATCGGACACGGAGCGGCGCGGCGGATCAGCGCGAGCGATTGGGGATCCCAGGTGTCGATCTCCAGCCACGTCATGTCGAACGGCGCGACTGCCTTGGCGATCTGCAGATAGCCCTCCGTCTTGAAATGGTAATTCACGTCGAGATGCAGCCCCATCTCCGGCCCGGCGCCCTGACGGAACGCACCGAGCAGATCGCGCACCGATTGCAGGGTCTTGCGATCTACGTTCAGCTCCGGATAACCCGGCGAGCGGCCGAAGCCGGGACCGAAATTGGTTAGCTTCTCGCCGTCGAAGGGCAGAATATTGGTCTTCAGCGCCTTGAAGCCGCGCCGCTTCACCTCGGCGCCAAGCGCGGCAATATCGTCGTAGTTGCGCAGCGGCGGGACGCCGACAAGCTCGTGGTTGCGCACACGGTAGGAGCCGCAATGCGACCAGTACACCGGGATGCGCTCGCGCACCGGCCCGCCGAACAGTTCGTAGACCGGCACACCGAGCGCCTTGCCCTTGATGTCCAGTAGCGCGTTCTCGATCGCCGCGATGGCGCGTGAATTGATCCCGCCCGGCGCCTGCACCTGACGCACCCACAAGGTCGAGGCGATCTGCTGCACCGGACGCGGGTCCTGGCCGATCAGCGGGTCGGCCAGGCCGTAGATCACACCGGTCAGGCCGCGACTGCCATCGGCCTCGGTGTATTCGGACCAGCCGACCAACCCGTCATCGGTGGTGAGCTTGAGGAACGAAAGGGTGCGCCAGCCTGCGTCACAGTGCTGGTCTTCGATCTTCGCGAGTTTCATGATGCGGCTCCGTTAGTTTGCGGCGGCGGCGCGGGCACGCGGAGGCAAGACCAGGCCAACGCCCCTGAGATGACTGAACAGCTCCTTGAGCCTGTCGCGATCGGCCTGCGGCAGCGGCGGCTTCAGGATCGATGCTATGTTCGAGCGAAGATGCGCCTGTTCGCCGGTGCCGAACAGCACCACATCGACACCCGGTTCGTGCCGCACGTAGCGATAGGCCGCGTCGGTCAGGCTGCTTGCGCCACCGGGATGGATCAGGAAGCCGAGCGGGTCGGGCGTGTCGGCGAGCCATTGCGGCACCTGCCCGGCGGCCGCCAGCTCCTTCATCGCCGCAGCGACGCGGTCGGGGCTGGCGAAGATGCTGCGCACCGCGAACATCAGCAGCGTGCCGACGCGATGTTGCAATGTCGCCGGGAATACTTTCTCCCGTGTGTTCTGGCTCATCAGATGGAACGCGACCATCACCACGTCCCACACGCCGTCGGGCACCGCACGCTGCAGCATCGCGTGCTCGAGGTCATTGGGCGACGTCTCGGTGATGCCGAGGAAGCGGAATTTGCCGCGTTCCTTCTCGCGCAGCAGGGCCGGTGCGATCGTGTCGCGCACGTAGTCGTAAGCCGACGGCGGCACCGCATGCAGCTGGAACACGTCGATGCAATCGACGCCAAGCTCGCGCAACGAGTTGTCCAGGCTGGCCACGGCGCGTTCCGGCGTGTAGCGCTCGCCGCCGCGGGCCACCGAGGATTTGGTGGCGATCACAACCTTGTCGCGCGGCACGCCCTTCAGCCCCTTGCCGACCACGCCTTCGGTCGCATACGGCGCCGCGGTGTCGAGCAGGTTGACCCCGAGATCGAGCGCGGCATGGATGATCGCGATCGCGCTGGCCTCGGTGCCGCCGGTGTTCAGCCCCAGCCGGCTGAACCCGCCGCAGCCGAGGCCGGCCACACTGACACGAAGCCCGGTCCTGCCGAGCGTGGTATATTCCATTCGATCACCTGCCAACTGGAAGTGGCCAAGCTAGCGTGCCGGCAGGCGGAGGCAACTCGTGGGCGATTCTCCCCCTCCTTGCGGGAGGGGGTTGGGGGGAGGGTCGCGCCATCACAAGGAAAAATGGCGGGATCAGTACGGGGCTTGCATCCCTATCCGGTTGCGACAGACGCGAATTCCGAACCCCGCGCAATCACCACATCCGCTTCACGCCATATTGGTCGAACACCACATCCGGAGTGACGATCAGCATGTTCTCCATCAGGCTTTGGGCGATCAGTATCCGATCGAATGGGTCGCGATGATGCAGCGGCAAGCTCGCGGCTTGCAGAGCGTGTTCAACGCCGATCGGCAGTTGATTGAATCCATGCCCTTCGATGACCTTCACGAAGGTACTGGCCAACCCAGCGAATTCAGGCTGTTTGCCGGAGCGCCACTTCATCATGATCTCCCAGGCGCTGGCAGCGCTGACGAACGTCTCGTTGGCGTTTTCGATGACGTGCCGCGCTTCATCTGTAATGTCAGTACCTCGATCCCACCAATAGAACGCGCACGTGTCCAAAAGCAGGCGTATCATTCGGCATAGAATTCCTTGGTTTCCTCGTCGCTCAAAGGGGAAAATGCTTCCCGTCCGACAGACGGAAGATTACCCGCATTGAGACCATAAATCGGTCGCTTCTTTGGACCGATGTAGAGAAGTTTAACGATCGGCGTATTGTTCTTGGTGATGATCACCGTCTCACCCTGTCCCGCCAGAGCGATCAGCTTCGAAAGCTGGTTCTTGGCGTCGTAGATGCTCACTTCGTGGCTCATCCGGTCTTCCGTTTGGCTAACTATCTAGGTAACTATATGCCATCCAGGCAGGAATGCCAAGCACAGTTCGCCCCTGCTCGACGTTCGGCAATGCGGATAACCTCAGGGAATGTTGCCTTGACCTGCTGCTGCCCGGCCGGAACCGGGGCGATTGCTGTGCCAGGGTAAGTTCATCAAACCATCACGTGTCGTGCACCCCTGATCGATGCGACATAGTGACGGCGCGCCGATTCGGCGCGTGGATGCGCACGGCACCCGGACGGGCGATGGCATCAGAAATAGAAACAGACATGGTGGTCCAGGCGTATGGCCGGTGGGCGCCGGTTTACGATCTGATATTCGGACAAGTCTTCAGCGCCGGCCGTCGCGCGGCTATCGACGCAGCGGAAAGCATCGGGGGACGCATCCTGGAAGTCGGTGTCGGCACCGGGCTGTCGCTTCCCGGATACGCAAGAGGAAACTCCATATACGGCGTCGATATCTCGGCCGCGATGCTGCGCAAGGCACGTGATCGCGTGGCAAAACTGCGCCTCGACCACGTCGAGGGCCTTGCTGTCATGGACGCGGAGAACCTGACTTTTCCGGATGAATCGTTTGACGTTGTCGTGGCCCAATACGTGGTGACCGCGGTCCCGCAGCCGGAAAGGGCGCTCGACGAGTTCGCCCGCGTGGTGCGCTCGGGCGGCGAAATCGTGATCACCAGTCGCATAGGCGCTGAAGCAGGACTGCGCGGTGCACTGGAGAAGTCTTTGATGCCGTTGACGAGGCGGCTGGGTTGGCGAACCGAGTTTCCTTGGGGGCGCTATCTTCACTGGGCGGCAGGTCTGCCGTCAGTTCACCTCGTCGAGCGGAGTCCCATCCCGCCGTTCGGACATTTTTCGTTGATCCGGTTTGCCAAGTTGCCGGGCCGTAACAGGGTGAGCGACGCATGGGCGGCAAATGCGTCCGATCGCGGTGTCGGACCCGCGAGCGAACTGGCAGCATAGTTTCATCCTGATAGCTGAGAGAGGATTGCGATGAGCAGCTTTCGCGAAGTTCTGAGGGTTCAGCGGCGGGACGATCATCGCTACTATCATCACAGCCGCATAAACCAGTCGCTCCATCTGCTCAGCGCCATGAGCTTCGTTTTTTCCTATGTGCTGGTGTTCAAGGACCCGGCCGTGGCCGCTCTGACAGGATGGCTGGTGTCGATGACAAGCCGGCAGGCCGGACACTTCTTCTTCGAGCCCAAGTGCTACGACATCGTCAATCAGGCGACCCACGAATACAAGGAGGCGGTCAAGGTCGGCTACAATCTGCGGCGCAAGGTCGTCCTCATGACGATCTGGGCGTTGTCACCACTGCTGCTTTTCGTCGATCCCACGCTGCTGCACACGGTGGAACCGCATAACTCGTGGAAGGAATTTGTCAGGCACGTCGGCTATCTGTGGCTTGCAATCGGCATCTTCGGATTGCTGTTTCGGACAGTGGTTCTCTTCAAGATCAAGGATGTGCAGACGGGCCTGGTCTGGGCGGCCAAGATCGTCACCGATCCGTTCCACGACATAAAGCTGTACTATCGCGCGCCTGGCTACCTCCTGCGCGGCGAGCTGTTCGACTTTGCGACCGAGGAGGCGTAACCGGGCCAATCGGCAGGCTAGGCGGCCATCAGGCAGTGCCTAACCGACGGCGAAGCCGCGTCCGATAGTTGGCCAGCATCTCGCGGAGGATCTGGCGCCTGATCGACCTGTTCGTAGTGGCGGCGTTGGTCGACCACCAGCCGTCCCGCGCCATTGCCGTGGCCGCCGCCAGAAAGCGATCCGTCACGGCGTTGAAATCCGCATCGCTGTAGTTCAGGCTGAAAATGAGGCGTCCGGTGCCCACCCAACTAAGCGCAAGGCCCTCGGCACGCAGGTAATACTGCAGCATCCAATTGTAGCGGGACGGACGCGTATAACACACCGTCCAGATGGAGGAGAGATTGGCCATCCTGATTGGAAGATTCTCCTCGTCGAGAAGACGGTTGAGCCGTTCGGCCCGCCTGTTCCAAAGTTCGTCCAGGTCCTCATAGAGTTGCATTATCTGTGGAGTCTCGAGGCAATGGAGAAACTCGTTCATTGCGCCCATGACATAGGGATGTGCATTGAACGTGCCGCGCGCCAGGCAGACATCGACCGGGCGGTCATCGCGGTAGCGCTTCATCCAGTCGTGGCGACCGCACAGCACGCCGACCGGAAGCCCTCCCCCAAGCGTCTTTCCGTAGGTGACGAGGTCCGCCTTGACGCCGAAATACTCCTGCGCGCCGCCGAGGGCCAGACGGAACCCGACGAAGATCTCGTCAAAGATCATCGCGATCCTGCGCTCGGTGCACACGGCGCGAAGCTGTTGCAGCCAACGCGTGTAGGCATGCCGATCGAACTGCGCCGTCCTGCCGCTGTCGACCAGCGACGAATCTGCCGGAGGGCCCGCATTCGGATGCAGCGCCTGGTACGGATTGACGAGGACGCACGCGATGTTCCGGCGCGTGCGAAGCACATGCAGCGTGTGCTCGGACATCTCTGCCAGCGTGTAGGTCTCGCGCACGGCAGACGGGTTGCCGATGCCGGGCTGAACGTCGCTCCACCAACCGTGATAGGCACCGCAGAAGCGGACTAGGTGCGAGCGGCGTGTGTGGTAGCGCGCGAGGCGGACCGCCTGCATCACCGCCTCGGTGCCGGACATATGGAAGGAAACTTCGTCCAGCCTGGAAATCTGCTGCAGACGCTCGACATTGTAGGCGACGACGGGATGGTAGGAACCGATCACGGGACCAAGGTCGCGGACCCGTTCTGTGCCGCGGGCAATGCACTCTTTATAGAAGTCGTATCCGAGAAGATTGACACCATAAGAACCGGCAAGATCATACAGGACATTGCCGTCGAGGTCGCTGACCGTGACGCCAGACGATGCTGCAAGGATGGAGCCGGCGGCGAGATGTTGGCGAACGATGCGGCTGTACTGAAAGGGAACGCGATAGGCTGTGATGAACTGAAGGTCGGAAACTCCCGTCTGGACCGTGGCTGTCAGCGCGCTGGTCCGTGCGAATCTGTCCTTGTACAGGGCAGAAAGACGCAGAAAACCATCCCGCCGTTGAGCAGCCACCTTCTCCGGCGGATCGTCCGAGCGGAAGAAGCGATGGTCGTCGTATTCGTAAAATGGAATCAACGACGCAATCCGCCGTGCCAGTCGGGAATGTCCGGCCAGCGACCGATGCTTTGCCAGCGACAATTCAAGCCGTCGCTTGATCGTGACGAGCAAATAGGTGGATGCCGCCGCGCCGGCGACATAGGCTGCAAGCCCGGTCAGTTGCATGGCTGTCGCGCACCCTGCTGTGGCGGCGGGCCGATAGCATGAAAATGCTGCGTTCCGCGATTGCTAAAATTACCCAGCAGGAAGACATCAATTTCCTGCTGACCAATCGTATCCCACGGCGATTGGCAACCCGCTTCTTCGGCTGGTTCAGCCAACTCGAACATCCACTGATCCGTGATCTGTCGATCGGTGCCTGGCGCCTGTTTTCCGATCTTGATTTGAGCGATGCGCGAGATAATCGCTTCCGCAGCCTGCATGATTGCTTCGTCCGTCGGCTCAGGGACGGGGCACGCCAAATCGACGCCGACCCGGAGCTTCTGGTCAGTCCGTGCGATGCGATTGTCGGGGCATCGGGAGCGGTGCAAGGCGACAAGGTTCTGCAGATAAAGGGCTTTCCCTATCGAATCCAAGACCTGCTCGGTGACGACGAACATGCCGCCCTCTACCGAAACGGACGCTATGTGACACTTCGGCTTACATCGACCATGTATCACCACTTCCATGCACCGCATGACTGCCGTGTGGAATCGGTCACCTATATCTCCGGCGACACTTGGAACGTCAATCCGATCGCGCTCAAGCGGATCGAACGGCTGTTCTGCAGGAACGAGAGGGCCCCGATCCGCATCAGGCTTTCCCGCACTGGCCATGCGATCACACTGGTCCCCGTCGCGGCCATATTGGTGGCAGGCATCCGTCTCAGCTTTTTGGCTGCGAACCTGGACATCCGCCGCGGCGGCACACGAACCGTGCCCTTGGACGTGCCTTTGTCCAAAGGCGACGAGATGGGGTGGTTCCAGCACGGATCGACGATTATCGTTTTCGCGCCGGACGGGTTCGTGTTGTCCGAAGGTGTGCGCGAGGGTTCCAGGATCCGGGTCGGGCAGCCGCTGATGCGCCTGCCGTGCCGGCCGGAGGTTCACTGTTCTGAAACTGAACGTTCGCACAATTGTAAGAGAAACGCTCGACGATCCTGATCGGCCAATACGACTCCCCGTTCGTCCGGCGCGTTGCGATTGCGCTGCGGCTGTATCGCATCGACTACGAACATCGCCCTTGGTCGACGTTCGGCGACGCGGATCGGATCGCCTCGTTCAATCCGTTGCGCCGGGTGCCGACCTTGGTGCTGGACAACGGCGAGGTCCTGATTGGAAGCGGCGCGATCCTCGACCACCTGGACGAATGCGTGGGGCCATCACGCGCGATGATCGCGGACGCCGGCGATACGCGCCGCCATGCACTCAAGGTCTGCAACGCCCGTCTGGTCTATATACCGGGTGGGCGCAACAACCAATCAGCGGCGGGTTCAGCTATTGCCGTGCACAAACATGTAAGCGCTGCCGCTGGCTGGGTCGGTGCCGAAAGTGACCGAGAGACGGCCATTGCTCAGATCGGCCTGGCTATAGCCGGCCAACGTCAGCGATGCCGTCGGCCTGCCAGCGGCCGTGGCATGCAATGTCAGGCCAGTGAAACCGGCGGCACCTTGGCCATCCACCCAGGCAAGACCGAAATCCTGCGGCGTGACACCCCAGATCGTCGCGGCATCGCCCGCATGGAAGCCGACCGCTGTGCTCCAGATGTCGGCCGGCGCGGCACGGTCATCGACGAAGAACGTATCCGTCCCGCTGCCGCCGGTCAGGAAGTTCGAGCCAGTGCCACCGTCCAGCACGTTGGTGCCGCTGTTCACCGCGATTGCATCGTCTCCACTGCCCGTATGGACGAACCAGTTGGGTGTGCTCGTCGTGACGTTCAGGTTGTCGCTCGTGATGTTGATGTATTCGTTCTGCAGGCCGGCGACAGGCCCGGGATAGGCTTGTCCGACCGCGGCTACGGGCTGGTTGGTAGTGGTATCGAAGGCGGCGACATCCGCCGGCGGTGTACTGCCGGGGGC
>Ga0210402_10004026_pt1 | contig 13527 bp, 9 predicted proteins | sample IncBWC7MmetaG_FD_161055 | JGI IMG/M metagenome (GOLD analysis project Ga0210402, IMG submission 161055) | Forest soil microbial communities from Barre Woods Harvard Forest LTER site, Petersham, Massachusetts, United States - Inc-BW-C-7-M | ecosystem: Environmental > Terrestrial > Soil >...
GGCAGCAAAGGAACGCACCTCACCATTCAGAACAACTTGAACCAACTCCAGCCGATTGCGGCTTCCGCCAATCCATATAAGCCAGGAGAACCGATTACCTCCGATGACTGCAATACCAACACCACATCGAGCGGCACGGCAATCACCGGAGCGGCCCTCACCAACCTCGGCATTGCTTGTGGCAACGATCCCAACCCTTCGCGTCCGTTTCAGGGATATGGCAACGTCACGCACCTGTACAATGTGGCGAATTCCATCTACAACGCCTTGCAGGTAACGGCGCACCGTACCGTCGGCGATCTGCAGCTCAGCGTCGCCTATACCTACAGCCACTCGATCGACGATTCCTCAGACCGCTACGACAACGCGTTCGTAAACGCGTATGACCTCGCCGCCAATCGCGGCAACTCCGGCTTCGATCAGCGCCACGCACTGGCCGTCAGTTACGTTTACGCCCTGCCGTTTTTTAAGGGCTCTGGACTGCAACACACACTCCTCGGTGGCTGGCAACTCTCGGGTATCACCATCGCTCAGACCGGAACGCCCATCAGCATCACCAATGGGACCAACTTTGGCGATAACGCGGGCGTTGGCAACGGCGTAGGCACGGGTTCCCGTCCCGACCAGTCGAGTAACCCCTATTCCTTCACTAAGACAAACGAACCTGGCGTTTTCGGGCCGCTTTTCTTCAATCCAGCCGCCTACGCGCTTCCGAGGGGCCTCACCTTCGGCAATGTCGGACGTAACACCTTGTTCCAGCCCGGGCGCTTGAACTTCGATTTCGGCTTGTTCAAGAAGTTCACCTTCGGGGAACACCGGGAGTTCGATCTCCGCTGGGAGAACTACAACCTCTTCAACCACACGCAATACAACGGCATCAACGGCTCCATGGACTGCACTGCAGGAGCGAACAACTCCGCTGGGGATGCTTCTTGCTTGACGTCTTCCAGCTTCCTGCACGCAACCGGCGCCCACGCGCCACGCCGCATGCAGTTTGGTTTCCGGTTCCAGTTCTAGGCCCCTAACCCCGGAGGGCGGTCCGACCCAGGTCGTCGGGCCGCCCTTCTTTTTTGCCAACTCCCTGTTCCCTTCGGCCTCAGAAAGAGTAAAATGCGCCCATGAATCGACGAACTTTTATCGGCACTTCTATCGCAGCAACTCTCGCTACCGCGGCTGAGCCGTCCTGGGCCGCGGACTCCACCCATCACATTGATCGCGTCGGTATCCAGCTCTACACCGTGCGCGCAGCCATGAAAACCGACTTCGAGGGCACCATCGCGAAAGTGGCCGCCACCGGCTACAAGGAAGTCGAATTCGCGGGATACTTCGAGCATTCCCCGAAAGACGTTCGCGCGATCCTCGACAAGAATGGCCTGGCTTCGCCTTCGTGCCACGTGGGCTACGATGTCGTCGAAAAAAAGTGGCCGGAAACTCTCGAAGCCGCGCACATTGTCGGCCACAGTTACGTTGTCTGCCCGTGGATCGATGTCTCCCAACGCACTGCTCCCGACGGCTGGCAAAAGGCTGCCGCACTCTTCAATAGCGCCGGCGAAGCCGCCAAAAAAGCCGGCATCCAGTTTGCCTATCACAACCATTCCTTCGAATTCGAGACGTATCCAGCCATTGGGGGCAAGATGGCGTATGACTACCTGCTCGCCGAGCTGGACCCCAAGAATGTAGCGATGGAAATGGACCTCTGCTGGATTAATGTCGCCGGAAAGGATCCGCTGGCCTATTTTGCGAAATACCCCGGACGCTTCCCCCTTGTTCACGTTAAGGACTATGTCAACGATCCCAACTCCAGCAGCAGTTTTAGCGGCGCTACCGGCCCGTCCGTGGAGTTCAAGGGCCACCTTGCCGATGTCGGCCAGGGAGCGATTGATTGGAAGAAAATCTTCTCCCACTCCAAGCAAGCCGGCATCAAGCACTATTTCGTCGAGAACGACGAGCCCAAATCAGCCTTCGACGACATAAAAATCAGTTACGACTACCTAAGCAAACTCCAATTTTGATTTTTCTTTTGTAGGAGCGCTCCGACCCGGTCGGAGCGTCCCTGCTTGGCTTGATTTCTCCGAGGAGCAATACGCCATGAAGTCGCGCAAGTGGGTCACAAGTCTTCTGCTCGCCGCGGTCTCAACTCTGTTCGCCCTGGCCGCCGCTCAACCGCAAACTCCAGCCTGGAAACCGCTGTTCAACGGGAAGGATCTCACCGGCTGGAAGCACGTTGGCCCCGGCAACATGACCGTCGAAGACGGCCTCATTCGAACGCATGGCGGCATGGGCCTGCTCTACTGGACTGCGGGAAAGATGGGCAACTGCCGCATCCGAGTGGTCTACAAGATGCGCGACTTCAACGACAATTCCGGCGTATTTATTCGCATCCCCGTCGAGCCGCGCGAAGAGTGGATGCCCGTCCATTACGGCTACGAAGTCCAGATTGACAATCATCCCGAGACGTCCAAGGAAGACGATTATCACATCACCGGCACGCTCTATTCGCTGACCAAGCCCATGGCCAAGCCTGGCAAGCCCGGCCCCGAGTGGAACACCATGGTGATCACGCTCGATGGCCCGCGCACTATCGTTGTCCTCAACGATGTCACCGTGACCGACTACACCGAGGGTCAGTCGGTTCCCGAACGCAAGTTCGATTTCGAACCACAGCACGGCACTCGCCCCAACGAGGGCTACATCGGCCTCCAGAATCACAGCGACAACGACATCGTCTTTTTCAAGGAAGTCAGCGTTCAGTCGCTAAAGTAAAGTTCCGATGCTGTAGCTCAGGCCTTCAGGCCTGAGGTTTTTTCTGTGACTTTCGCCTGAGGAGAGCAACATGAAAAGAGATTTTTCTCGCCGTCAATTCCTTAAACGCTCCGCTGGAATCGCTGGCGCGGCAACCATCGCGCCAAAACTAATCACGGACCCCAATCCCGTTCCCGCCATGTCCTACGTTCCGCCGAGCGACACCGTTCGCTTCGGCATCATTGGCATCGGCATGCAAGGCTCCGGCTTGCTCCACGACTCCCTTACGCTTCCAGGTGTCCAGTGCGGTGGCGCGGCCGATCTTTATGACGGCCGCCACACGCTCGCCAAGGAACTTACCGGCAACAAAGATCTGTTCGTCACGCGGAAATACCAGGAACTGCTCGACAGAAAAGACATCGACTGCATCGTCGCCGCCGTGCCCGACCACTGGCACAAGCGCGTCGTCGTGGACGCCACCTCCGCGGGTAAAGATATCTACATTGAAAAGCCCATGTCGCACACTGGCGCCGAAGGCGTTGCCATGGTCGCGGCGCAGCAAAAATCCGGCCGCATCGTCCAAGTCGGCTCGCAGCGCGTCAGCTCCGTCATCTGCGCCAAAGCCAAGGAAATGATTGCTGCCGGTGCCATCGGCAAACTGACTCTCGTCGAAGGTTCGCTCGGCCGCAACGATCCTACGGGCGCATGGGAGTATCCCCCGCCTCCCGATCTCTCGCTCAAAAATTTCGATTGGGACACTTGGCAGAGCGGTGCCACCACCCGACCTTGGGATCCTGACATGTCGCCCAAGTGGTTCGCGCGCTGGCGCTGCTGGAAGGAATACGGCACAGGAGTCGCCGGCGACTTGCTCGTCCATCTCGTGTCTGGAATGAACTACATGCTCGGGTGGAACGAACCACCCAAGCGCGTCATGGCGCTCGGCGCCATTATTCGCTTCCCCGATGGACGCAACATGCCTGACGTCCAGGCTGCACTCTATGAATACCCGTCGGCTGCAGGCGCACCCGTCTACTTGCGCCTCAATCTGGGCTGCGAAACGCCGGAAGTCTACCGCTTCCAAGGCTCGCACGGAATTTTGGAAGTCACGGAATTCACCATTAACCACTATCCGCAATCCGGCGAAGATTCCGGGCCCAGCTACTACACTAGCGGCTATCCGCAGGCACTGCGTGAGGCGTACCTCAAGCAATGGCATAAGGAGCACGACCCTGCTCCGGGCCGGGAGCCACTTTCGCAGACTTATTCCTGGCGTGGCGATTCCTGGGATGACGAGCGTCCCCATCTGTGGACGTATTTCTCCAGCGTCAAATCGCGCAAGCCGCTGACGGAAGACGCGGTCTTCGGTCACAACGCCGCACTGGCCTGCCACATGGTCAACGAATCCACTTTCAGGAGCAGCGCCGTCACCTGGGACGCCGCGTCCAGTCAAATTAAATCCTAAACGCGGTAGCTCGAGGTATTTTCTATCAAGAGGGCACCCGCCGCGGCAGGTGCCCTCTATTCTTCCTCTTTGCCTCTCGCGCTAAACTATTCGCATGCCATGAAAACCGGGGCACTCTCCACGCTTCGCGACATTCTTTACCACCGCTGTCCGCGCTGCCGCGTCGGAAAAATCTTCCACCACTCGATCTTCGTCGGCTTCCCAAAAATGCACGAATCCTGCTCTATCTGTCATCTTCGGTACGAGCGCGAACCTGGCTATTTCCTCGGCGCCATGTACATCAGTTACGGCTTGGGGCTGCCCGTTGTTACGGCGATTGCCGCGCTGCTCTGGGTAGTCACGGGCTGGCAGCTCACCAATGATGTTATCTGGGCCGTCGTCTTATTCTTGCCGCTGGTTCCAGCCATCACCCTGCTCGCACGCGTCCTCTGGATCTACCTCGACCAGACCATTGACCCCGCTCCAAAAACGTAAATTCTAGTCAGCGTCGCGGACTTCAGGCAAAAGAGAAGAGCACAGCCAGGAATGGCTGTGCCACAAGGTCAGGACTCGGGCGGCGGGGGGCAACCGGGGAATTCGCGGAGGGCGGTGTTGCCGATGTATTGGAGGTCGGCGATGCCGATTTTGCTGGTGTAGAAGCCGTCACAGGTGAGATTGCGGAGGAAGGCGAAGAAAGCTACTCCCTGACTGAGGGAAGCGTCCTTTTTTGCGTTTTTGCGGTAGGCGATGAGGTCGAGGATTTCTTTCTTTTGTTCGGGGGTGCATTCCATGAAGAGGTGGTTGTAGCGGTCGGTGCAGGCGGCGTCGAGCCAGTAGAGGCCGCCGCCGAGCTTCAATTGGTAGTCGGGGTTTTCACTGGTGAGGAGATCGATGAATTCGGGGGCGCCGGCTTCGACAGCTCCGCCGGATTTTTCGTCTTTGGGGATGATGGTGTCGCAGAGGAAGAGGATCGCGGCATATTGTGAGGGGGAGAAATATTTGGGGGTGTAGGCACCGGCGGGAGTGGCGGATTTCTCCTTGTGGACCATTTGGTGGACGTAGGCGGCAGCTTCGGCGGGGATGATTTGCAGGACGGAGCCGGCCGCGGCACCAAAGGCCAGGGTGCGGAGGATGTCGCGGCGGGTGATGGAGTCGTTCATGGGTTCCTCACAGAGCGAAAAAAGGGCGAGCTAAACGCAGAGACACAGAGGACGCAGAGTAGAGTTCAGAAAGGGATGGCGGGGTAAACCAGCCTCTACAAAGCCGAAGAGACAAGCTCTTGGGGCACATGTTAGAGGTTTCCTTTCTTGGCTTCGTCGAGGAGGTAGTCGGAGGCGCGCCAGGCCAGGGCCATGATGGTTAGCGTGGGATTCTTGTCGGGGTTAGTGACCAGCGGGGCGCCATCGGTGACGAAAAGATTTTTTACGTCGTGGGCCTGGCAGAAGCCGTTGAGGACGGAGGTTTTCGGGTCGGCCCCCATGCGGGCGGTGCCGACTTCGTGGATGATTTTGCCGCCTTCCTCGATGCCGAAGGGATATTTGCCGTGGATGGAGGTTCGGGTGCGGTAATCGCCGCCCATTGTTTCGACGATGGCGCGGAATGTTTCTTGCATGTCCTTGGCTTGGAGCAACTCGTAATCGGACCACTTGAAATGAAAGCGAAGCGCGGGAATGCCCCACTGGTCGACAACGTCGGGATCGATCTCGCAGTAGGTGTCCGGGTTGGGAAGCATTTCGCCGCGGCCGGCAAAACCGATGGTCGTGCCGTATGTTTCGCGAGCGCGCTGCTTCAATTTGGCGCCGTAGCCTTCTTCTTCGTGGCAAAGCCCGTGGAACTCGCCGACGCCGGGCATCTCGCGCCCGCCGCCGAATTCGATGTGGTAGCCACGGGGAAAATCATTTTTGCGGTCGAATTTCCACCACGGCATGTACATGTGCATGCCGCCAACGCCATCGTGATTGTGCGGGGGCATTTTTGCAAGCTGCGGGAAGTAGCCTTCACCGCTGCTGCCGACGGAATCGGTGAGATATCTGCCGACCGTCCCGGAAGAGTTGGCGATGCCGCCTGGATACGCTGAAGATTTGGAGTTCAGCAGGAGGCGCGCGGATTCGCAAGCACTGGCGGCTACAACGATGGCTCGGGCATAGACGCGCTTATCAGTGCGCGAGGCTTTGTCCACGTAGGAGACGCCTTCGGCTTTGCCTTCTTTGCTGACGAGGATCTCGCGGGCCATCGCGCCGGTAATCATCGTCAGCTTTCCCGTTTTCATCGCAGGAGGAAGCAGAACCTGGCTGGAACTGAAATTCGAGGCAGTGATGCAGCCGCGGCCGCACTGGCCGCAATAGTGGCAAGGCAAGCGGCCGTTGAGCGACCGAGTGATGACTGCCAGGCGCGAAGGAATGCAAATGATGTTGAGCTTGTCGCAGGCTTTCTTGACCATCAACTCGGTGCAGCGCGGCTTGGGAGGAGGCAGAAAGACGCCGTCGGGCGCACTGGAGACGTTTTCCTTGGTGCCGAAGACGCCGATGTAGCCTTCCACTTTGTCGTAGTACGGAGCGAGATCTTCGTATGTGATGGGCCAATCGTCGCCGAGGCCATCGCGCGTGGCGGACTTGAAATCGATGGGAGCAAAGCGCAGCGCGATGCGGCCCCAGTGATTGGTGCGGCCGCCGACGATGCGCGAGCGAAACCACTGGAAATCCGAACCGGGAGCAGAAGTGTACGGCTCACCTTCAATTTTCCACGCACCGTTAGGAGCCAGGAACTCGCCAAAATTTTCGCCGGCTTTGCCGCCCACGCCCGCGCCGCGATGCGGCAATTCGTACGGCCACATCAACATCTTGAAATCTTTTTCAGGATTGACGTTCGGTCCGGCTTCCAGAAGCACGCAGTTCAGGCCGCCTTCGGTAAGAATTTTGGCGGCCATGCCTCCGCCGGCGCCGGAACCGATGATGCAGACGTCATACTGCTTTGGAGAGCGGATTACCTGGGACATGGGGCGCTATCTCCCTACAAATTGTTTTTCTTGATTTCAGAAACCGCGAAGTCGCAGGCGCGGGCAGTCAACGCCATGTACGTGAGAGATGGATTCACGCATGCGGCGGAGGTCATGCATGCGCCATCGGGCATGAAAAGATTCTTCGCGTCGTGAGCCTGGTTGTGTTCATTCAAGACAGAGGTCTTGGGATCGCGGCCCATGCGGGCGGTGCCCATTTCGTGAATGCCGAGGCCAGGCGTGGAAATGTCCTGATAGACGTAGATGTCTTTAGCGCCGGCGGCGGCTAGCATTTCTGCGGCTTGAACGGCGATGTCTTTGGACATGGCATGTTCGTTGTCGCCCCAGGCGCAGTGAATCTTGAGAGTGGGGATGCCCCACGTGTCGAGCTTGTCTTTATCGATTTCGACGTAGTTGCTGTGGTAGGGCAAGCACTCGCCGAAACCGCCAAAACCAAGACGCCAGGAGCCTGGTTTTTTCAGGGCGTTTTTGAAATCCACGCCAATACCGGCCTTGGAAGCGCCGGCGGACCAACCGTCGCGGCTGCCGCCGCCCTGATAACCATAGCCCCGAATGAATTCTTTCTGCTTGGTTTTTACATTGCGGAAACGCGGGATGTAGATGCCGTTGGGGCGATTGCCGAAGGGAATTTTGTCTTCGTGGCCGGGCATTTCGCCTCCGGCGCCTGCGCCCATGTGGTGATCCATCAGATTGTGGCCGAGTTCGCCGCTGGAGTTCGCAAGCCCATTGGAAAATTCGGGAGTGGCGGAATTGAGAAGGATGCGCGTGGATTCAAGCGTTGAGGCGCATAGGAAAAACACGCGCGCTTTGAATTCGAGGGCCTTTTTGGATTGGGAGTCGATGACGCGAACGCCGCTGACGCGGCGCGTTTGCGGATCAAAGATGAGGCTGTGAACCACGCTGTAGGGGCGGATGGTGAAGCGTCCGGTTTTTTCGGCGGCGGGAAGCGTGGAACTGAGGCTGCTGAAATACGATCCTGTGATGCAGCCGCGATGGCAAACGCCGCAGTAGTGGCAGGGAGCGCGTCCTTTGTGGACGCGGGTGAGAATGGCTGTGCGGCCGATGGTCATGATGCGATCATCGAAATGCTTGGCGAGGGCGGCGCGAAAATCCTGTTCAACGCAGGTCATCTCCATCGGAGGAAGAAATTTTCCGTCGGGCAATTGCGGCAAACCTTCGGCCTGGCCGCTGATGCCTGCAAATTCTTCCACGTAGTCGTACCAGGGGGCGATATCCGCGTAGCGGATGGGCCAATCGACCGCGACCCCATCCTTTATATTGGCTTCAAAGTCGAGATCGCTCCAGCGATAGCTCTGACGACCCCAGGTGATGGATTTTCCGCCGACCTGACGGCCGCGAATCCAGGAAAACTTTTTGCCCGGATCGGAGGAATAGGGATTCTCGAGGTCATTGACGAAAAATTTGTTGGAGTATTCATCGCAAGCGTAGAAGACTTCGCGCTGGATGGGTTGGGTGCGCTGGCGTTCGGCACGATTGTCCCAGCCGCGGTACTTGAGGTCATAGACGGGCACGTGCTCGACGTAGTCTTTCTCGGGAACGATGGAGCGCCCCGCTTCCAGGACCAGAGTGTTGAGACCTTTTTCGGTGAGCTCTTTGGCCGCCCAGCCGCCCGTGATTCCGGAACCGACAATGATCGCGTCGTAAGTATTGCTCGCCATTCGAGTCTCCCTTATGCCTTTTTCTCTTCGGGAATAGGCACGCAACCGTGCTGGGCGCCCGGAATAATTTCAAGCTTCAATTCCTCGCGGAACCCGACCTCGGAGGTGTAGTAGCCGTGGACGGTGATGCGTTTGAAGACGGTGAAAAACTCGCCCCGGAGTTGCTTATCGCGATCCTCGGGGATGGTGTTGCCGTGACGCATGCGGCGGGCTTGCTGCACGGCGACGGCTTCGTCCATCGCACGGAGCAATGTGATTTGCTGCTGGGACGAAGCATCGACGAAATTCTTTCCGAAGAGGTCGTTGCTCTGCTTGTCCACGCCGGCGAGACCGGTGAAGAAATTCTGGCGCTCTTCGTCGTTGGCCCATTCGGTGAGGATGACGTCAATGAATTCATTGACGAGCGCGCCTTTTGCGCCTGGCGTGTTCGTCGCGGGAATAATTTGATCGATCATGGCCACGACTGTGTCGTTCTGATGTGGGTTGAGGGTGCGCAACGCGTAGCCGGACACGGGATGCGCGGCGTGGAGAAAAGCAAAAAGATCCGTGGGCATGGCGGACAACCCTCCGCCGGCCAAGAGCAATTTCAATGCTTCACGCCGTTGCATAATTCCTCCCTTGCCTCACTGCGTCCAGCGAATGATTTTCTTCGGGCCCGCGGAGCATGCTCAGCTCCCGCGGCTGCTCCGGTCATTCGCCCAAAAGTTCCTTGCGTACGTTTTTCAAAACGTAGACGGCGCGCTCGACGCCGACTTCTCCCGCAAGAATGGGATCTTCGTTTTCGATGCTCATAATGCCTTCGAAGCCGATGTCCATGTACGCTTTCATGATGGATTTCCAGAGGCTGGCGCCGTGGCCGTAGCCGACGGCGCGAAAGGTCTCCGACGCCGAGTCCAGTTCATTGGTCTCGAATGCAAAGTTCAGCACTCCATACTTATTGACGTTTTCGGGAAAGAAGACGGTGTCCTTCATGTGCGCGTGGAAAATGGCGCCCTGCTTGCCGAGAAAGTGGATGACTTCGACAGGGTCGCAGCCTTGCCAGAAGAGGTGACTCAAATCGTTGTTCGCGCCAATTTCTTCGCCGACAGCTTCGCGAAGCTTCATAAGTGTGCGCGGATTATAAACGGCAAAGTTCGGATGCATCTCCAAGGCGAGGCGCTTGACGCCATGCTCGCGCGCATATTTCGCCGCCTCTTTCCAGTACGGAATCAGCTTTTCTTTCCACTGCCAGTCCTGCATTTGCGCATATTCGGGGGGCCAGCGATAAGTGATCCAGTTCGGCTGGGTATCTTGAGGCGTGCCGCCGGGGCAGCCGGAGAATCCTACGATGACTTTCACTTCCAGCATTTCTGCGAGGAGGACGGTCTTGCGAAAGGTGTCGATGTCTTTCTGCGCATGCTTGGCGTCGGGATGAACGGGATTGCCATGACAACTGAGGGTGGCGACGCGAATGCCGCGGTCTTCAAATTTTTTGAGCCAGACTTTCGCCTTCGCACGGTCGGCAATGAGTTCGTCCAGGGGACAATGCCGATTGTTTGGGTAGCCGCCCGTGCCGATTTCCATGGCTTCGAGGCCAAGCGCCGTTACTTTGTCCAGCATGGCGTCGAGCGAGAGATGGTCATAGACAGGATCGAACACGCCGATGGGGATCTTGCGCAAATTGCCGGAAGGCCTTGGGACGGGAGAACTTGTCAGAGGAGATGACGTCTCCACGTCAGTGGGGATGCTCGCCGCCACCGGCAAGGATGCCGCGAGCAGCCCGCCAGTGGCGGCAAGGAACTGTCTCCGGTCGAGCGCGGAGTCTTTGCGTTGCTTCTTCATGCGCGTCTCCTCGATAAACGCAGCAAGGGAGTGAGCACCAATGTTTCCGCCGCATTATACGACGATGTGACGCGCAAACAAGTGTCGAAAATCGTTTTTCTACTGAACTATAGTCGACCTGAGGAAAATGAGACGCAGTTTTCGGGACCGCGCCCTGGCGGCTAGCGAGCTTTCAATTGGTCCAGGGCCGGGATCGAAACTGGCACAGTCAGGGCGCGCTCCGGTGGTTTTTTCCCGTTCCGGATGGCATCAACGAGCATCTCGATCGCTTGGCCGGTGTTGGGAGGAACGAAGACGGTCGCCGCCAACAGTCCGGAGCGCACCCAGGCCTCGCCGGTCTTCGGCAAGCCGTCGCAACCGGTAAAAGGAAGCTTCAACCAGCGCTCCCGTTCCGAATCGTTCGGCAATTCTTCAAAGGCCTTGCGTCCCCCAACCGCCATCGAATCGTCCTGCGCGCCGACCAGGTCAATGGCTGCCTTTTGCGACGTGCTCAATTTCAGCCAGGAACGCACGGCACGCTGGGCGCTTTCTTCCGTCCATTGCGCTCTCAGCAAGATGCAGTGAATGTTCGCAGGTTTCGTTTCCTGCATTCCAATGGTGCGTTCTTTGGCGGCGGAATTCTCCGCCGGTCCTTGGATATAGAGAATCGAGCCGCCATGGGGCAGCAGAGCGGCGAACTGACGGCCTTGAATGCGGCCAATTTCAAGATGGTCGGAGGTTACACCGAAAAAGGGAGCGGAAGACGACCTGCGCAGCTCCGGAATGTAACTGGCGTCGCGATTCAGCACCGCCCAGCCAATGCCAGCGGTCGCGGCCGCCCGGGCAACTTGCGGTAAGGCAGTGCCGCCGACGGGTTCAAAAACAATGGCGTTAGGGCGCTGATTCTCGTCGGCCTGGATGGCTTTCAGGATCTGGGTGCTCTGCGTAATGGCGTCGTTGTCCGCGTAAACGATTTGGAGTTCCACGCCGAGCTTGCGCGCCGCTTGCTCCGCGGATTGCGCCTGTTCGATCTGGTAGTCGTTGTCGTTCGTCGTCAAGGAAACCAAAATGCGCAGCTTTTTCATGGTGATTCGAAGACCCTTCTATGAACTCCCAGCTAACAATACCTCGCCCGAGGCGCGTTTCAGCAGGAAACTGCAACGAACGTTTCATGAGAAGTAATGCATAGCCTGACATTTTAGGTCGCGGCAAGAGCGGCTTCTTGCGAAAGCTATTTCGCCGGTGGGCGGGTCATCTCCATGGCCCAGATGGCCGCTGGGCGCATGTACATGGACGCGCGGTAATTTCCCGAAATGTCCCAGGCTTCCGGAGTGCGGAACCAATAACCCTTCGTCTCGTAGCTTGTGTGGTAGAGGCCCCAGGCGGTACGGAAGGCTTCGTCCTTCAACCCGTCTCCGAGCATAAGCGCTGCAACGGCAAAGGTGGTGCCGGTCCACACTTCTTCCACTTGCTCATTGGTCTTGACCAGGGAACCGTCGGCAGCAATTCCGTTGACCGCCCCCATGGAACCGTCGGCAAATTTCATGACGTTGAAGGCATAAATTTTCTTTAGCGAACTGACCTGCATGTCGCGGGGAACGAGTTCGCCGAGTCCGGTCATGTTGGCATACCACTGCCCGGCAAGCTGATCCGCCTGGATATTGTCGCGGTATTCGCTTTCAGTGTCATAGCGGAAATATTCGCCGTTCCAGAGTTTCTTGACGTAGCTGGCTTGTGCCTGGGTGAAGAGGTCATGATACTGCTTTGTGGCCTCGGAATCGCCGAGTTGCTTGGCGATTTCTTCCGCGGAACGCAGGGCCGCGAGCCATAAACCGCCCGAATAGGCGCTCTCTCCGCGAACGACCCAGGTATCGTAGGTCTGATCGGGATAGCCTTCGTTTTCGGGGAGGCCATCGCCATTTTTGTCGTATTTCAGGAGGTAGGTGAGCGCCTCCTGAATCGCAGGCCAGGTATAACGCAGAAACTCTTTGTCCTTGCTGCCTGTGAGCACAAAATCGCGGTAGACCATCAACACAAATTTGGGATTGAGATCCTTCCAGCCGTTGGTGTCCTGCCAGCTGAATTGATTGATTTGCATGAAGGGGTCTTCATTGGGTACCCCGAGGTCGTGAGGGACTGCGCCTTTAGACTTACGAATCTTGAAATTCGTAGTTCTGGTCTGGAGCGATTTCCAAATCCAGATCATCTTTTCGTTATATTCATGGGGAACGGTGTCGGCAAATTCCCGCATCACGTTTTTTTCAATGTCCGGCCAGAATTTGATCAGTGGCATGGAGCCATAGAAGCGCACGTCCAGCGTTTCATAATAAGGGTAGTCGTAACACTCCATAAACGAATACACGGCCGGCAGTTTCGGGTCAGATCCCACGGGACGGCCCCAGAATGAGCCGCCATCGGCCAGGACGTAAATCTCATTGAAGAGCATGCCGCGATACCACAGCGGCTTGGACTCGTCGTTGATGTACGGCGCTTGCCATGCGTTGATGGCCTCGCTCCAGGCAGAGGCATTTTTCAATCCATCGCGGGCGATGGCCCAGGAATTCGTTCCTGACGTGCCATAAAAATCCGAGTAACGGCGGTTCCATTTGCGGCCTGCGCCGAACTGCACGATCGGTTGGTCCCAGGCAATGACCATCGGAACAATGCGTTTCTCTCCGGGCTCCAGCGTGAAACGCACCGCGATAGCGCCGGCCAGATTCTCCCCGGTGCTGGTCCAGGCATCTTTACTGTTAGAAAGCCTGCCGTCCTTGCTGAAGGCATCCCAGACTTCTTTTCCATCACTGCCGGGAGCGAACGTGGTCTGGTAAGTAACTTCGACACCGGGCGAT
>Ga0210402_10004028_pt1 | contig 13524 bp, 13 predicted proteins | sample IncBWC7MmetaG_FD_161055 | JGI IMG/M metagenome (GOLD analysis project Ga0210402, IMG submission 161055) | Forest soil microbial communities from Barre Woods Harvard Forest LTER site, Petersham, Massachusetts, United States - Inc-BW-C-7-M | ecosystem: Environmental > Terrestrial > Soil >...
AGCGGCGGCCCCGGGCGCTTCGCCTCGCGGAGCTTGAGCGCCCGGACCTGGCGGTATTGAACGTAGTGATGCCCCACATGGGCGGGGCCGCAACGGCGACGCAGCTTCTTCGCCAGAAACCCGGCCTGTCGATCCTGTTCACCAGCGGCTTTTCGGAGAATGCCACCACGCCGTGGCCCAGGTGCCCGGATCCCACTATCTCGAGAAGCCGTATGGCCCCACGTCGCTGGCCAGCACAATTCGGGAGATTCTGGAGAGCTGATGGATCGCATTGATTCGCCGCATCCCCTTTGCCAAATCGAATTATCGTCGTTTTTTGATTGACACCTGCTGTCGCCGGTGTTAGAAAACCCGAAAGACAAGCCCTCTGGTGGTGAGTCTCTTTCGTGATGGCAGTCGCGAACCGCGAGTGAGATGCAGGCCTGCCTGGCAGGGCAGGCGCTGCTGTTCCCCCCCAAAGGGTTTGAAAGTAACACCTACCCCACCCCGGGAGGCGTAAACTTCATGTTTTCGCCTCCTTTTTATTTTTCGCCGCGGCTTTCCTTATAATTGGTGCCTATGTGGAACTGGACCATCGCCCTTCATGGCTGACCCAGGTGTCCCGCTCCTTGAACTGCGCAACGTCTCCGTGGTCCGCGGAGACAATCTGGCCCTCGACCGGGTCTCGCTGCGCATCGAGCAGGGTGAGCACCTTTGCATCCTTGGCCCCAACGGCTGCGGCAAATCCACGCTGATCAAGACGCTGACGCGCGAATGCTACCCGATCGCTCGCGAAGATTCCTCGATCCGGATTCTGGGGCGTGATCGCTGGAACGTCTTCGAATTACGCTTTCTGCTGGGAATCGTCTCGCCGGACCTCCTGGCGGCATGCACCACGGATGCAACCGGATTGGACGTGGTGCTTTCCGGGTTTTTCAGCAGCACGCGCATCTTTCCCAACCACCGGCCGCCGGCGGAGCATCGTCAGCGCGCGGAGGCGGCGCTGGCGGGGCTCGGCATCGCGCATCTGGCGAAGCGGCCGCTGGCCGAAATGTCTTCCGGTGAAGCCAAGCGCACTCTGATCGCCCGCGCGCTAGTGCACGAGCCGCAAACGCTGCTCTTCGACGAACCGGGTAACGCGCTGGACATTGCCGGTCAGGTGGAATTAAGGGACACGATGCGAGAGCTGGCGCGGGCGGGCCTGGGAATACTGCTGGTCACGCACCACGTGTCGGAAATTATTCCGGAGATCGAACGAGTGGTGTTGCTCGACGGCGGAAGAATCCTTGCCGATGGAGCAAAAGAAAAAGTGCTCACCGATGAAAAGTTATCCCAGCTTTTCGGCGTTTCGGTTCGGCTGTTCCGCGAAGACGGCTATTTCTATCTTCATGCGTAATCGCCGGTAAGGGTTTACTTCCCGGCCATGCCCTCGGCGATGTTGCCAATGATGGGAAGCATCAACTTCTCATGCTGGTACGCTTTGTACATCAAGAAAACCCAGCAGCCGAAAACGGCAATTCCCAGCAGCGGATAGATCGCCAGGGCCAGAAATCCCAAACGCAAAAAGTGCAGCATCAGAAAAGAGAATGCCACCGCGATATAAACTGCGACAATGCCGATATTGAATCCGATGGACTGCACCGCATGAAAGCGTACAAAGGGGCGTTTGTCGATCAGCAGAAAGATCAGTCCAGAGAGCCATCCCGCGATGTAACAAAGCAGGCCGGCGACGTTTTCCTCAAGACCTTCGGTTGGGGAAGCTACCGGCGCCACAGCCGGTGACGCAACCGCCGTTTGACTTGCGCCACACTTGGGGCAAAAAGCTCCAGTGCCGATATCCTGACCGCATGATTTGCAGAAAGCCACGGGGAGTACCTCCGCAGTTCAAGATGCGGGGAGCGTAACAAAGCTACCCTGCCTCCGCAACGAGTTTTCTTTCTGCAGGTTGAATCGCAGCGGTGTGTTCAGGCACTAGGCGGGCGGCTTCGGCAGAGGAAAATCTTCCGCCGCAGCAGAAGCAGTGGGAAAGATGCCGATAACCTTGTCGACTTTGGTCAGCTTCAGGCTGGAATCGATCATGCCGTTGCACCCGGCGAGGCGCAGCATCCCGCCGGCATTCTTCAGCCGTGAGTAACAGCGGACAACCGTGCCGATTGCCGCGCTGTCAATGTGCGTGACGCCGGTGAAATCAAGGATGGCGCGATTCTGGTTGCCGCGCAGAAGATCTTCCACTTCCTGCTCCACGCGGCGGCAATCCGGGCCGGTGTGAATGCTGCCGCGCAAAGTCAGTACAGCGATGCCGTCTTTCAGCTGCCCTTTGGTGATTTCAAGAATCACGGTGTTGGGACCCTCCGAACGGGAAACTGATCCTGGACTGAGAACGAGTGCCGCAAGCTTACGATGAAACCGGCGGCTCCTCCCCTTCATACGGAAATTGGCGAATCAGGCGCACGCAATCGATCAGGGCGTTGAAAATCGTGTTTCCCCACCCGCACGGCACAAACGAAGCGGTCTTCTGGTTCAAGGCCTTGTCTGCTTCCGCAAAGAAACGCAGGCGCTGCCCCGGTGGCGGCGCGGCGAATTCCTTCACGGTGATGCGGAAGGGAATGTCGCCCCCGGCCTGGCGCTTCATGATGGAAAAAATGTGCAGTTGGGCGAGTTGCTCTGCGGGATTTTCCTGCGCAAATTGCCAATCGCTCATCCGTCGGTTCCTTGGGTGGGTTATGTCTCCGGCTCGGAAGGCAGTCAGAGTGTGGCGATGTTAGGCCACCGCCACCGGTAAGTCAACGCGGCGTGACGAAACGGGGGAATCAGCGGCGGGGCGACGAACGGGAACGTACGCGCGCTTTCTTCTCCCGCCGGACACTCTGCTGGTTCAGCGCAAGTTCAGCCGCGATATCTCGTTTGGCTTCCGGGGATAGGCCGATAAATTCGACGCCGATGCCGGAGTGGCAGTAGCGGGCCTCTTTTATGCTGGGCTGACGGATCAATTGCACCGCGGCATAAGCACGACATGCTCCGAAAGCAGGCAATTTCTCCTTGTGAGTCCGCGATCAGGAGTTTGTGGTAGTGGCAAAGGCCAGCGTGAGCAGGGTTTTTTGTTCGAGCTCGTGGGCCTTCGCGGAACCGGTGGCCGGGCTTGCGCTGGCGGAGCGTTTCACCGAGCGCACGCGGAGATTCTTGGCCTGGGCGATGCGTTCGAGGCGCGGCAGAACGTAGAACAGCGCGCCCATGTTGGCGGGCTCCTCCTGAACCCAGACGATTTCGCGGGCATTGGGGTGCGCGTCGATTGCGGCGGCGATTTCCGTTTTCGGCAGCGGATAAAGCTGGTCGAGGAAGAAGACCGCGGTGTTCGAATCCTTGCGACGGCGGCGTTCCGCGCGCAGCTCGTGGCCGACTTTGCCGCTGGCGATCAGGATGCTGTGCGCGTCCGCAACTTCGGTATCCGGTACGAGGGTCAGAAAGCGCGCCCGCGAGAAATCCGCCAGCGGCGAAATGGCATCCGGATGGCGCAGCATGCTCTTCGGCGTGAAAACAATCAGCGGCTTACGCCACGGGCGGCGCGCCTGGCGGCGCAGCAGATGAAAATATTGCGCGGCGGTGGAGGGCTGGCAAATGTTCATGTTGCCCTCAGCGGCCAGTTGCATGAAACGCTCGATGCGCGCGCTGGAATGTTCCGGGCCTTGGCCTTCGTAGCCGTGTGGCAGCAGCATTACCAGACCGGTCGGCAGCCCCCATTTGTCTTCGCTGGCGCTGAGGAATTGATCGATGATCACCTGCGCGCCGTTCGCGAAATCGCCAAACTGTGCTTCCCAGAGAATCAGCGCCTCCGGATAATCGCGCGAGAAGCCGTATTCAAATCCCAGGCAGCCGCCCTCGGAAAGCGAAGAATTATGAATTTCGCAAAAAGCCTGATTTGGCGCCAGGTGAGCCAGCGGCAGATATTCCTGCTCGGTCTGCGTGTCCACCAATACCGCGTGGCGTTGGTTGAACGTGCCGCGCTGCGAATCCTGCCCGGTCAATCGCACTGGATTGCCTTCCAGAACCAGCGAGCCGTACGCGAGCAACTCGGCGAAGCCGTAATCGACCGCACGCTTGCCATTTCCCATCTCGGACCGCTGCTCCAGCAGCTTCACGATTTTCGGGTGTACGTGGAACCCAGCCGGCGCGCGCACCAGCCCTTCCGTGATCCTGGCTAGTGTTTCGGCGGGCAGCCCGGTGTCCACCTCATATTTCGGGTCGTACTTGCCGAAGTGAAAGGGTGTCCAGTAATCCGGCAGCTTGCGCAGGTGGGGAATTTTCGTCAGCTTTCCCGCCTGGCGCTGCCCTTCTTCGTATTCCTTCTTGATGGAGTCCGCCAGCGGCCCAGCCGCAATGCCGGTCTGCTCGGCATAAATTTTCCAGAGTGGCAGGTGGTTCTTGATTCGTTCGTAGAGGAGCGGCTGGGTGATCGTGGGGTCGTCCACTTCGCTGTGCCCGTGGCGGCGATAGCCGACCAGGTCGATGACCACGTCGGAATTGAATTCCGCGCGATATTCCGCCGCGATCCGTCCGATGCGCACCACGGCGTCAGGATCTTCCGCGTTTACGTGGAAAATGGGAACGCTCTGCCGTCGAGCGAGGCTGGAGGCGTAGCGCGAGGAGTGCTCCTGCGTGGGCCGCGTTGTGAACCCAATCAAATTGTTCACGACGATATGGATGCTGCCGCCGACGGTATACGCGGCGAGGTCGGCCAGATTCAGTGTTTCCGCCCAGATGCCCTGGCCCGCAAACGCCGCGTCGCCATGCATCACGATCGTCCAGATCTTGTTGACCATGGGCTTGGAGCGGTCAAGTCGCGCGCCCTTGGCGCCGTGGCGCGTCAGTTTGGCGCGCGCGCGTCCCATGGCTACTGGATCCACAGCCTCCAGGTGGCTCGGATTCGAAACCAGGTGGATGTTCAGTTTCTTGCCTGCGGAAGTCGTATATACGCCGGTGGCCCCGACGTGGTATTTCACGTCGCCCGCGCCCAGTACGCTGCGTGGATCCACGTCTTCGAAACCTGCGACGACTTCATGCGGCGCCTTGCACGCAATGTGCGTCATCACGTTCAATCGGCCGCGGTGGCTCATCGCCACGATAGAGTCTATTCCGCCAAGATCTCCCGCCACATCCAGGATGGAATCGAGCAGCGGAATCAGCGAGGTGTTGCCTTCAAGAGAGAATCGCTTGCTGCCAAGATAGCGGCTCTGCAGAACCTGCTCGAACAAATCGGCGCGAATCAGGCGTTCCAGAATCTTTTCCCGGTTGACCTCGAACTCCGGGCCCTCCACCCGCTCGGCAACCCAGCGGCGGCGCTCCGGCTCCGGCAAGTGTTCGAACTCCACGCCGATCGTGCCGCAATAATAGCGCCGTGCTTCCTCGGCGAATTCGCCGGAGAGGCTCTGCAGATCGGGAAATTTCAGGGGCGCAAAGAAACCCAGCGGATCGAGGGTGGATTCGTAGAAGCCCCACCGCCGGAACAGCGCGAAGATGTGCTCGCGCTCGGCGTGGGCGTTCCCATTCGCGGATGCGGATTTCCTGGAAGATTTCGCCGTTTTGTCAGGGACTAATGTTGTACGGTTCGCCATGGTCGGTGGTCCGGAACTTCCTATTTTGCCATAAATGGACCAGCGCTGCCGGTGGGCGTGCCATGGAAGGAAGAGGAATGCTCCCACCCAGCCAGAAAGAATTCCAATCGTTTCTCAATTGGAAGCGAGTTTACGGCGCCTGCTTGGCGATTGGACTCACTTGGTTGCGGGGCTCAATGCTTGCAGCCGCTCCTTGTTGATCGTGAGTACGACGCCCGCATTTCGATCGGCGACTTCGCTGACCTCATATTCCGCAGCAGTGCCGAGCACCTGAGCCACTTCGGAGGGCGTTAATTTGTAATCGTTGGTAAGCCACGCCGCCATGTTGGAAGTGGCATCACGAAATGCCTCGTCCATGGAGCCGCCAAGCCCCAGGGCCATGAAATGAGTGGGGGACCAGGTTGGCCGTGATCTGAATTTTCCGCGGATGCGACGGATTGATGGGATCGGTGAAGAGGAGTGTTCCGGAGAGCATGTCGCCCTGGAACGTGCCAGTGCTTTCCTCCGAGCCAGCCTGATCGTCCTTGGCCAGGAAATGAAATGCATTCCCCTGGAGGGTTCCTTCCAGCTTATCGCCGTTAAAATCTCCGGCAAGCTTTGCCCCGTCCTGTTTGAGATCCAGGGTCAAGTGCATCGGGGTGCCCAGATAATCCAGGCTGACGACCCATCGCCCCGCGATCGAAGCTTCTTTTTGCTGTGCATTGGTTGAGGCGAGAATTCCGCCCAAGAGGATGAGCATGAAGAGTGATTTGCGCATGGAAGGTCGCAGTGATCAGCCGAGAGGAGATACGCAAGCGGAAACAGTTTAGTTCATGGGCGGATAGGCTTGCGGAGAAATTAGAGAGATTGAACCAAGGATTGCAAGCGAGGGGCAATCTCGGCGGGTGGGGTGTCGGGGGGAAACGTAACCGGGGTGCCGATGTGGACGGTTAGTTCGCCGAGATGTGCGAGGCGGCGGCGCTCTTGTTTCATTTGCCAGACGCCGTCGAGACGCATGGGAACTACCGGGATCTGCAGATTCTGCGCGAGGAGGCCGATGCCCTGCTGAAAGGGCACCATTTCTGGTGTGGCGCGGTCGTTGATGACGCCTTCCGGGAAAACGAGGATGCTGTAGCCGCGGTCGGCGGATTCGCCGGCGAAGCGGAAGCTTTCGCGGAAGCCGGAAAATTGCGGAAGCGGGAAGACATTGAACAACGAGACGACCAGAAAATAATTCAGCCGCCAGAGCCAGCGTTTGGCAAAGAACCATTCGCCGGGAGGATGCAGGAATTCGCGCAGGTTTTCGCCGCCCATGGCGGTGGCCAGGCCATGGCGGAAGCGCCCCGGAAGCGCAATGAGGATCAATCCGATGTCGGCGCGGCGCGTGGTGTGGTTGGCGACGAAGAGCGCGGGGCCGCCAAGCGAATCCAAATTCTCGCGGCCAATAATTTTGGGATGAGCGAGGATCATCGTGGCAGGCCACGTCAGCGCGTAGTAGACGAGCAGACGGAAGAGGCGGATTGGCGCGAACTGCGGCCAGCGGGGATAGGCGAAGTCCGACCGGCGTGCGGCCGGTTGCGAAAGGAGTTGCTTCAGGTCATCGGCGGTTTGCGCGTTGGCGAACTGCGTTTCGTTGATTTCGAGGTTGTAGCGCTGCTCGAGAGTCGAGAGAAGTTCGACGCGGTCGAGAGAGGAAAGATCTTTCAAAGAGGAAGGCAAGAAGGGAAAGGAAGTAGAGAAGGCAGAAGATTCGGAATCGGCAGCGGCCGGGACCGAAACTTGTTTTACTGTACGTTCAGCAATAACGGCGAGACGCGGTTTGCCCGTGGGTGTGCGGGGGAAGTCGGGATCGGGCCATAGTAGCCAGTGGCGAATGCGCTGGTATTCAGCGAGGGCGGAATTGGCGGCGTCGATCGCTTTCTTGGCAATGCTGTTTGGTGAATCGAGCTGTGCGGATCGAACGGACCGGGCCAGCTCGACCGCTACGACGGGGGCTTGTTGTGGCGAGAGTAGCAGGACAGCGCAGGGTTCTGCATTGCCGCCGCTTTCCAGCGGAATTACCACTACATCTCGCACGGCGGGTTGCTTGCGCAACGCGCTTTCAAGATCCTCGGGGTAGATGTTCAGGCCGGCGGGGGTGACGATGACGCTTTTCTTTCGGCCGCGAAAGCGCAGGTTCCCCTCGACGTCGAGTTCACCGAGATCCCCGGTGCGCAGCCAGCCATCATTTTCTTGCGCCGCTTCCCGCATCGCGCCGCCTTGCCAGTAGGACGAAGCCACATTTTCACCACGCACCAAAATTTCGCCGTCTTCAGCCAGGCGAAATTCCCGGCCGGGAAGAATCTTGCCGACCGAGCCTTGTGCCGCATGGAATGGATGATTCAGACTGATCAGCGAAGCAGTTTCGGTCATGCCATACCCTTGCACCACAGCGTATCCGATGCGCTTGAAGAATGCTTCCGTCTCGGCGGAAAGCGCCGCGCCGCCGGAAATGAACGCCCAGAACCTCCAACCCAGCCGACGATGCAACCGGCGAAATCTCCACACGCGGCGCAGAAACGGCTCACCATCCGCCGTTGCGTAAGCCGAAGTGAACCATGCGCGCCAGCCGCGCGCATCGATTTCCTGCTCTAGCGCGTTGCGCAGCACGTCCAACATACGTGGCACGGCGATCAGCGCGGTGGCACGTTCCCCTTTGATTGTGCGAAGAATCTCCGAAGGGTGCGGGGAATTTTCGAACACTACGGTCGCGCCCAGCAACGGCGGCACAAACAAAGCCATGAATTGTCCAAAGACGTGGCTGAGCGGCACCAACGACACGAAGCGCAGCGGATGCACCCAACGCTCATATTTCCGATACTCGTCGATTCCTTGTTCCAGCGGTTCCAGGTTCGCCAGGAAATTTCCGTGCGTCAGCACCACCCCGCGCGGATCGCTGGTGGTGCCGGAAGTAAACAGGATTTCCGCAATCGTGCCGCGCGCCGAACCATCGCCGGGCTCGACTGGCGCGTCTCCCGGTGGTTGAGGACTTGCAACCGCATCGCGAAAATCGTCGATCACAAGGGAACGCGGGCCAGCGGAAAGTTCGGACTGCTGGCGGCCCCGCAGGATCAACTTCACCTGAGCGTCAAGAACTGTGCGTTGGACAAAATCAATGTTCGCGCCCGCGTCCATCGGAACGGCTACAGCGCCACGGAGAAGAATTGCCCAGAAGCACGCAACCCAAGTCGAAGAATTTGCAGCCCAAAGAAGCACGCGATCACCGGGGCCAATGCGATGGCCCGAGAGGGCATGGCTCCAAACGAGGGTTGCGGCGGAAAGCTGGGCGTATGTCACCTTTTCCCGGCGGTATCCGTGGGTTTCGACGACAGCGGTCTCCCCACCCGTCCGCGGGAAGGAATCGAAGAGCGAAATTAGATTGGCGCGCGGCATATTGGAAACGCCGCTTTTACGCGGCTTGCTGATCATATCCGTTTGAATCCGTAAAAGCGTCCCGTCCAAGTCGGCCGGCTGTCCAAGGGTTGCCATTTAAACACGGCGGAGCACGCCGGGTGCCACCTAAGCACCTTTCACTGCATCAGAATAGAGACGTCTTGGAAAGACAGATAGAATCTAGGGGTTACCAGTAGTACGGTTCTCAGGTAAAATAAGAGCTTCGGGGGCTGAGTTTCCCGCATTGCAGTAAAAGTCAAAGTTTCATCAGGGGAAAGAATGCCTGTACCAATATCCCAAGCGTGGACGGTAGCGAGTTACGTCCTCAAACAAAAGATTCAGGGGCGGAAACAGTATCCGCTCGTATTGATGCTGGAGCCGCTCTACAAATGCAACCTGGCTTGCGCGGGCTGCGGCAAAATTCAGTATCCCGCTCACGTGCTGAAGCAGGAGCTCTCGCCCGAAGAATGCTTCAAAGCGGTGGACGAGTGCGGCGCCCCGATGGTGTCCATCCCCGGCGGCGAACCGCTGATGCACTCGCAAATCGAAAAGATCGTCGAAGGCCTGGTGGCCCGTAAGAAGTACATCTATCTCTGCACGAACGCCCTGCTGTTGAAAGAAAAGCTGCACCTCTTCAAGCCCAGCAAATACCTGACTTTCTCCGTTCACATTGACGGGCAGAAAGAGCATCATGACTTTTCCGTCTGCCGGGAGGGCGGATTTGAGCTTGCGATCGAGGGAGTCCGCGAAGCGCTGAAGCAGGGCTTCCGCGTGACCACCAACACCACTTTATTCGACGGTGCGGACCCGAACAGCGTGCGCGCTTTCTTCGACGAAATGATGGCGCTGGGCGTGGAAGGCATGATGCTTTCGCCGGGCTATTCTTACGACAAAGCGCCAGACCAGAAGCACTTTCTCGGCCGCGCTAGAACGCGCCGGCTGTTCCGCGCGATCCTCTCCAACCGCAAGCCCACCTGGCGATTTAACCAATCCATGCTTTTCCTGGAATTCCTGATGGGCAAGCGCGATTTCCGCTGCACGCCCTGGGGCATGCCCACCTATTCCATCTTCGGCTGGCAGAAGCCCTGCTATTTGCTGCAGGACGGCTACGCGGAAACCTTTAATGAATTGATGACCACCACTGAATGGGACAACTTCGGCACCGAATCCGGAAATCCCAAGTGCGCCAACTGCATGGTGCACAGTGGTTACGAAGCCTCCGGCGTGGATTACACCTTCAGTTCGCTTAAAGGTTTGTTTGCAGCCGCCAAGGCAACTCTCTTCACCAAGAACGATGACGACGAAGCCTATCGCATGCTGAACGAGCCGGTGCGCCCAGTGCACTCCTACAATCCGCTGGTGCAGATCGAATCGCCCAGCAACAATCTCGAGGAAACTCGCGCATGACCGGACCGCGCCACGCCGACCGCCCGGAACACACGCTTCACCCCGATCAACTAGAGGTGGCTCCCGGGATCGCGCACGAAGGCCTGCAAGGCTGGATTCCGGAACTCGCCTCCGACGATGATCTGCGCGAAGCTCTCGAAAAAGCCTTCGACTATCGCGGTGATGTAACGATTACACGCAAGGACGGTACATCGATCGAAGGCTACATCTTCGATCGCGTGACCGGCGTCACGCTGAGCAATTCTTTTGTGCGCCTTTTACCGAAGGATTCTAATCAACGCGCCAAAATCGCGTACGCGGACATCGCCGCGCTGTCATTCAGTGGGCGTGACACCGCCGCAGGCAAAAGCTGGGAAGCCTGGGTGAAGAAGTATTGGGAAAAGAAGAGCACTGGTGAAGGACAAGCCAGCCTGCAGCCGGAATCGCTCGAAGAGTAGGCACCCCCGAGGCGTCTCCGCGGCCTCCCAAACACCGTAAAACACGAAAAATCAGCAATTTACAGCTCCCCTGGGGCACGGCAATGCCCAATTCCGGTCTGGACAATAAGCCCTTTCCTGTGATAGGCTTACGTATAGCGTTTGTTGCTCTTGTACTACCTTTTGACTCGTTCAGAGGGCTGCGACAACACATCGCAGCCTTTTTTTGTCGGGCTGGAGGCTGTCTCGGAGCTTGGGAGACCAGACCCCGCGACCAAGAGAGGCAAAGCAATTTCAACATCGAGGTTGTGCAGTGAAGGAACAAGGAACAGTGAAGTGGTTCAATGCTTCGAAGGGCTACGGGTTCATCCAACGCCAGACCGGGGAAGATGTTTTCGTGCACTTCTCCGCCATTCAGATGGATGGGTACAAGGCCCTGAATGAAGGCCAGGCGGTGGAATTCGAAGTAAAGAAGGGCCCGAAGGGCCTTCAGGCAGAGAACGTCACAAGCCTCTAGCCTGTAGAGATGGGAGAGGTTCTCGAGGGGTCGGGAACCTCTCACTTTCGAGAAAGCGGACGGAATTAAAAAATAGCGAGTGCGGTCTAAGGAGGAAGTTGTGCAAGTAATGCAGGAAGGACAAACCATTAAGCACGATCAGTACGGACTGGGGATCGTCACGGCCTCGGATCCCGAACGCACGGCGATTGATTTCGACGACCACGGACCCAAACTTTTCGTGACGAGTATCTTCGTGGCCGAACTCATCGGCGAAGCGCCGGCAACCCCGCCCAAGACCAAGCGCCGTCGCAAAGCATCCACCGCCGCAAAAGCCACCAAGAAAGCCGCCGCAGCTGCATCCGCCAAGTAAGCAGAGCATTCCCGCAGTACAACACCCGGTAGACGCGCCAGAAATGGCGCAGGGGTGTGTCTCGCACTTCTCCCTGTTTTCCAATTTGCGGCTCAGCTCATAAGCGATCTGAAAGCAATCGAGGCGGCGCTGCACCCGAATTCGCCTTAAGGAGCCGATGATACGCAAATGTGCCGCGAACCCCATTGATAAAGGCGACTATGAGCAGAGTTATGGCTAGAACCGTGAAGCGCCGGTCGCCGGACTGAGCAACGAATTTGGTAAGAGCGTAAAGCTGACTGACGACAAAGCAAGCCAACCCGGCGATAGCGGCCGGCTTTGAGAAACGGTATATCCCATAGGCAATCGCCAAGAACAACAGCATCTGCGGCACGACAAGTCGTGGATCAACGAAAGACTTAACAGTTGGGGATTCCGCGAGCATAGCAAACGCGGTCATTCCGGCAAGAGCAAGCGCGGCCCACATTCCCTGTCGGCTGGCTTCTCTGGCGCTTTCCAAGTCACTCAGGTCTGGCCAGTATCTTTCCCACATGTGTTAGCGGACGGCGGATTCGGCCTGGTCGAAGGCGTGATAGGAAGAACGAACTAGCGGGCCGGATTCCACGTGCTTGAAACCCATTTTTTCACCCCGCACCTTGTACTCGGCAAATTCGTCCGGATGGACGAACCGGATCACCGGCAGATGTTCGCGGGTGGGTTGCAGATATTGGCCAAGCGTTAGAATATCGGTCCCCTGCGCGACAAGATCCTGCATTGTTGCCAGCACTTCTTTTTTTTCTTCGCCCAATCCCAGCATCATGCCAGTTTTGGTGGGCACATCCGCGTACATTTCCTTGGCGCGGCGCAGCAACTCCAGCGACCGCTCGTAAAGCGCACCCTTGCGCACCTGGCGGTATAAGCGTGGAACCGTTTCCGTGTTGTGGTTCAGAATGTCCGGCTTCACCGCCAGAACAACGTTCAGGGCATTCCAGTCGCCGCGAAAGTCGGGAATCAGAACTTCCACTTTGCAGTCCGGCACGCGCTTGCGGATTTCCTGAATCGTGCGCGCGAAAATGTGCGCGCCGCCATCGGGTTGGTCGTCGCGATTCACGCTGGTGACTACGGCATAGCGCAATCCCATTGAAGCAACCGCCTCGGCAACGCGAAAAGGCTCTTCCTCGTCTGGAGGGCCAACAGGCTTGCCCGAGGGAACGGCGCAGAACCCGCACGCCCGCGTGCAGATGTCGCCCAATATCATGAATGTGGCGGTTCCGTGCTCCCAGCACTCGCCCATGTTCGGGCAGCGCGCGGATTCGCATACGGTGTGGAGATCCAGCGTGCGCATGATGCGCTTCAGGTCCTGGTAGCGCTCACCGCCAAAGAATTTCACGCGCAGCCAATCCGGCCGCGGATGTGCGTTGGGCGCGGGAAGGTGCGGTGCTGCGCCATTGGAGATGATGTTAAAGGGAGAGGCCATGTGGCTGGTCCAGAACCTATAGTTTACGGGAAAAGCGTCTGGGAACAAACTGCAAGTAGGTGGGGATCCTTCGGGCACTTGCGGCATTTTGAGGTGTCCAATAGACAGTCCCCGGAGAGGTGCCTATGCTTCGAGCAGCTTTCCTGTTCCTGAGTCTTGTCTCGTTTGCCCCGTTCTCACCCGCACAATCCCCAGAACCTCAAACACGCACCATGGAGGCCCTGCTGTCCGAGATCCGCCAGCTACGCCAAGACCTGCAGGCCGCCGCCATCGCCACTCGAAAAGCCCAAATCGTCATCTACAGGTTGCATGTGCAGGCCGCCGTCGTCGAACGCGCGACGGACCGCCTGGAGAATGCGAAAGGCGAACTCGTTCAA
>Ga0210402_10004029_pt1 | contig 13518 bp, 8 predicted proteins | sample IncBWC7MmetaG_FD_161055 | JGI IMG/M metagenome (GOLD analysis project Ga0210402, IMG submission 161055) | Forest soil microbial communities from Barre Woods Harvard Forest LTER site, Petersham, Massachusetts, United States - Inc-BW-C-7-M | ecosystem: Environmental > Terrestrial > Soil >...
AGGCCACCTTCGGGTGGCCTTTCTTATTAGAAGGAAATTTCATGTTCGAAGCCTTCACCATTTCAGTTTCCCTGAAGCTGAACAACCTCGTTTCGCCGCAGCTCGTGCTGCTCGCGAAGGAGTTCGAGAAATTAGATTTGCTCACCGTCAGTCTCAATAAGTCGCTGTCCAAACTCAGCGTAGATGCGACGGGTTTGCGCGCCCTCGCGACGGCGACCAATGCCACGAACAGGGCCTTCGAGCGTGCCGCAGTGAGCGCCGAGGCTTATGAGCGGCGATTGGGCGCCCTGAACAGATTGGGAGCGGGTAGCCGCGGTTTCACGCCTCAGTTGCCCGGGAGCAGCGGTCGCGGCTCTGGCGGTGGCTTCCATGGCGGCAACATTCATTTCGGGGCCGGCGGAATAGGTTTGGGAACCGCTGGGCTTGCTGCTGGCGATGCTTTCGTTCCCCTGGCAGTTGCCGGTGCTGCTATCTATGCCGGCAAGAGCCTATTTGAAGCGGCCAAGGATCTCGACACAGAGAGGCAACGCTTCAAACTCTTTGGCCTCAACCAGCAGCAAAACGCTGACGCCTTCGGGTTCGTCGGCGGTATGCATGTCTACGGTCAAACGCAGGCTGAGAACATGCGCGTGTTCCGCGAGGCGCAAGGCGTATTCCGGGAGTCGGGCATGAGCGGCGATGATGCGTTACGCGGGGCAAAGCTTGCCGCCCCGATTCTGGCGAAGCTCGATTTTCTGGGCTCAACACTCGACGAAGAATCGGCCGCGCGGATGCGCACGGCAAATCTTGCCATGCTGCGATACGTCGAATCGAGCGGTGGACTGAAAAGCGCCGAAGCCTTCAATCGCATCGCGGAGTTCGGCTTCAAACTGAATACGAGCTCGGGCGGTACGGTCAACTGGGAGCAATTGCGCCAGTTCAAAGCGCGGGCCGGCGCGGCAGGATTCAACCTCACCGATGATGCCATGGCGCGCTTGGAGCCCATCATCGCCGAGATGAAAGGCGGGGCGGTCGGCTTCGGACTGTCCACGGCGTTCAATCGCCTGACCGGCTCCATCCGCATTCCGAATCAGGTTGCCCATCAACTGATCGAGCAAGGCGTATGGGACAAAGCGAAAGTCATTTTTAACAGCCAAGGAGGAATTAAGACCTTTACCGGCAACCCGCTGGGCCAGAAGAACAGCGACTTGTTGATGACGAATCCGGAGATGTTCTACGAGACCGTCATCCGGCCGATCTACGACAAGATGAAGCTCTCGACGACCGACATCGCGCGCGAGAACGTCATGCTGTTCGGCACCACGGGCGGCCGGAACATGACTCTGGTTGAAAACCAGATGGCCGCGATTCACCGCTCAGTTGATGCGATGGCCAAGGTCCAAGGCATCGATGCCGCGGTGAAAACCGGCAAGGAATCGTTGACCGGCGAAGAGCGAGAATTCGGTGCTGCATGGACCGACTTCAAGACTCAGTTCGGCACGACGATTCTGCCGTTCTTCACGGGCATCCTGAAGGGCGGCGCGGATCTGTTCCGATCGATCAACGCAGTGCCCGCAGAAACAAAGTCCCAAGTCATGGGCACTGGGTTTGACTTTTTGCGGGCAATCGCATTCGGTGATCCGAGCGGACTTGTCGGAAGCGCAACGAATTTCATCGCTTCCACCACAGCAGAGAAAGCCTTGAACATCCATACCAGCGTCAATATCGACGGGAAAAAGGTCGCGGAGAGCGTGAACAAGGTCAATTCCAGGAGCCTTGGCGCGCCGCAGACCGGCTTGAGCGGGTTTGATTCGACCATGACGCCATGGCCCGCCGGCGGCGCGAGCGGATCGTTCTAATGCCCGCTAGAATTGGCCATGGCCAAAAAGAAATTGAGCGCCGCAGAGCGCCTGGTCGACGAACAGATGCTTGCCATGCTCGAGTGGGCGTCGGAGCGTCCCGGCAAATGGCAGCGGATCGGCAACCTCGATGCGACGAAGAAAGCGGCCGAGCTGCTCGCAGCGCGCGGCGTCATCGAGATCTGGCCTGAGACTGGCATGTACCGGATCAAGCCGAAAACGCCGAATGGAAAGTGACGATGAGGCGGCAGACCCCGCAATCCTTGCGGCAATTGCCGATGCGCTCGAATCGCTCAACCAAACGCATCCTGCCTTGATCCTTGAGATCACGGCGGCGATCCATGGGGCAGGCCGCGGGCGAAAGAAGATGGCGAACGTCGAGGCTGCAGCGCGTAAGGCAGCCACAGCGGTTATAGCCAGCGATCCCGGCGCGGCCGAAACGTTGTTCACGATCGCGGAGCTGCTCGCGCTGACGCGGGACTGAGCCGTCACAATGAGTCGTTCCAATTCCCGTGGAGACCTCCTTGCGCGTCGAACGCCAGAGTGACGGCCTTCTTAATGCTTAATTTGTATTTCAGATTGCCTCGTTTGCCGTACTTAATCTTGAATTCCGCCAATCCGTGCAATTTTGCCGGTGGCGTAGGCGAAGCCACCACTATCAGATGGTCATTCATGAATCCGGTCCCCTCGGGCGGAATAGTGAATTCCTTGATAGCGAACTGCGTTTGCATGGGCACTATGTTCTCTATCCGTGACCGAATTTCCTCAAACGCAACATCGATAGGCACGGCTGCCTTGCTGACCAAATTGACGCCGATGAAGTATCCGTTGCCATGAACATCCACTCCTAGATTTATGGAGGCAAATTGAAGCTTCCCGTCGACACGTCCCTTCTCAATCCATTCTGAAAGCCGAACCAGTCCGGTCGAGATTCCACCGAAACACAGGGATGCTGCAACGATGATATACATCCACGGCAGATTGGCCACATATCCCGCGTAGGCCGCCGCAAGCGGTATGCCAATCGGAATTAGGTACAGTAAGGTGACGTGGTAGGCAATCGCGCGCAGCGCGCCAGATCCCACGCTGCGCGCTATCCATCCTTTACCGTCATTCGAATCTGTCGGCGCCATAAAACCTCCATGTTGTAAAAGTCGAAACCTAGCGGCGGGCGCGAACCCGCTGCTTAGGCTCGGGTCATAGTTGCGGAGCCGCCCGGGGCGTTGAATGTGGGTGTCACTGTTATTCCGACGGTGGCCGGATACGTCGGCACGCCCGCATCATGCTCGACGTGATGCTGCGCTGGTTGCTTCGGCGCGCACGCCAACACCCCGGACTTCTCCGCCTCGATCCCGCACGCCGGCATAGGTTCCTCGATGGCCGCGTTCTGAATCACGGGAACCATCGCCGCCACCGCCCCGACAAGCAGAATATTTTTGGTGTCCATGGGCCCGCATTATACCGAGTTCGAACCCCAAGCACGGGCCCCGCCTTACCAGCCCGTGTTTGTTATTCGCCGCCAGCGTCCGTATCCAACGATATTGGCAGCACCGGCTTTTCTAGGCGGGGGGTGTCACGCATTAGTGCGGCCCCGCGAGTGGCAATATCCTTCCTTAATGCGTCCTTTTCTGGTTCGCCTGAGTTGGACTTCTCAATCAAAACGGACACTTCCACCGTAGCACCCGTGTCGATTCGAGCTGCAAGTTGCTTCGCCGATATGCGCAGTTTTATTTCCAGCTCATTGCGCCGCCCTTCTTCCACGGTCTTGCTCTCGCCAACAATTTCCTTTGCGAGGGTCTGAACGCCCTGCGTAAGTCTTCCGTCGATGTGCCCCTGTAGATCGTCAAGCGTAGATTGAGGGACCTGCAATTGCTCAAGTTCCTTAAGTTTCAATTTAAGATCGATGACGCGTTGCCAAATTCCAAGAATTCCGTCTACTACCTTCAGCAGTACCAATGCCGTGGGAAGGCTGGCCAGCACCACAACAACGAAACTCCCCTTGCTGATCTCTTCAACGCGTGCGCTGCCACCGCCATCGCCCGTGAGTTCCGAAATGGTCCGCAAAAGCTGATCGATGATTTTTAGTTCGCGCTGAATAAGTTCAAGGTTCGAAACGTCGATAGAATTTGGAAGTACGAATGCGACTTCGGCCTCATCGGCGCTGGGCGCGGGAACTTTCGCGCCCAGCGCCGACAAGTTCTGCACTGCTTGAGTAGCCTCTGTTATTTTCTTCTGAACGTCGGCCGCTATTTCGTTCAGTTTCGCCAGTGCGGATGATCTTGACGCAAAATCTTCTGTAAATACTCGGTGGACCCGCTCCCGAAGTCCGCGCCCGGTGGCGCTTGCTAGCCCTGTCTGCGCCAGAATTGCTTGCATGCTTGGTGGCCAACCGTTACTCGGACAATTCTCCAGATGACCATTTAGAGCATCCAAAGCGGTGCGGAATTGCTGGTCAAGGTTCGGGTTCGAAGGAGAATTCACCGACGCTTGGAATGCAGCGACCAGACCGGCTAACGCGCTTTGAACGTTATTGGCAGCGACTTCGGCAACGAACTCGGATAAAACGCGAAGCAATCGACCCGATTCCATGGTGCGGAAACTCCCGGTAATTCCGTGCAAATTCAGTGCAGTGCCCTACTCCTGGCGACACTTTTCCACGCAGATGGGCACATTCCGTGTGTAGCGCGTCACCCCAACAATCAATAAGTTATGGAGTATACCTGTGCGCCGCTATGTGCAGCAAAGTGTAGGGTGCGACTCTGTTAATCCGTTGGTCGGCGGTTCGAATCCGTCCCGGGGAGCCAGTAAAACTATAATACAATCAATATATTGTATAATAATATTGATCTTATTTCTGCTAAAACAATCTCGCCGAACTCTTAAGTGATCGACCGATTCAGCCGGGAGGCGCACCCGCGACCCGCTGCCTATGGCACAACAGGAACGATCAGTGCCGATGGTCGGGCTTTGTCGTGGTAAACCACGTTTGTCGCCTTAACCATGCGGGTAGCGTGCGCCTGTTCCTCGCCCGAATTCATATTTCGATCGAATCGCGGGAAATTGCTGCTGGAGACTTCGAGGCGAAGTTTGTGGCCCGCGAGGAACACATTACTCGTTGCAAGTAAATCCAACGTAATGTGGTAGGTCTCTCCGGGTTTCGCGAGCTCTGGGTTCGCCTGGGACTTTCGGTAGCGAAGCCGCAGTATTCCGCTCGTCAGGTTCTGCGCAAACCCGTTCGGCCAAACATCCACAAGCATTCCTGTAAAATCCGTATCCACTGCTGAGCTGCTCACGTACAGATCCAACGATATCGGCCCAGTGATCTCTGTATCTTTCGAAAAGGCAGGCGCGGTGTAGATCAACACGTCGCTACGCGCCTCGGCCGGCCGCTGATCCTGCGGACCAATACCTGTGCTTAGGGCGCCACAGCACAGCGGGCCACCGATCGTCGGCATTGGATCACTTGGATCGTAGATATATCGATCTGGCTTCTCGGCTGCCGGCGCGATGACACTCAATGAGCCGCTAGAAGCAATCCCGTTTGCAGCGCCCGTCGAGCGGAGGAAATAGCGGGTGCTTTTTGCACGTGCGAGCGGCCACTCATCCTCTTGACGGACCTTATTCGTACCCAGCACAAAGATGCTTACCGGCTTTCCGCCGGAAAACTCATTCCGAGCTCCCTTGAAGAGGTAGTCGTACCAATGAATGGTGGTCTCGTCTTCGTTAAAAATAGAGTCTTTGCCGAAGTCTACGGCACCTATTTTTGGGCCGTCGCCGGCATGACCACCGACGATCACAAGTAGCCTTTGGCCACTGCGAGCCGCCGCGCTACCTCCATGCGATTTGATCCCAAGGTAATTTCGGAGCGATCCACCCAGAAAAACGTCGTACCACGCGGCAACGTGTAGAGCCGGCACGGTGATTTCGGAAAAATGATCCTCAATCGAGACGGCCTTCCAATAGTCGTCGTAACTAGGATGATCGAGCCAATCGAGGAAGTACGGTGCAAAGGCTTTGGTCGTGGTTGCCTGTGAAGGCAGCTGCGTTAGACCGAAGATTGGATAATCTACCAACGGCAAGGTCGGAGTACCATTCAGCGGATCCACACGTTTCTGATTGGCTCGATTAAGTGTGTCTCGAGCAAGCTTGGAAGACCACGACTCACTAAACCACTGTTCAAACGCGCCTCCCTGGTAGATCCAGTTGGCGTGATAGTTACTACCGGTAACGTAGGAGAAAATTCCGGCAAGATGTGGCGGATGCCCGATGGCCGCCAGCATTTGAGTCGCCCCATCGTATGAGCCCGAGAACATGCCAACCTTGCCGGTAGAGTACGGAAGTGCCGCGGCCCATTCGACCGTGTCGTATCCGTCATTGATTTCATTCTTGAACGGATACCAGTCCCCTTCTGAGGCAAATCGGCCGCGCACATCTTCAACGATCACTACGTAGCCCTTGGTCGCCGCCTTTAAGCCAAACTCCGTACCATAGTTCTTGTCGTAGGGAGTGCGCTGCAGAAGAACCGGAAACTTTCCAGCGGCGTCTGGTCTGAAGACGTCCGCATAAAGCTTAATTCCATCGCGCATCACCACCACCGTATCGCGCTCAAAGGTCACCGCATATGAATCGTTTGCACGCGCCGACGACGGTCTGAAAACCAAAAATGTCGTTGCGAGGAACGCGGCAGTGCTGCCAATGATTATTTTTCTCATGCTTCCCTCGGGAATCTACGTTAATGGATGTATCTAGCCTGGTGCCCGCACGAACAGCTACCTCATCGGTCCAGGCGATCCGCAGTGAGGTGTGCCGGGCGTTGCAGCGGAGGCGCGGGCCCCAGCCGTGCCAATACATCGCGAATCGTTGGAGTGACTGTCACGTAGCGCTGCAATAAGGATTTGATGGTAGCCATGTCGCCCTTCGCCATGAGCGAGATGAACTCCGTAGCGGCTCGCGTGATGGCAGCGTCAGCGGCAGCTTGGTTGGTCGAGAGGCGCCCGTTCTCGTCGACGGCGATCGCGCCAGCCTCGACCAGGTGATTGAGCACGTAGGTAGAGCCACGGCTGGGAGAACTCTCCAGGCCAGCTCGAACGCGCGGCAGTGCTGCAACGAGAAACGCACTGTAAAGGGACAACCATTCGCGACGATCGAGATAGCCGTGTTCGATCAAATAGCGATGGCCCCACAGCGACAGGAGCATCGAGCGGATTTGGGCAGCCACAGCGGCGTTTTCGCTCAGTGCATCCGCGATCGGCTGTGTCGTTGACGTGACGAACTGGGGGCCCAGCGAGTCAAATATTCGGACGAACATAATTTCATCGCGTACGTCCTCGAAACGCAAGGCAGCGCGGTCTGCGTCCGTCAGCACCGCGTCGGCAACCGGCCGGAACGAGTTCGCATAGCGCAGCTTGAGAACGTTGCTGTAGGTGCCAGTCCGCGCTCCAACATCGTTGAGAACTCGCAAATCGTTGGGTAGCCCGTAGCCCGCTTGAGCCCCGCCTTGCGCTGCGAGGCCGCCGTGATAGTTGACGTCGAGAACGACGATCGGCGCCGAGGACCCCAGTCTCCGTCCACGCAGGTTCGGAGCAGTGGGTAGATGATCCTCGAGTTCCCGCAAGTGCGTGGCGATCCCGTGAACGCGCTGAGTCGCGCGTTGGTTCACTATCCCGATCGAAGCTTGGAAAGCAGTCCCGGCGCCGAACCATGCATCGTCGTCGACCTCATAGGGTCCCAACACCACATCGATCGGTCCCGTGAGGCGGACAAACGCAACATCGCTGGCGTAATAGTCATCGTCCAACAGCGCCTGAGCGCGCAGGCTCAGGAAGTATTTGAGCGTCGCTTCATGGGTAAGCGCAGCGGCTTCGCGCAGCGCGGCAGCTGCCGCTGTCAGAGAGTCATGGTAGTGACGATTGTAAGGCACCACCTCGAGCGCTCCGTCCCGCCCACGGGCGATTGCGGTAAAGGGGTCGAGCGCCCGCTTATGGTCGGACTCTGACAACGTCCCAAGCCAGACCTCGATGTCGTGTTTCGTCATACCTGGCGGGTAAAAGTCGCCGATGGGCTGCTCAGCCGGTACACCGCCGACGAATGGTTTGCCCGTGGGGCCCCAGGGACCCTTGAAGAAGTTCAGCGCATCGAATTCCGCCCCGACCAAAGAACTCGCAGCCGGCCGTCGCCCGTCGATCAGTGCGCGGGTGCCTGGCCAAACCTGCCTCATGTATAAGACGTCCAATTGGCGTGCAGCCCGCAGGATTGGGACGAGCGCGGCCTGTTCGCTGGCAGGAAGACTGGCGATATCTACCTCGATGGGCACGGTTTTGAGCACAGCCAGTGGTAAGGGATCGGGATCGGCTTCGGCTTTCGTGCTCGGAGTGAGGAAAAGCAGTGCGATGCCTAAGGCGTATTCCAGCCGTTTGCAGGTCTTTTCATAGTTGGACATATTGGGTACGTAGGATACCGGGGCCCTCGGCTAGTAGTCCTCCGGTACTCCTGCTACTTTTCTGATCAAGTTCTCAAGGCCCGCCGCGATGCCGCCCGATCAATTCGAATTCGGCGTATACCGCCTCGACTCGAAAAGCGCCATGCTCTTTCGACCGGGGGTATAGATATATCCCACCCAAATAGACCGCGGGCAGCGACAAGAAGTCGCTCGTTACCCTTACTGAATTCGTTAAACCACAAAGACGAAAAATAGTGGCGAAAACTTGCCAAAGAACGACGTCTTACTGGGGGTACGTGTGTACGGCGTCATCAAAATCGCTATAAATCCCCGGTCTTTCCTTCTCTATTTCGGCTCCGTCCCGGGAGCCAATATAATCAATAAGTTACGATTCTTTACTCTAATCTATCGCACTATTCTCTCGCAGGCAATTGAGCGGTGGCTTGCGACGATTAGACGTTCGTTCGCGAGCTAACGTACTTTCCTGGAAGTTCGCGACGATCAACTCCGCGCAGTTCGCAACCCCTAGGCCTTCGCTGATGTGCGAGTGGTGCGTGAGTGCGCTGCCTGAGAATGTTTTCCGAGGATCCGTGCCTTGGCCGACTCGTATTCCGGTTCACCCAATACTCCCAGCTCCTTGAGGCGAGCATGTTCGAGTAGTTCATCTCGCAGGTGTTTGGACCTGGTACTGCGGCGGGCCGCGGCGGCAAGCCGAACGTGCGCAGAGACTTTTACCATGAAGCGGCGCAAGGCACGCAGCGTTGTAAGCCCGCCGGTGTACTCCAGCAGTTCTGCGGCGCCGCCAGTGCTAAACAGCCTGACGGTCCCGGTCGTCCGATAGATCGCCACGAGAGTTGCCACCGCCCACGCTCCCGTGAGGGCGGCGCAATCGGCTAGCCGGTCTCGTTGCCACCACGGCGGCGCCAAGTGGCCGAACTTCAGGATTCGATATGCGAGGCTCGTCAGGAGGAGAGACGCCGTGATCCACCGCCAGGAGATGTGCCGTGACACCTGCGGCACGCCGACAAACCTCAGGTCGAGTACGTATTCGAGTCTCGTAGAGCGCGACTGCAAGCGAACCGAGAGATAGTAGTAATCAAAGATCTCAAGCTGCATGCTTCGCCAGCGAAGTCGGCTGCGAAAGCCGATGCGCGCGTGCACTCTTCGTGCGGCATGCGGAACCGGTACTTCCCGGAAGTCCGACTCGAGCAGGATATGTTCAGCTTCAGCTAGACGCATTGAAACGACACTCGAGGCTTACATCGATCCGACGACGTTCATGAAAATGCCGTGGCTCTTGAAGCTCATGTCGGTCAGATCTTCCGAGAAATTCGTGAAGTTGTACCCGAGCCCGGCTTTCACGTGCTTACCGAGATGGCGGTAGAACGCAACGAGCGCCCCTGAACGCGTTTGATTGAGGTCAGGCATCTCGAGTGCGCGGCCCTCGATCACTCCCTCCCACTCCTGGTGGAAGTGCCAGTCGATGCGCACGATGTAGAGAGCTGCCGTGTTGTCGAAGAACTGGGGGTTCACCCGATCGAGGGCCGCCACCCCCTGGCGGTAGGCGTATTTCCCCCCGAGGGTCCATTGTTGAGTCAGGTCATAGGTCACGTCGATCGATGCGATGTGGCTCTTTTGGATGAACTGCGCCGCGGTGTTCTGCGGGGTCACCTGCTCGGCCGTGGGGACGTTGTAGAAGTAAGTGTATTTCGCCAGCACGTCGAGCCGATCGCTGTGAACCGGACGATACCCGTAGCCGAGCACGGCCTCGGTGTAACCGCCGTCGTAGAACTGTCCCTGTGAGTCGTTGCTCATCGAGTGGTCGTACTTGCCGACCAGCCTCCAGTCCGGAGTGATCTGAAATTTGAAATTGTTCCTGAACAGCCAGGTCCTCAGGTTCGTGTAGGTCGTCGTGCTGGGTTGCTGCATATCATCGTCCCGGAATTCGACGCCGGTCGAAGCCTGGATCTTGTCCAGGCTGTAGCCGATGCGGAAGCCGGCCGCTTTGCGCTTCGTCTCGGCGTCGGTCTGACTGTCGACGAGCGTACCCATCTCCGCGTTGACGCCGAAGTTCCAGTGACTATTGGGGGTGAGTGTCACGCCCGTCGCGTGCGTGAGCCCCGACGCCGAGTCGATGTTCTGGTAACGCTCTTCCACATAGACGGTACTGCTGTCCGACAGGCGCTCTTTCATTCCCGAGACGAGCGTGCCCTGACGCTGGAACACGCCGGTGTCGGCGAGTTCGTTTTCCAGCGAGTAGTTGAGGTAAAGCGTTGTGTGATTCGAGACGACATAGTTGGTGCCGAGCTTGCCGCCTGCCCCGAGACTGCCCTCGGACGCTTCCGCCTGCAGTTGTAGCGCATTCGTGACGCGATACGACCCACCGATACCCACACGTGAGTTGTCTTCCCGGTCCCCGCTCTTCGAGACTGTGTCCTGCGCGAAGGTGTACGCGCGCCAGGTGCTCAACGAGTCGTATCCCAGCTGCGCCACCACATCGCTTCGCTCGCCTTGCTGCTGTGTCGCAGGGACGAGCAGAGAGTTGTCCTGCCGGTCGTCATGCCGAACTCCAGTGCTCACGCTCCAGTTCTTGCTGATTTTGTAGGCAACGTCGAGCTCCTCGGCCTGAGTCGTGAGGCCCTGATCCTGTGACCTGCGATCCGCCTTGGCGTTCACGCTCCAGCTGTCGCCGATCGGTAGCTTCAAAGTGCCGCCGTAGTAGTCGCTGGCGGTTAGCGAGTCGAATCCGGGCGCGGAATAGCCGGCGTCGAGGTGCTGGGTGTAGTAGGTCAGGCGACCTTTGCTTCCGGATAGAAAATCACCCAGGCCGAGACTGACATCCGCACGGTAGGCTTCCGCGCTCGCGTTGGTGAACGCGTTCGTGTTGTAGTTCGTGAAGCCGAAGCCACCGTCGGTAGAATAGAACGACGAGGAATCGAGTCCATCACTCCTCCCGGTCTGCAGCTTCACCCAGGAGTCGGCGCTCTTCCGCAGTGTCAGATCCGCACCGCGGAGGCTGTTGCCATCGGTGCCGGAGTCGTTGGAGCTGGCGGTGACACCGAGCCGGACGTAGTTGTTGAGCCACACATCGGCCTGTCCGCCCGTCGTCCAGGTGTGGATGTTCTCAAAGCCCGGCGTGTATTCGTAGCGGACCACCAGGTACGCCAGCTGTCCGCTGAGCCCGCTGGTGCGAACCAGGAGGTTATCCGCCGCGGTCGACGAGAGCGGCTCGGCCAGGACGATCCGGCCCTGCAGATAATCGATCTCGTAATCGACATTGGGCTGCAGGTTCACGGTTCCGGTCGCGAGCCCGGAGTCCTTGTCGCGCAGCTCGATGCGCACCTGTTCCGAGCCGGTGAGGATGTCCTGCTCGTGCAGGAAGTACAGCGAGCCACCTGTTCCCTGGAACTCGTCGCGACCCGCGATCGTGCCGGGCTGGGCGGCAAACCCATCGAGAGCGATGCGCTTCGCACCGAAGCTCGTTGTACTGTCTGAGACCCAGTGCAGATTTGCTCCGTAAAGCCCGCGATCGACCTGTGTGAGTTCGTTATCGAAGTAGTTGAGCCTGAAGTTGCCCCACAATCCGTAGTCGTCGTGGTGCTCGACCTTCACATAGAATTTGCCGAGTGTCGGCGCGAGTTCCTGGACGGTGCTGTCATCGCCGTATGTTGGGTAGTAATAATTGGGATCGATGCGCCGGAACAGCGAGTCGGGCACCTTGTTCAGGAAGTTACTGAACAAATCCTTGACCGGTTCCTCGCGGGTGTCCGCGCTCGCCGTCACACGCCAATCGCCGCTGAACTTCTGCGTGCCAAAGAACGACAAGCTGCCGGCGACCCGTGCATCGTAGTCGTACGGTGCGTTGGTACCCTGCATCTCCTGCTCGTTCGTGCTCGTGTGACTCTTCGAGACCGTGAGATCCGCCATGCCCACGAAGAAGCGATCGTTCGGCTTGAAATCCAGGTCGCGCAGATAGAGCGTGCCATTGCCGTCCTCATCGAGCACCGCCACCTCGACTGTGTGCGCGCCGGTGGGCAGGACCTCCTCGGCGATGAAGTTGCCTTTCGCGTCGACCGGTACCTGGTGGCCTGCCACCCATACCATGTGCCCGGACGGAATGCCGCCGCCGCGCACGGTGACCGTGCCGCCGCTCACCTGGATGTTATGTTTCGAGAGCGTGCTCTCACCGTACGCGGCAAGCAGCTCCGGCTTCCACTGGACTACCGCAATTTGCGGCGCTGGGTCTGCAGTCGGCTCGGGGTCGGGCGTATCGCCGGGTAGGTCAGCGGCAGCGGCTAACAAATCCGTCAGCCCGGGCAATGGGTCGCTCGCTTCGGCGGAAGTGGTCGTCGCGGTCACGCCCGGCGCGGCGTCGGTCCCGCCCGCCGCCGCCGGATCTTTGGCGCTATTCTCAGCCGGTGGCGTTGCGCCGGAGCCCGTCCCCTGCTCGTGCCTTGCGTTCGCTGCGGCCACCTGATCCGCAGTAGCCCGGTAACCATCGTGAACCAGCCACAGCGATAGCGGCTTGGTGTCGTCGAATTTGCCATCCTTGTCATAGGCGCGGACCAGATACCATAGCTCCCGCCCCGCAGCCGAGAGCCGCCGCGCGCTCGGCTGCCACTCGGCGGAGCCGTTCGGTTCGATCGCGACGACAGCGAGGGGCGAGCTCTCTGGAGAGCGCCCCGCCTCGAATATCCGCACTTCCGCGTGCGCGATGAAGGCTCCGTAGTTGGTGTACATCTGAAAACGCACCGGCGCCGCAAACAGACTCTTGTCCAAGGCCTTGTGAAACACGACGACGCTCGGGGCGACCGCGACGCTTAAGCGGCGCCGCGCCTTGAGATTGTCGAACTGGAACCGAATGCTCGCTTTGTTCATCGCGACGTCCGTGCAGCGCTGTACGTCAGCGGAGCTCCTGCCTGGATCGTCGATCGGTACACCGTCCACGGTGATGTGCATCGTATTGACGCCGAAGGGGATCTGCGGTGTGAGTTCGTGTGTCAGGCGCGTGATGTTCACGCCTTCGTAGTCATCGAGTACGGCCGGCTCGTCGTACACGACCTGGACCACGACGTACGAGGACTCTCCCTGCGTGAAGCCCACATTGACCACGTCGCTTGACTGCACGAAGCCTCGGCCTTCGTGCTCGACTTGAGACGCAGGCAAGTGCATCTCCTGCGCGATGAGCTCCATCGCTCGGCGAGCCCGGGCGGCGGAGAGTCCGACGTCATCGCCATACAC